>Ga0209728_1000423_pt1 | contig 35939 bp, 50 predicted proteins | sample RifGroD1_FD_183997 | JGI IMG/M metagenome (GOLD analysis project Ga0209728, IMG submission 183997) | Groundwater microbial communities from Rifle, Colorado, USA - Groundwater D1 (SPAdes) (version 2) | ecosystem: Environmental > Aquatic > Deep subsurface > Groundwater | place: Rifle, Colorado... | reverse complement strand
TGCGCCACCGCCACCACCACCGCCGCCGTGGTTCGTGCCGCCAGCGCCACCACCGCCGACAACCAGGACATGAACCTGCGCGACATTTAGAGGTACTTTGAATGTGCTTGATCCCACCGTTTTGTATTGCAACACCGTGAATAAACCGTCCGCACTTTCTACCGCGTTGCCCTTGTCTATTCCTTCGTTCGTAGCTATCTGCGCCGTTCCGCCCGGCAGGTCTGCGGCAAGGGTGATGTTTCCGGAGCCGAGAAGGTTGTTAGAATTCAAAGTTTTTATGGAAGTTCCGCTCACTAATGTTGCCTGTTTTGCCGCCAAGTCTGTAGTCAGATTTGTAACATCAGACTGAGAATGTGAATGAGTTGACGATGCTTTTGCCGCCAAGTCCGTCGTTAAATTAGTAATCGTTGACTGTGCCTGCGAACCTGTATGATTGGCTCGGTTTTTAAGGTTTGCGTCAGTGTCGTTTGCTGTTGCTGATGTCGCAACTCCGTTCAACTTTGTCTTGTCCGGACCGCTCATTAAACCAGATACGGATGAAGTGGCGTCAGAATGGGTGTGTGTCGAAGCAGACTTATTGTCCTGTAAACTTTTCCCCTGCGCCGCCGACAATGGCTTATTTATGTCTGTGGTGGTCAGGTTGTTGATAATATCCGCCGTGTTTACCTTACCCGCCAAAGCCGTATCCACCTCACCCTTGCTATAACTCGCCATTACAGGGGAAACTTGAACCCACCCATCCTCGTCAACTGTCACGGAAATCATGGAGTTTTTTGGAATGCTAAAGCTGGAATCCTCTACAACATCCCCATCAAAATCCACAAGTCCAGAGAATTGCCCTTGTCCAGTGGTTATGCTGAATGTTGCATTGGCGCCGGTATGATTCTGAATTTCAAACTTCTGGGGACTTGTTGGTATCGGCCAGTTAGCTGTTGACAAGGCATTCAATGTTCCGCCTTCGAGGTGGAAAATCTTTGTCTTGCCGGTTGATGATGGAGTCAGGTTGTTCGCACCGGTAAAAAACTGTACCTTCTCATAACTCCCGCCTCCAGCCTCACCAGACGCGATAGGGATGATATCCCCTGCTTGAGTATCGAACTTCGTTCCGGTATCACTTGCACGTAATTGTACGCCTACCGGCAAAGTGTTTGCATTGCCTGCGAGTATCTGCGCTTCTGTAAACTCATCAGTGTAATATTGTACTTTCAGATTCATAGTTCAACCCTCATTTCCACGCCCACCAATGACCGTTCTCCGGTAGCCGTCATAAGATATTTACCGCTTGCAGGAATCGTTAAATTGTCTATGTCAAAATCCAAAGGGAATTCTGTCGGATTCTCAGGAACTAAGATGTTTCTGGTATCTCCGTTTACCGCATTGCTAATTTGTAAGGTATTTGTTCCAGTCCCAACACCCATACCGCTATCAATACCCAATATGCTGACACGCTTAAAAGTGGTCGCGCTCTCAACCTTAGTTCCCGTTGTGTTGTTATCGCCAAACTGCCGCACACGGGCAGCAATGGAAAGCTGCCTGGCGGGACCGTGAGTCGTTACGGCGGTATACTTGAGCCTGGAATGATATCCGGTCAGGATTATGTCACCCGAAGCGAGTTTGTATGTGACGGTAGTATTTGCGATATCTGCCGGAACATCCCAACGGACTGTAAACAAAGAAGGGTTGTTGGATGTAAAGTCAGCGGGGCCGTTCGTAAAGTCATCAGACGTGTCCACGACATTCGTATAAGGCTTCCAACTGCCATCTGTAGCAAGGTATTGGTATTGCCTTGTCCTTCCGGTGATTACTTGAGATGCTGTATCATAGCCTCTAAACACTGCAAGGTCAATACCGATGCTTTTGTTCTCGGACACGAAAGGAGTATAATCATCAATGGTTGGGAAAAAGAACACAGACGAAGCATCTACGCCAACTGTCAACGAACCTTGAAAGGCCGTTGTGTAGTTGGTTAATGTTGCCGTATCCGTACTTAGCCACATACGCCGACATAGGGGTGCAGTTGTAGTAGATGTTATGCCAGCAATGGTAATAACAAACCACTTCTGTGAAGGCATCCCGCCTTGAGTTTCTGTTTCATCTGGTGTAGGTGTCCAAGCCACCGCATCGGTAGGGGGAGTCCATTTAAGCGAGTATACTCCATCGGCATTCTTCAAAACATTGGTTGAATCTACAAGACCTGCGACAGAAGCATTTGCGCTTATCCCATTTGTCGAATATTTGACCTCAAAAGCAGTTCCGTTGTGTACACCAGGCGTATCTATGTCGAAAAATATCTCTTTTGGAATATTGGTATCCGAAACATACAACTTGTCGTTTGCGCCCATTGTAGCTGTTTGGCCAAATGGCGCGAATGAATTGATAACTTCGCTTGTTGCTTGACTTGTGATATCGGTACGGGAATTAGCGCCAGCATCAAATAACCAAGCCTTAAAGGTTGATGCCATCATAGTGGTGCTGAAGACACCACTGAATAATGTCTGTTTAAATCCACCTTCAATTCCGCCTGCACCGTCGTTTCCAGCTTTGCCACTTAATAGAGGAATTCTTTTGTCCATTATTAACCACCTTTCTTATTCCGACTTAAACCACAAACCCCTTTTCATTCCTTCCGCGCACGAGGCGCAATAATAAGCCTCATCGTAAAAATGCATAACGCTGTTTGCGCTTACCGTGTAGTCGCACCCTTTACAAGTCGTATCTTCCTCAACTTGTATAACTTCATCAGGCATGATTACCCCTCCAAATCTTCCGGCATGGGATGATCTTTAAGATACTTTGACACGCTTACAACAAAAGCCACCCCAGCCGTAACCAATACCATCTTAATTGTGTTCCCCAATTCCGCGCCAAGATTGAATTTGTCAGGCGCAATCAGGGACACCGATACGCCGCTTGATATCGCCGCGCTCGTGCCACTTATCGCCGCACCTATCAACCCTTTAGCCCACCGCGACCAATCGTTTCTGCTCAGGGTCATAGCACAATCCTTTCTGCTATTTAATTAGTTTAGCCGGAGACTTAGTTTTCAAAATGCCTTCAAGTTCTGCTTGATCGGCTTCGGACAAAGATTGGAATATGTCTCCCAGCTCTTTCAATTTATCTTCCTTTGTTTTTGCGTTTGCCAAAGCCGCTATACGCTCAGTTTCCCAGATCTGCATCTCCGCATCCGTAGGCATTTCCGGATGTTCAGACACGTCCCACTTAATTATTTTGTCGCCTTCGCAAACGATTCCCCTGGATGTAGGAAATTTCCAGCTCAGAATAGCTGATTTTGCCGTATAAGCAAACGACAAATCACAACAAAATAAGCTAACTAATAATACAAACAATAAATTTCTAAACATGCAAATCTCCTATAAAAAGTTAATCGCCAATCCTGTACATAGTCAAAATAATTGATGGAATACGCGGCTCTCCTGCTGGGTTGTAAACTTTCAATCCTGCACCATCTCCAGTCGTGTCAATGCTATGATATACATTTATCGTGTCACCCGCGGATAGCCGAATGCCTGTATTTTGTACAACGACTTTAGTATCGCTTGCAGTTAAGATAGTATTCCTAACACCACTGTTCGCGATATAAGTAGTATTCTTTTTTAGCCACATATCATATTTTATATCGGTCGCACCCTGTGTCTTCCCCACTTGCCCTGCCGCAATAATACAGTATACTCCAGCCCTATGCGCCGTTATCGTCCCGCCGCTATGCGACATCCCCTCAATTGCGTCTTGAGTGTCAAATGTGACTAAAACGGGGGTTGTCACGCCAGGCTCTTGGTTTGTGGAATCAGAAAGCTGGATAAAGGGCTCTTTGCCGGACGTGATGCTTGACCCATCCGAGAATTTATATCCCATTGATGCTGTTATTGTGCCAGCAACCAAAAGATTACCAGCAAAATTGCGATTTCCGGTAGTCACTCCGCGGCCAGAACGCGGCGGATTGACTTTAACCAAGTTTGCAGAATTATTGGGAACTAGCCAAACTGATCCCCCGTCAAAGACGCCACCTGCAAATGCAGTTGCGCCTTGACCATGTGCATAGGTTGTCATTACTCCCGTAGCAGGATTGACTTTAACCAGGTTTGCAGAATTATTGGGAACTAGCCAAACTGATTCCCCGTCAAAGATGCCACCGTAAAATGCAGTTGCGCCTTGACCATGTGCATAGGTTGTCATTACTCCCGTAGCAGGATTGACTTTAACCAAGTTTGCAGAATTATACGGAATCAACCAAACTGATTCCCCGTCAAAGACGCCACCTGAAAATACAAGTGAGCCTTGACCATGTGCGTAGGTTGTCATTGCTCCCGTAGCCGGATTGACTTTAACCAGGTTCGCAGAGCCCCGAGGAATCAACCAAATTGATTCCCCGTCAAAGACGCCACCTGCAAATGCCTCCGCGCTTTGCCCATGTGCATAGGTTGTCATTGCTCCCGTAGCCGGATTGACTTTAACCAGGTTTGCAGAATTATTGGGAACTAGCCAAACTGATCCCCCGTCAAAGACGCCACCTGCAAATGCAGTTGAGCCTTGACCATGTGCGTAGGTTGTCATTGCTCCCGTAGCCGGATTGACTTTAACCAGGTTTGCAGAGGCGAGAGGAATCAACCAAACTGATTCCCCGTCAAAGACGCCACCAATAAATGCAGTTGCGCCTTGACCATGTGCATAGGTTGTCATTACTCCCGTAGCAGGATTGACTTTAACCAAGTTTGCAGAGGCGAGAGGAATCAACCAAATTGATTCCCCGTCAAAGACGCCACCAACAAATGCAGTTGCGCCTTGACCATGTGCATAGGTTGCGGCAATAGGACTCCATGGGGACGTATAAACTGATGTTCCTGTCGCATTTAAAGTGCCAGAAACCGTAAGAGTCGTCGTGGTATTGGCCGTAATCGGTAGCCATACACCCGTTGCAGGGACACCCGTAGCAAAACTGAAGACATATTGTCCTACAAGAGCATTAATAGTCCATGTTCCAGAACTTCTTGTAAATATTGTATCGCTTGTCCTCGTTCCCGTTATAGCTGATGATTGCTGGGGGGTGTTATACGCCCATGCAGAGGAACCTATCCCGTCAGAATTTTCGATAAATCTTCGTCTATCACTTGTGATTGGCTGGATAAGCGGATATCCCGTAACACCCTTAAAAGTTCCAGTAAGCGAGACATTCTGGATAGTCGGGGCAGTGCCAAATACCGCCGCGCCGCTACCGGTTTCATCAGATAAAGCACCTGCTAAATTTGCCGAAGAAAAAGAACCCAAAACAGCAGCATTACCCGTTGAGGTTACATGTCCGGTCAGGTTTGCGTTTGTCGTAACTGTCGCCGCATTACCTGTAATGTTTGTTTGATCGCCTGTATTTGCACCGGACACCGAAGCAGTACCAGTAACAGTTAAATTTGGTAATGACGATCCGGACAACACCACGGCATTGACCGAGCTTGGTGTTATCGCGCCCAAGACCAGGCTTATCGCTGGCGTAGTCGTAGGATTCGACACGCTACCGGAAACGCCATTTGCGGTCGTGACAGACACGGAAGTTACGGAGCCGCCAGCGGTAGACTGGGAGGAACCGTCTGAAAATAAAATCGAAAGCCATTTCCCATCTGAGTCCAACTGTGCCTTTAATGCCTCATTTACTCGCGTAGAAGCAATCGGCGTTTGGCCGAAAACGAGAGAAGGAATCACTACGAGGGCATACAGAGTAGCACAATACAAAAGCCATTTCTTCATAAAATCCCCTTTGATAGCATTAAAAACCATAATTAGATGACTGATTATGGTCTATGCTATCAAAGAAGACTTAAGAAAAAAAGGAAAAAAAATGATAGTCACTTTTCCATTGACAAGATTGTGCGTGCCAACAGTTTAATATGTCTACAATATCCTCCGCTGCGAGCTTGACGAAATCTGTAACCATAACACGTACATCTGATCTTTTCATTGTGAATATAAATTTTATAATCAACGTCAGGATTTATGAAGGATGGGCAACTTAACGAAAATTCTACAAAATTAAGTTCATTGAAATCAATTTTTTTCAAGATATTTTTCCCTCATTTTTAAAGCTGTAATATGAAAATTCACAAACGATTACGTGGTCTAGTACCTGAATACCAACTATTTCTCCTGCTTTTACTAAACGTTCTGTCACAATGAGATCGTCAGTGCTTGGGCGTGGACAATCTCCAGGATGATTGTGCGCCAGGATAATACTTGCGCACGCTTTCATGATTGAGAATCGAAAGACCTCGCGTGGATGTACCAATGTTGTGTTCAAAGTACCCAGAGAAACAAGCTCTATAAATTGAATGACGGCCTTATTTGAAAGACCAATAACCCAAAAGTGCTCTTTGCTTTGGTCTGTCACGTGCTCTGCGCTAAGAATAGAACGCACGATAATAACAATATCATTAGAGCTTTTTACTACCTTCTTTTTCTCAGATAAAATCAATTTACACCTGCCTTCAGTTTTGCCATTTGTTCTGTTAAAAGCCATAATGCTTTATTGAGTTTAACATTTTTGTCAATTGACTTAATTGCTCTTGAAGAATTTCCAATGCGATATTTTCCGCATTCACTAACTAAACACAATCCACCTTTCATCAGCCTTTCTTGCATACGATTATAAATATTCCAAAGATTGTCTTCGGAATCAGAACTACGCCTCGGAGATGTTAGAATTTTTGCTGTGTTAACCTTACTCGCGGCCGGACGTGACCACGGACACTCTTGCCTCACCCAAACAGAGTCTTCAAACACAAGATCAAGAACAGATTCAGCGAAAATCTGTTTCTCTTCTGGGTTGACCTTGATTGACTGAAATGTCTCAATCTTGCTTGCAATAATTGGTAGTGAATCGATGATGTTGAATATTGTCTCTACGATTTTCTCGTCGGTATAACCTTGATGCCTGATTCTTGCAGTTTCGAATATGCTGTCGGCAACGCAAAGTCCATTTAAACAAACTTGCCGAAAAATACCAGACATAATTTGGAACGACGATAATCCATTATGAGAATTAGTGAGAATGATTTCAGGATGAAGATCTCTTTGTTTTTGAGAGTAAAATTTGGGTTTCTCAATCGAATCAAGTGTTTCTGGAATCCTTTATTATTACCATTGATAGTTGATGCCTCTTGGATATTTGAAGGTTTCCATCCTTCTTTTTCAAGCGTTTCCAAAACTCTTGATGTAGAAATAAAGCTGTACTTATTCGACAAATCTTCACGAGGACTTGATTGTGTAATAGTTGAGAAATGGTTAAAATCAAGTTGTATATCGTTCTTACTATAATATGAATAAACCATAAAAATGTCCTTTCAGAAATTATTAGAAAAACTTCCATTAAATTCCAAGTCTCAAAATTCAATTTCAACCTTTTGCCTACCCCACAGCAAGGCAGACTGGTGTGTCAGCATATAAATATCAATCCGCCGCCCCCCCTTGATTGCGCTGCCTGTGTCTTCCGCTACGTACACTTTACCGTTGATTTTTACCCGTGTACCCAATTTGATATATTGAGGATCAACGGCGATCATCCCCTCCTGCACTGGCTTGCCACTCTTGGTGATACCAACAGCATTTTTGCCACAGCATTTTTGACAACTACAATACGCCGTTGCAATTACCTGTATTGTCTTTGCTTCTACTGCCGCCACCGACCCACAACACAATGCGAATGATAAACAGATTGATAATATCCAGAACATAGCACTACCCCTCCACAAATTCCCAATCCAGAATCCGGACGCCACAAGGCGCCCGGAACATACAGACGTGATCCTATGCCTCTTCAATCTTATCTGCAAATTTCTCAGTACGTATATCACTGCCATCATGCTCTTCCAGCCATTGCATTGCTTGCGCTTCTGAAACTACCTTTAACCCGTCGTCGCCACACATACTATTGCTGCCACACGATCTGGCATACTTGCTCATCGCTCCACCTTCCCCGGCAATGAAATAGGCTCTCTTTGGCGTTCTGTACAATGACTCCTTGCAACTCCTAAAATCATTTTCATATATTCCATTGTTCCACTCATGCAATAATTCTGCCGTCTCTGTGTTGTAGATTTTTCCATCAATTACTTTCTTCATAAAATTCACCACCCCTTCAAAACGTAAAATTTTTATTTTTCTCAGAACCAGAAAGCGCCGACAACCAGTGCACATAAATCTATCAACAACCTACCTGCTGATATAGTTTTAACCTTTTAGATAATTGTTCATCCTGAATATATGGCAAAACTTCGTCCCATTCACAACTCCACATTTTCTTACAATGGTGACACGAAATTACAGGAACAATACCAGTTTTTGTATTCTTTACCGACGTCAATTCCCAAAAATTGCCTTTGCCATTCCAAAACGGTTTAAAATCCTTAGCTCTTTCTGGCAATTGTTCACCATGGTAGCAAGCCACATTGACTAACAAACCTGATGGATGTTTCAATTGGATTATCCCAGGAAATTCAACCGATTTAGGCCATTGATAACTTCCTTTTTCCTGATTATAAAGTAACTCTCCCCTGCTGTGATTCTCATATTCTCCAACTTTTATCTTGTCTTCGTCTGGGAATGGCAGGCGCCAAAAAAGATCCAACGTATTTGCTGGATTAAGACTGTGGTTCTCTTTACTTACCATGTCCCTATCCTCATATCGTAAATAGTACATGCTTTCACAAGTGCCAATTTTCACAACGACTCCATCAGTTATCCGTTTTGCATATTCGCCCATTGCATATCCTCCGTAAACCCAAAGAATCAACACATTAAAATTGCATAACCAAATCTTAAACCGGAAAATCGAATAAAAAAATCACTTCCATATCATCATACGAAAAGGTGGGCTGCATGCAAGCCCATCGCCGAGAGACCCTTACATAAAAAAACTATCTCCTTTAAGTTGTTATAATTTCCTTTTGTCTGCCATCTTAGAAGCGAGCCTGTGGAAGAAAAACGGTAGCATAATTGAATTGAACTTCAAATCCTAAAAGAAGATAGGCCGGGTACACCTATCCTCCATTAGGAAATAGACTTTGTTTGTAGAAAAAATACTACTTTAATGTTTCTGGCTTTATCTTTTTCCTTTCAGTTGCGATCTTTATGGCCTTTATGGTAGAATCTTCATCCATCGTAATAAAATCCCTCATTTTTTCGAATTTCTTATCGCCAATCCCGCTTACCTTTTTGATGTCGTCTAAGGTCTTGAAATTGCCGTTGCTCATCCTATATCCTATGATTTCCGCGGCCAACTTGGGTCCTACACCCGGTAGCAGGGCAAGTTGCGACTCGATACCCGTGTTGATATTTACCTTTCCTTCAGTCCCTTTGGCAAAAACATTGCTTGCACATATTGTTAAAACTAACACAATTATTCCACAAAATTTGCTAAAGTTTTTCATCTTGTTGCTCCTTTTAGGAATTTGAACTTTTCGCCATTCCAGTGCACACGTGCGCACTTGGAATGGCGATCAATAAAGGCTTTATGCGAAACATTAAAACGGCAAATCGGTCAATTCTTCAATCATTGTTTCCTGTTCCACTCTAACCTCTTCGGCAGCCTTGTTGAAGAAATATTTCACCTTCGCCCGCATAACTCCACCAAACAGTTCATGGAATACGTAAATGCCACTTGTTTTTCCTAAAAAATCTGCTTCAGAAATACTGACTTGGCCTGTGTATGGCATACTCAAATGTTTGAGCATATTGGCTATTTTGGAAAACATGAAGTCAGTTACTTCCTGAGAACGACATCCTACGCGAGGAATGACTGCGCTATGCAAGCACCTCCCGAAGCCAGTCTCAAAGCCAATCAAAATCATGTCCTCACCGCCTTTTGTTTTTCGCTCTTGGGCGAAAATGACCTTTGCATCTGCATATTTGCCTTCCGGTGGTAGTTTTGTTGCTGGGTCTTCACTATTCCCGACATCTTCCTTCAAATTCACGCTTATCATTTTCTCTCTCCTTAAAATTTGGTTTATAAAATAAATCAGAAAAATAAATCACTCTTGTTTGAACTTGCAATTATTTCTTTTTTATCATCTCGAATGTGATTAATACGATTAACAAACATACAAATGATGCTACTACCATATTTACAGAAACTGTTACCCAATCGATTTTTACCATTCCTCTCATGAATGGTGAAATTGTCTTGGTGTTATACAATTTCTTTGCCTCAAGGCCGCATCTCTTACATATCTTTTCTTTCCTGATTTCCTTTCTGGTTGTTGCTTTTGTTTCTGTTTTTAACCCAAGATGTTGGTTGTTGCTTTTGCTCTCTGTGAAGTTGCATTTTATCATTTTAACTCCTTATTGTTGCTTTTGCTTTTTCTCTCAATTACTTGTTTTTGTTTGTTGGTTAGTTTTAGTCTCTATAATTTGGGGAGGGGAAGTCTTCCTTTTCCCCCCCATGTTTCGGTTTTTTTCTAAAAAACCGAAATAAATGGAATGTACACAAAATAAGAATCAACCTGTCTGAGTCTTAACTAACCTCAGACAGGATTGACCTTTTTAATTCAAACCGGATATACCCAGGGTGAATATGTTGACCTTTTTGGTAATTCCCTTTTGAACTGTTTCGGATACCTTGAAATCACCATCTCTCGATATTCTGTTACGATATCCCCGAAGACAAATACCGAAAGATACGCTGCGAGAGACGGCGCCCTAACCTTCATCCAATCAGGAATCGGAATCCAAATTTGGAGATAATTAACCAACGTCTTCTTTCGGATCCCCGATACCTTCTCCCACTCTCTTCTTTCAAGCTTTTCTGTTAGAAATAGATATACTTTTCTGTTGTAAACTTTATCTCCCTTTACGAATGGCGATGGCGACTTTATCCACCGATGATTCAATGTGGCATACGAAACAGCTTTGCCCATGTTTAGATAACCCCTTTCGTCTTCGTTGCCATCGTATTCAAGCTTATTTAGACGATCATCTAAAGGGCGGTCATTGTGTTCATACCTTGTGACTTCATCCGATGTTGGACCATCTTTTGGAATTTCTAATCGTATATTTAACCTATCCGGGTCATACTTCCTTGCCAACTCTTCATACCTTTCAAGCTGGTCATCTGAAGGATATCCCTCATCAACCATATCTTGTAGTTCACGTAATTCAACCATTTCTATCGACCCGCATTCTCCAACTTCTTGTTCGAAGCAATCTCTAATCATCTTCATATCTCTCTCCCCTTTTGAAAATAATGAGTTAAAAATAACTAAAAAAAATATATTACTCTTGCTTGAACTGGCGAAGCACTACCGGCTTGCCTACTTTTCTTGCATATTCAAATGTATATTTTGTACCCCTTGATTGACCATCCCAAATTGCTATAACTAAATCGGCTTTTGAAACCATGACTCTATCCCTTGATAAATAACCACCGGGAAAACCTCTGATAACCTCAAACGGAACTGATAACTTTGATGCTGAAACTTCTACTAAACTATCAATCCCTATTGCACCACCTAAAATGAGTGAATAGCCCTTTCGGGCTACCCACTCAACAACCTCTAAAACCTTATCTTTCATTGCCTGCGACGGATACCTTGAACCACAAATTAAAACTCTCATATTGACCTCCTTGATGCTTCAAAAATCACTTCGAAATCACATATAGGACAAACATCTACCGAAACCGATTCTTCAACTCCCAAAATTGTGCTTCTATTCCCACATACTGGACAAAAAACCTCAACTGCTTCCATCTTATCTAAAACGCTCAAAATCATATTCATACTCTTCATTTTATAATCCCTTTCTCTTTAAAAAATCAAATAACCATTCCAATACATCCCCATGACAACTTTCCGGTTTACAAAAACATCCTAAACTCTTTCCTTCCAATTTCTTCAACTCACTAATCCAAAAATTTCTTTCACTTCCTTTAAATCTTTCAATCATTAAATCAAAATATTTTCTAATAACAACTTTTCTATTCCCATCAACACCAATCTTAAACTTATTACCCCAAATACTCCCTCTTCCAATAAAAACATCAAACTTTTCATTCTTTAAATTTACCACTTTCATAAATAACTCCTTTTTTCCTATAAATAAAAAAAAATAAAACACACTAAAAAAAGTAAACAAGCTAAATTTTTAGAAGCAATAAAACCCGAAGGGCTTGAAATAAAAGAATATTTTTCGCTTCTCAAAAAAAACAACTTCCTTTAAAAATATTTTTTATTTTTTTATTGCTTCTAAAAATAGCATCTTACTTATTCTTAGGAAGGCTGTAGATAAATATATTTTCCTTTAAGTTGTTATCAATTCCTTAAACAGCCTTTCTTAGAATAAGTTAGATGCGATTAGCTTGTATAATTCAGATAGTGTGTGGCCTGCGCGGCCTGAGCGCACCTTAAGTGGAATCATTGTGGGGCTTAAATTGCCAAAAAACTATAGCAACTGACCATAAATAAAATACCTTTAAGTTGTTATGATCTGATAAATAGCGTTCAATAAACTTTGCACTTGCGTTAACCTGGCGCGAGTAGCGCTGAACGGGAAATGAAAAGGGGTCTGGGGAATCTCCCCAGAGGCCATAAATAATATTCCTTTAAGTTTTTATCTATTTCCTTAATGTAAGGTGGCCTGCGAGGGGGCGCGGGGGATTCTCCCCGTTGAAGCAGGGCGGTTAACGGGCCAAGACAGGGGAACGAAACAGCCTAAAGCCATAAAAAAGATTCCTTTAAGTCTTTATTGACTTCCTAAATATAGTGGCTTTAGGCTGTGAGTGGAGTCCCGTGAAGACTACCCGCCCTGCTTCAAGCACGGCTAAGATTGGGAATGATGATTGAAGACTTGATGAAATGTTTGAACCAAATATAATTATACGATAAAAGATTCCTTTAAGTCTTTATGACTTCCTTGAAGCACATACGTCATAGCGCGCCCCCTCGCGCGCGTGTCAAGCGGTCGATCCGGCTGGACTCCCACTTAACTTAAAACGTGCGACTGGGCTTGTGCTCGGAACGGGTAGCGCGTCAAGCGCGCGAAGCAGGGAAGGTGCTGGCATTTTGGCAGACGCTTGAATTCACATCGTAGCGCGTCAAGCGCGCGAAGCAGTACACATCACGGCGCGGTGAAGCGCGCAAGCGCGTGAGAGTTGTTCACGTCACGTGACTATGAGGCGCGTAAGCGCGAAGAGGCTGTTCACGTTCAGGGCGCGGTGAAAGCGCGTAAGCGCGTGATGTGAAAGCGCGTAAGCGCGTGATGCTGTTCACGTCACGGAAGAAAACAGCGCGCTGCGCTACAGGCGGGGGGGAAGGCGCGTTAGCAACTGCTGGGGGGTTACTATAACGTTTGCACCCTATAAAAACTATAGCCGTAGGGGGGAGGGGGGAGTGGCATCAGAATAGGGCTTGGAAACTAAATGGCATTGGAACAATTAGCAGCGCGCTTTTGAACCGCCCCCCTCCCCCCACGTGAATAACGCTTGAATGCGAGTCGCTATCTGTACACGTCGCGGACGGCCTGTACACATCCGGGCATGATGAAGCGCGCAAGCGCGTAATCTGTTCACGTCACCTGGCACGATGAAAAGCGCGCGTGGCAAGCGGTTCACTTCGACTTGAAAACATATGATCTGAATTGAACTTGAAAAGCTGTTCACTTCGGCAACATTATAAAACAAACGCTCGTGTAAAATACTGAACGTACGGCGGCTTAAATTTGTCTTATGGCTTAACTTAACCATCTCAATCATCCCACTCAAACCTTACCACTCTACCTTACCGCTCCCACCCTTTCACCCTACCGCTCGATTTAAAATTCCTGAAAACTCTAAAATCTCTATCTGATCACAAAAGTACAAATGGTAACGAGGATGGTAACATGATGGAAGTTTAAATAGGCAGCCATGCTACGACTTCTACTCTACGTAAAACTATGGGCGGAAAAGCGATCTTTTTTCGGTTTATACGGAGAATATTTTTGTAGGATTTTGGGCGGTTGAGAACTCAACCCAAGCATCACCTGAATCGCTGACACGAAACTTCCATGACCATGAGGTTGGATTCCCGGATGACGTGTCGTTGAACTGGACGGTTTTGGATTCGTAGAATTCGCGCGGTGAGTTTGTGAATGACGCTGTTGGTGTGGATGGTGGAATATAACTGAAATTAACTAACGTAGACCAATCTGTACGGACAGCATAATAGCCAACAGGCTCAGGAGAAGCGGCCAATGCTATTGAAAAAGACCCCGTGCCAACGTCAAGGGGACAAAAACCCGATGCTCCTAAAAATTGGAAAGGGTAGCCTGTTGGCCAAGAAGGATGTCCATATAGAACACCCCAAGTACATGTATCCCAGACCGTTCCAAATGATGTACGAGAGAAATATCGATAGCCATTTGTAACATGCATACTGGAATAGCGTATAATACTTGCGCCTTCAGTTGGGAACAGGACTGATGGAGGACCCGAAGGCCATGGTTCGTAAGGCATAAAAAAAAAGATGGAAAAGGGAACTAAAGACTAGGATTAATTTTAGCAATCACGGCGCGTTTAATTTCAAATGGTTCTGAGCTTCCTATGGCGTTCGTAGCAGTCAACTGGACGTCCCAAGCCCTTTTAGCCCAATCAGGCGTTGAGTTTCTATAGAACCTTGAAAGCGTCATAGACATGAAAAGTTGATAAATGCCCATGCCATTTGATACTGACATTGGTCCCCACCACTCTTTTTTTGGACGCGGGCCTATAATAGGAATGTTTCCACTATAAGGTTGCATGTGCCATGCTCTTACAGCTTTCAATTTGAATTTCTGTTTGATTTCATCCCAGCTAGCCATGTTGTGTCTGCTTCTTTGAATAAGAGGTGAACTTATCTATAATCGTATCAAATTCAAGTGCTTCTTGTGGTAACGAGATTGAGCTTGGTTCCCATTCAAAATCTTCCGAATCTACATGGTCAATATCTCGCAACTCCATTTCGTTTTTAACAATGGTATGAACCCTGATAAGCATTTCATCTTTTTGACTGACATAATGAGCCTGTTCTACCCTTGAATGAAGCCTGAGAAGTAGTGATGTAGGTAGAATATGAACTGATTTAGGTGTTTGCTCTCGTATACGAACCGATGTTTTGATTTGTTTGCCGCTTGGGAGTCGATATGCCATTAGAAAAAGTCCAATCGTTTACTGACTGAGGATGTAGAATGTCTTTGTCCCCATGAATTTACCTGTGACTTTGATAGAGTTGGTTTAACGGCAGTTGTAGTTGACAAAAATTGGTTTTTATTTGGTGAACCATCAGGCCCAATACGCATTGAGCGAAGCTTTGATATGTTCGACTCAGCCTCTTGAAAGAATGGATTGTAAACTGAGAACTCGAAACCTGGCATGGTGGTTTTAGAACGAAGAATAAGGCCAACGGTATAAAGAGCTTCGGCCATGACGACGAGTTGTGAAGCATTTGTAAATGGAACAAAGTAACGATCTCTAAGTTGATCATTTACCCAGTCGTAAGCCATTTCACGTTCTCTGGAAAAATCTTCATTACTACCCGCAAAGCCGGGGGTGGAACTAATTCCTGGAAATAACAGATCAAGAATATCGTCATTTGAATACGATGGCCGAAATACGCCGACGAATGAAGCCCCGGGTATAGACACCCTACCAGAGCCAATTACCATTGCCAGGCCAATAATTACATCTGGGAGCAATGAGGCTCTACCGGAGTTGACGACCATGCCATTGAGGGTAAGCGTTGCTGTGTTTACGGAGGCTCTACCGGAGTTGACGACCATACCCTGTAAGAGCAAGCTTGCAACTGGTAGCGCAGTCTTGCCGGAAGCGACTATAAATCCCTCGTCAGCCCAAGTAGCCATAATAATATGTCCTTAGAATTTTGGCACAGCTATGCGCCCACCCGCGCCCGTACCTGTTGATTGACCACATGTCATTATAAAGTAGATATTTCCATTGTAAGAAAGCTCATCACCTGCGCTACCATAGCCAGGAGTTGTAAGGTAAATATTCCCTAAAAGTTTTCCTGCATTCAATCCTTGATCCTTTCTTACGAGTCCAATTTCATGCATAAAGTGTCTTAGGTTGAGACTGGCATCAAAACCCCTGACGGACGGGAGTATTGATTTTATTGGATAACTTGAAGAACCCGCTCCGCTTCCAAATTCAGTAGCCAGATCAAAGCAAGCATTAGAACCCGTTAAATCGCCAGATAATCCTTTGATTCTTGGAGCGGAATTTAATCCTTGTGTTCCATTACTTGAATATCCCACATCAATACTATAACCATTAAACCAAATATAGGGCGGATATCCTGCTTCCGCCGTATCCCAGCCAGCCGCACGTGAACGTTCAAAACACCCCTCTGGAGAATACACGGCTGCTACATCGATACCCCAAATCCCGCCTACGAACGAATTAAAAATTACACCTCTTGCTGTCGCCCCGATGTAAAGCACACCGCCCGTTGTTGAATCTATTTTTTGTCCAGCATATACTGAATCGTTAGAGCGATACGACAGATTTGTCCCTGTGTGTGCGCCAGGGTTCCAAGATTCGTAAACCTTACAATACTGTTTGTTTGCAGTATTCAAATCAACCACAATATATTTATAGGTGCTTGCATCAGCATCTAACGCCCTCAAGCACTGCGCGTTGGTTCCGGCGGCTGCATCGTATACCGTCCAACCAGCCGCGTCGGTGGAATTGATATAAGAATTCGCATCCACACAAGCGACTGATAAATTTGCAACTACTGTTTCGCCCGTGAGTATTGCAACAATATCTGACATAATATTTGCCAGACTACTTCCAGCGGCATATTCATATTTTGCAAACATAGTTTTTCTTCCTTAAAAAAAGTCCATTCGTTTGCGTGGGACAGAAATATCAATTCTTTGTCCCCAAGAATCTACCTGGCTTTTTCTTGCTGCCGGTTCGACACCGGTAGTTGTTGAGAGAATTTGGTTTTTGTCAAGCGATGAATCAGGGCCAGTACGAAAGCCCCGAAGCTTTGATATGTTCGACTTAGCCTCTTGGAAGAACGGATTATAAACCGAAAATTCATAACCCGATGTAGTGGCCTTAGAACGGAGAATAAGGCCGACAGTATAAAGAGCTTCGGCTAAGACGACTGTCTTTGAAGCACTTGCAAATGGAACCGTGTAGCGATCCGCGAGTTGATCATTTACCCAAGCATACGCCAGGGCGCGTTCTTTGGCAAAATCACTTTCACCGGATGCGTAGCCTGGAGTTGTAGCTATACCGTGGAACAAAAGATCGAGGTCATCATCGGAAGAATAAGACAAATCTATGCCTCCTTTCGATGATAATTAATACGATGAAATGAATGAACCAGTAATATTAACTGAATCTGTGCCTTTTGATGTGTTCGCTTTAACGCCGATACGAATTTGATCAAGATATTCAACGACATTAATAATACTGTCAATTGTTGAGGCAGCCGTAAACGTCTTTGTGTAAACTTCCGCCCATGTTGTAGCATTCTTTGTCTTGCCTTCAATCCTGACGGAGATTGAAGTTGATCCCAGTGTTGGAACTGACAGGAGCAATGTTTTGGAAGTGTAAATGCCCTTGCATGTCACTGCCCCCGAAGTCGAAGCGGTCTCACTTGCCGGATTATAATAAAACGTTCCTGTTCCTGGTGGATTATACGCATCGAAGAACGTTGCCTGGATGATATTCGACTTTGACGTTGCCTCATCTGTGAGCGTAATGCCGTTTTCAGTCCGTGCGGCTACTATACTTGATACTGAGAATAGAAGCAAAAAAATGACGAAAAAAATTCTCATGGATTCTTTCCTATGAAAAACCATGCGACGCCATCTGTGATAACCGTTCGCCAATCAAATTGGGTGGTCATTGTAGCTGATGTTGACGTGCCATTCAAGGACTCACTTCCACTAGGATCAATGGTTATAGTCTGTGTGCCTGTGTTCACAACCGTGAAACACAGGCCAGAATTTCCCGATACAGCCGGAAGAGACACTGTCAACGCACCGTTGGCAAGAATGACGTTATGTGTTGCTTCGGCTGCCGTTTCTGCCGTTGTAACGGACACAATCCCCTTAATCTCTGAGCCTATAACTTTTTGAGACTTCTTTATAGTTGCCTTATCCTTGACATACAATTGACCATCGATAAGTTCATTGCCATCGACATAATTTTGATAAGAAACTGCATAAACATACGTTGATGCAGACAAAATCAACATCCCTGCCAAAATGCCAATAAGAAACCTTTTCATGAAACACTCTCCCGTGTGAAAAAAAATGACTTATTACAAAGAATTGATTCTTTGGTCGATAATGCGCATCACATCAGCTAAAACAAACCTGTCAGAAATGAACGTATCATAGGCGACGTGCTTAAGTCTATACAATGACTCAAGGTCTTGAAATTCCATTGCTCTTGCTTTAAACGACCCAGGAGTACAGTCTTTCATTCCTAATTTAAAAAGTGTGGCAACTGATTGAATTGATTCTGAATCAGCATCCAATTGACCACTTCTTTTTCTTTCTTTAACCATGGTGGCCATAATTTCCTCTTTATAAAAATGATGAATTAAGCCAGAACATCAGAATACAGATAGCCAGCGGTATTACAAACAACTTTTTCGTCTGAGATTGAATGAGTGACCCGAACTACCTCACTTTTCCTAGCCTCATCAACATACGTTTCAACCGTACGTCCCTTAGCCTGGATGGTATAAGCGAAAGAAAGTTCTCTCTTGGTTGGGTTTGGCCTTTTGTTAACCGCTCCAATCCAAACATAATCACTCCATATTCTGGCAATCGTTTCCGAGGCACCTGGAAGACTTGTAACATTTCTTGCACCTGCAACAACGAGCGAAAGACCGAACAGAGATGGTGGCATTAATTCGTCTGTCAAAAGCTTCGAATCAGTCGTTTTGATAAGCGCACGAATTTGAGGGTGTTGCCGTACCTTTCTCCAAGTGGAAGCAGACATAAGAATGACATTTGGTTCTGCGCCATTGAGCGCGACTTGTTCTCTTGCTGTTTCAATAGCCGCCTCTGGATCGGAATTAACAAAATCTGACCACTGTGAAGTGCCTGATAACGTTGAGTAATACGACGACGAAGCGTAATTTGCCGTTGTTGTTAGCAACGTTGCCACTCTCTTTTCAAAATTCGTTAACTGCAAACTGAGAAGGAACTCTGTCACCGACTTGCCTAAATCCATTTCCCTATTTTTATACTGCTTGAATTCCCGTCGGTCTATTGGTAGCTCAAGAGCATGTTCTTTAGCGAAGTAAGACCGAATTGTTTGAGTCCACGGTTCAGGACTGTTTGCCCTGGCACCCATAGCCCTGATGTCTTCGATGTTTGAATTCAAGTTGGCCTTATCGAATTCATAATAATTGCCTGACTCGTTTTCTTCTCCGACATTAACGATCGGACAAACTTGTTCAGCCACAAAACCACTATTTGGGAACTGAATGGCCAATTCGTTAAGAATGGCATTCGTCTTTGGAATATCTGACGTTGCGATAAACCCCATTTTAGAAACCTCCTGGAATAAGAAAGAAGAAAACTACGGGAACAATACACACATAACGGCAACCTTGATGAAGGATTTTGCCGTCCCATCCTCAAGTGCCCTGGCAACGATTAAATCGCCTGAACTGACTGTCTCAACATCGAGCATACCATTTTCAGCATCGGTAGCTGAACCCGCGCCGGCAGCAAGGAAATTGTTAAGTGATGGTGTTGACGTAACGCGGGCAATTCCTATCTGGCCTGGAAGCGCTACCCTGACAGGCTGACCAGCATCGGCATCCTCTTGGGCGATCCCAATAACTGCCGTTGAATCAGCACTTGCATTATATGCTAATGGTTTAACCTGGTTCAATGCTGTACCTGCGATCACAACACAGCCTTTTCTTACGTTTACAAGGGCATTTGCTTCAGCGATGAAACTTCCGAAATCGTTCCATGAAAGTGGAACTGAAACTCTGGACATAATAATTTCTCCTTTTGTTAAAATTGATAAAAACGTTTTTTAGATACGAATCAATCCCTGCTTGGACATTGTATTATACGCATCTTCATAGGTGATTTTCTTTTCCTCTGCAAAGGCTATAATCTTGCCATGTAAACCTGCAATAGGATCGCCTGAAGTTGGTGATGCGGATATTGGTTGTGCGGCAACTACCGGTGAACCCTGCAATGGTTTGATAAGAGAACCATCAGCCAAGTGAACTTCAAAAAGTTTGACGACTTTCAATACAGTATCGTCTTCGGTAAAGGTCAACAATTTTGATAACCCTTCTACGACGGCAGGCGTAAATTTTGAATTTAGTTCACCCAATATGCGATCCTTTTGAGTTGACAAAATTGCAGCGCTTGCAAGAGCGAGTTTTTGGTTTGCCATTGTCAGTGATTCTGATAATTCAAGAACCTTTTGAGTGGTAATCTTTGAATCCTCCTGTAACTTAATAATGCTTTCCTCTTTAGCCTTCAATTCTTCGAGTGCTTTCTTTAACTCCATGTTATCCTCCATTAAAAATGTCTTTGTAGGTAAATCTTCAGTGTTGTAAATAACACATAAATCAGCAAGTGACTTAATATGTGGGACATCGGCTCCTAAAATTGCGACGCGGCGCAATGTTGGCCCATAATGTTTTCCAGCGGCATCAATATAATCGACATAAAGTTCAGCAGAAACTTTTGAATACGACTTAGACTCAATCAATTTGACAATTTCAGGGGGAACTCGTGAGAACTTAGCCAAAAGAACATTTGAGGCTTCTTTCCGCTTTAAGTCAGTTACCCATCCGGCTGATGGATACCCGGAAGCCTGGAGCATTGCTTGCCCCTCATCATGCCCAAGAACGATTGGTGGAACTAGACCCTTGACTGCATTAAAATTGTTTATCACGACATCGAGTACCTTTTCATCATCAACCTCAAAAATTTCCTGCCATCCGATATCTACAAATGAAGATTTATCAGAAAAGCATTTTAAGAATAATGGACAGCCTTGACTTTTGGCCGTGTTGCACCCTTGAGCGATTTCGAGGAAATTATCTGGAAAATCATCAAGTGCCATAATTGGACAGAGGTCGGCTTTAGAACATAACGATATAACTGAGCTAACAGCCGCATCAGTCACGTCAGGCATGTCCGGGTAAGGATAAGCTGGTTTGGCAGTTTCATTCATTTTGAATCGAACCGGGGCATTATGCGGATAATCTACAGAGACATTTGGATAATCGTTCACCTTATTATTGGGGTATGGATAGGGGTACTGATAGCCATTTGTAATTTTATCGGACTTTTTTGACTTGTTCATAGAAAAACTCCATCATAAAAAAAAGATATGTATCTAATTAATGATACATGAGTTATCCTCAGTAAATACCCTATTTAAGGGCACCCGTCAAGAAAAAAATCATTCAAACTGAAAAATAGATTCGGTGGCTGTTGTTTGGGTTGGTGACTTAGCCTTTGTTAATTTTAACTGATGCGATAACAATTTTAGATAGATATTTATCATTTGTCTTTCTTCAAGAGCGCTAAAGTCAATAGCCTGTACCAATGGTTTAAACTGTTTAAGGATTCCCCCTACAATTTCACTTTGTTCATCAATAATTGCCACTGTTTCATCAGAATTTTTCCTAACCCATGAAAATTGTTTTACCCAGCGACAAATTGTTGTGAACCGGGACATACCCAAATTTTCAGCTATTTGGCGAATGGGAATTCCCTGTAAATATTGGCTTTTGGCCTGTTCAATAACTTCTGGTGGATAGTTAATCTTTTTCATATTACTGGTTCCAGGAGAATGATATCGGAATCTTTTGTTTCATGTCTAAGCTTAAAAACACCCGAGAATTTGTTAGAAGCGAACTGTAAAAAGCTATACCCTAATTCAGTCCTCCACATTTCATATTTACCATTTGCCAGTGGCTCTGCGAATGAGTCGGTGTCCTTTGTTGTGTTAAAATATGTTCCACGTGGAACAATACCTTTAGAAAGTATTTTTTTGACATTATTATATTGAACAAATGCGATGACATCAGATGTTTTGACTGGATCAGTTATTGTTACGAAGTGCCTTGAACTTTCTTTTTCATCCGGGGACAAGAATAAATGGAAAATTGTACGCGACGGTCCAAACCGTATTACAAATTGACCTTTGAATGATTGGACGATTATTGAGAACGCTCCTTTCTCATCTGGAGTTTCTGTCGTCATATCAGCGACTGACAATGATGGTTCTTCAAGTTTGATGATACCTGATTCAACCAGAGCGCTTCGTATGGCAATTCTTTTGAACTTATTCTTACTATGCCAGAAGCGGAGCTTGGATGGGATTTCTGCTGTGAGTGACTTCGGCATTGCAGACACATCATACGGTGGAATATAGCCTTGAGTGATAGCACGCTTTGACAACACGAATGGATCTTGATCCTTGGTCTTCCAAAACAACCACATAAGCGAGGTCTTTGACGATCCACCCTCGACATCTGGATTGTCAATTGATGAATTTGGAACAAGACGAGCAACGAAACGGCCATTAAAAAGTTTGCCATGAAACCAATATTCCCGGAAAAACGTTGACAATCTTCCGAATTCTACTGAACCCGAATCAACGATAACAAAAGCGCCTTTTCCAAAATGTGTTGCTCCGATCTCCCCCTCCCTGACTTCCCCCTCAACCTTAAGCCATACTGCTGGCTGAACTTCTTTTGGAATTGCGAGAAACTTGTCGTTTGGATTCGCTATCCTTTTTTCAAGAGAGGGACGTTTCTCCTCAATGATCTTCTTTGCATTCGAAAAAGATTCAAATGGCCTTTCCACGCTGAAAGGATTTGTTAACGTATATCCAATAAGAGAGGCTTCATTGTATTGAATGCGTATATCTAAATGAACAGAAGTCTCTTTTCTGAAATGGGCGTGAACAACAAACTTAGTGTCGAGATTCTTTGGAGGATATTCTTCGAACGCGCTCATGATATAATTATCCTTAATCAAGCGGCCAATGTTACTCAGCGGTGCCGAGCAGTTTTGAGTGCCCGGCACCGCCTTTCGCATTGGCCGCATCATGGGAGTTTGCTACTCCCGAATTATGCAATATAAAATGATTTTCCTGCGTTTGAAATGACCTTCTGTTGGTAGACACGATCTTTTATGGCTGATTGAATCAATTCTTTGGTATTTGAAATTTGTGTACCATTTATAACATCTTCGGACAATACTCTGGGTGCCCAGAGTGAAAAAGATTCCTTTGGTAGACTGTTTTCGCTTTTTCCTGTTTCATCAATTTGGTGAATAAATGTTTCATACTCAACCCTAACGAGTTGGCCTTTCGCATACATCTCTGATTTTACGTTGAATGATTTTCCAACTGGAACAAGTTCCTCATTTAATAAAATACCAAGTTCTAGATTAGCGATACCTGGCGTGCTTGTTTTGATCTCTTCCAGGACTTTTGCAGTTAATGTAGAGTTGATTCTGAACTTAACCCATCCTGACCGAATCCCCTCTAAATTGTATACTGAACCTGCCATTTTAGCTACATTGCCCTCCGAGAACGGGATTTTACCCAGCCTTTCGGTTGTGGCTTTTAACCCTTCTTTATTCGCATCTGGCGTATGAGGAATCATAGAAATCCTTAGAGTTGGGAATCCATCTGAGCCAAATCTGATATTACCCTCGTTGTCTTTGTTGACCTTTTCCATGAGTTTATAGATTTCATCATATTTTTCATTGTGATAATCCTTGCCATTAAAATAGAGGATTGCAAAACATTGTGCAAATACGTCTTTATCATCTGGTGTATTTAATAGGAGTCTGGCCGACATTTCCTCCCGCGGCCAGTGTACACGCTCTGTGCCTTGCACCGGCCACAATTCAAGTTCACAATCCAAAACTATGGAATCATAGGACAGACCTTTTGCAACATCCACCAACGTTGGTAATTTATCTGTGATGTCAGACCCATCTTCTGTAAAAATCCATACCCGATCCTTGAGTTTATGGATGACGCCGCGAACTCCATCTCTTTTGGCCGAAGAATATACTGGGAAATCTTCATCCTTGAACTGATCTAAGAAAACTTCCATTGTTTGACGTTGACCTTCGGTGTGGGCTTTGGTTGGCTTCATTGGTTTAAAGAATCGCCCAGGAATAATACGATTCTCTTTTGCAGATTCTTCAGCCTCAAGACTTGTCTTTTTCTTCTCTTCTGACTGACTCTCTTGCATCTTGACAATTACAGGTTCAGGATTGACGACAATTTGGAGATCACCAATATTGTAATGGTTTGTAAATGGTCCGTCGTCCTTTGACTTGAAAATATGGATGCGATGGCGTAAGTCGGGTGGGAGCATGCGGTATAATCGAAATGAGATAATGTTGAAGAGCTGTTCTTCTGATGGAAGTTTGATCAAGATATCAATATCATTGCCACCGGCTTCATTACAAGCGATGCCTCCAACCAATGATATGGCGTTTTTGGAAATGATGAAGGATGATTTAAGGTACTCTTTGATAGAATCCCAAGTGATCTTCTTTTCCTGAGAATCTCCGGATTTATCTGATATAACAGGTGCATACTCAGCCAGTTTTTCAATTTTTAAACTTGCCATGTCAATAGGAGCTTTGTCATTGTGGTTGAATTTTCTTTTCTTCATTTCTTCTACAACGAAGATATGAGCATTTACCAGTTGTTCGTTCTCCTGACCCGGATTCTCTTTTTGGAAATTTGAGTATAATTGATGAAGCCTGAGATGCAATGCTGTTAACTCATTCCCTGAGATTATCGATAGACTTTTTGAGTTTATCTCTTCTATTTTCATGATTAAACCACCTCCATTTCTTTTTCTGGCGCTGCCCCGGACATGGTTTCTCCAAATATAAATGCCGGATATAACGGTTCGCTAAAATTCAGGTCGCATAATCTTTTAATAACCTGAAATTGAATTACATTCTGAAGCATTGACGTATCGGAGAGTTTGTATTCATGGCGGACTAAATCATGTACCCTGGCAAGGCTATACGACCCCTTCGTGCCTTCCTGGACTGTTTGAGTGGCACCTAAGACAGCCTTTGTCATTTCGGCATTACACGAATCAATCAAGTCACGATAAGAAATATCGCCCTGTGCGACCCTAAGAAAATCTATCTTGAAAGAATCTGGCAACACCATTCCTGTTTCATTTTGTAAGTCTTTGAGTGCGTTAAGCGCTTGTGTTTGTAATGTTGAATCAGGATCAGATGAAGGATAATAAATAATTGCTGTTGGCCCACCGAATCGTTCAAGAAAAACTCCCCAGAATTTAAAGCCAATTTCTTTTTTAAGCCAGGCATAAAAATAACACTTTTCGAGTAATGGCCTACCATAAGGTGGTTCTCCGTCAAAAACTGTATGAACAATACGTTCTTGAGGAATAAGTATATCCTTATAAGTTTGAATATCTTTTGCAAATACGTCAAAGCCGGTAGTTGGCTTTGCTTTGAAGGTGAATAGCCTTTGATTGTGGTGAATGAACTTTGAGATTATAATTTTACCTTTCCAAATTCCTTTTAGACACTCACCAAAGACCATTTCAGAAATTGCGAATCCTTTTGGTATAGCTTCGAGAAACATTTTGAAGTGATTTTTCATATCACCTTCGATAAGCTTTAGAGCAAATAAGCAAAAATCTCTTTGCTTTAGAGCTTCGAGTGATCCATTTGCTGCTTCAAGCCACCACGGGAACGATGCCGCTCCCATTTTCCGAGTGTTGAGAATTGAATAGAGATGTGTATCCTTTGCCACTATTTTGTCGTAATAATCAAAACCCTCAAACCGAAGTATCTCATCCGGCGAACGTAATTCAAGATCATATTTTGTGAGAATTTGTTCGTTGGTAAGAAGTATTTTTGGTGTTGGAGTAACTTGATTCTGACTATCATTTTGGCTAGATTCCTGGCCTGGTTCCATACTCATTTATTTTTCTTCTTAAAAAAAACTTATCGCTCTAACTGAAAAAAAAAGCATTAACTTTAGAATAGCTTAATTTAAAACATAAGTCAAATCTTTAAAACCTTGACATGACTTTGTTTGTTGTTTTTCTTGCAAATTTCTCATTTGATGCCATTACTCTTGACGTTTCAACCGGAGCGACTCTATTTCCAAGTTTTGATGATACGAAGTTAAACGAAACGATTGGTGTTGATAAGGCACCACCGAGACATAGCGCACTTGAGTCAATATAATCCTCATGCTCACCTTTTTCAGCCCTGAGCACAACACAAGACCCCTTGTATGATTTTTGGACATTGAGAATCTGAGATGATAAAATAGACCAAACGCCCTTTTCTTTTCTTCGAGGACGAATCAATCGTTTGCTCTTTAATTCATACAATAATTTGTCATGCAAAACCCACAGATTATATGCTGTAACCGGTGTGACCAAATGAGAAAATGCGCCCATGAGAAAATCAGTATTTGTATCACCTATGCCGGTTGACTCCGACCAGATCGACTTCAAATTTGTTCTGTAAGAATTAAGGAATTTTTGAATTTGGATGTGCTGGGATGGATAATCATCGCCTTGTAAATCAAGAAAATCAATCCAGCGACAGTGGTTCGATAATTTTTCAATAATTGTAACAATTGTTGATGAATCGTTTTTACCCCAATCTACACCGGCATGAAGTGTTCCCCCTGATGTCTGACCCGGATCATAGTCGCCAAGCATATCAGTATCCTCCCACAAATCTATTGTCATTGCATTACCCGATGCTAAAATCCATTCGAGTTTGAGATTCAATCGTACTTCGGTTGAAAATTCTCCGATTCTTTCAATCTCCTTAAGTACCCAGGATTTATAATCTGATGAATATTGCATGGCAATGTTATAGGGAATACTGGAGTGACATTCTGGTGCCTTGCTTTTATTGCGTTCTATTTGGTTTAGAAATGGTCCCTGAGATGTCCAGGCGGTGCCATAGGCTAACATTGTGCCATTTGTACTTGCAACCGATGGAGCAAACATTTTATGAACTGCAAATTGAGACAACTTTTGAGCTTCATCGAAAACCAAAAGATGAAATGATTCACCTTCGTTGTTAGATAATGGGGAACCCGACAAAGCTCGCATGGATGATCCATTTGATAATTCAAAGTAGTCATAATTTGAAGCCGTGATTTTAATCTTGAGACTTTGTAGTGTCTTGATGAACGGTTCTTGCCTGGCGAATTTCTTGAGTCGTTTAAGTGTAATTCTTGCTTGATCAATTTTGGGACCGACGATACCGACGTTGAAGCCAAGTCTGAAATTTTTCGCATGAGGATATTTGGCACAAAAAGAATCAAGTTTAGAAAGTTCATGGATTAAAATCATACACACCAATGATACTGAGGCGATAGAGATTGTTTTGCCAGTTTGCCTGGCGCGTTCTCGAGTTAAGAAATTTCCTTTCCCTTCAAGAATATCCTCGAGTTCAACCTTTAAGTCTTCCAGTTGATATGGGTAAAGCTGAAATGGAATTAAGCTTTGAACCAGTTGAAAAAAGTTGTTAGGTAAATCGTGGAGCATAAAACCTCAATGAATCAAAATTTCTAAAAGAAAGTGAATAGCGGGAACGATAACGCCTCTGAGAGAAAAGGAGAGAGAGAAGCGCCACCGCCCCCGCGGAGCAAAAACAAAAAAAGGCAACGAAACTTGTCCAAGACTGGTACCGTTCACCACTACCAGGCCACCCCTAATTCTATCCACGAAGCCCGCTGGCTTGTTTTTTTGCTACTCGGCGGCCATACGGGTGTTGTAACGGTCGTGCTCAAGCGTATAAGGCTTGTATGGGTTGTGGGGTTTAATTGGCATTTTGTCGGGAGTTATAACCGGCATCATAAGCATTGTAACGCTATTGCATGTGCAGCGGTAGGGGAAATTGTACCATTGCTGCCGTTTTTTCTCCCAGACGTTGTAATAGCCGGTTCCGCCACAACTATTACAGAACTGATGATTTACGTATTCTTGCTTTGCGTTAACACGCGGCAAAAACGATTTAAAAACCTCAATTGTTGGAAATGAATGAGATTTAGACTCGGTTATTATCAAGTCACAAACCTTGCTGAAAGTGTCGTCTGTAAAGCTTTTAAGCTCTGCTACTAAAAGCCTTGCTTTACTTTCCCTTACAGCCTGAGTTGCGCTGGGGGAGTAGTTATCATACATCCGCGATACTTGATCTAATGCCACGCTTTGACTTATCATCGCTGTATACCTACTTTCGCATAGATTTCCTTTCGTTGCGCTTCATCCTCTTCCATCTTCTTTTTCATCCGGTCTGCCTGTTCCTGCAAGGTTTCTGGCTGCTTAGTTTCAACCTCATCCATCCATCGTCCATCTCGTAGCCAGGCGTCAGCGGCTGGGAAGTAGGTGTAATTCGTGTCGTCCCGCGGATGTTTGTCTTTTTGCACTCTCAGGGTGATTATTATCTTTGTGTAAAGGTCTTGGGCATCTTGGTCACTCAGAGATGGATTTAAAAACATTTCGAACCAAATTTGTTCTACGATAAATCTTTTTGTCTTCTTTGGGTGTATGGAGATATATTTCAAAAACCATTCCGCTACTTTTTGACGCTTTTTTGTTTCTTCGGTTTCCGAATTATCTGCATTTTTAAGTTGTTTTCTTTTTTCCTTCGCCCGTTCGTTTGGAATTGCTTTACATTCATCATGATACCCGTTGTTGTTTAGGTTTTCAGGTAAATCGTATTCATGACATAAAGTACATTTCAGATAATTGGCATTACCACACGCATCTAATGCGCGTTGTCTTTGGTGCAATAGGTTGTGATATGCTATATCTTGGCATAAAACCAAATTATTTGTTTTATTGTTGGCTTTATTCCCATCTATATGGTGGACAATTGATGTTGCTGGAATTGGTTTGCCCAACGACTTTTCTACCACCAGGCGATGTTCTCGTACAAACCCCTCTGAATTTGCATTTGGATGATAAGGATGATAAATAAGTACATAACCACCATTTAACTTTATATCGCTAAGTGTCGAACACAAGGATTGAGACTTATGACTTTCTGACGTTTTTTCATTTTCCTGAAAGCCTTGATTTTGCTGGTTTTTTTCTCCTTGTACAAGTTCAACCATCGGGCGCGAGTGTGTTTCTTTTTTGTCTTCTTTTTCGTCTACAGCTACAGCTACAGCTACATAGGCTGATTCTGCTGACGCTTGGCTTATTTTGCTTACGCTTGCTGACGCCTGCTTACTATTGCTTGCTATTTTTGCCCTTAACTTTGCCTGTGCTATTCGATTTTGTTCACGCCTATCTTCTTCATTTTTTATAGCGCTGTATTTTGAATGATTGACAATTCTCCACCCCCAATTGCGATGCCCGTCCATTCTCTCAAGTCTGCGTCCATCAAGTTCTTGCGACCGTGAGTCGGTGTCAGGCGATTCCAACTCCAGGATCGCATTCTTAACATCATCTAGTGGCATCCCAGTCTCGTCTGCTATCACCCTAAACGTCCTATCGATATAGCCGTCTTTATCCGCATTGACGATTAAGTTCATCCAAACCAAAAGAACATCCCGTTTGCCTCGCATCGTGCCCTCGAAGACACTTTTGAATATCTTTCCGTACATTTTACCCTCTCATAAAAAAGATAATAATTAGTTCATTACGCCTGCTTACGCCTGCTTACGCCTGCTTACGCCTGCTTACTGTAATGATAATATATTACCTTTTCTATATTTGTCAAGACAAAAAAATCAACCCATCATCTTTTAACCCTCTTCCGCTCTTTGTCCCAATAATACGATTTGCATCTGGGACACTGTCGCACATTTTCCGTGCGTGGTATCCACTCTTCCTCGCACCGCTTGCATTTTAATTTTTGCATTCAATACCTCCTTTTAAAAGTTATTCCTTAAAATCATATTGGAACCCGCCCACTGCCGAAACATCTAGAGCATTGTATATCAAGTCCATAGCCATTCGTAATCCTGCCTTCAGCGTAACATTTTCGGCATGGCACTGTTCGAGCTCTCCAATCTTCACGCTTTCCGATCTCTGCTTTAAGCTCCAGCAATTTTCTTTCCGCGTCAGTTTCTGCACGGTTATTTACTAGATCATAGCCATGAGCTAGGCCATAATTTCCATGGCCTGCTTCAATGGCCTCGGCGATCTGCTTTAGTTGATCATCTGACACGACAATGCCTGCATCCTCTAACGCCGTTGCCACACATTCAGTCCAATAATCCATACATCCCTCCTTATCAATACAATATCCCCCGTATAAGTCCTTCCTCGCTAGCCACACAATCGCCAATTAATTTCATCATTGCATCATTTTTGACTCGCTTAAAATTATTTTCTGACTCTATGTAGAGCGATTTATCTAAGCATTCCGGGCACCGCCGATTCCACTTCCCCCGACTCTCGAATCCCAATCCACACGACAAACACTCTCGGATTGCGATATCCAAGTTTTTGTGCGCGTAAACAGCCACATAACTTTCTCGCTCACGCGTCCGTTGCTCACATTGGTAACATTCTCCCCTGTTACGCCCTACCTTAAACCCCAGCCTCACAACCTTGTCGCACCGCCCGCACCGCCACAGGGCGTACTCTTTTGCGCCTACCGGATCAAGTTTTTTTACCAATATCATCTTTCTTTTCCTTTCTTTTTGTTTCCCAGTACGGACTATGGCAACGCGGGCATACTTTTGGCTTGCCGGACGACGGCCAGGTATGGCCACCTTTACATCGGTAGCAGTAGCATAAAATACGGTGCAATTTCCCCATCTCTCACCCCTTTCCAAAAAATCTCTTAATCTAATCAATAATCTCAGCAAAACCGATTTTATCCTCACTTAATACATAAGCTGCACGATCAAGCCCGCATAGCGATTTTTCGCATTGATATCAGCTCTTTCCAAATAATATCCATCGACTCCTTTTCTTCCCGTATCTGGTGTCCTGGTATCATCGCAATCCCTTTGACCCTGCTTTGTATCTCAACCCATTCCGGGCTGTGCGACAGTTTCATCAACTGGATAGCCAGCTTTGTTTCGGCACTAAATTCCATTTCCATTTTCCTACCCCTTTAAAAAATTAATCCGCAGTCGGGTGCGTAAACCCCCACATCGACGCACGATATCCAGCCTTTATACGATAATATCCGGCCTTAGCCTTGATTGTTTTATGCTCTTTTTTTGTGTGTATCATCCTTGTCCCTCTCGTGCAATACAATGTACCGTCGACATCTTTCCAGATTTTTCCCTCGATTTTATGTGTCTCGCGTATAATTATCGACTCACCGTTAATATCCACCGCAGTCGCCGGGAGGTGGGAGATGGGAATAAAAGCAACATCTCCTTGCCTTGTGATATCGCTAAGTTCATCAATTTTGCATCCCCAAATTTTTGACAAAACATAATCCACACAAAATTTTGCGTCCGCCAAACACAATTTCGAGCGAATCGGAGAATCGATACCATGTGCAAAAACCTTGCCATTTTCCAACCGACCGACCAAGTAGTAATCTTTTCGTACTTTGCTGTACCGGCCTGGGCGGAAATGGCACTGCCTTACCTGCACAACCGCCAGACTTTGTGCCTCATCATAGCCGTACACGCTTGTATTAATGCTCGTACCTCTATTGCGCTTATCTGATTCGATCCCAGTCTCCCAGCAGCCTTCAATCTCCGACTCTTTCAATAACTGCTTCACAAAAGTGGGAGCATTGAGTATCTCCCCGTATGTGCCTCTTCTGTCCATCTCTTTTTCCGTTTCCATTTTTCTACCCCTTTCAAAAACTTAATTAAGAAGCTAAATCACTTATACATATAGTATATCATATATTAATATTATGTCAATAAGATTTCCAAGATTTTTAAAATATATTTTTTAAAACGCTGGAAATCTACGTCTGATAATATTTTTATTAACGTACATAAAAACATCAACAAAATGGCGGGTTTGCAGTCAAAACGTCGTAGGAAGCTCACAGGCTTGTGCTGGTAATCATCAACGACAAAAGCTATGCTACGATCTACCGAAAACCAACATCATTGCATCTCTTTGATCCTGATTCGTGCGATCCTTGATGCCCGTAATTTTTCCAAAATATTCTTTGGTGACTTTTGTTTGCGTTGGCCTCACAAGCTCAAACGGCAACTTAAGATATTCGCACATTTCCACGATTTTGCGCCCAACCTCGTGGTTTGCGCCGATATCCTTGCCAGATTTTGATGCCGCGAACTTATTAAGTTTTGCGATGTGCCAGTTTGATTTATTAAGCCAGCCAGCCTCTATCACTACGAGGCGGATATCGCTTCTCCTGGCAACCATGCAACTGAAAAGATCAAAAAAACTACGTGTAGCAAGTTGGTAATGCTTATCGTGTGGCCGCCAGATTGCCACGCCAGATTTGTCGCAATCAGGGTCTATGCCGACAAGGATTGTTTTTTTTTGTTCAATTATTTCGATTTTTTTAACCCTTTAAATTTTCTGGAATTAAATCTAATTTACAACATGGGTGTATTGCATCTAAATTGTCGATATGTGGGGCCCCAAAAGTTGCTGAACAGTGGTCAGAAATAAGTCTTTCCTTGACCAGATATGGGCAGTCCCTGCAAGAGCGGACTCGGATTATCCTTGTTTCTACTTTTTTATTTTCTTGGATAGATTCATCGACTTTTAAAAGTACATCTTTAAGCCGCTTAAGCGTACAGATTTCGCCGTCCGTAAGGTGGGCATTTTCAGTAAGTGTTTGCCGGATCGCGTCCGCCAGCTCATTGCGTTCCCCTATTGCCTGTGCTAATTTATTGGCAAATATTTCATCCATAAATTTTTCTCCCTTTTCTAATGCAGTCTTCGCTACAAAAACTCTTAAACCGATACGTTAAATCTCCACACTGGAGACATCTTCCTGTAGGCTCTTCGGATGTTTCGTCCCACAGAATATATTCTGCCGCATATCCTTTCGTGGAAAATTGATTTACGGTTGGGTCTATAATATTTCCGCCAGGACCAACCAACCACCAATGATCTCTTTTGCCGTGTAGAGGGCAATTGTAATACCCTCTCACCCGCGTCAATTCCGGAAAATCCTTTTGCATGGCTAATGTATATTCGGCGCATTTCCCAGTGGGATTAATGGCATGAGTTTTGATCCATTCAACGTATTTTTCCATTTTGTTCTTTCTCCACCTCCACATGGCTTTGCTCTGTCGATTATCACGGAAAAGCGCTCAGCCGCTTGTATTGCAAAAGATATTGCAGATGCTTGACAACGACAACAAACGCGATAATCATCGACTTGGTACAGGATTGTGCCATGACAGGTACTTCGCCCGCAGATATCGCATCCGATATGCCCGCATACCTCATCTTACCCCTCCACAGCAGGTCTTTTTCTTCTCTTCCAAAAGTCCAATCACGAGATTGATCTCGTCTAAAAATTCTCCCACCAAACGGAACTCATTTTTGTTTAAGTCGAAGTCCTCGCGTCCTTCCCATTTGTTACGCATTTCGTACAATTTCTCAAGTGGTTTCATGGTTTTCCTTTCATCCTATCTTTTCACAAAAATAACACCAATGCACAAACATAACACAGTAACCGGAATATCCCTTACAAACGTAACCCATTCAACCATTTTTCTTCTCCTTATCCGAATTTTTAAGTCCAAGTGCTTTAGTGTATATTTTTTTCAGAATTTCTACTCATTTTATCCCTTTCCTTTATCAAAATCGATGCCCGCTTCTTGCGCCCAGTAGCGCAGTTCCCCTAACGGCGCAAGTTCATCATCATACTTAAGCTCATCGCGTAAACACTCACAATCAATACATGTCTTATAATGATGCCACTCTCCATCCCAGCACCCAGACATTGCATGATAATCATCGCCAGCATGTATTACAACTTTGCACTCATAGCACACATGCGGCTTTCGTGCGCGTTTGATTATGTTCGTGAACACGCTTGGTAAGTCCATTTATACCCTACTTTCCTTTGACTTAAAACGCTAGCTCGCTCGAATTGATATCGGGCTTGCAGTAATCTTTAACCTCGTTACGGTCGGCGTAAGTGCCATTTTTATCGGCTTTGATAACGATTATACATCGACCTGTACGGCCGGTACATAGGGCGGCAGTAAGGCTTCCGGTCTCATACTGAGGCACCAAGTTGGTTGCCTCGCAAAAGTGCTTAAGCTTGTAGTGCATAGCCTCTAACAAATAGTCGTACACTTTCGCTTTCCCCCCTTCGGGTATGTGTATATCAAGTTTCATCTCAATCATTTCGTTCCCATTTCCACTTGTTTTATCCGTAGCTTTTGTCACAGTGAAATCGTACTCCCCTGCCGGCAGAAGTATTTGCTCATATTTCTCACTCAGCTCTGATTCTTTTTTTGGCTTAAAATTCATCGTTATTCCTTTCCTTTCTTTTCTTTTTTTTATACTTTATGCGCCGCCCGGTATTCATCCCAGGTGCGGCTTTTAAATTCTGCCTTGTGATTTACCCATCGACAAAATGCTTTTTGTTCTGCGTTCGGTGGCAACCCATCTGGCGGAATGTATGGCTGCGCAAATGGGTCGACGTGCACCCCTTTCAAAAACTGAATGCGCTCTACCGCATCGGGGATATCTTTTACCAACACATAACAAAAATATCTTGTAGGCGTACAGTTGTGCCACCGCAATAGCTCAACTGCGCGATGTATTGCAGGGATCATACCGGAGTGGTCACAGGCAAATCGTAAGGGACTGCGCCACTTCAGCGACGACAAAAGACGTGCTATGCCATCATCGATTAATCGACAATCCAAGCCCTGGTTGAAGTCGATTTTGACACCGAGCTTCGACATCTTTTCGATCTGTGCAATACCATGTTGATGTTGTAGCACATTGTTGTCCATTAACACCACTTCTTCGTGTCGTAAGAACTCCTCAACATCTGCATTCATTCGTATTTTCCCTTCGCGATGTGGCACATTACACCACTCGCAATTACGATCGCATCCGCGAGTTAAAAACCCCATGCTGTAATCTATCCCATAGAGTGTATAGTCAGGGCAAATATGCTCTATTTCGTTTTGTAGCACAATGCCAGATGCATACCCATTCCCACCTTTAATCGTGCCGGCAGGTAGATACAGGTCAGACGGCGTAAATGTGAATACTTTGCTTGAGTATACCTTGTCGTATGTGGCATTCATCGCCAAAAACCATTCTACCGAATCCCCCCGTGCTTTGTGCCACGCGCTCAATTTCATCAACGCTAAGTTTGGATATCTAGTTTTATCGCTATCGTGCAAACCAACCCTTATAGGCATACGTTTTCCCATTATACGACAATAATTTTTTCACGGATATGAAGTCCTGGGCAAGATTTTATTCCCGCTGCCTTGATCCAGGATTTTAGAATTTGTAGCTTGATATCAAGCACGGTGGGCGGAACACGACCGGCGATAATTTCCATGCAAAGCAAGCCCATGTTAGCAACGCTTACCTCAATTTCTTTGCGCTGTACCATTTTTACGTCTTCGGTCTTCACCATTTTTTCAATTTGACGTTCAACGATTACCGGTTCGACGTAAACGTTTTCGGCACGTTCAAGGAGTTCATCTTGCTTGCTTTCTGTTTTTGCCGCCGCTGCGCGTTCAAGGAGCTTCTGTCTTTCGACTTCCGCGTCCGCCTTTGCTTTCGCCTCCGCTTTTGCCTGTTCCGCCCGGCGTTCGTTTTCCAAGCGCGTTGCATAAGCGTTTATCGCCGTCCCTACGACTTTTATTGCCTGTTCGTAGGGATCACAAACCCGCTTTTTTTCAGCATTTACCTCGTCATAGGCCGCTTTAGTTTTTAACCTCAGCGGTTCAAACTTACCTACCCATCCATCCAGTTCGGCCTTTAGTTGAGATCTAAATTTTCCAGCATTTA
>Ga0209728_1000422_pt1 | contig 36002 bp, 43 predicted proteins | sample RifGroD1_FD_183997 | JGI IMG/M metagenome (GOLD analysis project Ga0209728, IMG submission 183997) | Groundwater microbial communities from Rifle, Colorado, USA - Groundwater D1 (SPAdes) (version 2) | ecosystem: Environmental > Aquatic > Deep subsurface > Groundwater | place: Rifle, Colorado... | reverse complement strand
CTGCTTTGCTTAATTGACTAGGATTAATTTTTGCACTTGTAGCTGCGTCTTTTGCCATACCTGCCCAATTTTTTGACTCTGCTACGTCACCTTTTGCAGTAGCAATTTCTTCTTTAACTCTATATCTAATATAATTTAGAAGAGCTTCTGTATGCATAGCAGTTTTTTCGGGATAATTATTTTTAAGTTGATTATATTTTTTTTCAAAATAATAATACTCTTCTGTGGCATAACCAAAATTCCACTTATCTATTATTTCCTCTGTTACAATGAATACATCCATATGTGAATTAATATTTTGTTTATTTGCAATTAACTCACTGTTTGCACTATCGTAATTTAATTGTTGTTCAATTTCTGGTAATATTTTAGAGTCTGCCCAACCTAATTTACGATATTGGGGCATTTGTATGTTTTTCATAAAAACGCCCATCACCTCTCCTCCTTCTTCAAGAGAGGTTTTCCAAATATTATATAAGAACGGCTTATCCATTAACCGTAAAGTATCTTTTACCTTATCTAAAATAACATTCCCTTGGTCATCGCTAATCATATCTTTAATACAATCTTTACAATATAAAATTTTGCCCATTTTATGGATAGGGTTATAACTAGCGTAATACTCTGTCTCTTTTTTTAATGTTCCACAATTTTGACAGGAGTAATCTTTTAATATTTTTCTTGGTTTTGGTTGCTTTGGTGGCGTTGTGCTTTTTGGTCTACCTGCCATATTGATTTCTCCTTTTCATATTTAGGAAATTATTTTAATATCCTATTACATATAAATTATCTATTAATTCAAGTTCTCCATTCTTTAAATGATAGTTATAAGAATGATAATTTTCTAAAATCCCATTGTTTTTAATATACTTCTCAACCAAAGACCTACACACATCTATATTCTCATGAATATCTTTTTCCCAAAGATATAAAACTTCTATGCTTTTATATTTCTTTATATAAGTATGTTTTGCTTTGTCTTTTCCTATTATCTTTGTTTTTCTACTATTTTCTAAATTCATTACTGGACTGCAATGAAAAAAATTCCCCATGACTTCAATCATTAAATTATAATCAGTTAAATAATTATCAACTAGATAATATTTGCAGTCATGTTCATTTTCGAAGTTTATACCCATACCATCTAATAGATCATTAGTAATTAATTGAGGTTTTGTTGGTTTTCTAGAAAAGTTTAGTTCTTTCAATCTTATTATTGCATTTTCTGCTGCCTTCAATCTCATAGCAGGAGTCCAAATTTCATCTGCTCGACCAAAAACAGGACTATTTTCTCCACATAAATTTTCACTTCTCCATTTACCAAAACATTCTCTGGAACAAAAATAATGTTCTTGATTTTCGGTATTATAAGGGGTAAGTTCTATATCACATTTACATTGGTCACATTTAATTATTACTCTTTCTATCCAAAGTGGACTATTTTCTCCTTTTTGATCAGGTATTAACGCAAGATTTTTTATTCCAGTTTCCACTCTAATTTTATAAAGATAATCATTATCCTTTGATAAACCTAATTGACCAACTTTATTTATTACTGAATTAAAACCTCGTTCTGGAAAGTAATTTGCCACCAAATCTTCAGTTTTGATATATGGATATTTTTCTATTAAAAGGAGTTCTTCGTCTTTATCCCACCAATAGTCTTTTGTTAATTTCAAGTCACTTGCTTTCATAGATATTAAACCTTTATTTTTACCTAATAATTGCACTAATTCTTCCATGCTTGTAAAAGAATATTTACTTATTAAAGTATCTAATTGTTCTTTTGACCACGCACGATATTTTAGATATTCTTCATCTTTATGTATATTTAACACCCTAGTCGCATGATCTGATATTTGATAAAATGCTCTAGTTGGGAAATATATTTCTACTAATTCTTCATTACTCATAAATGGATAATTCTTAATTAATATATTGTCATCCTCTTTAGTCCATTTTTGGCTTTTTCTCAGGACTCCGAAGTTATCTCCTTTGCACTCCCTGCAAATGTTCCTAAATCCGTCCAAGCATAATTTATCTTTTTGGAAATATTCTTCATTTAATGGAAATACTCTATCACATTTTATACACTTCTTATCAGTATTATTATATTCTTTGCCACGATTATTAAGTTGGCATTTAATACATATATTCATAATTCCATCGAACGATCTTTTATTTTTATTGAATTTTGTTAATGATAAGACATTTTTACATTGTCTACATCTTTTATGTTCATCTGGAATATTTCTGTATTTCTTTTTCTCTGGACTTTTACATTTTTTGCATACATAGCATAATCCATCTGGTCTAGTTTTATCTCCATTAAAATATTCCTTAGTTGCAGGATACTCTTCTTTACACTTACTACAAGTCTTCATTCCTACTTCTACCCCTTGATTTTCTACTAACATCTCTAATTCCTTCTTTCTACACATTTATTGTTCTCTACACTTAAAAATAAAAGAAGAGAGGCGTGTAGAGATGGGTAGCTACTCCCAAATTACCTCTCAACTTTGATCCACATTATTCCTGTGAATAACAAATAATCCAAGCAGGAATGTTTGGATTATCGACTTACTCACAAAACTTTATAATCATTATTATAATAATAATTTTTGCACACAGAAAACGCCTGATTGCTCAAGCGTCTTATAACTTACAAAACATTATTTATTTAATATAAATTAACTATTTTAGTAAAACGTCATTATTATTCAACAATTTATTTCCATACTTAACCTCTAATTGATGCTTAACATAATCTTGTTTAAATCCTAAAGCAGTTAATGCTGTTACAATTGTCTCTGCTTCATCAACTATTTTTAATTCCATCTCAGTCAAGTAATCCCTAGTCAAGTCACTCTTTTTATTTATATTTCTGCTTTCTCTTATTTGTTTAGCAGTCATATTAAAAAGAATTTTATAGACCATATTTGTATAATCGGCATATGTAAAATTTATAGCATTTGGAACATATTCTTGAATACTAGAAGTCATTCTTTTTCTATCTATTTTACCTACTTCTCTTTGCAGATTCCATTCTTTTTTCTTGCCTAAAAATTTCTCTGCCAATACATCTTTGGCATTTAATTGATAATCAATAAGTTTTTCCATTGTTTCTGGACTTCTTTGTTTTCTTTTAGAATCAACAGGTATTTTAGCTAACCAAATAGGTAAAAAATCAATCTCTAATGCCCAAGCTTTTTGATTACCGCCTTTTGTAGGGAGCGACAACAGAGTCGCACCTTTTAAAAGCACAATATCAGTTCTTATTCTTCTAATTTCAACGTCTTTATCATTTTTATCAAATCCTAACCCATCACAGATCCAAGTTATTCCTACATAAATCTTTCCAGTCTCTTTAATTTTAACAACCATTATTGGATCGCCATTGAAATCTACTTCCATTAACTCCATTTCTTTAAATTTTACTAATTGATTTGACATTGCAAATTCCTCCTGCTCTTTTTATAGTGGAAGTACGAGCAATACTTATCAGTGCTATTAAGCAACCTATCCTAGTGCAACTTATTTTGTTACACAAAAATACTCCTAACAAAAGCTAGGAGCACTATCTACAACAAAATAAAACTTAGATTTTATTTATTGGATAATTTATAACTTCATAAATTATAAACCAATAATATAACCTATAGAGTTATATTATTTAATCCTAATCTAATCCTCTAAAAATTCTCTCATCTCTTCACGACTATTTTCATACCCCATAGACATACATTCCTGCAACATGCTATAAAGAATATTCCTTAATTCTGATCCGCATTCACAAGGACTTGATTCGATATACTGAGCATAATGTTCTACTAAACCAATTTCATATTCTTCATCTTCTGTAAATTCACCTCTTGCAGATTTGCAGTCAACACAATCACAAGGAATTACTAATTCTTCTTTCTCTTCTACATTTCCATTATCAACTTCACGACCACATCCGTCACATGCAGATCCATCTTTACAATCGCAATCATTGCAATTACATAATTCTTCATCTTCATCAATTAATTCACAAAACCTTATGCATCCATCGCCAGATAAATACTCCCTAATATCTCCAAAACTCATATTACTAAATACAAAATAATCAATTTTATCACCATCATCATATTTATATGTCCCTGCTTGATCCCATTTTGCATATTCACAAACAAAAGTAATATCATTTTTATAAAAATTTAAAGAGACATAATATTCATCAACTTCTGAAGATAATTGTATTGAATCTGCTTCCACATCATACTCATTACCTAAATAATCATAGATATAATGAGCTAATTCAAAATTACATACGAACGTAAAATTTGTGTCAGATTCAATATGGGAGTCGATAATTTCTTCAACCTGAGATAATGTATATTTTTGTTTATTAATTTGCATCTTTAATATTCCTCGCTTTTATTATTATTTATTATTAGTATTTAATGTTTAATGTAAATAATTAATCTAAAGCATATCTTTCTCTTTTAGCAAAACTGAATTCTTAGAAACTTCAATAGTACCATCTGTTTGTATGCGTGACATTAAAATATTATGATCAACATTCATTTTGTTCATAATAATACTAACTACGTCTTCCATAGACATACCGCTATTAATTAAACAAGTGTAAAATCCAGAAAAATAACTTGCTTCTTTCATCCCTTTGATAAATTCATCTTTATCAATTTGAATATCTTGATCATTTTCTAAATTGTCCGTTGATATAGAAAATGGCTCTGTGAACATTAATACATCGTCTAATGGGGATTTTGTTTCTGGTAGAATAGATTTCACTTCTTCTGCTTCAACATCTAATTCCTTTTCTTTACAATTATCGCACATATGTTTATTCTCCTATTTATCAAATTATTTCATCTAGAGTATGTAGTCCACAATCGACTTCTCAATACACTCTTGCGGATAGTAAGTTACATCAAGATTCTTTTCAGTAAAACCTCTAATATCATCTTCTGTAAGTTTGCTATGTTTACGCATTATTGACTTCAATATCTCCCAATCTTTTAAATCATATTTCAAGTCATTAATTTTTTCTTGAAGAGTACAATTATGACCACCATATTGTGGTTGATGAACCAAACACCACCCATATCTAGTTATATATCTATGTCCTTTAGATCCTGCCATAAGCACTTTACTAGCACCTGAAGCGCAATATCCATCACAGTATGTTTCAATAATAATACCTTTTTCTTGCCAATATTCCATATCTGAAACCATTGCAAAAACAGATACTACCCATCCACCAAAACTAGATATTCTAATTTTAATATGTTTTTGTTCTTCTTTTGGATTTTTTAATTCTTGAGTTGCTAATTTTCTAAGTTGTCTACAAAATAATACTTGTGAATTGCGGTCAATCTCACAATCAAGATAAATCGTGTTTTGATACATGAAATCATTTATTTTCATTTCTTCTAGTGTTTTGTCAATTGGAATCATAACTTCCATAATATGTACTACCTTTCAGGAAATATTTATTAATCTAATTTAATATTATATTCAATAGTTTTACCTTTATTTTTCTTAAATACAACAAAAGTGGCACTTGGATCAGCAATGCGTTTTAATTGCATAGAATAATCATCTATTCCAATAATGCTACCAACTCCTATACTTCCTTTTGACATACCAATATTAGAACTATTAGAATGATGTTTATGTCCAGAAACAACATAATCAATATTCTCATTGTAAATAAAGCTATAGTCTCTAATACATTGATTAATGTCTTTTTCTTCTCCGTGTATACCTAAAACATTAAATCCTTGAATATTGACATAAAATTTATCTATTTCGTTTTTATGAATTGTAATATTTTGATTATCTCTAAGAATCTCGGCAACTAAAATATCAATAATTTTAGAAATATTTTCATGTGGAAATGTTCCCTTTTTATTGTCAAGCAATCTCAAGTCGGTATGATTTCCAGAAGTTGAATAAAAATCAATTCTAATATGTTTACTTAATTCATTCAACCAACTAGCAATAAAGTAAGAATATTTAATTGAAGATTCAACTACTCCATATCTTAAATTCATTAGTTGCCCCAATCGAATCATACCCTCAAGTTCATCTCCAAGACTCAATATTTTTATAGAAGTAAAATCTTCTTTTTTACAAATCAATAAAGTTTCTTTCAAAAGTTGCCACATTCTCTGTTCAAAAATTTCAGGACTATATTTATTGATAATTTCTCCTCTTAATCCCTTAATCTCTAAATCTTTTCCGTAATGTTGATCAGAAAATATTAATACTCCGTCTTTATTTGAAAACTCACTATTATAATTAATATATAATTTAGGAGGAATAATAGGTTTTGAATTATTAATTGCGACAATTGCTTTTTCAATAAATAATTCATATCTTGCTTCTTCTCTTAGTGTTTGACTTAAATTCATTTTTTCTGTTTGAATCTTGATTCTTTCTTTTTGTAATTCCTGCTTCTTTAATTCATATTCCTTCAATACCTTATCACCAGAAACGAATTCCCTCTTAGTATCCTCTACGCCTTCAAAATAAGCTTTCGCCCATTTCCTATACCCAGATTCGCCTTGATTACTTCCTGATTCTTTATTAATCAAATCAGCAATTTCTTGAGATTTAAGATTATATAAATCTTTATTTTGGAAGAGACGAATTTTATACTGCTTAACAGATTCTTGATCTTTTCTTATATATTCCATTTATACCTCACGTATAAGTTTTATTTTCAATTTTAACAATCACAAATCGACCAATGTGATTTTATTATTTATCTTCTAATTTCAATAATTCTATTCCATTACCAATATCTCTTTGGTTCCCAATGTCCACATTTTGAACACAAATTAATTTCTTTATTATTGATATACTTAGGCCAGAACCTCTCATGATTGCAGACTGGGCAAATTGTATATTTTTCTTCTTTATTCAATTTTATTAATCCTCCTTATAGAGAATAATAACTATAATTGGAGCCTAACCACAGAATCAAACTGTGAATCTCTGATTACAAAACAGAAGTTTTATCATTAAACTAGTCAGGCATTTGGAAGATGGTACAGGATTTGAACCTGTGGAACCTAAGTTCGACTGTTTAGCAAACAGTCACAATAAACCACTCTGTCAACCATCCTTATGTGTTAATTATTTTTGGAAGATAGGGTAGGATTTGAACCCACGGAGCTTTTACACCCTACTGTTTTCAAGACAGTTGTCATAAGCCACTCGACCACCTATCCATGTGTAATACGTTAAAATTCAGTTTTTAACTTATTAATGCAAGTTTTTTATTTAGGTTATACTATGCAAAACCTATTTAGTAACACTCATTTTGAATGGATGAGCAACCACTGGCATAGGCGGTCATTTGCTCCCCATTATTTGAATTCTTGCAAGAAAATAACCTTACGTAACTCTCTTACTATTTCAACATTGAGTCATAACTTTTCGTATTTCTTCAATGTATCCATATTCTAAATTATTATATCTAACCAAAGCATTGCAAAATAAGACTATTTAAAATTTATTAATTATTAATTATTAAAATCAGTATCCTCTTATCTCTAAGAGAGTATCTTTTAAAATACTATTTTTATATATTATTTGTTCTTCTTGTTTTTAGAATTTAATTCTAAAGAATAGCGTGATTAGCGAAAATGATTATCGTACTAGTGATTATTGAATTAATGTCATATCGAATTTGTGAATAATGAATTTACGTTTTATGAAATGATTAGTGACTTATCTTTACTATCAAAGTAAAATCTGCTTGTTTATATTTACCAACTAAGTAATGTTTGAGATTTATGTAAAATTACATAATCTTGCATTATTTGTTCTCAATTTAATTTTACATCTGCATATTCCGATGTGCGAATTAGTCTATATCTTGCTTTGCTTCTGGTTAGTTGTTTTAATAAGAGAATTGTGGTTATAGGCAATTCTCTTATTAATTGTCTTTGTTAATTAAATTATTCTAAAGATGATAAATACTTACTCACGACATCTGCTACAGAATCATGAACACTATAAGGAAATTCATACTCAACAATTTCTTCCATCATAGCTTTTTCAATAGAAATGCTAAGTTTATCAGCTTTTTCTAATAATGACTTATAATTATCACTGACAATATTCCTATCGAAATTAATTGTTTTAGTAATTACTACATCGTAGCGATAAGGGACTTCTTCCCCATTGATATTAAACTTAAACCCTTGAGCGACCGTCTTTTTCTCATCTGTTTTTATATTGATAAGACTATTTAATACATTAGCTAAATTTCTAGATTGTTTTGCATTTGATATAGCAGAATCCAAACTAAGATTTTTATTATCCTTAGTTTCAATTACTATATCTCTTTTTGCTAATTCTACTGAAATTTCTAATTTAGTCTTTTCTGAAATTAAAAACTGAACAAGATCAATGATATCAACCGTTGAAGCATCTGGATATTCTCTAATTGTAGTGGTATCCAATTCCTCATTTTGTGCTTCTGGATTAGATTTTTCTTTAAGATGTGATTCAATTACAGAAATAGAATTATTTTTGTTAGAAAGATATGAAGTTAAAGATGAAATAGTTTTATCAATATAAACAAGAGTCCTAAATGATTCTTTTAGTGAAATTGCGATTTGTGTGTTTTGTGAATTAGACATTGTTATTTCCTTCTTTCAATTTGTATTTTCTTCTTTGTTAGAGTAATTAACTCAATTCTTTTTTATAAGGAATAATCTTATATGTTTGAGCATCTTCACTTGTTCTACATGCATGTGGTGCAAGTAATTCTTTTATTTCTTTAAGTTCATTTAAAATACCCATTAGCATTTCTTCCATAAAAATATCTATCCTTTCGATAATATATTTAATGTTATTATCAAGATGTTAACTATTTATTACTTGTGTTTTGAGAGATATATTCAGTATAAATACAATCCAAAATATATCTCTCAATAGAGTCATCACAACTCAATTCAATTTTGTTATTAATCATAATACTAGAATCGTTATCAAAATACTTAACTCCAATCCCAAAGAAACAGAACAATTTCCATTGCTTTAAGTTAGATGATATTAAGCAGTAGACTCAATGCTATATTGTATTATGATTAATATAATTGTGCATCTATAAAACCTCATACTCTTGTCAGAGCAATGCCTGTATTTCAAGGTCTTACCAACTTATGCACATGATTTTAGGGAAGGTTCGCAATTGCACTAGCGTTGACCTAATTTTATCAAACCCTAAAACAAGTTTTTATTGTTGCTGTTTTGGTCTATGCAATTTCCAAAAAATCATCACCACAACAATTTATAGAGGGAAGTATTTGGCAAACCGCATCATCTAATTATAAGCATCTAAAAATCTTTAGCGTCTTAATTAAATTTCGCCTAGCAAAAACTCTGCTTATATGTTTTTCTTTGGTACATCCATCTCTTATCATAAAATCCATTATGCTATTTTTATAAACTCGACACTCAATCCTAAAGGTAACGGTATCCACCATTTCTTTAAGTTAGATAGTAGTCAAGTGAAATGGAATATGTTATGATTTATTGATCTTCATCCATCATTTCTTTATTTGCAAAAGCAATAGTCACTGATTTACCAATAAGAGTTTTAATATCTTCAAATGTTAGTGTTTCAATATCTCCACTTTTCTCATCTTCGATTACAAAACCATCTACAGAAACTTCAGTTAAGATACCTTTGGCACTAAATTTAGTATTTTTAATTTCTTCAATTTTTACTGACATATTTTAATATTCCACCTTTAATTTTATTTAATATTATTTTATTAAATTTACCTTACTCTAATTTTATATGGAGCTGGAAGAAGGAATCAGACCCTCATATCCTGATTACAAAACAGGCATTCTGTCATTGAATTATTCCAGCTTATAAACTTTTATGCTTTAGCCATTTCCTTCAATTTCTTTCCAATTTTAAAACGAACTGCTTTAGTAGCTGGAATTACAATTTTCTCTTGAGTTTTAGGATTCACGCCGTTTTTCTCAGCACGATCTACAACTTCCATAGAAAAATGTCCAACAAATTTCAAAGATTCTTTATTTTCAACGCAATATTCAAATACTTTCAATACTGCTTCTACATATTTCTCAGACTCTACTTTTGTTCCCTCTACGATTTGAGATACCATTGCGATTGCTTCTTGCTTATTCAAATTATTTATCCCCTTTTATTCTTTAATAGTATCTGCACATTTCTTAATGCCAGACCCGTGTTTTAATTATTTTAAATATTATTGGCTATTTCACACATAGGACTTCTATACGTATTTTTTAACTTCACACATGAGAAATATTTTGTATCCCTAAATACCTCAATTGCTCTTTGCATACCATTATCTCTAGGATTTGTACTCTTTAAATCTCTTTGCTCAAACATATCCCCCTCAATAATAATTTTACATTTAGCACGTTGAATAATTGTTCTCATTGTATAAGCATCAATATTCTGTGCTTCAGTAATATACATGCAATCCTTCTCAGATATCTCAATTCCTCTAATCTCTGAAGTTGGTATTAGTAAAAGTTTTCCTTCTTCAATTAAATCTTCAACAGCAGACATGGCACCAAATTTACTTGATAAAATACCGCCTAAACTTGACTGAAGAAGTTTATCATCTCTTGAGCCAGGATAATATCCTTGCATTTGACTATTTTTCAAGGGGACAGAATTGAAAATGATTACACACTTATCTATCTCTCCACTATGAATACTTTGCATTATCCAACTCAAAGATAATAGGCTTTTAGCACTTCCTGCTACTCCAAATAATAATGTGAATACTGTACTATCCAATGAATCCATTGCAATTATTTGATATGGATCTTTTGGTGTAAACTTATCAAGATATATAGAATTTATTGATTTAGCAGTCAAAGGAATAAATCCCTTTTCTGTATTCCATCTTTGTTGATCTACAATTACTCCATTTTCATCTTCTATCAATAAATATTCATTATTAAGAAGTCCGAAATTATTGGTTGGATTAGATTTATGGTCTTTTATTTCTTGTTGAGACATTACTATAGTCTTATAGCCCTTGTAATCAAATTTTTCCTCCTTTAATTCAAACAAATCACAAGGAATATTAAATGCTTTTGCTTTGATATAAAGATTTAGGTCATCAGTCAAAAACAAAAAATCATTATCTTCTTGATATACTTGGCAGGAGAAGCCTAAGATAAAGTTATCTGACTTATGGGTAAGAAACTTATTTTCGAATGAAAAATCATAATATGTTAATATATCTAAATTAGTTGCATTTTTAATTTTTCTAGTTGCATCTCTAGCTTGATATCCAATTTCTATTGAGCGTTTCAAACCATCAATTTCTTCAATACAGACTATACATGTGACTACTTTGTCATAATCTTCAAATCTGAATGATGGGTTTAATAAAACATTTGTATCAACAAATACTCTTCTTCGAGGTGCATTTGAATTAATATATGATGGTTTATTGGGCAATATAAACCATTCCTTTTCTATTTATTTTACTACTCACTATGAGACACTTACACTATTGCTAGTATCCATACCACTACTAAACAAATACTTCTGATTATCTTTTACATCATCAATAGTCTGTTTATCTTTATCATTTTGCTTTAATCTGAGCAGATAATTATAGTATGGATCAGTAATGTAGCGTTGTTTTCTTTGCTTGCTACTGAATTTTCCTATTACTACTAGATTATCTCCGTAGTTGCCGTGGTATTGTTTTAGGATTTTTAGATTTATTAGGTAGTCCATTTCTTTTTTTGTGATTTTTTCCAATGTTTTGTATTTTGATGCTCCTTTTATTTTGGAGTTTTATTTGTTTTGTGCATACAAATATATAAACGTATCGACCAAACGCTTATGTATTAAGGGTTTTATCCCCTCATACTAGTTATAGTAGGATAAACCCTGAAACCCTTGATATAAGCACGTTTTAGACGTTTTCTATTTTTCGGATTCTCTTTGTTTGATCCCATTCTTTCTTTTGATTAAATTGTATTTTTTTTGCACAAGATGAACAGTATTTTGATTTGTTATTAGAAATATGAAAAAGTATCCTACATTCTTCATTTTCACAATTTATAATATTTTCTCCTTTCCATCTTAAATACTCATACACATAATTTCTAAAATCAGTTACTATAAAAACAATTGGACTATCATTATCTATAAAATTAACTATTATATCTGTACAATCAACCATTTTAGAATGATTTATTAAACCTAATTCTTCAAAAACATGTAATATTTTTCCTTGATTATATTGATTTTCTTTAACTTTTGCGTCACTAAATACATATTTTTGATCTATTTTTACAATTCCCAATTCATTATTCTTCATCAGATTATAAATTTTAGCATAAACCAATAATACAAAAGCTAATTTCTCATATTTTATATTTTTTAAACTTTTAATTCTCATTAATTCTTTTTCAGTGATCTCAATTTCATTAATATCAAATAATGTATGATCCTTGTATTTAGAAACAGCATTAATTGTTCTATCAAATCCAACTTTCCATTTTACTGAATTATATTTTTTATAATTATTTATAAAAAATTTATCAATTGAATCATAGACCTGTTCCTTAGTCATGTCTACTGAAAAATAATGCTTTGCTAAAATCCTTATTGTATTTGAAGTTTTCTTATCATCAATATAACCTTCTTCCAATGATTTTCTTAATAATTCTTTCTCATTTAATATCAATATCATATTCTTCCTCCATATCTAATTCTTTTATATCCTTAATAAACATAGAAAACTTTTCTCCGCCATATTCTATATTACCTTTATCATCTGCAATGGGATATTGTACTATATTATTATTCCTTACTAATAAATTCTTAATAATTACATCCCCACAAATATCCCATGCAAATTGTTTGGAGTAATTATTTTTATAGCACAAATCAACAACAATATTACATAATTCATCTTCATTATTGCATATTTCTTGTGCTTGTTTCTTAAAACTTTCCTTAAATACAATTCTTTTCGTCTTTTCTTCATCTTTATCTATCTTGCTTTTAGATGAATTTTGTGCATGTTCTCTAAGTTTAATATTGTAATCTTCATAAATACTTTTTATATCTGTGAATCTTTTCTTTGAATATTTGGTAGGATTTTTTAATATTGAACTATCAAATAAATCTTCTTCCTTAGTGCCAATACTTTTAAATCCATCGAATTCCTTTTCGATTTTCCAACAAATTATGTTCATAACCGAATTATTATTGAATACTGGCATTTTTATGTAATAATATTTCAAAAATTGCTCTTCATCTTCGTTCCTATCTTCTTTTTCAATTAATTCTTTAACGTCTAATCCAAATCTAATCAAGCAATTTTTATTTACATCAGACATATATTTCTTATATCTTCTCATTAGATATGGATAATTGTAAATGAAGAAATATGGTTTTTTATCTGCTAAAATCCTAATATTGAATTCACTTTTATCTGTATTTTTAGCAGAGCGATAATCATACCATTCTTTAGGCATAGGTTTACTAATACATCCCTTAATACGATCAATTGCATTTTGTTGATAATTCTGACCGCAAATAATTCTATACTGTAACTCTTTATATTCTTTACTTTCTTTATCAAAACTACTAGCAACATCAATCATACCAGTAACCTTATTTGTAGTTGAGCCTATAGCATCCCCAAATCCATTCTTATTTGCTCTAATTAAATCATTCTCCTTTACAACTTTCTTTGGAGCAGATTTTTGAATACATAATACCGCATCTAATTCTCTAGTATTCTTTAAAAGAACTGGATTATTAGTTGTTAATACTTGATCCGAATCCTTATCTGCTCCATTTAACGCATGAGTAGTAGTATCCCATGAATTAAATATAGTTACTGTATTTATATATTTATACCAATACTGCATTTCTGGAGTATTTTTTAAATTAAGTATTCTAATATTATTATGACAAGTCATAGGAGCACGATAACATACAACTTTATCAACACCCTTATCATTCCAATACTTAGAATAAAATTCTCCAGCTTTCAATAATCCAGTCACAGGTAGATTAAATATACTTTGAGCAAGGGAAAATGGATCTCCAGAAATTATAGAATAGTTTGCTGAAACTTTAAGTACCCCAATTTTTGCATCGTTAATACGTTTCTTTATAGAATTATGTATTTTGTTCTTCACAAATGGATCTTTTATCATTTCCTTATCAATCATTAATGCCTTAATAAAATCTGTCTCTTGTGTATCATAACTACTTTCAGATAAGTGCATTCCCCTTAGAAATAGAATACTCTTAATAGGATCATTCCCTAATACGTCATGTATTTCTTGTACCGTTGGTTTTATTAATTCATCTATGTCATCATCAGATAATTCATATGACTGTGCAAATTGATAATTTAAGTACCTTTCATTTTCTAATTTTTCAGGAGTTACTTTAGTTACACTAAATGTATAATCATTTTCCTTACAATATTTCATATAGTCTTCTAGACTATCATATGAATCCCATAGTTTTAACATTGAGGCAGTAAGCACTAATTGAACTTTTCTAATATCTCTTTCTTCTCCCCAAATATCTTTAACCATATAGGATTCTGCAAAATGATATGCATGATCTGTATAATCGAAACAAAAAACCATGCCCTTACAAAAGCTATTTCTCAAACAAAACCCAGATGCAATACTATTACAATCTTTATCAATTTCTTTTCCCCATGCTAAACTTAATTCTGGACAAATCATGCCATATCCATCATTTTCATTTAATTTAATAGGGTAGTTTTTCTCATAAGTCATAGAAGGATATTCTGTTTTAGAATCATCTAGTAATATCACATCACTGTAAAACTCCGTCTCACAATCGTCTACAACCAATATACCTTTAGGATCTGAAACTGGAATACTAGCACTGCATGTCAATGATTTATAACTTTCTAGTTTAGCAGGGACGAGTTCTTTATTCTCATCCCTACCATTTTCAATTCTTTTATGTAAGTTATCATAAATTTGTTCATTCACATAAATAACTGTACTTTTTTTCGCTCCTCCATTTGTAGCAAGTAATCTTTTAAATTTAATACCATTGATATAGAACTTTTTAGTATTATTCATCCTATCAAAATGCTTATTTTTATCAATAATAACGCAAATATAATCTTTTACAAATAAAGTATTGTATAATAGTGCGTATAGTTTTTTAATTTTATTCCTATTTTCCATATTAGTATCTTGTTTTTTTAAATCTTTTATTTGTTTCCTAATTTTATTTGCATCACCTTCAATATTCTTATCTTTATTGATAAATCGAAGAGTTGTGCTATCAGCAAGGGATACTAATTCTTCATTGTCTATTGCTTCTGGAATAGTAAGCGATAAATTCCAATTTGATTTACTTAGCCTAGATGAATGTATTTTATATATGTATCTTAGATTAGTTTTTTGCTTTGCCAACATTATTTCTCCTTTCTAAAATATATTAAAATATTGGAGCTACTAAAATCTCTTCGTGAATTAATTGATAAATAGGTTTATGTTTCCACATTAATAAACCCCATACTATATCCATGTAATTAACTTTAACTCTACATTTCTTTTTGTCGCCTACGCTTGAATTAAAAGAGCAAGTAATGTTTTTATTGCCAATCTTATATTCTAAATTAGTAGGCTGAAATTCTTTCTTATTATTGGCGTATATAAATTGTAATACCTTTAAATTAAGATTAGTAGTTTTTATAAATTCCTCAAAGAAATCAGCATTATCTAAAATAATCTTTAAGAATTTGTCCGTATTAATTTTATGACATATAAAATCCATTTCAGTTTTGTAACTTAAATATTCTTTAAATTCTTTATGATTCTTTGCCGTATTCTCAGCAAATAAATTAGCCAACATAGAAATTTCTGAATTTTGATAATCGAGTTCTGTTTTCATTAATAATTACCTCTTTTCATTTATTTTTAGTCTCTTAAATAAAGGGATAAATCACACTAAAATAACTTAATTTATCCCTTAAAACTCACCATTTATTGTATTACAAATTTACAACTTCTTTTGCACTAATATTTATTTCTTTATTATATGTATACAAAACTTCTACAGTATCTATTACATTGCCACTTTTATCTCTAATACTTGTCTTTGAAGGTATTTCTAATAATATGTAAGCGTCTTTAGGCACATTATGCTTATATTCACTAACTAAAACAGTATTCTTTTTGCTTTGTGATTTAACCCATTCTATAAAATCATCATATGGAAATTCTCCAAGAATCTTCTTATAATAAGGTGTAGTTCCTTTATAGGGAGGATCACAATATATTAAACAATTTTCATAATCTAAGTCTTTAAAATCACTACATGTAAATTGTGCATCTTTTAATCCTTCCATCTTCTTTAAAATACTATTATGTCCTCTTAAAGCATAATTTCCTTCACCACCTCCTTTAGAATCTCTAGCATATCCTCCCCAATACTTACCTGCAAAACTACAAGCAAACCCAACAAATCCTGCTACATGCGGTTCTATATCTTGACTCTTTTTAGCATTTGCATAATATTCTTCTGTTACAATAGTAGGTGGTATCCATCCATTCTGTAATGCTTTAAACATTGCTATTAAATATGGATTCTTGTCATTCAATATTTTATTTTTAATATTTACTTTAGATGCTACATTCACAGATCCACAAAAAGGTTCTACATAGTGTGTGTGTGTGTGTGTGTGTGGAATTAATGAACTCTGATATGTATTTTGATATCTTCTGCTTTCCTCCGAAATATTGCATTCAACATCTCCTTTTTTAATTAAATTATTTATATAATTAGATATATTTTTAGCTATTTTTGCTTTCTCACCAAAGTATCTTATTATTATTCACTCCTTTTTATTTTTATCTATAATAAATCCCTAAATTCCCCTACACTCCACAACATCAATCCTATGATAATCTGAGCACTCTTGGCAATAATATAAATCGTCTTCTATCCCAACAAATATTTCTTCTACATTTATCATTTCTTCCTTACAAATTGAACAACATTCACTCACTAAATCATCCTCTACCTCCTTATGAAACTGATTTTGCATCTTCATTATGAATTAGTTCCTCCGAAATCTTAAAATCAGTATAATCCTCAATCACTAATTCTAAATCATTATCTATGTTATTAAACAATACATTCTCAAATTGAAAACTACCAATACAATATCCTTCAATCTTATGTGATTTATCTCTGCACATATGTAAATTACCCATACCATTAAATGTAATATTGCTATTGTATACTCTACCTACCACTCTTATTAATTTACTAATTGATAAATCTCTATTAAATATTTCTTCTAGAATATTAGTTATAGATGTTTCCACTTGAGTTGATTTATCTGTAATTATGTAGTCGATTTTGTTATTTTGATTCTCATTTATGGTTAATAATCCGTTTAGATAATATGGTTTCATTTTATTTCCTCTTTCTATTATTTTATTTATTAGTTTGTTATTAACATTGAATCTTTAAACTATTACTATAATCCTCTCAGACGAACAGAACGGCACTTCTAAGACGTTTGAATATTAAACTAGGGTAATTGTGCCACTATGAGATTTGGAACGCTTAGAATAGATATTTGGATTTAAATTATTATATTTTGATTATTATTGTTATTATGTATGTTACATTTCTCACCTCCTTTGTGTTTATTTTATTATTGGATTTTGAGGAAGGGGTAGGCATATTTTAGTGTGATTTATTGGATTATGTAAAACATACCCCGTACACTCTATATACAGTATACTATCTTATTAATAATATGTCAAGGAAACATTATTTATATATTTAATAATATTAAAACTTACTTCTTCTTAATAATCCAACTGATCTTATTTGCCTTCACACAAGTATGTACATCAAACTTAGTTCTCAATACCTTACCATTAGCCCACCATTCCTTCTTTAACCATTCTAATTGCTTCTGTGTTGCAGGTTCATATTTCCATTTTGCTTTTCTATCTAGGAATGTAGAATATTTTCTTGAAGCATATTTTTCTGCTTCTTCAATGAGATTAATTAAATTATCATCCTCAGATATGTAATCTTTTGTGTTGATTCTACGGAGGAACTAATAATAATTCATCTTTATTATTTTTATGTAGTTTTATAAATTCATCAAATTGCTCTTTAGTATTATTGCCATATCCGTATTTAGAATGGAATTCAATATGCAAATTTTCTTCAATTACTTTGCCCATTCCATATTTATAATGTAATCTTAAACATTCTTTAGACAAAAATTTTAACTGTTCATTTGTATAATTACTAATTGTTTGATGTATAGGGATGTTGTTTGTTTTAAAAATTTCTTGAATAATTTCAGAAAAGTTTTTATAATAATGATGTACAATTAACTTTTTATTATTATCAGATATAATACATCTAAAATTACTATTCTTTAAACTATCAAACTTCCATTCTGATATTACACCTCTAAGGAAATCGCTTATAGTAGATATACCGCCTGTCCATCGAGGATGATTGTCTCCTACTCCTACGGTTAGATAAATTTCATTGTAGCATTTTTGGCAAGATGCATGATTATCTAGCACACCTGTTAGACTAGAAGCAAATTCTCCGTGTTTTGGACAAATGAATTTACATTTTGCTTCTTTTATATGATCATTTATATCTTTTTGATTTGGAGAAAGTTTATACCCAAATTTATTGTTTAATAATGTTATTCTTATATTATTGAATAAATAATCTTTATTTAATAGTGTATACAAAGTAATTTTAGCACAATTATCTTTACATATAGAATCAAAATTCATTTCTGCTAAATACCCATCTCTATGCTTGAATACTACCTTTTGACGTTTAAATATATATTCCTCAAAATTACCTTGTTCAAAACTCCAATCTATATTTTGCTCAGTTCTTATTAAATAATTATTTATTATTTCTATGCCATCTTTTTTCTTAATCGAATATCTTTCTTTTGATGTTTCATTTCTTAATGCGGGATGTTTTTTGCTTCTTTGAAAGACACTCCAACTCATAGTGAATTGTCCTAATTCTGGTTTAGATATACAAGTCCAAACTAAGTTATATTTATTTGCCTCAAAAATTATATCATCATTACTTAATAAAAAGTAATCGGACGCATTATTTGGCAACCATATATTTTTTATATTCCATATTGTATTTGGATTAGATTGATGAAATATTAATATCTTTTCTCCTCTTAATACACTTCTTAATCTAGTTCTTATTCTATATCCTTCCGAAGTTAAGCAACTTATGAATTGTTTATTATGTTCATACTCAAATGGTTCTATAATTCTTAATCCAACATCTAAAAATATCTTCACCACACTTTCCTTATTATATTTATTGTTATTCCATATACCTTTTTTGCTCATGTATTATTCCTTTCCTGAATCATTTATATTATTTATTACATTATGTAATTCGTGACCATTAGTTTTATGCCTAAGCAATAAATATCTTTTAATAGTATCACTCAAAGAAATTTGCCCAAAGGCACGAGTACAAGCCACATATACTATTGCCATCTCCTCGAATAGATTATCATTTACTTTTTTCTTTTCTGGATCAGTTTCAATAAACTTATTATAATATTCACCTTCAATATCAAAATGATCATCACTTATGTATACTGGTAATAGATAATTTTGGCCCTTACTGCGATGGATGGTAGAAAACAATATATCTGCATTTTCTTTTTTAGTTACTGAATTGTTTTTGATTCCATTTACAATATCAATAATTCTTGAACCATATTTCTTTACCATCCTAATCAATGCTAATAATTCTAAATCCTTTGTTTTTTCACTGTAGTCTTCTAATTCGCTGTAATTTTTAAACTTAGACAATATTTTATTTTTAGTTTGTTTACCAATACTGAAATAGTAACAGTCAGAAATATTTTCAAAGTTATAAGATTTATAACTACCCTCGAAATACAACTTCTTATTTTTATCTAAATATAATGCTTCTGCAACTTCTGCAAATATAAATGCATTTGTTCTACATAAACAAACATAAGGTTTACTCTTATCAATTTTATCTACGATAATTTGCTTTTCATTAAATCCTTTCATTTGAATATCATTATCGGACATATCACCAATGATTAAGTTAGCAATATGAGCAATATTTTGTGATACTCTAAATGAAGTTGTTAATGTGTATTCTTTTGCTTCAAATAGTGGCATGATATTTACTGCATTACGCCATGAATACAAAGCTTGGAAACGATCTCCACAAATTACTATGGATTTAACATTAGAATTAGCAATAATATCAAACATCATCTTAGAGCTGTCCTGTGCCTCATCCAAAAGGATAATATCATACTTTTTACTTAAATCTTGTTGGCTTAATTGAAAGAGCTTGAGGTAAAAATCGTGTGTCACCTTAATGTTATTCTTATAAGATTTCATCATATTCCATAACTTCTCTGACAAAGATATTATTTGGCCTCTCATTTTATCATCCTTAAATAATTCTAAGTCGTTAAATGTTTTAGAATCTGAGAGCATATATTGCTTCATCATTTCGTTAATTTTTACTGCTAATTCCATATCATTATGCCAATTAAGATTAAGATCCTTGATAATATCTACAGTTCCATAATTTAAAGTAAGTTTATCTTTATAAAATCTACCTACATGCCCAAAAGCTAATCCGTGAACGGTTTTTACGTCAACGAAATTAAGTTTTCCAAAATTACCATTTTGAGCTTCGGTTTTCATTGCTGTATTATACACCAAATACAATATCTTATTAAAAGGACGTACTTTTGAGTAGTAATAGAGAGTGCTTGATTTAGCACTTCCGGCTAAAGCTGATATTTTTATTCTATCTTCTGTAGAATTTATAATATCTTTTTGTTCATTTGTCAATGGGTATCCCTCATCAGATATGTAATCTGACATCTCAATAGTTATATTATCAAATTGCTTGTTATAAAATTCATCTGAGAGAATATTTGATTCTGATTGTTGTAATATCAACTCTTCTTGTTTTAGTATTAATTTCATCTTCAATTCGCACTCTTCACCCATTCCTTTTGGATGAGCATAATATTGTTTCTGAGCACCAAATTTTCTTGTAAGATTCTCTCCACAAACTGAACAATGATATGTATTTTCTGAAACTGACTCTATGATATCTACCATTTTATTATTCTGATCTAAAGCTTTTTTCATTTAATTATTACCTCTTTCTTTTGTATTGAAGTTTGGTTGTAAATTATTTACTGCTTCTACAGATTCTAATTGATATGGACGTAATTCATATGTCATTATTGACTCACCTCCTTTGATTCTAGTTTATTTATTACAGCCATGTTGTTGAATAAACCATATTCATTAATTCTAAGACTATTTATTTCTTTTATATCTTCATTACTTAGATACTTTAATGGAGTAATTATATTATTTGATAAATTATTAATAAATTCTTCCACAGTATAATGATATTGTTTACTTGAAAATGATATAAGCGAAAATGATATATCATTATAATTACAAATGTCTTCTGTGTCTTGATAATAATATAAAGTGCATGGATCTTCATTATTAACTAAAAATTGTAAACCATTTAATAATTTTAAAAAATCTTTTGCATTAATTTTATCTTTATATAACTTTAAAATTTCTTCGTTTTCTAAGTATCTTTCTCCAACATTATAATATTGTGTAAATTCATTAATTTCTTCATAATGAAATTTACTTTGTATTAATTCTTTCTCTTGTCGTGACTTTTTCTTATTCTTCTTATTTACTTTAGATAATTCTAACTTAACATTAAATCCAGATTCAACAAAATTAAGTTCATTTAATTCTTGACTAAATTCACAACCATTTGCAGATTGTTTATTATGTAAAGGCACTAATTTATTGATGTAATATATCTCATATACATCCATATCAGTTTTATTAAGACATTCTGCATAATATATTTTACTAACTGTTTTAAACCAATTCTTATCTTTGTCCATCATGTGTTGTCTAATACGTTGGTCAATATCAATTGTTTTACCTATGTATATGATTTTATTATTCTTATCAAACATTTTGTAAATATAGTTACTCATTATTTTATCTCTCCTTTTCTTTCATTTAATTCATTCTCAATCATTTGCAAAACATCTAAAGGTATTTGATCACAATTTAAATCTTCTATTTCTTGCATAGCTTTTTGTTCTTCAATTGTTAGTTCAATATTCCAGTAATTATCATTGTCATCATCAAATGGATCTTCAAATATATCTTCAAATATATCAGGTTCATCATTATTATCATATATTTTTGGTAATGGTAAAGGTTTTCTGTTTTGTAGTCCTATGCCTTTAGATATTGATTCCACAGATTCATTTTCTTTAACTAATTCTTTCTCTTTGTATTGTAATTCTTCATATTGTTTAAGTTTTTCCTCCAATTCTTTAATCTTAATATCTTTTTCATTTGAAAGATTATTTATCTTTTGCTTAACACTCCTTTTTACATTAGATTTTATCTTGTCAGTATGAACCAATCCCTTAGCACTAACCTCTATTTGTAATTGTAAATTAAAATTCACCTCATCGTCCCAATTTCCTATAAATGTGGTACAATAATTTTTATCTGGTGTCAAGTAGCTATTATTGTATCTAATCAGATGCAAATCATCTTGTAATATTTTATTATATCTCTGAATGGTTCTAGAATCAGTGATTAATTTCTTTAATTTTCCTTGAGTTAAATATCCAAAATTACTTGTATTATGTGATACTCTTTTACAAGCAATAAAATATCTTATTATATTAAACTTGCTAATATTTTCACCATGTAATTGATTAAATATATGTATTATGTCTCTATCATAAAGTTTAAAGAAATGATCTTCTGGTGGTCTTATTAATTCAATCTGAAATAACGAATCTTTACTTGATGTGGCTTCTTCAAAAGTTATCTCTTCATCACTTAAATCATAAAATTTAATTATATAATTTTTATCAGTTAAACCTTTCATAGATTCCTTTATTTTTAATACCATACTCCTATTGTTAGATGTATCAATTTTCATCATGCTTGCAATTGCTTGAATTGAACATAGTCCAATTGATTTACTTAATTGATAATGTTTGTACATTAATACGAATACTGTAACTTCTTCATTAGAAATACTCAAATCATCATAGATACTATTAGGCAACATAATATAGTTTCCCTTTGGATCATCGTTCATAATTTAATCAATCTCCTCAATCATAATTATTATTTTATTTAAGACTATTATAGAATTCGGTCAATGCTATGAATAATTCTTCTGTCTTTGTAAATTTATATGTTCTTATTTGACTGTCTCTTTTAATAAATATTGGTTTAATACCTTTAGTAGATAAATAGTCTACTTCTACGCTCCATTGTGTTGCATATTCTTTATCAAATTTCATTTCAAAATCAACCACCTTTATTAATATTTTATTATTCACCTATGTAATGTGTACGCAAAATTGTACTAAGATTACATAGGTGACTGCCTCACGGTTTTAGGGGTACATTACATAGCACCTTGTAATCTTTACGCAAAACCGTGAGGCAATACACGTAATGTTTACGCCAGAGCGTGAGGCAGTCGTTGTAAAGTGTATGGTTATTTGTACTCAGATCACAGTGAATAAAGATAGATATAAGTATAAAGAAATAAAGAAGTAATAAAGAGAAAAATATAATAAAGAGATATATTCATTTGCTAAAGCAAAATGAGAATTGTTTTTACTTATTTATTTAACTTTTATTATTTTTTAATTCTAATGTATCAGCAATAAATTGTCTTCCTTCAATTGTTGATAATATTACATAATTAATACTACCATCTTTATACTTTTTCTTTATACTATTCTTAAAATATCCTTGTTTTATGTATTCATCTTTAACATAATATGCACGATTACTTGATTTTGTAAATATATCTTTTAAGAATAATTGTTCATATATTTTCTCTTGTGGAAATTTCATTTTGTATCCATCTAGTTTGAGTTTAGAATATGTATCTAAACAATTTAGTGTTCTATTGTTTAATTTTAATCTTAACTTTTCTTTTTTAGGATTGGGTGGATTCAAACCATTATTTTGTATCAATCTCATCAAATATTTTGCATCAGTTATTTTGTTTATGATTCCATATATACATATTGTCATTTAATCTTACTCCTCTATCAATTTTATTTTATCTTGTTAATGTGGTCTATTTATATATAAACTTTATTTATCTACTTATGTAAACCAATAATATCAATTTGTATCTGCAATATGGTTATCAATATGTTTTCCTCCTTACCGAATTCATTTCAGAGTTTCTCCTCTCCTACTAAGTATACCATACTATCAATACCGTGTCAAACATTTATTTTTATATTTGTGAAAGAAAATTTACCAGAGCAAATATTTTTAAAAACCTTGAAAGCATTGTTACAGTTATGTTACAGAGAATTGTTTGGATGAAGTGTATATAGTATATAGCACTCTGTCCGAGTAATATAGGTGTAATGATTGTGTAGGTTGAGATGTAGGGATTATTTTATTTTGGTGTAGTGGTAAATTTTTATGAGATAGAAAAAATTGTGGTTATTTTGTTTATTATTCATGTGTTTAGTGACTACTCCTTTCTTTATTAATAATTTTGTACAGATTTGTACCTGTGAATAGTATATCATTTTGAAATTATTAAGTCAAGGAAAATTATTTTAATATTTTAATAATTGTTTAAGATTACTCAAAAATATTTTCACCAAATTTTAGATAGTCGTATATAGGAGATAATTGTATCGAACTTAAATGTAAAGTACACCCCCGTATATAGGAAGAGATATAGTATAATAGATATAAGTGCTGTTGTATAAGGATTTGTGAGAGGATTATATTAATGGATATTTTGATTTTTATGGATGCATTTATTGTAATTATTGTTTTTGGAATTTGTTCGATAGGATTGAAATAGATTTTGTAATTGAGGGATATTGGATGTAATTTTTGTTAGTGAAAGTTGATAGATTATATAGATTACATGATCCAGATAATTGTTGTTAGAGTAGAGTTTGTGAGTAATTTTAATATTATGGATTTGGTATGATTATTAAATGTAATTAGATAAAATAGATATATTTTATTAAAATTTATTTGACTTTTGTATGTTTTTATGAATGATATTTTAATGTTTATTGGGTTAGAAATTGTTGTGTTGATTATGTTTTAGCGAAGAAAATACGAAGGGAAAAATTGTGATTGATTTGAGATTTATGAAATTTATTTTTGTAAAAGTAGATTTTAGTATTGACATTTTGTTGGAAGTGTGATTTATTATTTTATTTTAGATAGGAAGAAATTTATTTATATTTATTTTATAAAAAACCTGTATCGCAGTCGTAGCTTGGGTTTCCTGTGTTTGTTGAAGTACTGTGTCGGATAATGTCGAATAAAAGGAGATAATATTTGTAAAGGTAGCCGGAGGGTATGCGTATAGTTGGCATGGTTCTTGAAAGTGAATACTGAAGCAGGTTTTTGCTATAGCTTTTAACTATGACAAACTGAAAACATCATGGGCCGGATATGGTGCGAACCCTGAAACCCTTGCTATAAGCGACTTTGTGCTCTATTCCGAATGTTACACAATGGGAATGAGTAACATTCGGAATAAATTGAGGGTAGAATCGTATGGGCCGATGCAATCTAAGGGCTTAGAAGGGCAAATATGAAGCAGAAATGATATGAGAATGAATGAGGATGTAAAGCAACAGAAGGAGAGTAATTGTCCTGGCATTAATGCTGCATTATTGTCGGTGTCGAATTTGATCGGGTGTGATGAGTGAATAATTAGTATATTAATGAGCATTAATGCTATTGTGCGTTATAACGCTCAAATAGGTCGGAATCTATAACATTGGCGAAGTTGTTGAACACTTTAACATAATAAAAATACTAGTACTACATACAGTACCATATATAGTACCACAAAAACCTAATCCCAAATTATACTCAAAAACAATACTTAAAGTGGGAGCAAATACCTAAAATACACCATATTTACTATCAAAGTGGATAATAATATCAATTAAGTCATAAAATTATACCTTTATACTCTATATCCCTACTCTCACTAGTATTGCAGCCATTTTGACCGTAAAATCCCTATATAATATTATAATAAGGAAATTACGTACAGATAACCCTGTAATACAATCACAGCAACATAAATTAGACTTAAAGGTATCCTTTTACATACCCAAATCTAATGTACACCATACGAATACATATGTCCTTACAACAAATACATAATAATTATGCATCAATATGTATTTATATACAATATAACCATTAAGTTATAGTAAACATAATACATTACTAATGGTATCCAATACAACCCACAAATATCCATAACCTTATATCACACATAACCATATCTATATAATAACCACCAACCTATGACAAAACATAAACAAATCATTATATCACTAATCACTTATCATCTACATAATGAATACATTATAATACTAATACCCACAATTCCTATCATCATACTACACTATAAACACTTTACCAAACTAAAGGATTCACAATTCAGACACAATTCATTATTTACAATATTGTAATTCTATAATATATTAATATAAACATATACTAATACAGTCATATGTACTCATAACTATATTATAAATCCATCATATACTAATACACTAAACTTATAATAATCTAATATTAACACATCATAATACAATAATAAACACTGTAAAGTAAAACTACTTGACACAAAACTACTATGATCTAACCGCTGACATCCGATACCTACATATCATATCACATTTACATCAACAAATAAAACTATACTAATACACATCACAGTAATTACATTCTGTTATAATACAATTCACTTAATTATACCTCCTATGGGTATCAAAATGTACCCTACCGTGGTATAGTGCAAAATCAAATAATCCCTACAAATCAATAAATAAAGTTTTAAATACTAATCCTTACCTCAAATCCTCTAAACGCTTACAGACCCCTTTACGCGCCTCTAAATGCCAAAACATTATTTATTGATTCAACTCCATATCACTATCATTTTTATCATTGGCATATAATTTGCTAATATAATACACACTTACAATATTATCTATCTGTATTAGTACACATAATAAGTGTATAATAAACTCTAGCAAATACAATACAGCATAAGCATAATATACCGCAATCCGGTAAACTCTAGTTATCTCCAGAGTACTATTTATTACTGTTACTACTATCTGTCTATACTATCCTCTTAGCAATCCATATCAGATAACATTCTTTTTGATTTATCTTGCTTTTTACCCTTCTATTTTTATCTCTGCTATAATCATACCACTATGCTATATTAAACCTCTTAAATGACCTCTAGTGACCTCTCACAGCAATCCATTAACCTTCGCCACAAAGACAAATCAAAAACCTCATACAAATCTTAATATAAAATATCTTCTTGACAATATCAACACATACAATTATACTGTTAATTAATCAATTAAATAAATACATAAAAAAGGAAGTGCATCCTTCATGGCAAGAAATCTAAAACCTGCAAACCTCAAAAAATTATCCCAAATCATCACATCTAATGGCTTCAAAATTGACTTAGCAAATTACATGTACAATCCTTCATTCTCTCACGAATACCCAAACCTCATCCAAAAAACATCAGAAACCACAACCGAACGCTTTTATACCACTGTAAAATATTTCAAACGCTACAATGGCACTGGCTATTATTCCATCGAAACTTATTCCCACAAAATTGATGATTCCAATTCCTGGAGCATCGCAAACAGCATGAAAGAAACTGAATTAGAAGAAAGCAACAGATTCAGCATGAAGCATCTAATCGAACTTGCTGAAAAAATCGAAATCACAAAAGCAATTGAAACAAACATTCCTGCAGAAGCAGCACGTTAAAAACATAAAATAAAATATAATCAGAATCACTCAAGAGGCTCTAACGAGTCTCTTTTCTATTCCCTAACAATTCCCACAACTAACACCTTAAAACCTCTTACAATCAATCCTAGCGCATATCAAAGCATATCTATTATAATCTCAATTATCATTTACACAATTCATCCGGCAATCACTTCCCACAAAACAAACAAAAAACATTTCCTTGACATATAATAATCCATCATGCTATAATGAAGAGTCCCAATAAATATAAAAATAATTCTAAATAAGAAAGGAGTTGAACAAATCATAAGCACAATACAAATTATAAAAATAAGCAGTATATACAGCACGGGGCAAACATAGCAATCCATTGTTATTGTCTATTGTCATTTAGTTATTCGGATAATAAATAAAATTAAGAAATGAAAGAGGTATAAACAAAATGAATCAATTTGACATGTTAGATTTTATGTATAATCCTTATGGCTCTAATGGTCTGGAAGAATCAAGCGAACCGAGGAAAACAAGGACAATTATGCTGTATTTCAGAAATCAGAATGGAACATGGGAGAAGGGCTAAGAAATGACGAAATAGAGTGCAGCACCATTCAGCATTGTATAGAATTTATAGACTCATATTAAGGAGCCGAAAGGCTTCTTTTTTGTTTGTCCTAATCTATGCAATGTTAAAAATACACTGTTTTTTATATGTTGTAGCAGAACATGTTTTAGGTCAATTATTCACATTGCAAAAAAAGATAAACTGCCCATTTTATAGGGACTAAAACGAGATATAATTATTGTTTGACTTATAGATATAATGAGCGTATAATCATAAGTAGTTAATTAATTTAAAAAGGAAGTGTAATAATGAAAGAAAATCAACGTGTGGAACTAATCAAAAATTGCTTAGACAATCCATACATCAAAAAGGGAATGCAGGGAATTGTATTCAACGACTACAATCATGATGGATTTATCACAATTCAATTCGATGGTGCTATATCGGGCGAACTTGTAGCAAGAGATAAATACAATACATGGAATATTAGGCCAGAATTTTTAAAGGTTGTTAACTAGGATAAATTAAAGTCCCTCTGAAGAGTCGCTGAAAATTGCGATGAAATAAGTTATAACTTAAATTGTTATAACTTATAAGGGATAATGAAAAGGAAAGGAAGAGTAAAACAATGCAATTCTTTTTTATTAGTCGAAGGAATCACAATGGTAAAACCTTAGAACCTAGAATTCCGAAACATAGGATGAGGGAGGAGGATTCCATTTTAAAAAGAATTTGTGTATCAAATTCAATTGTTGGATGTTTGGCAGCCGTAGGAGGGTTAAAAGAAGGTAATACAGTTTATATACATACTTGCCAAAGTGAAAATATTATCTATCCTACAATTGATCAAGTACCAGACGTTAATTTTACTGGGGAAGTATGGATAACTCATCTATTACAAATGACTCTAATTCAAAAAATAAAAATAACTAAAGTATCACATTTTGAATTTGATCCAGAAAATGGTATTGACATGACCAATTATCAGTATAAAATTATACATAGTAAAAGAAAGGAGAATAAATAAATGACTAAAGGTACTATTTTAATGTTAACCAGTTTGTACACTCAAGGTTATTGCGAATGTTCAAACATTTTGAAAGCAAATTATATTGAGGATCTACTTGAAAGTATCAATGTTAATTGTTTAGTACATGAGAATTGTGTTACTATCAATAAAGGACATGAGCGAATTAGAAAATACTTGAATTAATATTTCTTAAGGAAGTTTGCGCTTCCTTTTTTCTTATTTTACAAAGGAGTGATTAAGTTGATTAAAACATTTAAAATTTATCCACATTGGAAAGCAAAAACAAATGATTATTACCAAATTTACATATTCTTGAATTATAAAGAAATGTATAATTATTATATTGAAACCGGAGGCTACCATGAATTAAATTTTAAAGCAGTATGTAGGGATCTTAAAACATATAAAGGGATTATACCAACTAGCAAGATAGGAGAAATATTGTTTGTAAAAGAAGAATGTAAAATCAGTATTATTACTCACGAATGCGGTCATGCGGTATTCCAATATTTAAGAAAAATATACAAGGAAAAGATATGGACTTATTTAGATTCAAAAAATAATATCTGGAAATGCGAAGAAATGTATTGTCAAATACTTGAAGGGTTGATAGACCAATTTATAAAAGAATATAATCCAGTACCATAAAACCTATATTTGGTCGGATCAAGTGTAAAATAATTATTGACATTCACCCACAATTCTATATAATAAATATCAAGAAATAAAACATCAGAAAGAGGTTTTACATATTATGAAAACTTTATACAAGAAAAGACTTGCTAGTATTTTTGAGCAAGTGGGACGCGAAAACTGTTTTGTTCAATCTATCTTTGAAAAAGCAATCGAGACTGAGAATTTTTATTCTTGCTACATAGACAAACAAACCAGAAAGATTGAAAAATATTTGCTTGAATTGGTCAATGATTACTTAGAGGATTTTCCAAAATCAGTAAAACCAGTTTATAAACATCATTTTTATGTATCTCCTTATTAAGAACTAAGTAATTAGTTCTTTTTCTTTACCCAAAATCCTCCTACACGCTCACATATGCCCTGTAAGCGGTCAGAACTCTATACCCTAGATAATCGCGCCACTAGCAAAACATAGCCCTTTAAACTTCATTAGATGTAAAAATAAATAATCTACTTATGTACTATTTGCGCTTAATCTGTGCTATAATTAATCAATCGAATAAATTATATAAGGAGTGTTAAAAATGACTAAATTCGAAATTAGTACACTTCCAGGCAGATCAAATGTATATGGCTTATGGGTAGCACTAAAAGATAAAAACTCAGTAATGGTTCTAGAAGGTTCAAAAGAATATTTGAACACAGAAGAAGCAAAAACACTAGCACAAACAAAAGCTGAAGTATACTGGAAACGTTGGGCAGCAGAACTAAAAATGTTAGATGAGATAAGCGCAAAATATCCTAAAAAATCAATTTTCCTAGATGGTGGAGAAATACTGGTACATAATAAAAATGGTAACTTTTTTAAATCCTTTAAAGTTGAATACTAAAGACTAGGCTACAAACCTAGTCTTTTCTTTTTGTCTAGCACCCTTTAAAAATCCATTTTTATCGGTTATTTGAGTTTTAGAAAGTGGCTAATGGCAAGGGTTCTAGAGTTTCTATTTTTGTTAAAATCATAAAATAATATGTTATTGACATTATACTCTCTAACCACTATACTATTATTAATTACATAAACCATTTAGGAGGTTATCCATATGCAAATTAAAGAAATGTCTATTGTTACAGAAACAGGTAAGCGAACCTATTCATGGTGCGATAAACACGGATCTTCTGACAAACTTAATACTGGCATATGCTCAGTATGTAAAGGTAAAACGACCTTGGAAAAATGGGAGAAAGAAGTAAGGGATTTCAACATTGCTATTTTCTCCAGTTTGGAAACAGAAAAGGCATTGAAGGAATTTGAACTATTCAAACAACGTAAAGGGAGAACATGGAAAATGGGAATCGATGCTTCAAAAACTCATATATCTCATTTTATAGAATTATATTTTGGAGAATGGGACGGTTGGTATTATCTAACATTTGATGGTTTCAAAGGCACGAACAAGAATGTTACTGAAAAGTTAAGAAAATTATTTTCGATACTACAATACCATGACAGAATGGGGAAATGTGGCACAGAATTAAAATCTTATGAGGATGTTATAATTATAGATAAATTTGATTATTAAAGAGGCCAGTAATGGTCTTTTCTTTTATCTAATACTATTTAACCCTTATCATATTCCAGTGCCTTAAAAGTGCCTTTCTGCTCCTTAGAATTGAATATAATTACTATTTGACGTTTGTATATTTCTTATGGTATTATGCATTAAGATATAAATATTGGAGGGTGTGCGAATGACATATGAAGAAGCTAGAGCATACAAACAAGAATTAGAAGATCAAAATAAAACTTATTCGGATATACTGAATTCTTTTGAAAAATATCCTAATGGATTAACACCAGACCACATAAGATCATCGCCAGAATGGAAAGAAGCCAGAAAAGCAAGTGAAAATGCTTTTTCAGAACTAAGGGATTTTAACGCATGGTTTGTAAAAACATTCAAAAAAGAATATGCAGCAGAAAGGCACAACAAAAGAAATAGACAATAAAACCATTAAAGACTAGAAATAAAATTCTAGTCTTTTTCTATGCTCATACAGCCGGATCAATACATTTTTCCTTTTCAAACCTTCACAAACTAAAAACACTGCCACAAAAACGGGTCTTCATTCCATCAGATTGTATTGCCCTATACATTCTTACCTAGAATCGATTTAAACGTCTCAGAATCAAAATTGGGTTAATTGTGCTGTAGATCCCATGCAAATATATAAATAAAATATAAAACATAGCAAATTGAAGCAATAAGGCGATACAGTGAGATAATAATATCTATATACCTACAAACACGCCATATAAGCCAAATATAATTAAAAATAATACTAGACAAATAAATCATAATCGGTTAAAATAAAGACAGTTAAACAATACATAAACAAAAGCGAGGTGGTAAAGGCTCGATGGTCGCTCTTTGAAAACTGAATAAAGCGAACTGACACTATAAACCTTCAAAACTACTTTTTGGATTGACGCATTTGCGCTCATGAAAGTAAGTTGAAGGAGTAGAAACGAATAGTAAAAGCGCAAGAAACGCATTCAGTCAGTTAAGTATCCCTTACAAAACTTGCTCAACTTGTCTTAATTTCTGCTCTCTTAAACTGAAAAATAAAATTAAGAAAGTGGGAATTAAAATGTCACAAAATCAAAAAGAGTCTTTTCTAAAACTTGCAAAGGGATCTTGGCAATATCAAATCCTAAAAGACTTATTGTCCAATTCCACTATAACAAATCCTTTAAAATCCCTTAAAGGAAAAGCTAGAAACTATTCTTCCAAATATCAAGCATCATTTTTCGCATTATTGCTAAGAATTGAAAAAGCAGGATATTCTATAACAATCAAGTCTGGCCCAATGGGAGGACAATGGGGATCTACATATACTTTATCAGTATAAAGGTAAAAATAAAATATTACATTTTAAAAAGAGAGTGGAAATTAAGACAGGGAAAGAGTAAAATGTAAGGGATAAAAGACTTTAAAATCTCTCTTTCATGCTTAAACTTGCTCTTGTTTTTACCCTCTTAATTAAGAGGAGGAAATGAACATGAGTAAATATCTTATCAATAACACTAATGAAACGGTCAATATGTCTAAACAAGATGCTGTGGACGTATTCACTGGAATTTGTAATCTATTAGAAGGATATGAAACAAACGAGCTATTTGTTCAGTTATTATCTACATTGACTAAACAAAATACCGAACAATTATTAAATTTTTGTTGTGAAAGATTCCCACGACAAACTGAGATTAGTTTGTTAGAAAATAGCATCATAGAAGAAAGTTAACAATTGCCCATAGAGGGTAAACACAAGAACAAGAGAAGCAAAAAGAGAGAGTTGACCAAAAACATTCTGCTAAAATCCCTTTAGTTTACTCATTATTACAATTTAATCATAACATTTGCATTAAACTTGCATAACAAAATTAAAATGCAGGTTGTTGTAATTTAATGTTAAATTGATTATACTTAAGGCTGAAGGGATTAAAAATTCTTAGTTGGGCATTAGATAGTGAGTATTATAATAACTATCTAATGTCGAGTTAAGAAAGGCGGTAATATTATGGAAAATATTGCAGAAATAATTGAATTTTTCCGAAATGCTACAAAGGAGCAAATAAGCGAAATACATAATCAAAAGGACTGGAAAAAGTTTTTAGGAATCAAAATTGACAATTTATACTTAGATTATGAACCAGAAGAGGGTAACGAATTAGAACTTGCCTTGGATGAAAAAATTAGCGATAACGAGTATGAATATTACGTTATATTTGAAAGAATTGTCTAACCCGATAAAAAAGACATTTTAAATTATTGTAAAGTGTCTTTTCTCTAATACTCTATAACAATCGAGTGCTAGAGAAGGGACATTGAAGCCCTTGAAAAAGGAGAGTGTTTTTAATGGAAGTAAAAAGAGATATTGCAATTGTAAAGGTTAACGAAAATGGCATTGTCACATATTTAACCAGTACCCACAAACTAGGTGAGTTAACTTATTCATTCACTGAAAATGTTAATTTTGCTCATGTTTATAAGTCTGAATTTGAAGCGTGGGAAGTATGGAACAATATTAACTCACCAGTTAAAAAACTTGCAGGAGTAATGACAAGAGTGCTTAACCCTTAAAAGTTTGTTTGCCTCTAGCAACAAAAACAAAATAACAGCATAACAATTTTGTTGCTAGTGTCGAATTAATTATTAAGGAGAGAGGTTTTTATTATGGCTAAAGAAATGTTAACCAAAACTTTTGGAATTGTGGGCTTAGTGTCCCAATTAAAATCAGGTCAAATCAACAGAGACGATGAAATGCAAAGATCCTTCGTGTGGGGTAACAAAGAGCAAACCGACCTCTTAGACAGTGTATTTCAGTCAGCCACAACTTATATTCCACCACTAATTGGAGCAGAATCCGAGGAGCTTATCGAGATTAAAGGAAAAATGGAGAACCGCATAAGCCTCTTAGATGGAAAACAGAGATCCACAACCCTAGAAAAATTCTTGAATGACGAAATAAAACTCGGATACAACATCCGGCCAGTCGTCATTGAGCATGAAGACGGTACAGAAAAAACTTACATAGTTGCAGGTAAAAAATGGAGCGAATTAGAGGAAGAAGTAAGGCTACTTTTTAAAGCTTGCAAGATCCAAATGGTTTACTTTAAAGGAATGACACAAGAAGAACGCGAGCTTCAATTTATCAAACTCCAAGGAGGTAAAAAGCTTTCCAATGCTGAAGTAAACAAAGTCAGAATAGGATGCAGCGCAAGGGAATTCATTTACAAGCAATTAGCAACGGATCTATGGACAAAATTTATCAATGTTTCTGCAAATCGCGAAGTTAAATTTGAGACAATGCAACAAACCTTAATGGTTATGTCTAACAGTTATGACTTGTCCGGCAAATCATTACAAGCGTTTTCAGAAGATCCAGCAATGATTTCTGATGATGTCATGGAAAAAGTTGAATCTGTTACGGAGTATCTAAATGAAGTTGTAAAATTCATCAAAAAATCCTCTTTACCTGTTGAACTTCAAGGACTTGAAGAATCAGAAGTGACCGAAAAATTAGAACCTAAAGAGCTTAAAAAGTATCTCAAAGCCATTGACTATCTTAAAAAGGTAAATATCCCAATTATCTACAACATAGCTTTAAAGGCCATTCAGAACGATGTGAGCGCAAAGGATTTCGCTAAATTTGTTTCCAAGTTCTTTGAAAATGTTTCTGGAAAATATAAGAGTAAAACTGAAAAAGGTTGCTGAAGTAAAAGTTGTAGAGGTTGAAGAGTATCCGGTAATTGAGCAAGAAGAACAATGGGAACAGCCTTTACAATCTGAAAACCTCGAAATCGCTATAACAGCAAGCTCAGAATCTTACAGCATTGACAACGTTGCATAAATCCTCAAAGAGTTTTATTATTAGGCAAAGGAAATTAGAAAGTCCTTTGCCTAGTCGGAAAAATTCAAAGGAGTGAAGTTAAAATGGAAAATATGTTTGAAACATGTTACTTATATGACATTTGCAAAGCAGAAGGTTGTAACGAGGAAATTTGTCAAGGGAAAGGATTCTCGACAGAAAAACCTTGTAGTTGTTGGAGTCCTAAAAAATCAGAACACGAAACAGATTAAATCATGTTTTGTTAGGATTGTGAAAGGAGGAAAAACGATGATAAATGACAAAGATTTATTTAACAATTCTTTATTAAATCTAATTAAATTATTTGAAGAATTGGAAGAGAATAATACA
>Ga0209728_1000421_pt1 | contig 36054 bp, 35 predicted proteins | sample RifGroD1_FD_183997 | JGI IMG/M metagenome (GOLD analysis project Ga0209728, IMG submission 183997) | Groundwater microbial communities from Rifle, Colorado, USA - Groundwater D1 (SPAdes) (version 2) | ecosystem: Environmental > Aquatic > Deep subsurface > Groundwater | place: Rifle, Colorado... | reverse complement strand
TGATAAAACAGTCAATAGTTAAGGATTACTACTTTCGGGAGCGACCCTAGACTGTTTTTATATCATCACACAAAAATACCCACCACAAATAAATGTGATAGGTATTGTTCTGCAATAAAATATGTAACAAATAAAATAAAAAAGAGAGCAGATATTTAATCTACTCTCTAATCATCTTACTATTTAGTTAGGTGCTATTTAGTTATCAATTATTACTTGAAAACATAAATTATTTCATAAGAGAGTGAGCAAAGACTCTCGACATTTTTAATCCTATTCAATTATTTAATTGTTATCTACTATATTCTATGTAGACGATATACTAATCCCTACTCAACAACATCTTTCTTCTTCCTAGACTTCTTAACCTTCTTAGGAATTACAATATCCACAACTGCATCTTTCCACTTTTTACCTACTTTTACTTTAACGAAGTTGGAGGCAGGTATTTGAATCTCTTCACCATTTTGAGGATTTCTACCTTTCCTACCTTCTCTTACAGTCGGATCAAGAGTAAGATAATTATTTAATTTTACCTTTTCACCTTTACCTAGTGCTTTCTCAACACTTGTTAGAAATGCATCCAATGCAATTTCTGAGTCCTTTTTTGTCATACCGCTAATTTCACTCATGCTACTAATTGTCTCAAATCTGTCCATAAAAATCATTTCTCCTTTTAATTTATAATTTATTTTTTATTCCTCAGTTCTTATTTCTGAGGTTAACGTAAGTATACTATTATATTTACAATGTGTTAATAGGAAATTGAAAATATTTTTGAGAAATCAAAAAACATTCTTCCTTCCAAATCTCTTCTGTAATGCATCTTTCATTACTTCAACATGAACACCTGTTTCTCTCATATGTTGTTTTGCTACAGAAAGTATAGGACGAGGTTTATTCCACCAAAATATCTTATTCCCGTACCCCATTTGCATATTTTCTAATAAACTCTTACCTAAATCATACCCATAACCAGCATAATCATAATCATCATTTCTTTTTGCATCATCAGTTACTTTCAATGTCATATTCAATACACTATGATTCATTTGTTGAACATCACCAAGAGAACCACTACCATTTACAGCACCCATACCACCATAATCATTACCACCCCTACGATTGTAGACTTCAGGTGTTCCTGAATTGTAAATCTCTGTACTTACGGCAGTTTGGATTTCCTCTTTAACGTGCTTTGCTAATTCTTTTCGTAAGCAATCATTAACTTGCTTTTTTATTTGTTGCTCAATACGTTGTAATTGTTGTTGTAAAGAGGAGATTTTATTCACCTCCTTTAACAATAATCTTTGGATAACTTCTTTCTGCAACATCAATATTATATTTTAATTTTATTTCTTTATTAGCAGTTATTTTAATTAATCCATAACCATCCAATATTTCTTGAATACTACGTTTCCACTGTGTTTCTGTTATATTATCAATTTTCAATTCTTTTTCTAAAACATAACCTTTTTTCTCTATTTCGTCTAAAATATAAGATGCTATTTTACTACTATTTTCATTAGATTTTTCAGAAGTGCCTAATTCATTTTCATAAATATATTGAGGATATATTTTATTTGTTAATTCTTTACCAAATGTTCTTAATAAATATTCTCTAGAAATACCTTTTAAAGATATATTGTTATCTTTTAATGTTTTAGCAATTTTATTGCTCTCTTCTAAAGAATCTACACCATATTGATCAATACTATAAAAATTAACTAATTTAGTAAGACCATATTTTGCAGCAATATGTTTTGCTTTATTAAAAGTTTCTTTAGGTAATTTCTCATGTGGTATTTTATTTAATAAACTTAATAGAGCAAATAATGTAATACTTTGTGATACTTTAGTTCTATCTTTTGAACCAAAAATATCCATAATTTTAGTCAGAGAAGCAAAAAACAATGGATTTTCATCTACACAAAAATCTTCATCTTTTATATTAATTTTTGCATAGTTATTTAATGCAATTAGATTATTCTTTCTTGTTCTTATTAAAGAATGTAGTTGAGGATATATTTCTTTAAATTCATCAGATAATAATAATTCAATATTTATATCAAGTATTTCTAATTGTTGTTTTTGCCATTCTGTTTGTTGTAATTCAATATTATATACTTTCTTAATAAATTCAATTGCTTTAATTCTTTTACATTTTGCTAATTTTTCTACTAAAGATATTATTGTATATTTTGCATCACAACCAAAACATTTATATATTTGTGTTCCACTGTCAGTTGTATAAATATGTGCTGAAGGAGTATCATCTTGATGATCAGGTAATATACAATTTACCATACTATGTATATCTGTAAATTCACATAAATCTATTCCATTAATAAAATCATAAACTTCTTGTTTGTTTACACAAATTATTTTGTCACCATTTATTTGAAGAAGATGTTTCATTAAAATTACATCTAAATATTTTATTGCATTAAAATGGGAAAATTCCTCGTAAACCCTTACAGGACGGGGACTTTGAGCTTTCTGCATACTAATAGAAGAAGAGTTTATTGTATTAGTATTGATTAACCTCAAAGTAGATGAATCAACTATACTTTTTAATATATCTTTAAATTTAATCATAATATTATTAATATTTATTCTATTATTATAATCACAATTAATTAATTCTTTTCCACCAAAGAATAACCTTGTAGGATCAAAAGTTACAGAATCACTAGTAGGAAATAATGCAATTAATAATTTCTGAAATTTATTTCTTGTTTCCACATTAGTTATTACTATATTACTACAAAATACTAATCTAAATTTTTCTTTATATTGAGTATATGAAAAAGTTTTATAACCAAACACAGGTAATATATTTAATTCTCTACAATTATTTAATTCTTTTTCAATAGTAGTACCACCATCAAAATCTAGAGCAAATAATTGTTGATTGATCCAATCTGCACTTTTTCTACCTTTAAGTAATGCAGGTTTAAATGTTGCACCATTACTTAATAAATTTGCTAATTCTTCAATTTCAATTTCTGTTTGTGCCAATCTAAATTGGATACCTTTAGATTGATCTCCACTTGGTTTGTTTTCAAAAGTTTTTCTATCAACCATACATTTAACTAACATTCATACCACGTCCTTTTCATTTTATTTTTAACCATTAACATCATCCTTTTTTATTTTTTATATATAAAATATAAAAACTAGATGCAGAGAGAAAGGACAACTCTCCTTTTTAATGGGTAATTACTCCATTAAGCATCTAGTAAAATTTGTGCTATATTTCAACACAAGAAAAGACACCTCTTGATTTATGAGATGTCTTTAATCTATTGAAATATTTAATTCTAATAATTATATTTACAATCTGTAAAATCTATTAATTACATAATTAAATAGAGTAGGAGAAATATGATAGCAAACAAAATATAAAATATATGGTATACATATCAATCCTGACTCTATTAATTATATTTAATTATCAATTATATTTACAATCTATTATTGTATTATTCTATAGTTTTATTATTCAGTATCAGTAATTTCTATTTTATTAAATAATTCATTTTCACTTTCATCTACTTTATCCGCTAATTCACCATCCACATCCACTAAACCTTCACCCATAATCTTCTTAAAATATTCCATACCTTTTCTCGTCTTTCATAAATTTATCAATATTACTATTAAATTTCAACATATAATCATTAATTTTTTCTAATTCACTTTCTGGAAATTCACTTAATATCTTATCCAAAATTTCTAGATTGATTAGTGCATTAAGTATCCTAATTTGATCTTCAAAAGAATCCGTTTTAGCAATTTCCACGTTCGTAAAATATTTTATTGCTAGTAGCATTAGATATGAAACTTTAACAGATTCATCTAATTCTTTAAGATTATCATAATTACTAACAGATTCTAAAATTAACTGATTTAGTTTTGTGGGTAAGAATTTCTGATCCACCAATACTTCATAATCTTTTTTATTGATATTTACAATTACTTTTTTCGTTAAGAATAATTTGGATTGCTCCTGAAGGAGAATAGAAGAAGTTAGTTTATTTACTTTTGACATAAGAGATACCTCCGTTTATTTTTTTATTTTATTTGTTTTTTATCTTAAAACTGAACATAAAAAAGAATATAGAATTTTATCTATATTCTTAAATATTATAAATATTAAATTACCATACTAATACCACAATCATATCTATCAAATATTAATCACTATCAATTTTAATCAATCCCAATTTAATTCCAGCAAATCTTACTCTTCCAACAATACTATCTTCATTATCTTTTTCTATAAATTGAAATTTATCATCATTGCTAAAAGACGCTTTTATTAATTCATTAACATAATGTTTTGTATGTCTTCTACAAATAATAACTATATCAGAACGTCCAATCATAGATTCTAATTTGCTCACATTTTCTTCAAATGGATTAAACCATAATACATCTAATCCATGTTTTCTTAATCTGTCCATATATCTATTTTTATATAACGAACCAACAATTAAAACTGTAAAATTACCAAAATTAACATATTCATTAGTGTTTTTACGTTTATATTTATTGATAAATAATGAATTTTCTTCATACATATCATAATCAAAACTATAATTCTGAAATGCCTTAATTAAATTTGCTAATCCAAATTCTACAATTGCCTTTGCAGGAATTCCATTTTTCATATACGGAACAGTATTAATAATAGGATAAGTTTTATAATTTGTTCCAACAAAAAACCATCTATCATCAATAACCCTTAACCAACCAAATTCAATATTAACATTTTCTTCTACTTTCTGTTCTTCGGATTTATAATTATAACCTACACCAAATTTCATTTTATTAAAATATAACTTATACAAATTATAAATTTTTTCATATTCCATATAATTCTTATCATTAAATCTTTCCACTAATTCATCTATTAAATCTTTTACTGTTAAAGATTTTTTATAATTTTCAGCAAGGTTTTTAAAATGTTGCAATTCAATACTCATATTATTAATAATTTCTTTATGTTTCTGCAAATCTTTTGCTATACTAGAAGTATTAATATGTGTTAAGGCAGTTTTAAGTTTTTCATATTTTATACGTAATTCTTGATGTTCAAATTTCATTATAGCAAATGTACTTCTATAACTCTTATTATCTTTTACTAAGTTTTTATAATTTTCTTTATAAGGTAATCTATCTAATACTTCTTCTTGAATTTTAACTAAAATATTTTCTTGTTCAGAAACTTTATTTCTCAATGATAATATTTCAGCATTCTCATCTAAAATATTCTTTTGTTTTAAATCATAAATTTCTTTCTTTAAAAGTGAAATAGTAGATTTATTGTCTTTTAATTCTTTATTTTTTAATACTAACTCCTTCTGTAAATTATCAATCTGTTTATCTTTACTTTTTAAATCTTTTAAATATTCCTTATCATTATTAGTTTTATCTGTAGATTTATCATTTACTAATTTTTCAGGAGTAATAAATTCTTGTAATTCTTCAGAATCTTTCACATCTTCAACTTTTGTTACATTTATGAATTTTTCTAATAATTTTTTCTTCTTGTCTACAGTTTTATCTTTATCATTTTTATAAGTGTCTGCAAATTTAATCTTAGGATCTTCTGACATCATTTTAATATTCATCTTATCACCTCTGTAATATAATATATGTTTTATACTAAAGTATTATACTATAGATAAATGATAAAATAAAGAGTGAATATAAAACGAATATTGTCTAAATAAAGTGGAAGGAGGGAAGTGTTATAGTTATGTATAATTATATTTATAATCTAATCACTATTTAAATTATTCTTCAACTTTTCCTTTGCTTTCTTTCTCTCTTTTCTTCCTTTTTCAATTACTTTTACATCTAAAGATAGAAAAATTTATGTTTATATATATTTGTAAGCTCTTTTATGATTAATTACATTACTAATTAATGAAATTGCTACTTTATATTCTTGTGCTAAACTTGTAATTGTATATTTTCCTGTTGCATATTTATTACGTATTTCATTTACATTTTCATTATCAAATTTTCTTTTTGCTTCACTTTGTTTAAATTTAGTTTCTTCAGATGTCTTTATACCATATCTAGGATTATTTTTTCCTTTTAACCATGTAAAATTCATTTTAAGTTTTCGTTCTTCTGTATATACTTTCCCTTTTTTCTTTTCACTTATCTTTCTTTTTGTTTCTTCTGTATGATGTTTACCATAATGAGGATTATTTTCACCTGTACGTTGTTTAAGTTTTTCTATAGTTTCTTTAGAAGGATGTAGACCAGTACGAGATTGACTCATTTTTATTTTTGATTCTTCAGAATGTTTTAATCCAATCCAACCTCCATCTCCTCCATGTGTAATATTATAATAATCATTACTTTTTACAGCGTTATGAATTTTAATAGATTCTTTTTCTAACTTGTTCAATTCATCTTCAGAATAAGCAATAGCAATAATTTCTCTACTAAAATATTCTTTCCCATACTTTTTAATTGCATTAATTAACTGAATACCACTACCTAAATAATTTTGCCAATATTTAATAAATAATTTTTGACCAATATATTTCTTTCCATTAATTAAATTAGTTGTTATATAAATAAAACCATATGGATTTATAATTTCAATATTTTCTTCCATTATTCATTACCTCCTATAGTATATTTTCTTTTCCTAAAATAAAAATAAGTCAGAGGAAGTAGTCTAGGAAAACTACTTATCATGTTGCAATCACTATCCTCTGATAATTATATTTACAATTTGTTATTACTTTTTTAATTTAAACTTACTACATATTAAATTTTTTACATTATCAATTATCCTTCCTTCTAAACTTTTTACTAAAATACTACATCTGCCATCTTTATATCTATTGCATGTGATGCAATTACTTTTAAATATTTGTAATTGTTCGTTAGTAGGGAAGATACCTACAAAATCGACAGGACGTATTTCAATTTCTATTCTTGAATTTTTAGAATCATAGAATATACCTTGTGTCCTTTCACATGATTGTGTGTCATCAATCCAGCAAACTTCTGATTCTGTCAGGGAGTCCAGAAGTAATTTATACATATTATTACTATCCATATCTATACGTGGGAAGAAAAACGTACAATCAACGAAATATTTCTGATACTTATTATCTGATTTTTCCCATCCTTGAAGATTAACTTGTTCTTTAATGTGTTTAATAAATTTTTTCTTGTAATCTTTTGCTTCTTTAGTTTCATACATCGTAACTTGAGGGACAGGTTCCCCATTTTTATAAATCAAAAAACTACGTGGTTTCAAATAGTGGTTCACACTGATCCCAACGTCACTTACCAATTTTAATACATTAGAAATACTAACATCTCCTTAAAATTTTATTTTACTAATTAATCATTAAATCTCTCAAAAATCACAGATTTATCAAAAATCACACACTCACTAAACACCTATAAAATAAGGGTTTCTAATTTACAAAATCGTGACCAAATCTCAGTTTGGTCACAATAAAACTAAAAAATAAGGATTACTCCACATCAACGCATAAATTAATGTGTTGGTATGAAATAATCCTTATTTTGATTTACTAGTATGTATAAAAATGAATAAATAAATTATATTTACATTAACTAACTTCTTCTATTATTTCTTCCACTATTTCTCCACCAACATTCCAATCACTAGGCAATTCATCCAATACTCTTACACCTTCAACATCTTTCAAATAATCCTGTAATACTAATTTATCCTGCTCACTCCAAGCATGACACATCACACAACATCTACCTTCACCATCTACAGCATAATCTCCAAGAATGACGTTACCAACACCACCTTCTAAAGCAGGAGTTCCGTCATATAATTCTAACTTAATTTCATTCGCAATTTCTTTAGTGTCAAATATGATAACTATGGTAACATCACCCCCAATCTTGCACATTCTTGTTTTATTACATGGTAATTTTGGTTTATTTCTGCATCTGTTAATGCACGATTATACATCAATGCAAAAGCAACATTACCGTTAAAACGGTAATTATCACTGTTTGCAGGTTTTCCAATCAGAAAATTCAAACTTGAATTGTCTACTGTTTCTTCTATTGTTGCTTCAGCAGTTTGTTTGTTTCTATTTATGAATAAATTTATTACGTTTGACATCCTTCTGCCAACTACAAGATAATTATTATTAACAGAATACGTACTATTCGCCGACACAAATTTTCCAGCACTCATACCACGAATTAAGTAGTTGAATTTTCCAGCATTTTGATATATACCCCATCCATGTGTTACGAATGTATTTTTTCCGATGATTGCTTCAAGGTTTGTAGTTGTTGGTTTACAAACAACGAAAAGAGTAAAGTCATTATTTACAACATTAAATGTACTACTATTACCTATATTAACATAATCATCCGTCAAAAAACTTAACCCTTGTCCGTCAAAATATGGGTCATTATTATCAACCGCACTTGTACTACCCAACATTCCATTATATCTATTCAAATTCATTCTAATACTACCATCAAACCAACTAAACATTTCATCACATTGTTGTGTTGTTGGTTCATTTCCTGCACCGAAGAGGGAAGTTAAGTCTATTACTAATACTTGCTGTACTTCCATGACTTTACCGTTTGCTGTTGCTGCGTCTGCATAAATATGTAATAAAACTAATCGTACATTTCCTGTAAAGTCACTTCCAACAGTAGCAATTCCACTGCTTTGATACCAATTATTTTGTACAGGATTAGTAACATTAACAAAATAATTATTTGTTCCACCACTACTTCCGTCTATCTGATAACCTATGTTTGTGCAATTAGAATTTGTAACTCTAAACCTAATCTTACCATAAACTTTATGTCCTATTAATGGTGTTATAGAGTTTATTTGTACTTGTTCAGCAACTACTGTTGTAGACGTACCACTACCAGTAATATTCAGTGTACCATTATTAATGGTAACAGTAGCAGTAACACCAGCAGCACTCCACCCACTAGTCCCACTAGCAAAATTACCATTCTGCACAATATTCGTCACACTCATATTTTCTTGCTTTTGATTCCATAATGTCTGCATATCAGTAGTTTTCTGATATGTTGTTGCTGATGTGCCTAGTTCTAGTTGAGCACCCCAAACAAGTATATCTGCTGAATTGCTTGTTCCATAAGTACCCCTAAGCATAATTTGTAGAGATGCGGTAGTTGAAGAATGTGTAACATTTAAAAAAAATCTTTGCCATGTACTCGTAATAGTTATCAACTTAAGTGTAGTAGAAGTTCCTTCTCGTAAAGCAACTATATAATTATTACTATCATTGCTTTTTAGCCACACACTGTTAGTAATACTATGAGGGTTAGTAAAATTGACTAGAAGTTGGTCTACATAACTCAAATCAGAAGTTGTATTTCCTATGCCTTTATTCAGTTGTATTCTACTTGCTGTATTTGTACCGTCTGGACTAACAGCATAATTAGATGTTACGACAGGAGCAGAACCAGTCCCATTTACACTTTTCGCCCACACAGCATTACTAAAATCTTCACTCCACTTCAACAAATTTCTTTGTTTAATTGGTGCATAATGAGCAACTAATCCATTTTGAATTAACCTTTTTGGTTTTAAAGGAAGTGACATATTAACACCTCCTATACCTTCGCAACAATTTTTAATACTCTTGTTGCTGTTTGGTCAACTGGTGTTCCACTTGTACCACTTCTAAATTTTACATATTTCCAAGGTGCTAATTTCAAAGCATTAATATCTACTGAAATATTTTTACCTTGCAGTGCTTGTAATGTTATTTCTAAACCTGAATCATCATATGCATCTTGGAAAGTTGTTCCATCAAATGAAGTTTGAAAAGTTATATTTGCAGTTACCCATGTTGCTGGCATTTGAATACCAAATAGTTGATAACCTTCAAGGTCGATTATATCTGATAAACCTGTTGCACCTGATGCAATTGTTACTGTTTTTACAGGAGTTAAACTACCTGTTGATTGAGTGGTAATAGTTCCAGCTAACAAAGCACGAACAGCTTCTAACTTTGCTTCTGTTGCTGGTGATTCTATAATTTTATTTAAAATTGCTGCTAAGGTTGTTTGTGTTGCAAAATCTTTACCGTTTAAAGTAGTTAATGCTGTTTCAATTCCGTTTACATGATCAATTATTGTACTTTGATTTGCAGAAGTAGAAGGTTCAGATATTAATTTTACTAGTATCTCTGCTAATGTCGCTTCTGTTGATGCACCACTAGGTAATACAGACGAAACTATATCTACATCACCAATATTATTTGTTCCTTCTGGTATACTAGGTAAAGTAGCAATATCAACATTTCCTATATTGTTATCTCCTGATGGAATAGTATTAATTGTAATATTATCAGTAATCTTCTTTATACCATCAATATCTTTTAAATTTGTAACAAGTGTAGACAAACTATCTAACTTATCTTCAATAGATTTTAATCTACCTAATTCTGTATTTGCTGTTGGAGTAGCAGAAACTTCACCTGTTAAAGTTTTTATATCAGATAGATTAGTATTAGTAGTATCTAATTTTGTTTCTATTCCATCTACGTGAGTGATTATAGTATCTTGATTTGCAGATGTTGATGCACCAGTAGGTAATGCAGAACTATTAATAGTTACAGAAGATAAAGCAGTTACAATATCAGCAAGAGTTTTAGTATTAGCCATTGAAGTTAATTGAGTAACAATATCTGTTAATGTCTTACTTCCAGAACCTTCCAAATTAACAATTGATGTATTTAAATCAGACAAAGTTTTATTTGCATATATAGTATTTAATATTGTATACAAATCATCAATTTTCTTTGTTGTGGTTAATGCTGATTGCAAAGTTGAAATAGTTGTATTAATATCTTCTAATGTACTACTATTTTCACCTGTTTTAGTTAAGGCATCTCTTAATGCAGATAATTGAATATCTAAATTAGAAGGATTAGCATTTGATATAACACTTACATTTGATAATTCTGTTACTATATCTGATAAAGTTTTATTTCCACCTAAACCAAAATCAATATTTTTAATTGTCTCTAAATCATTAAATAAATCTGTTAATGTTTTACTATTAATACCTAAAATATCATTTTTATGAGTAGAGAGGGAGATATCTAAATTACTAGGATTAACTGTTGATGTCACACTTACATTTGGAGTATTATTTACTGATACACCATTAGTTATAATATTTGTTAAAGAAGTTTCTACACCATCTACATGAGATATAATTGTATCTTGTTTAGCAGAAGTAGATGCTCCTGTAGGTAATGTAGAACTAGTTATTGTTACATTTGATAATTGATTGATAATATCAGTTATTGTTTTACTATTTACTCCCTCTAAATTAGTTATTGCAGTGATTATATTTGATAAATTCTTAGAATCAGATAAAGTAGTTAATATATTTGCTAAACTAACTAATCTGCCTAACATGGAATATTGAGCAGGAGTTTCTACAGGTTCACCTAAAGATTCTTCGATTCCGTCAGTATTTAGATTTATTTGTTCTGCGTTTAGTGATATGTTTAGTTGATCATCTGCTAGAGAGACGGGGAGGGGAGTATCAGGTATCCATTTAGTACCATTCCAAATATATTCTTCTACAGTGTCATCTTCTTTAAATAAACGACATTTATCATTCATATCTGCGTTAGTAGGGAAATCATTAATAGATGTGATATTATAATGTTGTAGATGTTTATAGTGAGATGTGCTTTTTATTGACATGTAATAGAATCACCTTCTTTATATTATTTTGGATTTTTGAGAATTTAGGGTTTGTTTTGTTTTTATTAAATTTAGCAAAAATAAAAACCCTTATAAATAAAGGGTTTGTGGGATCGGATATTGTGATGAAATTGTGGATTTGTTTGATATTTTGGTTTTTGTTTGTTAGTTTTTTATTAGATATTTTTAGAATATAATATAATTTATAGAATAGGGGAGAAGTGTTTTCTTCTAAATTCCCTATTTATGTTTGTTGATTAATTAACTACTACAATAACCATACATTTCACAAATTTCACTCCATGATTTTTTATATCTTTTCCTATAAACACTACTATCATGATTAGATACTAAACTAAATACTTTACTAGAAGGATATTTGTTATATTGTGCAAAATAATTATCAAATGTATCAGTAAATTCTTTTTGTAAATATTCATCGCTAAGAATTCTTGCTAATTTACCAGTTTCTTTACCAATATTTGATTTATGTTCCTTTTTACGTTTTATATAATCTTCATAATCAATTTCTGAAGAATACATTTTAACAATTTCATCATATATATTTTTATGTATGTTAAATTTATTAGAATAAGAAACAATATTTATTTTAGTATTGTCAATAAATTCTTTATATATTGGTATATACCCAAGATTTTTAACTATATTTAAGAAATTATTTTTATAATCATCTTCTGTATACTTTTGTTTAACTATTCCCATATCCTTATAAATTTTATCTAATCCTATTCTAGTAAGAATATCATATGTTATATAATCATGATTATTTGCAAATCTATGTATGTCTTTATTTTTAGTATTTATCTTGCAATAAATTTTAAATTCATTAATAATATAATCATATAAATCATCGAATCTATTATATTTCTTTATAATATCTATCCATTTCATATTAAAATAATTTCTATAAGATTGTATTTTAATATCAGACACATTATTAAATCCTTTACTAGTTAATAAATATGGTTTTATTGCTTTAATAATAAAGTTATCATTGTATTCAGTTTCAGTATATAATGGTTTTGCATATTTTGATTTCCCATTAGAATTTGAAATACATTCTTGACAATGCAATTCATAAATATGATATTGAGTAAATTCTTTACCACAAGTTTTACAACAAACATTATTTTCTACATTAATATATAATTTATCTAATAACTTTTTGGCATTATTTACTTCTGTTTTAGAAAAATTAGATGTTGTTTTTGTTGTATTATTTGCTAAATTAATCACCCAATCTAATTCCTGATTAGGTATTTCATTTAATTTTATAAAATATTCTAATTTTAATTTTGTCATGTATCCAAATTTTTCTGTTGCTTCAGATAAACCACTATATTCTTCATTTAATGATTTTTTATTAATAACTTTTCCTTCGTTTAAAATATTACTAAAATGTCCAAATACTAATTTCTTAGTCCATTCTTTTTTATCTAATTTTGTTTTAACACTATATTTATTAGCAAATTCATTATAACTGTAACCACGTTTTAATATTTGACTATATAAACAAGAATTATATGAACATAATTCAATTGTTGTAGGGAATGTTTTTCCATCAGAACTAATTTCCATAATACCATTAAATATTTCATCATCACTAATAAGGGATGGAGATAGTAACTTTTTATATGACACATCTTTAAATTTTAAATTAATGTATGGTGAAATTAAACTATATAAATATTTTTGTATTTCATCATATTTTAAGTCGAATATCTCATAATCAATACCAATTAATATCATATTATTTGAATATTTTTGGTATAAATTTTCTTTTACATTTCTCACTTTATGATATTCTTTTGCTCTTTCAGAACTAATTTCTGATTTTTTAAATCCCCATACTTCAATATGTAATTCTTTATTATTTTCTAAATAAAAAGTAAAATCAGACCTAAAATATCTATTCTCTTTACTGAATGGATATTGTTCTCTTTTATATTTATCTTTTAATCCTTGTGAACAAAAATAATTTGCACAAATTAATTCCCCTAAAGATTTGTTATAGTCTCCACGAAGATCTATTAAATCTTTACTATCATCATATCCTAACAATTTTTTAAATTCATTAATACCACCAAAGTTACTAATAAACTTATTGCTTACATGTAATATCTTTTCTATTTCCTTACTTTTAGGGAATCTTTTATTTTCTTCTATGAATATTAATAATTTTTCTTTTAATATTTCAGGATACTTGATATAATAATTTTTAGGCAATGATTTACAAATATCTTCTATTTTATAACCTAATTCTATTGCAGTATCATAAATATCATCTTTATGGCTATGAAAGTTATCATACAATCTTTTTCCTTCTGTATTGTTAATCATATTTGATAATTCATTATACTTTTTTAAATATTTATTTAATTCATATTTTCTATTTTCATGATTAGCATAATACCCAAAATCTTCTTTCGTTTTTGCTTTTAAACTTCTATTTTTCATATTTAACCTATTAAGACATATACCACATATATCTTTATTATATTTATTTTTTAATAAAACATAATCTCGATATATTCTAGTTTCAATTTCACTACATTCGTCACATTGAAATTCTATGTCTGTGTTTGAACCATGATGTAAATGTTCTATAGGTATTAAAAATTCATCATTGTGTTTAGTATATTTGTATCCTAAAACTTCATAGTATTTTCTAGTTGTTGGATTCCATTTTACTTTTAATTTTTTAGTTAATAACATATTTATTACCTCACTTTTCCTCACAAAAATTATAAATAGGGAAGAGGTGAGGCTCTTATCAGTAGGGTAATTACTCCTACCTATCCCTATTTGTATTATACTATTATATTTCTAATCTGTCAAGGTTTTTATTTACTTTTATAAATCATTTGGAACATCTAAACCAAAATCAGATAAATCTTTAATAGTCAATCTTTTTGGTTTATTATTAATTTTATTTACACTAACATTAAAGGGATTTGCTTCATCTACTACTTTGTTAGATTTTTCGGCATAAGGATTAGATAATATATGAACAACTGCATCATAATTAAATTTAATGCCTAATTCTCTAATAACATCTTTATACAAAATAAAAGACATATCTAAAATATTGTCTTCAGTTAATCCTCCAACATGAGTAAATATTAATGAAATACCTCTTCGGATGGTAAATTCTTCAACTGATTTACCATCCTTTACACGTTTTTTAAGTCATCTTCTTCATCCTCTAATTCATTAATATTTTTAACCATAATTACTAATACTTTCATTTTTAATTCTGTTAATTCTTCCAATAATTTAATAATTATTTCTTGATTATCATCAAATACAGCAACTAAAAAATTATTAAGAACCTCTTTACCATCTACATATGATAATAATTTCATTAATCCAAATTTTTTCAATATAACATAATAACCATAAAACCCATCAACAATATATTTCATTTTAATAGGTTTTATTTTTACTACTACATTTTCACATATTTCAAATTCATTTTCTTTAATAGGTATTTGTCTTTCTTCCATTTTTATCATCCTTTAAATTAATTATGAAGATTTAAGTGAATACCATTGTTTAACTTTTTTATAAATACCTTGATTATCAATAACTTGAACTTCAACTAAAATATTATTATCTATATCCATATCTATAATTTCTCTTTCCATATTATAAATTATAACTTTTTGACCTTTTTCAAAAGGTTTAATTTCTTTGTTTTCTTTAACTTCTTTATCTTTTAACATAATTTCCTCCTATCTATAAGATATAAGTAGAAATTTAAAATTATTTCTACTTATATCTTATATCTTATATATTATTTAATTAAACAGCAATATAAATCCATTTCCACATTGCCTGATCAGTCCTACGTGGGTCTAAACCTTTAAGATTTAAAGAAAATTCACTGGCAGCTTTATAACTTCCACTAAATCCAAATTCTGGCATTAGTTTCGCCTTGTATACAACTAATTGACCATAACCAACAATGGTACTATTAGTGGCATCAGCATCAGAATATATAGGAAACTGAACTACAACAGGTGATGCAGCTTTAGGGAAGTCAGTTGTTTTAACTGTTAAGATTTCAGTAGTTGCAGCAGTGGCAACTTTATACGCAGGATATAATTTACCAGTTGTATTTTCAACAAACAATACTTCAGTAGATCCAGGGGCACCAGGAGTAATAGTAACTTTAAATTCATTTGCTCCAGGAGCATTAGCAGTTTCAGTAAAACCATTAATTCTAATAGAACTTGCTACAACAGCAAAAGGAATAGTAAATTTATTTGCAGCAATAGTATATGGAGTACCAAAATAATATCTTTCATCTGCTGCAACTGTTCTAGTACCACCAGATACTAATTTCATAGCATCCAAGTCCCACTGGGTGTCTGTCAAGTTTATTTCAATTGATTTTTTTGTATCTATTTCAGCCAAATTATAGAAACTCCAACCACCAGCTATTTCAATAGATTCTCCTCCTAGTTTAATCTCCCCAGATGAAGCAGTTACAAGATGACTATCTCCAACTTCAGTAGTAATTAAAACTTGAGGAGCATCCACAACAAATCCTTTAACGCTTTTTTGAGCCATAATATATTCCTCCTTATTAAATTAAAATAAAAAAACTACATTCATAATATAGTTTTAATTGATATTGCTCTTATGTAATTATAAAAATTTATATTATTAATCTAAGTTACCCTAGTAGACAAAAAGAAAGTATATCCAGAAAATTTATGATTATAATTAACAATATTAATAGATGAATTTTCTGTAAGATATAATAAACCAATTCCTCCACAATCATACCCATTTAATGAATTTAAAATTTCTTGAATCATTACTAAATACCTGAGTTTATTATCTTCTAAATCTACTAAAGTATTATAAGTAATAACTTCAAAACCTATATTAATTTTAGAAATATAAAGATTTTCTGGTTTTAACTTAGGGATGAAAAATCTAATCTCTGATCTAATTTCATCTATGATATTATTATTGAAAGGACATTTATAAATCCTTTGTTCATTTGAAGGATTAACACCTTTACCTGTAAGCTTTATAATTTCTTCAATACTTATATCTGGAAGGGAAGATGATAATGCATTAGGTGTATCATATGTAATACAACGCATCAAAGTTTTATTTTCTATTAGTTTATTTCCAATATTTGATAATATATTTCCTATCTTATCAAGATTAATTATATTTGACATTTCAACACTTCCTAGAATAAATTCTTCAATTTAATATCCTTCAAAACAATCTCACCATTACTATCATCAATTGCTTTCAAAGTAATTACACTACCACTTTTCAAACATTTAATACTACAACTATTCCCATCTAAAACAACTAATTGATAAACACTCACATCACCAACAACATCGAAACTAAATTCCTGCCCAACAATAACACCATCAACATATTTATTAACTTCATAAATTTTTGTCTGTGTTAATATAATCTCATTGTCAGGTAAACTTTCAGAAGTTAAGATATAATTACTGTCGTTATCATCATTTTCTGAATCATTTTCTGAATCATCTACATATTCTTCTTGCATTTCTTCAGTAAATTTCATTGGTAATATGATCAATCCTGACTTACTTATATCATCTGGTTTTATTGTGTAATAACTATATCTACCAATTTTGAAAATGTCGTTAGGTGAGATTAAATTGTTGGTATCATTATTTGCAATCATAACTAATATGTCACAATCAATTGTTAGTAGAAATTTATTTTCTTGTATGTCTGTAGTAATTTTATCAACGATAATACAAGGAATCTCATGTAGGATGTTGTTTTGATTTTGTGTTTTATCATAAAACTTTAAAATATTATTACACCTACTAATCAATCCAACATCTGAAACTTCAGAAGTATTATCTATTTCAGAACATATCCAATTATCACTATTCCATAAAACAACATCACCAACACTTATAGTTTCATCTGGGTAGCATAATAATCTCTTTTTATTTGGATTTTTTATAATTGAACTTTCTTCAACAATACGAACATCTCTATCAACATTATTAATTTTAACTAAATTATAACTTGTAGAATTTTTAAATTCAGTTGATATTATATTTTTCATATTGTTAACATATAAAGTTTTCCTATCTAAACATCTTCTTGCTTGATAATCATCCCACCAAGTCAAATAAATATCAACTCCTTTGAATTTTAAATTCTACAAGTTATAAAAGGGAGTGAAATACCTCCCTTTTAAATTAATAAGATTTTTCTCTCTTAGCAATAACTTGTAATGTAGAACCATTTGCTGCTGCTTTATAATATAATACTTTACAATACTCTTTAAAATTTTCAATGCTTTGACCAGCAGCTAACTTAATAGTATTATCTTCTGTGGTCAAATTATCTAAATTGATCGTAACTATGTTTGCTGAAGTATTGTTAATAAGATAAAATTCATTCACATCTAGAGTAACACTTTGTTCTGCTAAATTTGCAGTTAATTCTTTGGATACATACCCAGTTACATTTGCCATAATAATTATTCCCCCTTTAAAATTTTAATTTATTATATTTATTATTTAATAAGATTCAATTCTTTTTCAAGAATAGATTCTATATTATTAAAATCATAATACCAAATCTCAAGTAAATTTATATTGTGTTTTTGTGCGTATTCTCTTTTTCTACGATCATGTTCTTGTTGTTTTAAAAAATCATCATAAGATTTATGTAATCCTGGTGTATATTTCTCATGTTGTTCTCCTTGATATTCAATAAGTAGATTTAATTTAGGTAAATAAAAATCATAAGATAGTAAACCATTACCCAATCCTAACAATCCTTCAAATTCTTTTTGTGGTATGAAATATGTATATTTATTTTTATCTATATCTGATAATATTTCATATTCTTCATATAATATTTCCATTAAATCTTTAGACATAAGAACTCTTTTACATTCTTTTTCTCCTTTAGATTTATTACATTCTGGACAACCAGAAGATTTACCATCTTTCCTATTTCTTTCACTTACTGTTGTTTTCCATATATGTTCACATATTATACATAACCACCAAATATGTTTACAACTGCCTGTTGTTACTTTAAATGGAGTTAAACTACCATTCTTTGTAGGATGCCATTCCTTTGCTAATTCAGGATTTTTTGTTGCAAGGCAATTAGAAATTCCTACTTTTTACCTGCACAATAAGAACAACCTTTGTTATAAAATATATCATTCCAATTTGTTTCAAATTCTTCACCACAATCATCTTTTAAGCATTTCCATTTTAAATATTTACTATTACCTTCATATTTATCACTTAATAATTCATATGGTTTATCATTTAATTTACACCATAATTTTATATTTTGTATAGTATATGGATTTGATTTACTAAATCTTTGCGGTAAATTATTATTTTTTAAACTTTTATAATCAGTTTTATATAAATAACCTAATTTATCTCTACATTTAATTTTAGTTTTTGAAGATATTTCATTGTATTCTAATATTATAAAACCTTTATCTAAAAACATTTGTTCAATAATATCATATTTTAATTTTCTCATATTACCTCATTAGTAAATCCCTAATAAAGATAATAAAAAGAAAACAGGTGGTAGGATTCCACTTTTCGGCTCGTCAGCCTAGTTTTCTAATTTTAAAATTTATTTATTAATTTTATTCAACATTACTATTTATAAAATTAATCCAATAATTTGTTTCTAAAATTGCTCCATTAATTATATTTAAATCAGCAATAGCTTGATTAACTCTATCATTAACATCTTGTAATTGTGTATTAAGAATTTGAAGTCTATCTTTTAATGTTTCAATATTCAATTTTAATTTCTCCTTATATTAATTAAAATTATATTATGCTACTACTGCGTATTGCCATTTTGAACCATCAGACATAAATAATTTCCCTAAACCTGTTGCGTTAGTTGTAAATCCAAGAGATCCAGCAGGAGCAGTTGTAGTAGTTACATTTACTGTAATTGCAGTTGATAAAGCAACTAAATATGCACCATTACTAAATTTAACATCTGCTGTAGGTACAGTACCATCAGAACCAATCTCTATACCTAATACAGTTGTTGCAGTTCCATCATTAACAACTTCTACAAATAAACCTTTAACTATACCTACAGTTCCACCAGTATAATTTTTTGCTTTGATATAAGCACCTTGAATTGTATTCGCTCCTGTATTTACAAGTTTATTTATAACTCTAATATCTAAACCTGTATCAGTTGGTGTTCCTGTTGCAATAGCTGTTCTACCAAAACTACCCATAATACCTGTAGTCGGTTTTGTTGGATCACCAAACCCATAAGCTGTTGTTCCTGTTACATCACCAATTGCAAATAATTTATGGAAATCAACACCTGAAATCGCAGAAGAAGCTAATGGTAAAAATTTAATCTTTGATTTAATTGTTCCTTGCACAATATCACTTGTTATTGAATTTTCACTAACTGTCTTTAAATTAAATTCACTCATAATCTAATCTCCCTTCTAAAATATAATCACTCCTAACCACCTGATTTGTAAAACTTAGAGTATAAATAACCATCATACAAATAATCATTAACTTTTAACTTTAATTCTTTGTCATAAATTGATTTTAATTTACTCATAGTTCCTAATAAATCAGCAGGACTAAAAGTTTTAAAATCTTTATCTGTTAATCTTAATTTTAATAATTCACCATTATTTATTTTTTCATCTAACCAAACTTTTCTCATATAATCTGCTAATATCCATTGTTCTTCTTCTGTTAAATCATTTGTAAATTCTTCATCTTCATCATCTCTAATTAATGATTGTTTGCATTTTTTAAATAAAGACACTGCTTTAGATAGAGTTAATTTATTTTCTATCAACATTTGCTCTTCATTTAAAGACGTTAAATCAAAATCATTAATTTCATGCATAAACTTCTGAAAAATTAAATCATAAGAAATAGTCATAATATCAAACTACTTTCATTATTTATTTTATTTGTTCTTTTCTTGATTTTGTTTATTTGCTTTTTCATCTTCTTTTATAAGAGAAATTTTTACTTTTGTTTCATCCTCGATTGTGTCAATTACAGAACCTTTTAAATTATTGTAATCAACAATTGCTAATTCAGCTAATAATTCCTTATTACCGTCTGGAAGTTTAGATATTTCTTCTTTTAATTCTTCTGCATTTAAATTTGCTAACATGCGCTTTAATTCAGAATGTAGTTTTATATCTTCATGTTTTAAATTTACAATACCTAAAGCATCGAATACATCTTTATCAGGAACATAAATATCTCCCGTTTGAATTAAATCACTAGTATATGCCATATTTTCTAATTCCACATAAGGCAATGAGGCAGGAGCAGCAATTTTCATTAAATTAATAGGTCTACCATTTAATTGAGTCCAATAAATTTTAGAATTAGAATTGTTTATGATTCTAACTTTTCTATCTGGATCAATTGTGTTAAATTCGTTTAATTGATTTTTAGATTGAGTTGATTTTGCCATAAGAATAACCATTCCTTTTATTTTAAAATTTTATTTTGTTGTTGTTGAATAGTGTTATGATAGTTTAAGGGTTGTTATGATGCATATTTCCAGATGAAACCTTGAGATTTTTTAATTCTCCCTGTGCAACATTCAGTTATTGATATGTATTCTAATCCTAATTCCCTAGATGCTGTTTTAGCATTTAACCATTCTTTAATAAAATTACCATCTAAATCATATTGTAAAGTAATTTTACCTTTATTGTTTTTGTATGGTCTTTTATAATTGTTAATATCAAAATCTTTATAATTATATTCCCATACCCATATAAATCCTTTGTGTTGTTTTACATTATTTTTATTAGCACAACATGTAGAAATATGTGGTTGATCAAATTCCAATGTATCACATATTTCTTTAATGCTAATCCATTTCTTTACAAATTGACCTTCAAGAGTTAATTGAATAACTGATTTATATTTAGATTCTGCAATTTTTTGTCTTGATTCTGGTGATAAATTTAATCCTGCTTGACGATGTTTTTCAGTAGATTTTGAACCATGTTTATATCCTAGCATACTATTAGCTTTTGGTAAAATATTATAAGCAATATTTTTATTACAAGCATCCAATGTATCTATCCAATATTGTTCTCTTATAATTAAATTATTTTTATCAGGAACATCTTCAATTAATGTAAATACGAAATTACTTTCACCATATTTATTGAAAGAATATTGTAAATATGAATTATCATGATTGTTTTTTCTTAATTGTTGCAAATGTTTATTCTTTCTTTTCTTTACATTTACTGAACTACCTACATAAAACTTATTATTTTGTAAATTAATAATTAAATAAATCCCAGAATTATTAGTGTCATTTGTAATAATTATTGAATTAATTTGTTCCAATTTATCACCCTTTCTATGATTAACCTTTCAAAATTTTAAAAAATAAAAAAGAGGGTAGAAAGGATACCCTCTTATCAGACAAATAGCGCAATTTGTCCTATCTTTATTTTAAAATAATCCTTAGAGTGAGGTATTTCTATACATTGTATACCAATTACTGTAAACAATAGTTAAACCAAATTTGCGATATGATTCGAAATCTATACTCATATCAGCATTTTCAGTTTCCCTAACAATAGTTTCACCTTCAAATGCTACTTTAACAATTTTACTTTCATTAGTTGCCACAATAATGGCATATTGATCACTCAATACTTTACTAGTATTAGTATCATCAGCAAAAGCGTTAGGCAATACAATAACACTAGCACCTCTAAATTTACCAATTCTACCAAATTCCCTACGTTCAGTTCTATCCATATCACTAACAAATCCAGGAGTTTCTTCAATAGTACCTGCAAAAGTAGGAGTACAGAAAATAACTACGTTATCACCATAAGATTGTACATTGGTAATTAATTGTCCCATTTGACTAGGAACAAAAGAATTAGCTTGTACTTTCATATTAGCGGACAAACCAGTGAATGAAGCAATTAAAGTAGTTTGAATTTGAAGATTAATTTTTTCCATAATACCATCTACGATAGCATTAATTAAATCAGTCCAATCCACCACGCCGTCTAAAAAACGCTCAAATTCGACATATACTGCACCGCCATATGCTTCCATAGTCATGTTAATGTAATCAACATCTAATCTTGTTCTTTCAATTACACCACCCAAACCAACTTTGGTAATAAAGTTTAATAAGCCTCTTTTACCTTTCTTAGTCTTAAATTTAGGTTTTTGTCCTTGATCTAAAATCTGATACTCAACAAAACCACCATAAGCATCATCAACTCTTTTTGGTAGAATTTCATCAACATTTTCTTCAACTAATTCAAAAATCTCATTCTTATTTTTCCTGAAACTCTTATATCTATTTTTACCATCAGGTACTAAATCTTTAAAAGCATTTCTCAATGCTTCATTTTTTTCAGCAGAAGTATATGTAACACCATCAACTACTGAATCATCTCTATTATATGTAGCCATTGATAATTCAAAGTATTTTCTTTCCATATTAAATTAATTCCTCCTTTAATATTATTATATTTATAATTTATACTACTTAGCTTTTTGTGCAAACAAACATTAATCCAGCCTCTCCAGCAGGTAAAGTTACGACTCTGGTTGCTTGCAATTCAACAGCAGCACCTGCATTTTGAATAGGTTCTAATTCAATCTGACCATTAGTGGAAGGATATGCATATACAGCAGTACCAGCAGTGATAGCAGCTACGATAGCAGCATAGTTAGCATAATCTCCATCATCATATTTAAAGTTATTAGTATCGAACATATCACCTATTTTCATACGATAAATTCTAGGCAAATATTCATTAAGATTAAGTCTAAAATTACCCAAACTCATATCACTTTCATCATACATTTTTTCTACACATGCAACTAAACCAACCCTAGTAGTTGCAGCACCAGGTAAACCAAGAGTTTTTGTATAATGCTCTTCTTCTAAAAGAAAACCATTTTGACAAGCAGTAGTAGCAAAATCAGTTGCATTTAAAGCATATTGAATGTTATGTTCACCTGTTTTTACACCTGCTACTTTACGAAGATTTACAATACCGTATCTGATGCTAAAAACATACTAAATATGTATATTTTTATTTATTTCCTTATTCATAGAATCCAGTTTTGTCAAAAGACTACTTCTGTTTGATATAATTCTCCAAAGGATTATATTCGGATGCATCAAAGTCCTACAAAGTCAATTAATCCTCAAAATTTTAATTAATCAACCTTTATAATTCATAAGATTTATACTTGCATTTTTATCCCTATCAATAATCAATCCACAATTATCACATTTATAAATTCTATTAGACAATTTTAAATTATTCTTTTTAAAACCACAATCACTACAAAGTTTAGAACTAGGATAAAATCTATCTGCTAAAACAAATTTTATTCCATATTCTTCACATTTATATTGCATTTGTCTTTTGAATTCATAAAAACATTGTTCTTGGATTGCTTTAGAAAGATGTTTATTCTTCATCATACCTTTGACATTTAAATCTTCCATTACTATTCTATATGGAAGCATATTAATTAATTCTCTAGTAATTTGATGAATATAATTATTTCTAATATTTGATAGTTTATTATATAGTTGTTTAACTCGTTTTTCGGCTTTAATAATATTATTAGACTTGTTCCAAGATTTATTAGTATAATATTTTCTACTAACCTTTCTTTGAGCATGTTTTAATTGTTTATTTAATTTTTTAACTATTTTAGTCTTATTAATATTTTTAAAAACCTTAAATTTATCACCACAACTAACTATTGCAAGTTCTTTAATTCCCAAATCAATTCCCATCGAATTATCAGTAAATATTTGTGTTTGACTATCACACTCCATACCAAAACTTAATATCCATTTGTTATTTTTATATTTAATTCTTGGATTTGTAAATTTACACATATTTCTACCTTGATGTAAATTATAATTAGTTTGATATTTTATTTTACCAATTTTTTCAATGTTAGCACAATTATTATTAAAATAAAACCTATCTGATCTTATAGGAAAACTATTTTTACATTTATTTTTCTTTTTAAATTTTGGTTTGTGATTTTGTTTATTAAAAAATCTTTTATAAGCATTATCTAAATCTAAACAAACATCGGATATAGTATAAGCAGATACTTCTTTTAACCACATATACCCATCTTGTTGTTTAAGATTTGTTAATACTTTTCTAAGATCATAACCACTTAGATGTTTTTGATTATTTTTATATAATTCTTCTTGGTGAGATAAACCAAAATTCCAAACAAATCTAGATGTATTAATATGTTTCCATAATAATTGTTCTTGTTCTTGATTTGGTAATAATCTTATTTTATAAGACCTTATCATATCCTCACCTCCTTTCTGCAAAAAGTTGGCAATATAAAAACAATGGTAATCTGATTATTGCAGTAATCAGAAAAGGAGCAACCCTCTGTCCCATTGTTAATATTTAAATAAATAAAAATATACATATTTAAGTATGTTTTTAACGTGTTCAATAGAGGTCGTTAATCTCTACCAGTTCTCAATTAAACAATATTGTTTAAAATGAACTTCTGCATGATTTCCATGCAAGCACAGACTATATCATCATCCTTATTTCTAAGGAGTCTCTCGTTTCGAGTCACTTGACCCTACTCCCCTTATGAGGGATAGTCGTTGAACAGTATCCTATTCGGACATATGCTGCTGAAGACCCATTTTATTTTAGTGTTTAGGATTTAACCATGCACTATCTAGTTAATTTTTTCTGCTTTCGCAACATTCACGTTTGGTTTTGTTTCATACCTACGTTGTAGTTTAACTAGCTTTAGGGATTGCCAGCAATTGTTGAGATATGGGATAGATTGTTATACGTCATCTATCACTACATACAGATTACTCTATATGCGGAGCTTTACGATTATCAATTATATAAATATGTATTTATTGATAATTATTGTTTATTACTCCCAGTTACTACGTTGTTTACATTAGCCATAAATAAATTCCTCCTTAAATTTTATTTTATTTTATTTTATTAATTTTATTATTTTATTATTTCTTAGGTATTAATGAAGTCCAATCTTCTTTTTTCTTAAGTGAAAAATTAAAAATTGGAATCTCTGTATCAGTTTTTTTAGTTTTCTTTGCAAATTTTGCAGATAATTCTTTTGAAGCATACATAATTTTAAATTCTTTATCCATATCTTCAAGTGATAAATTTTTCTCTTCTACTGATTTAATTTCTTCAATAGATAATACTTTAGAGAAGTTTTCAATTAATTCTACTTTAAGTTGTAATTGTTGTGCTTCAAATGCTTCTTGTTGTTGTTTTATAATTTCAGATTTAAATTCTAACAGGGAAGTATTATCATTTTTAAGAATTTCATTTGAACTAATAATTGTTTCATTTTCTGTCTTTAGAGAATTGAATTCTGATTGAATGTTTTCAATTTTTGATTGAAGTTTAGAATAATTACTTCTCATCTTATCCAATTCTGCTTTTTCCTCTTTAGTAAGTCTTTCTTGAAATAATTCAATTCTATCGCCTTCAAAAGATATATTATCACCATCTTTTTTATACTCTTGGCGATATATTTTTGTTCCTTCCCAATTTTCGTACTCAAAACGATTGTCAAATACTTGATCAATAAAATACCATTCATTATCTGCTGATTCTACAGGATATAATAATTGATATAATGCATATCTAATATCTGAATGAGAAAGTTCAAATATTTTTTTAAATTTTTCTGTCTCTACAACAATATCTTCTTCTTCTTCTTCAAATACTTCAGTTTCTGTTACAACTTCTTCATTAGATTCTTCTGTTACAATTTCTTCAATTACTTCTTCGACATTTTCAGTAGTAAATTCATTTAATTTAATTTCTAAATCTTCAAAACTCATTCCTTCAATATCAATTGGTAAGTTATCAATTGTAAAATTAAATTTTTCTAATAACTCTTTGATTTGTTCGTCCAAAACATTACCTCCTTCTTCCATAGAATTATTTATATTATCATATTGAGTAAGAGTATCTTTTAACTCTTGCATCATAATAATAAACTTTTCTTTAAAATTATCTTCTGAAAATTTACCAGTTGTTGCTAATGCATTCTCCATACCAGTACCAAAATCTTTATTTAAAAAAGTAATTCCTTGATATCTATAATCTGCGATATTATAAACTTTATCTTTAGCATTGTAAGAATAAGAATCAATCAATATCTCCATAGATAATTTAATTTCTTTGTCTCTTTCAATAATATCTTGAGCATAATTTGAATACTCTTTCCAAATATATGCATCACAGAATACATAATTTTTATCATTAAATTTTTCAATTGTATGATTGCAATTCTCAGGCACTAATCCTATTGGAGTCTCTTTATATATAATTCTATACTCACCATTATTAACTTTATCTTCTTCTATTTCCATGTCGTGACCACCAAATTGTGGAATCCCATCTTCATCAAAAATTACATTAGCTAATATTGGTATATTTTTAATAGAATCTTTAGTTTTCTCCATATTTTCAACATCAAATTCGCTTTTATTTGGGTTAATTTGGTCGTGGCATACCCTAAGCCTCATTTTGATAAATTTATCAGAATCAAAATTACTATCTATTTCATAGGTAGTAGCAAGAGATAAATTTTGTAATTCTTGTAATTTTGACAATATTTTTCACCTCCTTTAAAAAATCATTTTATTACTAAAAACAAATTGTTTTTTATCTATTTGTTTAAAGTTAAATGTTATAGTAGGGGAGTTTTCAAAAATAAAAAAACCATTGTTCTGAGACAATAGTTTAAATCCTTCTTGAAGTAATTTATTTTTTAGTTCTTCTGAAAAACAATGAATGAATTTCAAATATTAGATGCCTCCTTTAAATCAATATTAAAATTAGACATAAAAAAAGATGTTAGTTTTTCTCTAACACCTTCAAAATTGTTTTTTAAATCAGTAGGGTAAAGGTCTATAAACTTGTAATCATCTAAAGTATTAAAATAGTTAATTTTATCAATAGTTTTTTCTTTATATTTTTTAAACATTGAATGTTTTGGTTTATTTTTATACATGCCAAAGTATTCTAATATAATTATAATATCATTATAATATATAAAAAAATCAGGTTTATATCTTCCATTATTACTATTAAATAATATCTTATCATTTTTTATTATATTATAATATTTCTTTAAAAAATTATATAAATTTATTTCCTCTTTACTATCAAATCTAATATTGTCAATATAATTAATATTTTCAATCTTTATATTTTTATAAATCAAATATTCTTTTATAATACCAACTCCACGATAATATATCATGCTTTTATGAAAATATTTATAAATAGTTTTTAAATCAAATAATAAAACTTCAGATTGATCGTTAATCACCTTATCATTAATTGCTGAATCAATACCGTTACTTATCATATCAAAACAATTATAATTCTTACTCCAAAATCCTTCTCTTACTTGTAAAGTATTAAAATTATATTCTTTAAGTTTCATCTCAGGAAAACATCTAGAAATAAAATCAAAACAAGAATGCCATTTTTTCTTTATTCTACTATATAATTTTGCATCTTTAAGTAATTTTGAAAAGAAAATATTATATATAAATTCTTTTGTTATTTGAATATTATTTATTTTTAGGTAATACTTAAAAAGCAATATATCATATTCTAAATTATAATCTGATTTGAATTTTCTAATTTTATTACTTAATAATCTTTTATAATCTATAAATACTTGATTTAAATTATGATATTCAGTTCTACTAATTTTCTTACATTTTAAATTAAGATTATTTAATTTTGTCCATATTTGTTGTCTTGTTCTTTTTAAAATATATGATAATTCAAATACGTCATTATCTTTATATTTCTCTTTTAAAATTTGTATTTCTTTTTCTGTCCAATTAACTTTATTACTCAATATCATCATCTTCCAAATTAAATTATTTTAAATTAAAAAACTGATAATTAAATCAGTCCTTGTTTGCGTTTTGTTAAATATTCACATAATGTTTCAGTTCTCATAAACACCCAACAATATTTATTTGTATTTTCATTCAATGTTCTAGCAATATATCTTTCACCAATTGATAACAATTCCTTTTTAAGTCTATTACTATAACAATAAAAAGGTTTCAAATTAAACACTTCCTTAAATTAAAATTTATCTATTATTATTTTCTTTATCTTGCGAAATTATGGTATTGTCGCTAGGGTCATCTGTTTTTGGACGGCCACCTTTGTCATCTAAATTTGAACCTTGATTCATATTTAGAGGAGGTCGCCATGCGTCTTTTGATTTAATTAGATTCTCAAAGTCTAATGTGCTATTATAATCATCTGCGTTATGTCCATTAATGCTAGTAATAACATTCAATGATCCACCAATAGAAGTTAATTTATATTCTCTGTCAAAAATTTCTTGTTGATTATACCAAGTTGTTTTCCATATATTTAATCTAAAAGTATATTTCTTTCTAAGATTAACATTGCTAATACGATAGTTAAACCAACTTTGAATCTTATCAAGCATTGAGAATACAATAGATTGTATATATATTAAATTCTGTGTTATACCAACAGATGAATTTGTACTAGAACCTCCTAATAATAGTGGATTTGCTCCTGCTTGCATATATGCCATTGATTTTGCAAATTCAGCTAAATTTGTTTTTTCATTCTGTATACTTCTAAATGGTATCTCTTTCAGAGGATAGGGTGAACCAGTTATAGTAACTTTATCAGAAACACCTGAACCTACCACATTTACCCATTGAGACACAACATCTGGCTCTACAAGGGGTATACCAGTTTCCTTATCGTGCGGAAATTCAATATTGATAAGCTTGATCGAATCATCCCTAGAACTTTCAATCTCTTCATCAACTAAATCATTCAATAAAAACAATTCAGTAAATAATTGACTATATAAAGGCAAGAAGAAAGTATCATTATCTCCACCTAATTTAATACAACATACTTTATCACTAGGTAGAGGTTGCCATTCTGGATATCTTAATCTATCTGAATTAGTTTTATATTTATTGTATAATATTTTAAATTCATCAGGATAAATATCCCATGCAAATTCAGATAATTCATTATCTCTATTTAAATCTTCAAAATATTTGAAGTTAAATTCTGCTACATATTGTCCATTTTTTATCGAATATAATCTAACATATTTTATAGGTAAATCCCATAGATAAGGAAAATTGCCATCATTCTTTTCAAAACCGCAATAAGCACCATATCTAACCAAACTTTCTATAATTCTGCGTCCTGTTTTCTTTATATCTATATTATCAATATATTTTCTAACAGTATTAAATTCATTATTAAAATTTTTTAAAAGTTTATTTATTACTTCTTGAGATTCTTCTTCAGACATTTCTTTTGAAATTTGATTATTAATTTCTTCTTTTAATTTTTGCATTGTATAAAAATCAGGTTGAAGATAATTATCTAATGTTGCCATATTTGTAGTTAGATTGACTAAAACTTTATAGATTCCTTCAGGTGCATATAGATTATCTGATAAATCCAATATCTCATTTTGATATTTTTGTGGATTAGCAAGCCATAATTTTATTTTATCAATAGTTACATTATTTAATTTCTTTTGTTTATTTTTAAATAAAACACCTATTCTTGATAGGGAAAAGTTTTTAGCTGATTCCCATGATTTTTTTAATGAGAATAGGGTAGGGGAGAGGTTTTGATTGTTTAGGTTATTTTGGTTATTGTTTTGTTCAGACATTGATAACCTCCTTTCTTATGGTATATATGTATAATTATATATACAATCTATCTTCTTGCTCTTGATGATTTATTTGCTATTGCGAAATATGATGAGGGAGAGATGTTGGTATTTTTCTTTTTCCCTGTTATATGTTTTCTTCTTACTTGTTGTAAATACCATCCTAGCATAGCCAAACAATACGCCCTATCAAAACTTATATCATTTACTTTTTCTTTAGATGTATCATATCTATAATTATCACCATTTTTATATCTATATGTATAAATTAATTCTTCTTTTGCTAAGTCAATATTTTTTAATACCAATTCTTCTTCAAAATCAAGTTTAACTCTTTTATAAACAATTTCATTTTCTTGAACTATATTGCCATTATCATCTTCTATATCGACCATTTTTCCAGTTAATGACGGTATCTGTAAATATCCTTTTGAATCATATTCACCTGTAAAAGATATTAAATCAAGATTTATCATTTCTAACAAAGCATCAAACATTTCCTTTTTATATTTTTGTGGACTTAATAATTTTAATATATTAACTGCATTTGGAAATTTTGATATATGATCTTTACATTCTTCTTTATCAATAAATCCTTTATGTTTTCTTCCTTCAGAATCATTCCAATCTTCCATAAGATAGTCAGCTATTGTAGTACCATGGCCACCAGCACCACTGTCGATCAAAATCTGTTCTATATTTTCATAATCTGGATTACCTTTACCATTATAATCCAATATCATTAATTTTAATAATGCAATTTGTTCAGGTGTCCTCATTGGAGTTTTCTTTTTTTTACCAATATCAACAAAACTAATTCCACCACAAATATTTAATTTTTCACCTACATCTTTGTCATTAATAAGTTCTGCAACCATACAAACAGAATTATTATATTCATGTGCTGGATCATAAGCAATTAAAAATTTTCTTTTTCCTTGCTCTTCGTTTTTTAATACTGGTAATCTAACTTCACTATTTCTTACAATCATTGCTCTTTTAAAAGGTTGATTATCCCCTCCATCAACAGAGAACTTGTTAAAAAATTCTCGTAGGGCTTTTTCCTTATTTTTCCTCATTTCTGCATCTATTTCATCTTTATTAATTAATGGTACAGGATATAATTTGCCATTATATGTAGCATTAATCATTATTTCACAATTTAGATCACAAACGAAATAATTTTTATCACCCATAAACATTCTTTTAGCATAATCTTTATATAATGTATAATAATAACTATCTGTACTTGATGCAGAAGAAATAAATAATCTTTGATTAGGTATTTGTTGAGGGAAAGTAGTTACATCCATATCTCCACCAAGTCTAAATGTTGAGTTTTGCAATAAAAATGGCGTTGTGGCAACTACATAATCTTCTTCAGTCCAACCACTCTCATCATACACATTGAGCGACGAGCGTTTTCCCCTATTATTTGTTATATTACCACTTAAACTTTTTACAGAACTACCATTAAATAACTTGTAATAAAAACCAGTTTGAGAATGAGTAAAACCATCTGTATTAGCAGCAGATTTAACTAATTCACCCATAAAAAAATCTGTTAAACCAGAGAAACTTGCAATTTCTTTTTTTGCAATTTGTTCAATTTTCATAAATGTATCTTGACTTTGAGCAGAAACATTACTTAATATATAACTATTATGACCACCTATTAAAATACCTTTTGACATAATAAATGGTGCAGAAAGTGTTGAATTATGAGTTATTGTATATTTATCTCCACATAAATATAAATTAGTAGGATTATCTACACTTATACATTTTGTAGCAACACTATTGATCTTTTTTATAAATAATATTTTTTTACTAAAATTATTATAATTACTATTTTTACTTAAAGGAATACTATATTTATCAAATTTAAAATTTAAAAATATATCAGATGTTTTGATATTTATTTTATTATTATTATTTTCATAAACTGTCCATAAATGATCTGCATCTGAAATTATATTTTCTTCATCTTCAAATTCTATACTGTAACAATCATGGCTAGTAAATATATCAGATATATTTATTATTTTTGTTGGATTTTTATTTTCATCAAAAACATAATCTCCTATTCGCAAATCTCTCATTATTTTAAATCCATCTGGAGTAGGAATTTTAGTATCTAAAGCTAATGCTTTCCCGCCATTCCTTGTAATACACCATAAATTATAAGGTTTTAACCAAGAATTCATAAACGCATATTTTTGTGCATCTAAAAATTCGATCCCCATAAAACGCTGACAAAAATGTATTGGTGATTTGCGACCCCATTGTATTATTTCAGCCAATTTTAAATAACCTTCTAGTTTTTTTTGAGAAATTTGCACTTCGGAGTTTCTTATAAAAAAATTCATAAGAACAAAATCACCTCTATAATCACAATTCTTTAATATCTTTAAAATTTGTAGTATTTATTTTAAGCAATCTATTATCTTCTTTTAATTTTATTAATTCATCATCTAATTTTTTAATTAAATCTCTTTGTTGGGAAATCATATCAACATAATCGTTTTCATCAAACATTAACTGATCTAAAATACTTTTATTACTAAAATCTGCAATCTGCTTCATGGCTTCGCAAGTTTCTAAATCAAATAAATTTATTTCAGCAGTAGACAATCCTATCTCATTCAATTTTTTAACTATCCCGTTTAATGTATTTCCACCTTTACTTTTATTATTATTATGATTAACAGAAATACCATTATCTTTTGCCATAGCAAGTATTGAACGATATACTTTTTCTTTTGCTTCAATTAATGATTTAACTCCACCTGTTTGTGATTGAATATTATTTACATCAGCAGTTAGCAATGATAATGCTTGATTTATTTTATCTATCTGATTAAAACTTTTAACTATTTCCACACAAACAATCAATTTAAATTTATCATCAACTGTATCCTGATCTAGATAATCAATTAACATATTGTGTAAATATTTTTGATCTATTGCGTTTTCATGTTCAAATGGATCATATCCAACCATACGAATTACATCTTCTTTGTTTTTTTTATCTTCTTCATTTGTATCTAATTTAATTTCTGTCTCAAATATATTTGTATTAGTATTAGCTTCTAATGGAGAAGATTCTGAAAATGTTTTTGAAGAATATTGTGGAAGACTGTTACATTTTTGGAAGTAGATCTGTGCAATGTTACTATTACTATTATTTGCTTGTTGTTCTGCACTATAATATAAACTTGATTCAAAATATACATCAAGCAATCTACATAAAAAATATAATGCTATTTTACAATCGTTATGTTTACCTACTAAATATGTATATAAATCTACTACACATTGACGACATACGACCATACGTGAATTTGTTGATTTTAATATTAATGAATTGGATTTGTAGTATTCTTTTTCTTGATTTTTATCAATCCCACAACAAACACATTTAAACATAACTTTTTCTTTTTTTACTTGTATAATATTAGTTGTAGCTTTTTTAGGTCTAGCAATAATAGTCACACCCTTTAATCAACAAATTTCCAAATAAAATTTTTATGTGTTTTATATTTCCCTCTACAACAACATAATAAAGTAGATTTATTTAAATTTAATACTTTCACTGCATCATCAATATTATCCCATTTTTTAATTACGTTTTTAGAATGTGGATCAATTTGTAAGACAGCACATTTTATACTATTTTCTCTTTTTGGTCTATTTATAAATGTATCAATATTAAATTCTTTAGAATAATATTCACTGGCAAAAAACCATAAATAACCTTTATATGTTTTATTAATCTTATTACAACATTTAGATATTGCTCCACAATCATAATTTAATTCTCTTTGAGCATCAATCATACTATTCCATTCACTAGTTAAATTACCTTTTAAATCAATTTGAACTATTCTTATACTATTTGAAGATTCTTTTATATTTTTCTTATGTTCATCTGTTAATTTACCACCTAATTTTCTTTCTCTCATTTTTTGTTTAGTTTTATCATTAAATTTCCTTCCTTTTTGTATTTCACTAATTTTCTTTCCACGTTTTTTAAGCATTTCTTTTTTCTTATCTTCTGGCATATTTATTAATGCTTCACTAAGTCTTTTTCTTGTTTCTTCTGAAACCTCTTTATTAAACATAGGATTCTTATCACCTATTTTTGCTTCGCTTAATTTCCTCTTAGTTTCTTCTGTTCTTTTTACTCCAGATGTTCTACCAGCAAATGGTAAAATATTATATCCTATTTTTGAATTATTAGAATTTAATAAATCCATCCAATATTGTTCTCTAATAATCAAATTATTTTCATCGTCTATAATTTCTAAAATAGAAAACTCAAAATTATCTTTACCATATTTATTAAAGGAATTTTGTAAATACCTATTTGTATGTCTATTACCATTCAAATCATTGATATGACTTTTCCATCTTCCATAAAAATAATTAGTGCTACCTACATAAAATTTATTATTTATCTTATTTGTTATTTTATAAATACCACCAATTTTATCATTATGCTTAACTTCTACTTTCTCACTAATTACCATTTATAATCAACCTCCTGTAATTTTATTCTCCTGTGTACCCATTACATATAAAAATAAAAAGAGAATACGCACAGGAGAATAGGGGAGCTACCCCTATAATTCGCATTCTCTTTAAAACAAACAATATTATATTTATAATCTCTAAACTAACTTAAAAACCAAAAAACCAAATATCATTACCAATTCTTACATTTATATCAATTTCATTTAAACTTAAAACCTTAAAACATAATAAAATCCACCTCAAATAAATAGAAGTGGATTCAATATATCTTAATCTTAATCTAAAATATTAATATCTATAAACTTTTCAATTTATCATCAATAACTTTCTCATATTCATTAAATTCATTTTCCATATTCCTAATTCCCTTCAAATGTTTAACTTCTTCATTCAAAATAATATTATCACAAGTTAATTTACAAATATCCAATCCATCTTTACTAACAGTAATAAATTTCTTATAAGGAATATCTGTTCTCCAAACTTTATGATTCCTAATCTGTCCATCATGATTCTGTTCCCATACTGCAATCTCAGTAATATAATTGTCTTTTTTCTTAATTAAATAATCAATTTCATCTCTTATTTCATTTCTTGTTTTATTATTTGCCAATGCAATATTTATTACATCATCTATACTATCATTAATTCTCATAATTTCTTTTTCATTTTCTACACCATACTCAGAATACATTAAGTTCCAATCATATTTTTTAATTAAATCTAATGTTTCTCTTAATGATTTTAATGTTGCTATATATCCATTCATAACATCATTTCCATGACTATTTCTAAGTTTAGTAAGTCTATCATTTAAATGTTTTGCCTCTTGTTTAAGATTATTAACAATTCCATCATAAAAATTATCATTACTTTTATATATTAACTCGCAAGTCTTATATTTTAAATTATCATCAATAAATATTGGAATGCC
>Ga0209728_1000420_pt1 | contig 36095 bp, 50 predicted proteins | sample RifGroD1_FD_183997 | JGI IMG/M metagenome (GOLD analysis project Ga0209728, IMG submission 183997) | Groundwater microbial communities from Rifle, Colorado, USA - Groundwater D1 (SPAdes) (version 2) | ecosystem: Environmental > Aquatic > Deep subsurface > Groundwater | place: Rifle, Colorado... | reverse complement strand
CCGATCTCAAACAGATGGAGCGGCGGGGATAAACAGAACGCCCAGAACCTTAACCGGGTAGACGACCGGGACCCGACTGCCGGGGCCTTGCGGATGTCGCTCTGCGCCCCTCCGGGGCATGTTGTCGTAGTGCGCGACCTGAGCCAGATCGAGGCTAGGATGCTCTGCTACTGGGCCGGTCAAGAGGACATGCTTGAAATGTTTCGTGCCGGCGGCGACCCTTACGACTTCATGGCGACGAAAGTCTACGGCTACCCGATCAGCCGGAAGACGAACCCCGAACACAAGACGGCGGGGCAAGTAGGAAAGATTATCATTCTCGGATGTGGGTACCAGATGGGTGCCTGGAAACTCCAGGAGAGCGTCCGGGTCGGGTTCATGGGGATGGAGGGTATTATCTTCGACCAGACCTACGTCAAGCAACTTGGCGTCGATGTCGAGGCGTTCCGGTATCAAAAGTCCTATAAGAAGGGCTTCACCTACGCTTATGAAGAGGCCGAAGCCTGCTGCCCGTTGAACGTAGCCTTGGATGCCCACCTGACCCACTGCGCCGTGACGAAGTTCCTGGTGGACTCGTTCCGATCCTCGAACAACAGAGTGACGGCGCTATGGAAGGACTGCCAGGCGTCCCTTACGGACATCCTCCTCGGCCAAGAGCGCGGAGTGGGCGGCAGACCGCTGGTGCATACGGACAAGGAAGGTTATGCTCTGCCGAACGGCATGAAGATCCGCTACAACAAACTCCGGAAGTCGGACAGCGGCGACTACAAGTATCTGGCGAACGCCAGGAAGAAAGAGTGGACTAAGCTATATGCCGGTAAATGCGCGGAAAATGGCACCCAGGCTTTGTCCCGGCTGGTCATCTCCGACCAGGCCCTGAAGGTCATCCCCCGGCTGCGGGAATACTCCCTGCGCCCCGGCGAGGTCGCGGAGATCGTGTCCAGCACTCACGACGAGTTGATCACGGTCGTGCCCGAGAGGTACGCTGATGAGTGCTTACAGATGATGAAAACAGAAATGGCAACCGCACCATCCTGGTGCCCCGACCTCCCGCTGAAGTCGTCGGGAGGGTATGCTGTCTCCTATGGAGACTGTGAAAAATAAAAGGAGGAAGTAAATGAAATTATTCGTAATTACTTGCGAAGTAAATGAATACGACCAGTATGGCGAGTACTTTGTGATGGCGTTCGCCAAGCGTCCAGTGCTGGGAGACCTCGGCAACCTGACCGTAGACGCCATGACGAAAAAACACATACTTGCAGGCGGAGGTCGACGAGGGAATGAAGAAGTCTGGTATAACCTTTGTGAGGTCGAAGAAGGAGGATTGTCTGCTGGGCTTGACGTTGCCGGCATGCAATAAATCTGTAACCCAAGAAACAAAACAGTTGCAGTACTAAGTCAAATGGGTTACTATCATACCGTGCGCAAACACCCTCGCGGACGGTAAACTCCTGGACCTGAAGCGAGGGTGGAATTTCTTTTGGAGGGGAGTATGACTATTGTCAAGATGAAGTTTGGATCGCATTTGTATGGCACCGCCACGAAAGACTCCGATACTGACATCAAAGGAGTGGCCCTCCCCACATGGCGGCAGGTCGCTTTGGGGAAGATTCCAAAGCATATTGAGTACAGTAGTACCGGCAGTGAGTCCAGCAAAAATACTTCTAATGATACTGACACCGAAGTGTTCTGCCTCCACGAGTTTGTTAAACTTGCACTTGAAGGGCAGACGGTCGCTTTGGACATGCTTCATGCCCCAGCTGAAATGCTGTTGTCTACCTCCGACTTGTGGGCGGAGATCGTCTCTCATCGCAGTAAATTCTACACCAAAAATATGACAGCCTTCGTTGGCTACGCCCGCAAGCAAGCAGCCAAGTATGGGGTAAAAGGGAGCAGGCTGCACGCAGCCAAGGCTGTCATAGACTGGCTAAACTCTGCTCCAGCAGATGCTCGCATATCTGATGTGGCAGGGTATGAGCAGACGTTCCCTACTGGGGAGCATTGCACATATGAAATCTCAAAAGGTGGTATCCCGCAGTTTAATGTGTGCGGGAAAGGACTGCAGGTAACAAGCAGGGTAGGGTATTGCAAGGAAGTTGTGCAGAACTACTACGATAAGTACGGAGAGCGGGCCAGAGCAGCCGCAAGGGACGAAGGAGTCGACTGGAAAGCTGTCAGCCACGCCCTTCGGGCAGCCTATCAAGTAAAAGAGTTGCTGCAGAGTAATACCATAACCTTCCCTCGTCCAGAAGCAACGCATTTGGTCGCTGTGAAAACTGGGCAGCTCAGATACGCGCAGGTGGCGGAAGAACTTGACAACATAATTGATGAAGTAACCGCCATCAGTGCAACCTCTCAGCTTCCGGAGGCACCAGATAGAGTATTTTGGGAAGGTTTTCTCCTACATACAGTCCGAACTAAACTCGTACCTTGAAGGAGGCAGCATGGAGTTTCTTTATCAGGCAGCAATAGACGTAGCCCGCATGGCTCATGCCAAGCAGTTGAGGAAATATACGAACGAGCCTTACATAGTGCATCCCTTTGCAGTATCGGGTTTAGTCGCCTCGGTGACAAACGACGACGGCATGATCATTGCCGCGCTGCTGCATGATGTAGTTGAGGACTCCGACGTTTCTTTGGATACTATCAAAGGAGTGTTCGGTCTTCGAATAGCCGGCATGGTCAGCGACTTGACCGACGTGTCTAAAAAGAGTGACGGCAATCGCAGAGTACGGAAACAGATCGACCTCGAGCACACGGCCGCAGCCAGCAAGGAAGCGAAGACCATAAAGCTGGCTGATCTTATTGACAACACCAAGTCAATAACGACGTTCGATCCTGATTTCGCCAAAGTGTATATGCGAGAGAAACAGCGCCTGCTGGAGGTCTTAGTAGACGGCGATGCTACGTTGTTCGCTCTGGCCGAGAACATGGTGCGAGACTACTATATGAAACGACAGGAGTCCAAATGAAAGTCCAAGACCTGATAGACAGACTGAAAGAATTTCCTCCGGACATGGAGGTGGAGTGTTTGGATACGGACGAGGATGGATGGGAGTCGTGGGAACCCGTCTCCGAGGTTGAGATGGTAAACTTTCATGGGAATACTGTGAGGATTGGGTAGAAACTAGTATAGGGCTTTTGCCCGACAACAAAAAGTGGTGGAAATTATGAGCGCATTACAGAAAAAGAAGGTTGCAGAAGGCCTTGAGATTCAAAGGCGTGGGGATGAACATTGGCTGTTATTTGAATCAAATGGGAAACACGCAGCAGTCTGCCTTGAGTCAAAATTTGAGGGAACAAGAATAGTAAAAGATGCCATCATAGACTGGGCCAAGGAGCAGTTTAAGAAAGATTGATTACGAAATAGAATCTTCCTTCACAAAGGAACCCAAATGCTAAAAAACGCCGTAGGTAAAAACTTCTCCTGGTCCCCATCCGCTATCTCGGACTATATCAATTGTCCGACCCAGTATGGGGCCAAGCGGTTTTATTGCACTCTACCATTTGTGCAGACCATCCAGAAGAAGCATGGGGAGGTAGAGCACAAGCACCTCGAAGATCGGCTCCTGAAAAAGACCCCGCTGCCGGCGGGCTACACCCGCGGTGAGAAGTATTGCCGAATCCTTGAGTCTTCCGGGGGTACCCTCTTTGCCGAGCAGGAACTGGCGATTGACGAGAACATGAAGTTCGTCAAGTGGTTCGACAAGACGGCCTACGGCAGGTGTAAGATCGACGTGAGTCTCAGGCAGGATGACAAGGTTTCCTGTTACGACTGGAAAACTGGCAACATCAAGGAGGACTCCCTGCAGTTGAAAATAAATGCCTGCTTCCTCTCCCTCAAGCACCCCGAGATCGAGACATTCGTCACCAAGTACATCTGGCTGAAACACGACGCAGTCACCCCCAAGGACGGAGTGTTCACAAAAGAAGATATCCCTGCCATGTGGGAGGAGATCCTTGGCTGGGTGGAGAGGGTGAAGAATGCCTGGAAGGCTGAGAAGTTTGAGCCAAGAGCTTCCGGGCTTTGTAAGAACTATTGTGAAGTTACAAGCTGCCCGCACTGCGGGAAGGGAGGAAGGAGATGAGCGACGACATCAAAGTACATCAAAAAGAAATTCGAACAATAACCCTGACTGACGAAACTGCGAAAGAGGTTGTCAAAGAGTACATTACTAAGAAGATAATCGGGGAGGGCTGCTACATCACTAAGGAAGGAAAACTCGAGCATTGGACAAGTTGGCCGCACGGCTCTGGCACTACCACTGAGATGGGAGACCCCTCTCCTTTGCAGGCTGCAGCGTGGGCATTGCTCAAACAGATGGCAGACTAAGGAGGCCCCCAAATGATCCCCAAAAACTTCGACAAGTTCCAAGAAAAAAACGATGCAGCCGAGGACCCGAACTACAAAGGACTGAAGTGCTGCGCCGACTGCTCCTGCGAGGAGCCAATGCAGCCTTGTGAGGCGTGCAAGAATAGGAAGCGAGACTTCGCCAACGACGACTGGGCGGGGGAGCCGGATTATGATCTTTATGATGAATATTGAGAGGAGACACTTATGGAACTGAGCAGAGAGGATCTGCATTTCGTCGTATCCCGTTTGCCGAAAGACATCAAGGCCCTGATGAAAGACCGTGGTGTTATCCTAGGCGGCGGGTTCATCCGCGCCACCATTGCCGGCGAGAAGCCGTCGGACATTGACCTGTTTGGCAAGTCCAAAGACCAGCTTGAGGCTGCTGCTCGGGCCTTGAAAGACTCCCGGCACGGTTGCCGGTTCCACGAGTCGAAGAACGCTTACACGGTCCTCTCCAGTTCCCGGATGCCGGTGCAGTTTATCCACCGATGGGTATTCGAACGTCCGCGGGACTGCATGGACTCCTTCGACTTCACTGTGGCCCAAGCAGTTATCTGGCACGACGGAGTGATCTGGCTCTCTGCCTGTCATGAGGCTTTCTACCGCGACCTCGCCGCCAGGCGGCTGACCTACTGCGCACCGATCCGGAACGAAGACGCAGGCGGCTCCCTGCTCAGGGTTCGGAAGTTCCTGAAGCGCGGCTACAATACCCAGTCACCGAGCCTTGCTGCCGTGCTTGCCCGCCTGTGCGCCGCTGTTGAGTGGGGCAAGATTGAGAATGAGAAGGACTCAGCCAGAGTGTTGTGCGACCTGCTGCGTGAGGTGGACCCGCTGGTGGCGATCGACGGCCTTGCTCTGGTTGACGAACATGAAGTTGTGGAGGGCGCGGTATGAACGACATCATGCTCGATTTAGAAACAATGGGCACCGGCCCAACTGCAGCAATCATGGCCATTGGCGCTGTCGAGTTTGACCTGCAAGCCAAGACCCCCGGGCGGGAGTTTTATGAGGTCGTTGACCTCGACTCGGCAATGAAGGCCGGAGGCACTGTTGACGCCTCGACGATCCTCTGGTGGATGCAGCAGAGCGATGCGGCTCGGGAGGCTTTTAAGAGGCCGGGGATTGAGATCCGGAGCGCCCTCGGACTGTTTGCGATGTGGGTCTTTAACTGCGGCGGCAGCAGCGCGTCGGTCTGGGGCAACGGCGCCGCTTTTGACAATGTCATACTCCGCTCGGCTTACGACCGCCTGGGCCTGACTGCCCCTTGGTCGTTCAGGAACGACAGGTGTTTCCGTACTGTGAAGGCCATGCACCCGGCCATCGATTGGCCCTACCAAGGCACGGCGCACAACGCCCTCGACGATGCCAAGTCGCAGGCGGTTTACCTTATGGAGGTGGTGAAGTGCTCGAAAAAATCTCAGTAAAAGACAGGCTTCCAGACAAGGGAGTAGGCGTCCCGTACATGACGTTTATGACGGTGCCCGCCATTATGTGGGGAACGTGGCGCGAGGACTATCCAATTATCGGGCACTTCATCATGGAGACCTACAACGGGTCGATGGGATGCAACACCGATATACCTTTTGAACATCCGAAAGGCTACAAGTTTTACTCAGCCCGTTGCGCGTACATCAAGGACCTTGGCGTGCTGCGGAGAGACTGGGAGGATAAGTTGCCAGTGGCGCTTACCAACGCTGTTACTCACTGGGCGTATATTGAGGAGGCGGAAGCATGACACCAGAAGGCCGAGTAAAATCCGACATCGCCAAACTCCTCCTGTCCTACAAAATTTACCCGGCCAAGATGGCAGGGACCGGGCCGGATAAAGGACTGCCGGCAGACGCCGTCGGGTGGTACTTCATGGCAAGTTCCAACGGTATGGGCGTGAAAGGTCTGCCGGATTTCCTAGGGCATTTCAAGGGCTTACTGTTTGGCATCGAATCAAAAGCCCTGAAAAAATCTCCGACGGGCTTCCAGCAGTTGCAAATCAACGCTATCCGAAGTTCCGGCGGCGCAGTCTTTGTCGTGGACGGTCCGGAGACACTGAGCGTCTTTCAAGCGTGGCTGAAGACAGTTGAGGCTGATCGCTAAGAAACTAGAAGCAACCAGAGGAAACAGACGAAAATGCAGCAGAATTCTAACAACATTTTGATACTGGATTGCCGCATAGACGGCAACGAGGAGACTAAAATTATCTTCGTCGATTCTAAGCGCAACTTTGCGGGAACGGTCGGGCTTCAATTTAGGGGCCGAAAAGCTGCCTGTGTTTTGCAACTCTATGTTGATCCTGCTTATCGCCTAAGTAGGATAGGGACGATGCTGATCAAAGAGTGTTGTCGGATTGCTAAAGATGCCGGATGTGAAACACTTGGGTTGCTTCTGGAAAACGGTAACGATGGCGCGCGGAAGTTTTACGACAAGACCGGCTTTATCTTTGCCTATCAATATGACAACGGAGACGCAGCGATGTCGTTACCTCTTACCAAAGGCAAATGTGCCAAGGAGCAGTTATGAGCGAGTGTAGAATAGCTTTTGAGCAGTGGTTGAAGGATAGAGGAATGCCAGAGCCATTGAAAAACTCATCAGGTGAGTATGCCTGGGACTGGAACGACATTATGTGGTTTGGCTGGCAAGCTGCACACTTCCGCAATAAGTCACTACCCAAACTGTACGCAGCAGCCTATTTAGTAATCATTTCCGGCGACAATGTCTTGCTGCTAAACAGGTTAAATACGGGCTATAGGGACGGGGAGTATAGCTTGGTAGCTGGACATTTCGAAGTTGGTGAGACGGCAAAACAATGTGCCATAAGGGAGGCATACGAAGAGGCCGGCATTCATATACATCCTGATGATTTATCTATCGTTCACGTCGCACACAGATATTCTCCATCCATTCCACCTAGGGAGTATTTTGATGTGTATCTTAAAACACAATCATGGACGGGAGATATAAGAAATATGGAGCCGGAAAAATGTGCTGAGTTAGGCTGGTTTCCACTCAATGCACTGCCGAATAATATGGTACCTGAGGTTAAAGAGGTATTGGGACATATAAGTGACGGAACACACTATAGTAGTTTCGGATGGGCACGAGAAGCATAAAATTGCTACCATACCACCTCTGATAACAATTTTCCATAACAGGAGGTAACAGATGATCAAAACATTCGACCAGTGGGTTTCCGAGAAAAAGCAAGGATATTCCAAAGGTGGACCGCTTTATGAGGTGGCGAAAGAGGCATATTCCGCTGGAGTCAAAGAAGCCCATCAAATTACTTTGCGGAAATCGCTCGAACAATCTGTAAAGATAGCGCAAGACCCCTATGAAAATCGTGGATGGTACATATGTGGTTGCGGCGGAGCCAACAGCTCTTGGTATCTACATAATGACGGCATAGTGCGATTTGGAGTGGCTGATTCTTTTTGGCCAACCCACGACGAGGCTTTAGCGTTTTACACAGAATGGAAGAGGCAGGTGGTTAATATGGAAGAAATAGCAAAAATTGTTGAAACTTTGGACAATCTTATTGCTGCAACCAATTTGCCGATGAAGCCAGAGCACCATTTTGCGGCATTGAAAGCGTCGTTACCAGCCGTAAGGGACAGGTTGAAGAAAGCATATTTGTCTGCCGGTGGCGAGGATTATTGGCGAGAATGATGTCGGGTAGCCTGCACGATATCGAAATAATCTCATTCTTAATGAATTTTGAGGAGGGAGTGGTATGGACGAATTAATCAAGGACGCCTTGGACGCCTTTGCACGGTTAGCCGATGGCTGCGAGCACCGATCATGGAGTAAAACAGATTGTGAGCACCCTGATATAGACTTCTCCTGCATGTGCTGTGCTCCATGTAATTGCCCGTTACTTCTGGACGAGACCGCCGAATGATCCGCATCCTAGATAATCACGTAGTTCTCAAACATGAGAACCCCAGCCAACTCCGCGCCGTCTTCCCCGACATTAAGGAAGCGACCATCAAAGGCGAGAGGTTCGTCGCCGTGCCGCACACGCTGGAGAGTGCTCGGGTCTTGAACAACCTCGGGCTGAAAGTCGAGTCGCCGATCAGGAGACAGTACGAGTGGCCTGGGCGGTATAAGCCGAGATGGTATCAGGTCGAAACTGCGGAGTTTTTTACGCTTCACTCTCGCTGCTACTGTCTGTCAGAAATGCGCACAGGAAAAACCCTGAGCGCCCTCTGGGGCGCAGACTACCTCCGCCTCGCCGGGCAGATAAAAAGAACGCTGATTGTCGCCCCGCTCTCCACCCTGTGGGACGTGTGGGAGCAGAACATTTTTGAGAGTTTCCCGCTTCGGACATTTGCCGTCCTGCACGGGCCGAGACAAAAACGCCTTGACCTCCTCGCCAAGCCCTGCGATTTCTATATCTGCAACCACCACGGGGTAGGGATAATAGAGGACGCCCTGAAGTCCCGCCCAGACATCAACCTAGTTATTGTAGACGAGCTGGCCGAACTGCGCAGCGCGAAAAACCGCAGGACCAAAGACAAGAAGGGCGGAGTACTGTGGACACCGCTGAATGAAGTGCTGAACCGTCAAGGGATTGCGAGATCCGCCTGGGGCTTAACCGGCACCCCGACGCCGAACGGGCCTACCGATGCCTTCGGCCAGTGCAAGCTGATTACTCCAGAGAATTTCAAAGGCCACTTCACCGCGTTCAAGCAGGAGACTATGTGGCAACTCAAACAGTTCAAGTGGATGCCTAAGCAGGGACACGAGCAAGTAGTGGCGAGAGTCCTAAAACCAGCCATCAGGTTCGAGCGGAAGGTATGCAGTACCATGGAGCCGAGCTTCATAGACCGCCGGGCGGAACTCTCGGCTGAGCAGACCAAAGCGTACAAGCAACTGCTCCAGCAGGCCTCGACCAACCTGCGAGGGCAGACCATCACAGCAGTTAACGCTGCTGTATTATTAAGTAAATTGGTACAAATCGCCTGTGGCGTGGCCTACGATGCCTCCGGCAATATGGTCAAGTTCGACTACGGCCCGAGGCTAAAGGTCCTCGAAGAACTGATTGAAACGAACAACGAGAAGGTCCTGGTCTTCGTCCCGTTCACCGGAGCGCTCAACACCCTCGCGGCGGAACTGCGTAAGAGATGGTCAGTGGCAGTCGTCGAGGGGGCCACGTCTCCGGCGCAACGTAATAAGATATTCAGGGAGTTCAGAACACTTCCAGATCCTTGGATCATCCTTGCCAACCCGGACACCATGGCTCACGGCCTGGATCTGACGACGGCAACGCTCTCTATCTGGTACGCCCCTTATGTCAAGGCGGCGAAGGTGCAGCAGGCCAATGCCCGCACCGATGGCAGCAAGCAGAACACCAAGATTGACATCGCCTGCATCTACGCGACAGCAGAAGAAAAACGGATGTACGCGGCGTTGCGGGAGAAGAAGAGGCTTCAGGATATTATCCTCGACCTCGCGAAAGAAAACTAGTAACCCGCGATACAAAAACCTGTTGCACCCTCGTAGGATATGTGTTACGGTAGTTACATGATGATTAAGAGTGGCGTCAGCTCAATGGTAGAGCATCAGGTTGTGGCCCTGGGGGATTCCAGTTCGAGTCTGGTGCGTCACTCCAAGTACCTCTCTGCCGGGGGGCACACGGACGCCGGTGTAAAACAGGCGTGGCCGCTGGGAGAGACCAGCTTTTTTTAGGAGAGCATATGAGAACGTACTGCATTCGCTACCAACTTACCGACGGTTATTACACCTGCGAGTTCGTCCATGACGCGGCTGGTACTGCTACTCTCGACGATGTTCGACAGGTTGCGGAGGCAGAGGCTAAGGAATGTGACCGCGTCGAATGTGTTGACGATGTTTACTTGATGGAGGCCGTATGACCTACCGACCATTCAAAGACGGCGTAGACGAACTCGCCCCGGGCACCAAGATCAAATGGTACGACGACACCTTCAAAGTCATGCGCTCGGCAACCATCGTCCGCGAGCATGAGAACGGCTGGTGCTGGTGGGTCAACGAAGGCCGGGGCGACATCATGGTCGCCTACATAAAAATTAAGGAAATCGAAGGGGCGCCGAGGAACATCCTCGTGTCCACCGAAGAGATCAAGGAGGTAGATATGGGATGTAATCGAAGGGAAGGCACTCCTGTCGAGCAGTGGCCGAAGACCACGGCGATCACGCCGGAGATGGTCATCGCGGCCTACGTCAAAACCCGGGATGAACTGGCTGAGATGAAGAAAGAGTTCGACGCCTCGATCGCATCCTTAAAAGAGATGCAGACCAAGCGGGAGAACTATCTTGCCAGCAAGCTGTCCGACCTCGGCGCCGAGTCAATCAAGTCCTCAGCTGGCACCTGTTTTTTCAAGACCGCGTCGTCTGCGACCGTTGCCGACGGCCAGGCGTTCACCGACTGGGTCCTTGCCGACTGGGAAAGCCGTAACCACTTCCTGGAGCGTCGGGTCAGCAAGACCGCAGTGGACGCTCTGGTTGAGGAGGGCGAGGTTCCTCCTGCAGGAGTTAACTATTCGACTGTTCGGGTCGTTCAGGTAAGGAGGGCGTGATGAAGATACCGAAAATTGAGAGGACGCAGGGTGGTACGTGCATAACAGCGTAGTGCTTAGGGATATTCGCCCTGACTTTCGGTATCCCGGAGGAGGCGTTTCTAAGGAAAACCTCACTGATCTCTCGGCTGCGTTTGACCACGCGATATCTTATACGAAGACTCATATAGCGGAAGCAGAGCGCAGCGCGCGCGCAACTTTCTGAGAATTGATCAGCCTCCCCTAGAGGCGCAACACCAACCAACAAGGAGCAACAACACATGAGCGACAACAATCTGATGATCCCCGACAAAAACTCAATCCCCGCTTTTTTGCTGAACAAGGCAGCGGCCAGTGCCATCATTGACGACGCGGCAGCCGGCATCGGCGCCGGGATGCCTCCGAGAATTAAACTCTCGGCCAAGCAGTTCCTGCTGGTGGACAGCAACGGCGAGGAGAAGGCATTCCCGCCGAGCCAGATGTTCGCAGGTGACGACGGGTTCTTCATGCCGACCATCATCCTCCGGGCGAAACGCGCCTTCTCAAAGGTATGGTACTTGGAGGCTTACAACCCGAACAATGAGGAAGTCAAGGCCCCGGACTGTTTCAGCCTGGACGCCCTGCGCCCCGATCCGCAAGCCTCCTCGCCCCAGTGCGAGACCTGTGCAGCGTGTCCGAACAACGCCTTCGGCTCAGGTAAGGACCAGAACGGCAACGCCTCCAAGGGCAAAGCCTGTACCGACAACAAGATCCTCGCGGTCTACGCCGCTGGTGCCGTCTACCAACTGAAGATCCCGCCGGCATCATTGAAGAACTACCGGCTCTACCTGGATCAGGTCCGGGTCAACCTGCCGGACGTGCCGCTCTACGCCATCAACACCTTGATCGGCTTTGACACGGCCTCCGATTTCTCCGTCCTGACTTTCCGCTTCGGCGGTTTCGTCGGGGCAAAAACTCCGGACAAGCAGCAAGCGCTGGTCGAGCTGCTGGCCAAAAAAGCCCAGTCTCCCGAGGCTGAAGTGATCATCGGCAATAATGGTGCGGTCGCGGCCCTGCCTCCTCCGCCTGCTGCGCAGCAGACACTGCCTGCCCAGACTGGCCCGACTCCAGAGGAGTTAGCTGCCAAAGCTGAAGCAGAGGCAAAAGCTGCTGCCGATGCCAAGGCCAAAGCCGATGCTGCCGCGGCGAAGAAAGCCGCGAAGGCTAAAGCCGATGCCGAGAAGGCTGCCAAGGAAGCTGCTGAGAAGGCCGCTGCCGCCGCAGCGAGTGCATCCACTCCCAGTGGTGATGTTTCTGACGACCTGCTCCGCGCCGAGCTTGGGTTGATTTAAGGAAGCACGAAGAAGTTAAGTGAATCTCAATCCCTCAGCCTAAAAACTGAGGGATTTTTCTCTCGGAGAAACCATGAACACAAAAGTACAATATATACTCAACGCCCTGGACAGATCGGAAGTCTCGATCACCGACTTCTCTACCCTGACCAGCATCAGCCGCGTCACTATCCACCGATGGAAGAATGGCGGCGAGGTGAAGGACGAGCTGCGCCTCAATTTGGCGTATAACACAGCGACGCGGTTGAACAAAGCTGTCCAGAACGAACGACTGCCGCTCACCGATCGACTGAAAAAAGATCAGAGGGTACAAGTTATCGGTAGCATTATCAGAGAAATGTCGGCAAAATAAGTAGTTTCTCACTTTACTACTTTGGAGGTCCGATGTTTCCTGATGACGGCGGTTTCCTGTCCAAACTCCTCCCGTCCGAAGGGCTGTACTGCGTCGCGCAGTTACTGTCCGCCGGAGGGTTTAAGCATTTCTTCTACCCATCATTAGCCGACGCCCAAGCCCAGCTTGGCATACTCGATCAGTCAGGGTCGACCTGCTACATAGCCCAGGCTACCTACGACCCGGCCAAGATAACCACCGCCCAGGCCCATAACAAGGCCCTGCCCTACGGCCACGACAAGGCGCTCCGCATGAAAGAGCGCAGCCAGGCCAACGCGCTTCTCATCAAGAACTTCTTCCTCGACATCGACTGCGGTGAGAAGTGGCCACTGAAGAACCAGCAAGAAGGCGCAGCCGCGCTCAAGCAATTTATCGCCGACTCAGGCCTGCCGTTTCCTGCGGTAATTAACTCAGGCAACGGCCTCTACGCGCAGTGGCTCTTGGACGAAGCCATCGACGCCGAGAAGTGGCGCTCCGTCGCCTTTATCCTGAAGCAGGTCGTAGCCAAGCTGGCTCCGAAACTCGGCGGGGACTCCTCTCGTACCTCTGACTCAGCCTCAGTCCTGCGTGCCCCAGGCACTACCAACCGCAAGCCTAACCGTCCTAATAAGCCCGTTGTAATACTGCGTGACATGGAGCCGATTCGGTTCCTGGATTTTGCCGAGGCGTTAAATAAAGCCGCAAGAAAGGCTCAGGTTGCCCACCACACGCTCGCCGCACCGAAGCCTAGTACTGACATCAACTCCGAGTTCTACGACGGCCTAGAGCCTTCAGGGCCTCCCAGTGACGCTTATCAGGTAGCCGACCTCTGCGCCCAGTTGCGCGAGATGAAGGAGTCCGGCGGCAACATCGCTGAACCTCACTGGTACGCCTGCCTGGGACTGCTCGCCTACTGCGAGAACGGAGACGAAGTAGCGCAAGCCTGGTCAGCCGGGCACCCTGACTATGACTTCGGCAAGACTAGCGCCAAGATGGACCAATGGCGGGCAGCCGGCGTCGGCCCTACCACCTGTGTCAAGTTTGGTGCTGACAACCCTGAGATGTGCATCGGCTGCAAGGCCAACGGCAAGATTAAATCGCCGATCGTCCTCGGTCGGCCGGTCCCAGAAGAAAAGAAAGACACCTCGGCCCCATCGAATTTCAAGAGGGCGGAAGACGGCCTGTACTGGTCCGAGGACGGCCATTGGGTAAAGTTTTATGACATGGACCTCTTCCTAGAACGTCTCGCCTACGACCATTCGCTCGGCTACGAGGTCATGACCATCCGCCACTACTTGCCGTTTGAGGGGGATCTCGAGTGTACTGTGCGGTCGTCCTTGGTCAACGACCCGAAGATGCTGATGACCACGCTTGCGGACAATCATATAAAAGTTGTGGGGAACAAGGAGAAAAAGATAATGGTTGCATATTTAGAATCGTACCAGGCCAAGCTCCAGCGGGAGCGGAAGATGCAGGAGCTGCTCTGCCAGATGGGCTGGAAGACGGCCCGTAACGGCTCGCCGATGTTTGTCTTAGGCCGTAAGGTCTACAACGCCGACGGCTCGGTTGACGAAGCCAGTCTTGCCCGGAACGTCCCGGCCGCGGCCGAGGCCTACCACTCCGAGGGCAGCCTGTATAAATGGAGCGATGCTACCAAGTTGCTCGGCGCCCCAGGGATGGAGCAGTTCGCTTTCGCCTTACTCACTGGGCTCGGTGCCCCGCTCATGCGCTTCACCGGGTACAGCGGGGCTATTGTCTCCCTGCATGGCGAGTCCGGCACTGGAAAATCACTTATCACGACCATGATCCAGTCAATCTACGGGGCGCACAAAAAACTCATGATGCTCCGTGGTGACACCTCGCTCGGCACCTTGAACCGCCTCGGGGTCTATGGCAATCTCCCACTGACTGTTGATGAGGTGACCAACAGCGAAGGGATATCCATTTCTGACTTCGCCTATCAGGTTACCCAAGGCCGGGTCAAGGTAGCCAGCACCAAGAACGGTACGGAACGAACCGGCATAAACGAGTGGAACACCATCGCCATCACCACCTCAAACTCGTCGCTAATCGACAAACTCTCCGGAGTCAAGGCCGACGCCAGCGCCGAGATAAACCGGGTGTTCGAGTACCAGGTCCACCGCGTGGACAGCTTTCAGGAGGACGTGACCACCGCCCTCTACTGGACGGTCACTGAGAACTACGGCCATGCCGGCGAGGAGTATGTGAAATGGCTGGTGAAGAACGAGAAGAAGATCAAGCCCGGGATCGACAATATCCGGGCCAAGGTCGAGGCCATGGCTCAGTTGAAAGGCGAGGAGCGGTTCTGGGGCGCGGTAGTATCGGCGGCGATCTTTGGCGGGCTGGTGGCTAAATCGCTCGGTTTAATCCAGTTCGAGGTGATGCCGGTTTTGAACTGGGTCTGTGGTAAAATCTTTGAGATGCGGGAGGACAAGGTAGACCTGACTTCGACCGCCGTCGACATCCTCGGCCAGTTCCTGGACGATCATGCGAACAACCGTCTTCTGGTAAAAGGTTCGCTGGTCAATCCCCGTGGCGTCTGTACCGTGATCGAGGCCCCCCGCGGCCCGCTCGTCGTCCGCTACGAGATCGAGGACCGCCTGCTGTACCTGTCCCGCACCGCCCTGCAGTCTTGGCTTGGCAGGAAACACGCCTCGTATTCTAGAACCAAGAACGACCTGCTTAATATGAAGGCTCTAGTAAACCCTAACAAGAGGAAGGTCCTGGGAGCGGGCACCACATGGGGAGGGGCGCTGACACCAGTGTGGGAGATCGACATGTCGTGTGATGCCCTTGGGCGCACCGCCGAGGAGTTCCGACTGGTGGCGGAGGAGATGGCTCGGGAGAAAGGGGAGTTTGAGGTATGAAATTATTGCAAGGCGACTGCCTGGACTTGCTGCACCAAATACCTGATAAGAGCGTCGATATGATCTGCGCCGACCTGCCATTTGGGACTACTCGCTGCAGATGGGACGTGGTTATCGACATACCCTCGCTGTGGAAGCACTACTGCCGGGTAATCAAGGACCGAGGAGCCATAGTCCTCAACGCGCAAACTCCGTTCGACAAAGTTCTAGGAGCGAGCAACTTGCCTATGCTGCGATACGAGTGGATTTGGGAGAAGGGCACTGCGACTGGACATCTCAACGCAAAGAAAGCTCCGATGAAGGCGCATGAGAACATTCTGGTGTTCTATAAGAAACTGCCTAAGTACAACCCGATAAAGACGCAAGGGCATAAGCCGATGAATGCGGTTTACGCGAACCCGAAGAAGACCACTGACGTTTACGGCAGACACACGCAGACGAACAGTGCCAAGGGGGCTACCGACCGATACCCTCGCAGTGCCACTCCCCATACAGTTGTCCAACACTGTGTCGCCTTCGTCGGTGTAGGCGCGCGCGCCTTTTGCGTAGGATGCAGCGTGCCAACAGTGACGTTTGCCGAAAGCTGAATCGAGAGTTCATTGGGATGGAACTGGTTCCTGAGATGTTCGCAGTCGCTGTTAAGCGGATCAAGGAGGTCGGTCAGATATGAAAGGCGAAGACGCAGTAAGAAGAAAAGTGATCATTGACGGAGGTGTGTTTTACCTCGTAATCGGCAAAAACTTTGCCCACGCCACCACGCCGTATGAGAACCGGCCGGAGAACGAGAAGGTCAGGAGGATAGTCGATACGATTTGTGAGGAGATAACCCAAGTTCAAGGAGGGAGTGAAGATGTGGCGGAAATTTTTTAAACGATTCGGTGCCATTGTAGTAGCTACGGAAGACTTCGACGGCGAGGTCAGGTACAGGTTTGCGAAGATAAGTCCGGTGTCTGGTACGCTTAGGTGTAGAGGGGTTTGTATGTACTGGGCGGTGCTTAACGACGACGGAACCTGTTCAGGCTCGGCAAGCTACGTAGCTAGGTGGACGTACGTATAAACTTAAAGGAGGTCAACAAATGAGCGACGAAATAACAGGCAGGCTAGAGAACTGGGCGTTCTTCGGTAAGGCGCTCTGCGGACAAATTTTTGACGATAAGAAAGGCCGGTGGAAAGACGGGCATCCGATCAAGTTGTCTCGGATTGTAGCCTTCCGGCTGCGGGAAGGCGGGGTCGTGAAGACTCGGAACAGTTCATATTTACTGGGAAAGGAGGCGGGGGTATGATCGCATATTTGTGCTTAACTACGTGCTTGTTTTTGTTCATACTAGGGTGCTACATGGTTATGGAATGGCAAGGCGCCCTCAGATGGTTCGGAGTGTTCAACATAGCGATGAACGCATCAACGATAACCAGTATCTTGAAGGAGCTATTATGAAAGACAACTTAGACGAGATCGTCGCCGCCCAAGACTGCCTCCCCGGCAAAACTGCCATGACCACGGTAGCCGACGGCGACGTGTGCCTGATCGCTCGGGACGAGGGGCTGATCATTAAGAGTGATGTTATCCCTTGGCGGAGCGCGACCGCCATAGCGGAGGAGATAATGCGGATGGCGGGGGAGTGGGTATGAGTGACGCTTACGAGACTTACGTCAGGCACGAAGTAGCCAGAATCAGAAAATGGAAGCATGAGAAAGACAGGGATGTCCTTGAGCGTTATGCTGACCAGAAGCTGGTTCGCATGGCCGACAACGCCATGGAAGAGAAATTGGCAGCGGCCAGAGAGAAAGGCCGAGGCGGATGGTGGGATCAGGAAGTGTGCTCGGTAGAGTACCTGCGGGAACTGCTTCAGCACCACATGGCAAAGGGCGACATGCGGGATGTCGTGAACCTCGCCGCAATGATTTATATCCGAGAAATCGTTGACTCAGAGGAGCCAAAATGAAAATAACTCTTGCAGAAATCATCAAACTGGCAATGGCATTCGAGACCGTCCCTCCCAGGATCGTCGAGACCGAGGACGAGGCGCAGGCCCTGACTGCGTCCGATACTGGCCGAGTCTGGTCCGTCGGCGATGAGTATTACGAGTGGGAGTATCAGGCAGGATCTATGATTCTGGTCCAAGACCCCGTAGTAGGGGGAGGAGACCGTGTATGAGGACTGTGATTTTCTTAGGACTGCTGATGATCGCAGACGCTATAGGCGCGGGCACCAACTGGAGCCACCCCGGCTGGATTCTGCCGATAGAAGAAAGTCGTATAGTATGGTGGATGGCCGGGGCACTAAGCATGGCTTTAGGGATGGACATTGTTGAGTTTATAAGGGAGATGAAATGAGTTTACGGTGCCGAGTGTCTGCGAAGCAGACCAAACCAACAGATTTCCAAGCCGCAATAATGAGCACTCCGTTCGGCACGAAGGTCGTCCTCGCCTCTATGGGTGAGGCCACAAGGCTTCTGCATGCCGAGGAGGCTGCGGCGATAGCGGCCGAGATGTCCCGGCTGCGCCTTGGGTTGAACGAGTGGCGATGGGTGGGGTTTACCGAAGGAGGGAGGGGATGATCAAAGGCAAAAACTACAATATTACTTTAGCCTACAGTGAGGTGGCTGCCCTTGACGAGTACCTTGAAAAACAAGGCTCCAGCTTGGAGAGGGTGACAGGGAAGGCATCTTTCAATGCCTCCGTCCACGGAGTGACGATCTATTTTACCTTCGAGGTTGATGCTGACAACCTCTGGGATTTGGTTATTGAGGCTACTACGGAGGAGGAAGAGGAATGATAATCGAAGAAGCGAACTTTGTCAAAGCAGCAACCATTGACAGCGCGTGGCGGGAAGTTATGTGGCTGTGCGTGAAGAACGGCTACGACTTCCTGGTTAAGGGTGGGAGCTACCAAGGGCAGATCAGGAAGCAGCTCGACAAAGTAATGCTCGAGATAACTTCCCCCGGCAGCCGCCCGCTTGCGCCCATCCTGCCGCCGTCCATCCCGGCGCCGACTGACGATGAGAAGATCGAGGCCTACTTCGCCAGGTACATCGCTTGCGATGTGAAGGCCGACAACGAGGTCTACACCTACGGCGAGTTCATCACCCAGCAGTTAGCCAGAATAATCCAACTGCTCAAGGACTCGAAAGGCAATACCAATCAGGCGACGGTCTGCATTGGCGATGTCGTAACTACGTTCCTTGACGATCCTCCATGTCTGCGGAGTATCTCGTTCAAGGTTGTCAATAGCAGGCTGAACATGACGGTCTACTTCCGGTCCTGGGACCTCTACGCCGGACTGCCTGAGAACCTCGGAGGGCTGCAGCTTCTGAAGGAGATGGTGCTGGACAGCCTGAAGGATGAGTTCCCGGTAGTCGACGGCTCCATCATCGCGTTCTCTGACGGACTGCATTTGTACGACCAATATTTCTCCATTGTGGACTGCCTCAACGTCGACAAGATCGCCGTGGGCGCGGCTGCACTGCAGGATAAACAGTTGTTTCTTGAAGCGAACGGGAGGTGAGAGATGAAACCCGACTGCCAAAACTTTAAGTGCTCCTCCCACGACGTTGAGTACGAAGGCGCCTGCGACATGCACCGACACAGCTACTGCGATAGTTACGTGGCAAAGCGGCCTCCGGAGCGAGACAGGCTTGAGTCCTGTCGTGCAGCGACAAGGTATGTCTTTGCGTTCGACAACGCTGTTTCGAATGCCAACAAGCTCGAAGCCATAAAGCAGGCCCTCGCCGAGTGCCTTGCGCTGATCGTAGGCGATGCCGAGGGCACGGACGCTGAGACTCGAGAGGTCGTGGCGAACCGGAAATTGAGAAGATTTTTGGAGGAGAATTTATGAGACCATCTTGGATCGACGCTTCAGGCTACTGCAGCGTCCATGAGTCGTATCATTGTGAGTGCTACCGGCCGACGGAGAAGGCGCCGAACGAGTGCATCAAATGCGGCAAGCCGAATCACGGCAAAACATTATGCGAGGAGTGTGAGATGAAGGAGACTATCGGTAAGTGCAATAAGTGCGGAGAGACCTTGACGGCAGGGCACCACTGCTTAGGCGTGTGGAACTCTGTCGCGACAACAACGAGCGAATGCAAACACCGAAATACCAAGGTGATAGACCCGGCCATCGAAGATGGCTTCACCCTTGAATGTACTGACTGTGGGATGAGGCTGCGTAAGCAGGAAGTGAAACTAGGAGACTGCCTCGACGAGGCCAAGGCCACGATCTGCGGTGAGCGGCAGGACGTTTACGGGAGTCCGGAGGATTCGTTCGCGGTGATTGCGAAGTATTGGAATACCTACATGCTTGAGAAGCAAAAGACAATCCTCGAACTGACCAATTTTGCTCCGAAGTATTACGAAGAAGTTTACCTGTTCTCCGCCAAAGACATCGCTCACATGATGGTCCTGTTCAAGATGGCCCGTATCCAAGGGCAGAAGCCGAGTCGTGACAACTACGTTGACCTCTGTGGGTATGCTGCGATCGCTGCTGATCGGTTGGGGGAGGGTAAATAGTGGACAACAACGAATGGTTCCAGATGTCGTTCGACGCTCTGGCAAACGAAGTCCATGGGACCGCAGTAGCCAAGGGCTGGTGGGAAGAGGAGCGCAACGAAGGTGAACTTATAGCCCTGATGCACAGCGAACTGTCCGAGGCGTTGGAGGCACTCCGACACGGCAACCCGCCTGATGACAAAGTACCTGAGTTCTCCGGTGTCGAGGCCGAACTGGCCGACGTAATTATCAGGATCATGGACTACGCCGCTGCCAAAGGCTACCGGGTCGGGCAGGCGATTGTCGCCAAGACTGAGTTCAATAAGACACGCAGCCACAAGCACGGCGGCAAAGCGTTTTAGGGAGGATTACTCCCCAGCCCTAAACGTCTCAATCCCAAACTCCTCGGCCACGCCGAGGTCTCGCCGGCCGGTGGTGCCGAGGTCTTCCATGACCAGTTGCGAAACAAAACCAGTAGACAAAAGTTGTTATTTAGGGCACAGTACCCTGAACATACTGACTATGGAGGGGGGTATGAACAACAAAGACGAGACTGAGCAGGCTGTCTCATTGCTAAGAAGTTTTCTTCACGACCGCTTGGATGAGGGTATTGCACCATACACCTCAGTGCGTATCCCTGCAACCGAGTTTCATGCTTGGCTGTCCAGTAATGGGTGCTCCCCAATACGGGCGGTGAAAGTCCTGCGTTCAGCCGGCGTACTATCCAAGCCGTTCGTGGGCAGGTTAGGGAGAGGGCCCGATCCCATGACATTACAAAGATGTTATATCTATTCGAAACTCAGTACTGAAGAGGGGGGTATAATATGACCACAATAATCTGGATTATAGTAATAGCAATTTGGCTCGGAAGCTGGTTGTTCTCGGTTGTCTTGGTATTGGCCGACGAGGGCATAACGCGGCTAGAGTGGTCGATCTATACCAAGATAGGAGTAAGCGTACTGCTGCTTGGCTTGTGGCCGGTGTGTTTCGGCTACTACGTCATTTGCAGAGCTAGGCTATCCAAGGGCAAGAAAGGAAAGCATATGAACCAAAGTGACACCTTGTTTTTGCGAACTGCAGGTACTACACCAAACGCACCATTGTTTGATAGAATATTTGTCAAAGAAACCACGGAGAAAGGCGCTCTCGTTTGGCGAGAAGTAACTGACAAAACTGAGCGAGTGCTCATACTAATGCGTTCCGAGGGCCGGAGTTTCCCCGTTGACAGTGCGCCTACACCTGACTTTATGCAGTGGTGCGTGGAGAGGGGGCTTGATGGCGCACGCATTCTCGCAGATCTCAAATTGCGCGGGGTAGTAACCGAAGCAGACGGCAGGGTGTCGTTCTCTAATGATGGAGTGCGCAGTTTGTCCATATGTCTCCTGCGCGGTGCAGTAAATTACCTGTTTTCCGTATAAGTAGGAATCCCAAACTGATCGGCCATCATTAGGTCAGTCCTGTCCGTCTCCCCGAGGTCTCCGAGTACCAGTCTTCTCACGACTGGGCGGAGGTCTCGGCCGGAGATGGCTCTCCCCGGCATCCTCGCATTGTAACTCCTGATCGATTCGAGAGCCTCGGTCGTGTCTCCGCCTTCGATAATGGCGTTGGCCGCGTCGCGGATCAGTCGGCCGCGGCGCTCACTGACCTCAGTCTTCATCTGGTTCAGCGTAAAGTTCGCAGTCTGGGCCGCGGCGATCTCAGAGGGAGTAAAGCCTAAGCCGACCATCAGGATCTCGTCAGGGCCGATCGCAGCATCGTCCAGCAGCCGCTTACCCTGCCCGTCCTTCAGTCCCTCGGTGCCGACGCGGTAGGCCTTCAGGGCGTCCCTGATCGGCTTTGGAGTGGCCTCCTCAAGCCCCCGCATGTAGTTCCCCTTGTTCATCATCTGGTCGTAGCCTTTGACCCACGACTGGGCGACCGAGTAGCCAGGGCCGAGCAGGTTACCGGCGTACCAAGCGGCGAGGGCTGCGCCGTGCGCCCCGGAGGGCGGGGAGGTCTGGGTGCCGAAGATGTTGCTCATGCCGATGCGCTCGGAGACGTTGACACCTAAGAGGGAGGGCAGGCCGAACATCGCAGCGTCGCCGACAGTCTCGCCGAAGGTCTCTTTCAGCCAGTTGGTCATGGCGAGTTTCGCATCCCACGGCTCGTCGTCATCGCCGCCGAAGAGGTTCGCAACACCGAAAAGGAGCGAGCCGAAGACGAGACCATTGGCTCCGCCGAGGAGGGCCGACATGCCGGCAATACCCTTGAACTCTTTCCAAGCGGACTCGCGGACCTTGGGGTCCTCGGACTTATTCAGCGACTGTCTGAGCAGGATGCCGAGTCTCAAAGCGGTCTTGATTCGATAGGTCTGGAACTGCAGGAGCACCCGAGGGATCGACCCCTGCATCAGGTAGCCCTTGTCTTCCTTGGCATAGGAGTAGAGGGTCTCATCGACCGTCTTCTTGATCTCCTGCATGGCGGTGAAGAAGTCCTTGCCGTTCTTGGTGGCGAGGTCAAAGGTCGCAAGCGCCGCGGCTTTCCGGCTGCCAAGCTCGCCGTACTGCATGGGCAGCATCGCCCACTTCATGGCCCGGCCGGCGACGGTGTCCTCCTTGCCAAAGGCAATGGCCTGGGCCTCGTGAACCGCGGAGATGTCTAGCAGGTTCATGGCGACCGCCTCGCGGAGCATGAGCAGTTGCTTCTGTTTATAGTTCAGCTCGTTGACCATCGCTGCCTTCTCGGCAGGCGTGTGCCACTCGGAGCCTACGGGTCTTGCGTCGGTGCGCTCGGCCTCGCTGACTCGCCTGTGCAGGGCGAGATAGGTCGCGTTGACTTTCGCATCGGCCAGCATGGCGTCCTTGCTGAAGTCCTTACTGAACGCCTGTTGGAAGCCTTTGCCAAGCGCGGACGAGGCCTTGCCCCAGCCAAACCGCGAGGAGAGGTTCGGCAGCGTGAGGGCGGGCAACTGGGTCAACTGCACCAGGAAGGTAGACGGCGAGGTCATGTAGTAGGCGGTGCTCCACTTGCCGGCAAACGAGGCAATCGGGTTGACCTTCTCCTGCTTTATGGCCTGCAGCCACTTGCGGGTGTTGTTCAGGAGGTGTCCGCGCATGGTCAGGTCGACCCCGCCCTTTTTCTTCAACTCCTGATTCTCTTTGGCAAAACTCTGAATGTCCGCGTCAATCTTCCGGCCGACCTCCATCCAGGCGATGGACGAGGAGTGGCGGAGCATGTAGTCGAGGTAGCTGCGCAGCATGTCGGTGCTGGCACCCTTGGTGCTCTTACGATGGATCGAGTTCTTCAGGGCCGCGGTGTCCGGCAGCCAGCGCAGGAAGGTCTGGTTAATGTCGGAGACGAGGTCCTGGGCGCGGCTCTCAGCGTCGGCAATGGCCGCGGTGTCGTCCGGGTCTAGGTCTGCGAGGTAGTTCTCCCGCACCCTGGCAAAGACCTGATTGATCAACTCGTTCGGGATGACGGTCTCGCCGCGCACCGACTCGTCTTTCACGCCTTCGGAAACAGTCTCGGACTTGGCCCCTTCAGCGATCGCCGCCAGCTTGCCGGTGTCCCGGTCGCCGGTCGTCTCGAAATACTCAACATGCTTGATGCCGTCCTTATCCTGATACTCCAGCCAGAACTTGCCGTAGCGGGAGAGCGGGGCGTAGATACCCTTGATGTTGGAGAAGGTGGCGTCGAAGCGCGACATGAGTTTGGCCCGGAGGTCCGGGTCGTCTTTCGAGGCGACTTCGATGAAGGCCAGCAGGTTGTCCCGCTCACGCTGTCGGATGTCTTTCAGGCTGCCGATGACCGCCATGAACTGGGTCTGCGAGGCCTTGTCAAGTTTTTTCCATGAGACGTTTGCTTCTCGCCAGGCCTGCAGATAATGCTTGCCAGTGGACTTTGCCATCCCGGCTTTCTCCCACGCAACCTGAGCGTTCCTGATCTGCTCTTCCTTGGTCTTGCCACTGACCCAGTCCTGTCCGTACTGATCGGCCCAAGGCAGCATCTGGAAGTAGGTGCCTTTCAGCAAGGCATCATTGAAGGCGTCGACCCCTGCGCCCTTCTCAGCGACTTTTTTTGCCTGGCCATAGACATCGAAGGCGTCGTCCGAGAGCTTGGTCCTGGTCGACTGCAACTGGTTGGAGTGGCGATCGAGGTCGCCAAGCTGACTGATCTTCTTGCCAAAGGTCTGCGCGATGTGCGAGGGTGGGAGCACTCCGAGCCATTTGTCCGCGTGCTGCAGGTAGAAATCGTGCAGTTTCGCCTTCGGATTCGCCAGAGCCTGGGCAGCCTGCATCACCCGGTCGTGGCCGGCCTTGAGGGCGGTGTCGAGGGATTCGAAGACTTCCCCGCTTTGCGGGATCGACATCTCCTGCCCCGCCAACTGCGCGGCGATTTTCAGCGTCTCGCTGAACGCGGTCTGCTGCCCTGCCGGGATACCGAGGACCTGCATAACCTTCTCAACGAGAGCGTCCCAGGCCGAGCGCAGCTTGCCGCCGTTGTTAATCTGCACCGACTCGAGGAACTGCTGGACCTGCGGTGAGGAGAACGCCTGGGCGAGGAACTCTTTCTCGTTGGCGAAAGCGTAAGCGATATTCTCAACACCTGAGAGGGTGCCGGCCGGGAACTTGTTCTTGAAGGCCTTGCTGCCCCCTGCAGCCTCGATCTCCTTCATCTGCTTCTCAGAGATCAGCCCTTGCTTGATCGCTTCCCTACGAGCCTGCAGCATGACCTGCTTGAGGCGTTTCTGCATACCAGGGGTCGCAGCAAGTTCGGCGACGGTGACGGAGTGGACGATCTCATGCAGCGAGGTCTCGAACTGGTTCAGGTCCTTGACCGTTACCGTCCGGTTCGACGGCCGGTAAGATGCAGATTTTGCATTCGGGTCGATGACGACTTTGATAGTTGCGAGTTTTGACTGCGGCGTGAACTGCTGCAGGAGCTTGCCGAGGTTTCTCGTTACCGGGTTCTTCGCCTTGGCGATCGAAGAGAAAAGCTGCGTGGCAGTGATTTCCTGCACTTCGCCTTGTGCGTTTTTTGCCTGGAGGGATTCATAGGTCTCAGGCACTTTGAGGACTACGTCCGCTCCGCCGTCAGGTCGTGGTGTGACCTCATGCGTCGCCTGCAGTTTGTTCCTGCTGATGTACCCCAAGGCTGCGCCTTTCGTCGCCGCAGTAAACACCGGCGCGGCCGGGTCGACCGTGATCACGCCTTCAGGCGAGACGGAGGTGCTTACCCCCTCAGGCTTGAGGTTGTTCGTAGCGAGGTAGTTGTCGTAGGCCTGACGGTTGACGAAGGAGACCTTCGTAGAAGCAGGGGGAGTTGCCTCCCCCGCGCCCGGGGTCGAAACCTCCAGGTTGGTTTGCCTATCTAACTCTCCGGGTAATTGTGGTTCTCGCTGTTGTGATTCTTGCTCTCCATCCAACTGAAGCTGTGATTGTCGTCCACTGTCTGACCGAACGCCTCCATCCTCGACTCCCCGCCCTCGTAACTGTGCGTCAGTGACAAATCCACCTCCTGAAACTTCCTGATCTGCTCCAGGTGCGCTCTCTCTTCCGCCATCCTCCGCGGCCTTGTTCGAGACTCTCGGTTGTACCGTTCGCGTGTTCTCGTTTTCATTTGTCTCTCCTAAAGAAGTGGCTCCCCTGGGTGAGCTTGCCGCGACGCCGTTTCCGGATGACGACTCGACGGTAGAGGCTTGGGGAGCATCTGGTTTCCGTACTGCCACAACTCCGCCCTCGACAACTTTCGCCTCGAACAGTGCAGGGTCTTCTTTCTTTGATTTGAGATACGTCGCCATGGCTCGCTCGTTGGCGAACGGTCGACCTGACGGATAAGTTATCTCTTGCGAAGGTGGCTCAGGGGCCAGTGCACCGCCGAATGGCTGCTCAACGGCTGTAGACTTGGCCGCCTGCTCGACTGTTGGAGTCTCGGCAAACGGAGCTGGCTCGGCGACTTTCTTTCTAAGACTGCTGACGGCTTCCTTGTATTCTTTCGCCTTAGCAGCTGCGGCCTCTTTGTCTCCCGGCGTTGTCGGGAACAGTGCGTCGAACCTGGCCTTGGCTGCCTTCGGGTCCTGCCTGATGCCTTGCCTGTTGGCTTCGAGAGCGGAGGCGTACTGTGCCTGCCAGTCAAGTTCCGCCTGCTGAACGGGGTCGTCTACAACTGGGATGCCCGAGAGCTGCCGGGCGCGGTTCTCTGCGGCGTTGATGTCCTGCCGAATACCGAGTTTTCTGGCGGCAATGACATCGTTCTCCATGTTGAGTTGGTCGATAATTCCCTGCGGGTCTTCCCCTCGGTCGACCACTTGCGGAGTAAGATCAGGCTTGACAAACGCTCCGCGCTCCCCAAACAAAAAGTCCTGGGGCATGGTGGCAAGAGTCTCGCCGGCAGTAAGCCGCTCGCCCAACTCAATCGGGTCGACTGAGACCTCCTGATCTCCGACCACGAACGAGGCCTTGCCGTCGGTGACGGAGACGTTGGTGTCTTTCAGTAAATTATTTAGGGTCTGCTCTTGAATACGGTCAATAGCCTGTGGACTCCGCCGTGCCCCACCGCCGAACGCTCCGCCGGCAACACCTCCGCCTATGGCGCCCATAACGCCGCCGAGCGCGGTCTCCTCAAGGCTCTCTTTGGTCAGCGGGTTGTCGTAAGCAGCGAGCTGCTCGACTGGGTTCTGGACGAGTTCTTCCGCCCCTTCGACAAGGGCACCTTTGCCGGCGCCTTTCACTACTGCGCCCTTCAGAGTGGTGCTTGCCATCATCTTGGCAAGCTGGTCGCGGCCTTCTTTCGTGACGAGTTTTGTCGCCCAGTCCTGCGGGCCGAACTTCTGCTCGATCGCGCCGACGGTGGCAGCGCCGAGAGCGGCTATAGCCTTATCCGTTCCCGAGGAGGTGGCGTCTGGGTCCTTCTCAATCTGCTTGCCCCTGATCCCGCCATAGGAGGGCAAGGCTGCCATGGCAATCGGACCGCCCCAGGAGATAGCTTGACCTGCTACAGCGGTAAGTCCGCCAAGAAGTGGGTTAATCGCGGTGGCATACGGCGCTGCCGAGGTCACTGCCTGCCCAAGAGCGCGGATGCCGAGGGCGCCGGCAACGGACGGAGCGACATTACCTACCGCCTCCTTGACCGCGGTGACCGGCTTGTCGATGACATCGCTCAGTTTGTTGATCGCCGTCGGGTTGGCGTCGATTACCGACTGGCCGTAGGTGCTGACCGGGTTGGCTTGGCTGACACCAGGAATAAAGTCCGCGGCAGCCTGGCCGGCGCCTTTTATATACTGTCCTGCTGTTGACATTAAGGAGGCTTTGAGGCCTCCTTCTGGAGGAGGTACTTGCGCCGGAGCAGTGCCAAAAAGCTGATCGAACTCATCCGGCTGGGTGCCGAACAACTGGTCGAACTCATCCATTAAATATCTCCTGCCATTATTTTAGCGAGGATACTGGCTCTGTCTTCTTTCGGGTTTGCCTTTGCATACGCCACGGCCTTTGCTTTCTGGGCGGCGGACAAGCTAACTGCCGGAGTCGCCGTGCCGCCTTGTGTTGGAGTTACTTGCCTAAACCCACCCTTGCCGTCAGGCACAACGACATACGGAGTCTGGGTAATGCCGTCCTTGGTGACAGACTCGATTTCGCCGAAATGCGGGGTGATTTTTGGCACGCCAGCTACCTTGGCGTTTGCGAGGTCCAACTCGGCCTGTGCCTCAACCCCTACCTTGCGCATCCCTAACTCCTCAGAGAGAAGTTTATTCCGTTCGGTCTGGATAGCGTCCCCGGCAGCGGCTATTTCTTGCTGGTTACGGAAGCCTAATCGGGCAGTGCCGGCCTGTGTGGCGATCGTTTCCCGATCAATCTGGTTCTTATCGGCAGCTATCCCGAATTTTATACTGTTGTTGTAATCCCTCCGGGCAGCTGCATTGGCAATAACCCCTCTGTCGTTTGACTTGGCCTCAGACCATGTCCTGCTTGGCCCGGACGGGGTGATCTGCGCAGGGATGCCGGCCGCGCCTCCTCCCCCTCCACCGGCCAGTATTCTCGAGGCGTTCTGCGCTGCTCGCATCCCCTGCATACCATCGCCTTGGCGCCCTTGCCACTGCCTCTGCATATCTGCCCAAGTTGGCGTTCCGCCGCTTTGCCCCAGCGGCAGTCCGTCAGGTCCTACCGGAACTCGGTCAGTGCCTCCTCTGAGGAACCCTGCCTGTCGACGAATGCCTTGAATGCGTTGCGCCTGCTCGGCTGTAGGTTGTACTCCACTCGCCAGCATCCCATCAATCTGCTGAAGGTTACCTTTAAGCTGCCGGTCTTCCGGCGTAAGGTTGACGCTGATCATGCCTCCGTCGGAGCCTACTTGAGTTGGGACCACTTGGCGGCGAGGCATCCCGATAGCTTGGGGAGGATCTGGTGTAGCAGCCTCGGAAATCGCACTCGGTGCTCTCATGCCTCCAGAAACGAACGGAGCTACAGGCGGGCCATACTCAGCCCCTGTGTCCAGCGCGACAGGTTTACTTACTACCGGACGACCTACTCCGGGCAGCACCTCAGTCTCTGGTCTCTTATATCTCGCAAGCTCGGCCATCGGCGTACCTCCAAGGTTTAATGTAACATTACTATACCACGAAACGGGGCGGTCGCCTACCTTCTTCTCTTGTTGATCGTCACATGCGCTTCGATTTTGTCAAGGAGAAAGTCGCCGCCGCTTACATTACTCACCTTGTGCGAGACGTAGCTGAAGTTCATGTGCGCCATGGGCACGGTTCGCTTACGCTGGTAGTCTTCGGTCGCGTCGGCTGTCAAGGTGTAGGGGCCGATCGTAGTCTTCCCATTGCCGGTAACCTCAACCGTAATGGCTGAGTCCCAAGAGCCGTAGGCGTAGATAAACCGCTCATACATGGTGTCATGCTGGCCGAAGGTTGTCGTCGGCAGAACGAAGTAGGCGGCGATCGCTGTGCCGTTGTCCGTATCCCCGTAGTCGAACCGGAACACTCCGGAAGGCCCTGCCCCAAACAGCTTGCCGCGAAACCTGCACATGCTGGTGAACGGAAACGCGCTGTACTGCGTAGGGGCGGTCCCGGGAATCTTTAAGTTAAGCCTAACGGTCTGCATCATGCTTCCTCATATTGATGATTTTCAGAGAGGCTGTTGCCAATGCTGAAGCTCGCGGACCTGCTCTCGCTGTGGCTGTGCGACTCGCTCTGGTGCCGTCCGGTGCTGTGCGACAGCCCTGCGTTGGCATGGAACGACCCAGCCCAAGATGCAACAGACTGCATTCCGATATTCGCCATGGCTTCGGCGATTTTTTCTCGTAGGCTGGCTATCGCCGTGGCGTAGCTGAGCGCTCTATCGTTGACCTTATTGGAGAAATCCCGCAGGATGGCCTCGAGGTCTTTTGCCATGCCAATAATGAACTGCGAGTTTTTCTGTGCAAGTTCTGCCTGTTCAATTAGTATCTTGCCGTTCAAGTCTGAGCGATTTCGCGCCCGCTCGTTCGCCAGTTCAGCAGTAGCCGCCGTCATCGCCCCGGTGGGAAGGTCGAACCCCCGGGAAGAGAAGAACTCAAGCGTCTCCTGCTCCTGCTTGTCGTCGACGATATCCTGCCTGGCCTGCGCCCTGGCGATAATCTCTGCCTCTACCGTCGCGTCAAGCCCAGTTGCCCCGGCCGACAGATCGTTTAAAAGCCTTGCAAGAAGCGTGGGGAAAACAGAGTTATCAGGTGACACCTCGGCCCAAGTCAGAGGCCCACTAAGTAGTGTGTTAAGTTCCCCAAGATACCCTCCAGCGCCATCGGCGCCGAGCAACTTGGTCAGCATCAACTCGCTGTTTTCAAGAGAGTTATTGAACTTCGCCGTTACCAGGCTTTTAGCGTCTTCTGACCCTGTCCCAGAATAAACCTCGGTTCCAAAAGTAAATGGTGCGGTAGGCACTCTATCAACGAAAACGCCCATGATGCTCTCCTTTAAATAAGCCCAATGTCGTAAAGATTTTCTCCATCTCCTAAGAGACTATCTCTAGTCAACGCTTCGAGAATGGCTTGCATTTTATCTACCCCGTTGTGATATATCGCCGTCTCCCCCGGGGTGCTCGACTTCACCGCAATAACCTGCCCTTGGCTCCCCCTGCTCCACCGATCATCAAGGATCACGATTGAAATTAGCCCGGACGCAGTGAATTCATCAGGACAATCTTTTACATAGCACTTGTCTACCGTTACAGTTTGGTCGTAATTATAAACTACATTACTGCTATATGTCCCATTGCCGGATGCGTAATTAAAAACCAAGTCATCGAGTGATATGGGAAAATTGCCGAGCGGAAGCCAGTTGGCCGGATCTTCCATTGTGTAGCCGGCGGGGTATACTTCGGAACAAATATCAAAAGGAGGATCGTCAGTTTGAAGTGGGGTCGAGTCGTTCCAGTGCGCTAAATCCTCGGAAAGAACCCCTTCACCACCAGGGCCTTGGATTATCCTTAAAATTGACGTGTTTATTACCTTGTCATTGGTTTCTCTGTGAATGGTAACGTTTTGACATGGTATGGAAACATCGCAAATCGACCCGAAACTACCGGAGGCATACCCCTGCACCGACCTTGCCGCTGCCGTTGAGTACCCACTTTCGTTACAGTTTCCTCCTAGCACTGGATAGCAATAATGCAGGATGCTGTAGACATTTTCGGCGTAGGTCCCGTTTTCCCTGCCAAGCACTACCTCTGTGTAGCCATAAGGGGTCATTCCGTATATGGACAAATTAACGATAGCTTCTTCCCATGCTGATTTTGTTTCTGAATACTCCCACCCATCTTCTATTATTTCTATCTCCTGATTACACACAGCAGGGAGCGGCAAGCATTCGTTCACGTCATAACTATTCACTACAGCGGTGTCTTCCGCCAAGATATCAGGTTCATCTCCGGACTCTATTACCACTGTAGCTGACTGGTACCACTCATATCCGTCGGCCACTGCGAGAGCAGTTGTCATGGCTCCGAGAGTGTCCACTGAGGACACTACGGGAGATGCCCCTAATGTACAGTTTAACCTGACAGGTACAGACTCATAGGAAGTGATAATCTTCAGCGAAGTCCTATCAAGGTATTCAATATCGGAAGCAATGCCTATTGGCTCTAATAGAGAATCGCCGGCGGTCTCAGTGACTTGTGCGTCGGCAGCATTCCCAGTGAAAGAAAAGATACAGATATGGTCTAGATTTAAAACATTCTCTGTGAAATCTGCACCTACGACATCTCCGGATATCGAGCCTGTTGACTCGGTGTCAGTTACTACCGACAGCAGTTTCCATTCCTGGAGAACGTGATACCAGCACATTGTCCTCGACTCGAGGTCAACAAAAAACCTGTTCGGAGGATTCTTACATATTTCGTACTCATCAAAATCCCCTCCAGATGGAGGGACAACCGTCGGGGTGTAAATTATATTGTTCCCGGTTGCTAGAAAGTGATACCCAGCAACAAACCTCTGCGTTATAAGGCCATCAATATCTTTCGCCAGATCAAAAGACCTGACGTAATTGTGATACATATAGTCGGTAAAGGTCACAGCTTGGGAAAATGTATCGTGTGAAACGTTCCGAGATACTGCATAGAAGTACCCTTCGCCGCTCTCGAACTCAAGCGTCCGCTCTCCAGGATCATGAAAAGCTATCTGGTCTGCAATTACCGGAGCATCAGGTCTTGCTGCAAAATCAATCCAGTAATACCGAGTGGTGTCGGAAACGAGGTGGCCGCGTTCATCGAAAACCATATCGGTCGGAGCGCCTATTCTAACGAAGAACCTATTGTCAAGTTTTCTCTCATAGCGCTTCTTCTCAGGGCGCTCCAGATACTCGTTGTAGGCATCTTCATCTACCGTAATTTTCGCCTCTCGAATGGAAAACGTTTTCCATGCCTCAAGAAGCACTCCCGGGTAGGGATCTACTCTTCGATAATTACTGTTGACATTGTGGAACGATAAAAGTCGTTCGAGAATTGCAAGTTGACTGAGTGCCAGGCCGATGAAATCGGCTTCCGCTTGCGAGTTATTGGCTAGGACAATTTTTGGCGGGATCATTGAACCCACCGGCGGAAACGAATTATTTCTAGCGCCTTCGGGTTATCTGCGGTTCCCCACACTTTTCCTAAAGCAGATACATTTGCGGATGCGATCTTTGTATTGACGGCCAGTCCAGATATTTTTGGATGCTGCATCACAACTTCCCCCACAGATCCGACAGGGTTATATGCCTCCCCTGATACTTTCGGCAGCATCGAAACGCCGCCTTTCCCTACTACCGCATTCAACGCTTCGCCAGTAATAAGCATCCTGGGGGCGACAACGTCGCCGAGGCCAACGTTCCATACCTTTCCTGAAATCATCATGGGCTGGGCAGCAACATTCCCAATAGCGACAATAGGGTTTACCGCCACGCCGGAAATAAGCATGGGAGGCATGACGATACCGCCTCCCGTTGTCGTAGGAGCTGCTGACTCATATGGATGTCCGGCGGCGAGATTTCCCTGTAATCCATATTTCCAAAGAAGCGATGCGACCAAAGCTGATCTGTCGTCGACTGTAGGTATTCTACCAAGAATTACGCATTCGGCCCATTTTCCCCATAGGTAGTACTCCTCCAGGCTTCTGCCGAGGTAATGCGTAGTGCTCCATCCCAATGTATTGCTGGATGCGGTGAAGAAATCTACGTCATCAAAACTGGATCGCCACAATCCGTCTTTGGCCTCGACACAATACAGTCGCCAATCTGCAAGCGAAGGGGTTGGATTGCCTGTATTTTTTCTTACAGTCGACCCAAATTCCTCATAGACATTGCTATCTGTATACGGGTAATGCGTATTTTTGGTGGTAGGGTCGTTGCCAAATTTCCATAGTCCTGACCGTGCCTCTATCGGAGGATCAGCATCGACTTTCACCAGTAAGAAAATCGATGCCTCTGTAAGATGCGACAGGTCCGGTATTTCAAACCATTGATTGGCGCAACTGATCGTATCCAAGCCATTGAGCGAGGCGGCAGCGACTGTCGGCTGGCTTGCACCTACTGACTGCGTTGCCGCCTCGGCATTTACCGATTTGTCTCCGAGCACACTAATTCCGGTATCAATAGTCCTGGTAGATGCATCAGATCCATCATACCACCGTTCAGGGGAAAGATGTGCTGGAGTGAGTAAGGACATTACGCTGATTTCTGCAGAGTGAAGTTATACTCATTGAGAGTGATCGGATTGTCCTCAACAACCACTGCGTTGGCGACTTGAATCTCGTAACTGCTGGTAGTCCCTATCTGCCCGTCAACCCTTGCTGACGTAGTGTCCGCCCCGGTCGTGTAGGAGTTGTCATACCACCTGAACCATGTAGCGGTCGTACCTGGAAGTGGTCCAGCAGCAGCAGTACCCAATGCCTTCCATGTCTCCGCCGCGGCCTTTGCCAATACGCCATCTACAGACGCATCCATATTAAGCCCATTGGTCGCAACGCCGGGAGTAAACGCCCCAGCGTCTACAGTGAACAGGGCGAGGAGATTTACCGTTCCCTCCGTCGCATCGGCGTTGGCAGGCATCGTGCCGTCGAACCAGGCTAGTACGCCGTTTGCCATAACCGTCTTGACACTACCGGTAGCATTGACTTTATTGACAAATCCTGTTGAAAATTTCTCTGCCATTATATCACCAGATTGAGTTGAAGAGTTTGCCGTCGCTCACCACCGTCGCGCCCTCGGCGCTGGCAGGGTATAAAAGTCTTTCCTCAGTAATAACTTCCAACTGGCCGTTCTCTTTTCCAACACAGACGCCGTCGTCGCTCGACCATACCGCCGACTCCCCGGGAATCTGCAGCGCGGTTTTGCTTAGATCAACCAATTCGTGGCACACCGACCACTCATGCGCAGGCTTACGAGAGTCCTTTCCGACCCACTGGAGCGACTTAAAATCATCGGCTCGAGATATAAAGCCTATCTCTTCGGCAGTGCTTACCCACATTCCGCCCTCAACCGCCTTCATCATTACGACGTTTGCGCCGAACTGGAAAAAACACCGCGCCATAGCGTACTTGCCAACGGCAAACGGCTCGGATGCGTAGATAACACTACCGACCGAGATCCACATCCTGCCCATCCAGTATTCGAGGTGCTTCCCGGCAGGCGCAGGGTAAAACTCCCTGGTAGTAGCGGCTCCGACATGGGCCGACTGATCAGGCCAAGCGGCTGACACGCCGTCGGTTATGACCCCAGTCTGCACCTGATTGGTGTAATACGTCTTATCGCCGACCTGGCAGAAGGCTACGCGGTTCCCCTTAGTCAACCCTGAGCGCACTCCGGCGTAAGATATAAAGTCGTCGCCTAGCCGGTAGATGGCTGCGTCCGAGGTTCTGTCCTGGACAAAGAAGCAGTCGCCTTTATTGCAAAACGCAGAATGGGAAATGACTGAGGAAATTTGTGAACTCCCAAGCCGCCGCGTTATCTGCCTAGAATCGTCAATGTCACAGTTTACCGCCTCGGCAAGGTCAACCTCACCAGTCTCAATGTCGTAGGCAAGCCTGGACGGCAAGACCCTATTGTTGACGCCGAGTGTCTTGGCAATAATCGGGTAGAACTTTGCGACCGCCATGGCTTACGTCCTATAGGCTGGATTTGTGCCGACCCTCACTTCTTGGTTTTGGTAACGCCTGAGCGTTGTAACGCCATCGGAGACGTACATCTTAAAAGCGTTCAAGTGGTCTGCCGCCTTAATAGAGTCCTGCGTCTCCACATCCCGGTGCATGAACGCCTTGTAGGCTGCCCACTCAACGCAGGCTCGGTGGAAGCGACTGGGTATCTCGGGCTCGGCATCTGGGGCGTCTCCGCCTCCTTCAGGCGCTGCGCCGTCGCCGGCCAGATCGTACCTGCTGTATCGCCAAACCTGCAGCGCATAGACATCGCCGTTGTCGGCGGCGGTAGGCACCGGGTAAAGCGTGATCGTCCCGGTCTCCTGATCGGTCTGCCAGAGCCGCGGGGTGCCGGGCTGTGTGGTATCGAACGTCCACTCAGTGTCCGAGTCCGAGGTATCGTCGCCGGTCAAGACCTTGCCAAGCCGGCGGGTGCCGTCCCAGATGTTGAGAATCTGGATAACTCGGTCAGGGATGTCGTAGACGGCGACGCCGGTAGCAAGCGTGATGCTGAAGTTGGTCCGGTCGCGGAAATACCCGGTCTCCTCGCAGAACTTGTCCTGGCCCTCGGCCAGATAGCCGAGCAGGGTGGTGGTGCTCCAGGCGCCGCCTGTCGTAGCGTCGTTCAGCACCGTCTGCAGTTCTGCAAGCATCTCGGCCCGGGTCATGACTTACACTCTCCGCCAGGGGATCGCTGAGAACGTCTTCCGAGTCTCTTCGACCTCGCCGGTCATCGGGTTTTTGTGCTTCTCGATGTGGGTCATCTGCGCACACTCGAGGACGTGGACATACTCCGGAGCGACCCAGACGGGCACGCCGCGTTTTACCTGTATGACCTTGCCGTTGACACCAATAACCTCGTAGTTGCTCATGCCGGCAACCTCGTCGATCATGATGCGAATCTTACCTTTGTTCGGGTCGACCGGGGCCTCCGCCTCTTCAGCGTGCTCATCGACAACCGGAGGCTTGGCTTCGGCTTTCTTCGCCGGCTTGGCAGCAGGCTTTTTCGCAGCGGGGGCAGGCGGCTCGCCGATACCCAGGTCATTTGCCAGATCAAACTCGTCGTTCACGGACATTTATTTCTCCTTGGTTTTTGCAGCTTCAGTGAATGCGGCGTCAAATTCCTCTTCCGAGGTAAACTTGTCGTCCAGCATCGGCATCAGTTTCTCAATGATCGCTACGACCTCTTTGGCGTCCTTGGCGATGTACTGTTTCTCGCTGGAGCCTGGGTAGCACTCGCACAAACTCTTGTTGCCTTTTTGCTCCTTCGGCTTGATCGGCACCCGGCACTCAATGACGTATCCATTGCTTGCCTGACCAATCTCCAGCATTCGTTTCATGTACATTTTTCAAGTCTCCCTTTAAGAGGTGTTTGCAAGGCTCAATGAAAGGGAGGGACTCTGCACCCTCCCCTCGAGGAGACTTGCTTATACGCCCCAGATTTCGATCAGGAACCGCCCGGCCGTATAGGCTGCCGCGGTCCCGGCGGCGCCGCCAGTGAGGTACAGGAAACG
>Ga0209728_1000419_pt1 | contig 36110 bp, 42 predicted proteins | sample RifGroD1_FD_183997 | JGI IMG/M metagenome (GOLD analysis project Ga0209728, IMG submission 183997) | Groundwater microbial communities from Rifle, Colorado, USA - Groundwater D1 (SPAdes) (version 2) | ecosystem: Environmental > Aquatic > Deep subsurface > Groundwater | place: Rifle, Colorado... | reverse complement strand
GAAATGACTATTTTTCAGTTAATGAGTAGATATGAAGCAATCGTTGGGACTGACTCATGGCATATAAATTTTGATAAATATTTAGTAGGTTGTGACCCAAAAGATTTAGATTTGACTTATTGGGTTTATAAAATAAAAATATAAATACAGGAGGTAATTTTTATGGGATTTAATTATGCTATTGCTGATGCCGCTAATCTTAGATTGAAAGAAAAATCTACAGGAAATATTGTATTGAGTACACCCTATGCTAATACAACTACTGCTGAATTTTCTTCTGAACAGGTGTATGCAAATGCTAAAGGTTCGAGGGCGGTAAGATTTGACTATAACAAACAAGGCAAATTGACTTGTGAATTTGAAGTTTTTGATTTAAAATGGATTTCAATTTTATTGGGTGGTGCATGGAGTACAGGAGTTGTAGATATAGCACAAAAAGATGTTTTGTCAGCTAGTGCTACAAACACTATTACTTTAACAGGTACTCCAAATGCATCTAGTTTAGCAATTTTTAAATTACAGGCAGATAATATAGGACATGATGCAGAACAAACTGTCGGTACGCCGGGTACAACCCCAAATACCTATTCTATTTCAGGAACAACAGTTACACTAAATGCTACTACTGCCCCTGAAGGTACTAAATTTGTTTGCTACTATTTAAAAGACTCTGCGGCAACTGCTGAAACACTTAATATAAAGAGTACAGAATTCCCCGTTTCTTATGAAGTTATAGGTGACACTATGATGGCAAGAAAATATGATGGAGTAACTGAATTTGTACAATTTAAGTGTCCAAATGCAAAACCACTTGGTAATATTACAATCACAATGCAAGCAAGCGGAGTAACTAATATAAGTGCTGTGTTTGATTTATTTCCAAATGAAGATAATGATATGATGATATTAACAAAACTGTAAAAGTGGTGATTAAATGATAAAATTATTAAAATATAGTCATCCAGCAGTAACAAAATATGATTTGAAAAAGTCATATACTCTAGATGAATTACAAGCAGAACTTGACTTAGAAAGAATCAAAATTTTATTTCAACCTGTAAATTTTGAGTGGAAAGACTTAGAAGTAAAGAAAAAAGTTCAGAAATTAGAAGAAGAAATAAAATAAATTTACTATAGAGAAAGGTAATAAGCTTAATTTAAAAAGGCTTCGTGCCTTTCTCTATTTTTTTACTCAAAAATCCACACAAAATGTCTCTTTCATTGAAAAGTGAATAAATAATGAAAAACAGGCGTTTAATTTGATTTATAAGAAATTGAAACATCAAGTAAACAGTTTATACCAAATCATACTAAAGATTTATCCTAGATTAATATAATAATCCACAGACACATTATAGAAACATAAATATCTCAAAATAGAAACTGAAAATTTTATAATTAGAAATTAGATGGTTAATCCCATTTAATATAAATATATCAAAATTGAAGGGAGAAGAATTGATATGGCGATTGGGAATCTTTATCATTCAGGTTTTATAAGCTCAATAAAATATGATAATCTTACACCTTGGTATACTCTTGCGGAACAAAATGAAGTAATAGAATTTAAGGAGTTTGATGGTCAACAACGCTATCTTAATGATTTGTTAATCGAAGCAGATACAACTCCATTATATGTGAGAATGTTACCAAGTGATTACTGCATTTACATTCCAGCAGGAGAATCAAGAAATTATTCATTTGAAAAAATTTCTTCTATACAAGTAATGAATAATCTCGGAACACATATACGATGGTCAGGACAATTTTTCTAGAAAGGAGTGATATAAATGCCAGTTGAAATAGGTAAAAAGTTTATATCTAGTGGTTATAATGGTGCAATAACGTCAGTAAATGGTAAAACTGGTTCTGTAGCAATTACACCTTCCGATATTGGACTAGACAATGTAACCAATGATGCCCAAATAAAGCGTTTAGAAATGGGAATTGCAAATGGTGTTGCACTTCTTGATATTAATGGAAAATTAGTAAATACTCAACTCCCTGAATCTATTTTAGGTTCAGTAAATTATCGTGGAATTTGGAATGCAAATACAAATATTCCTATAATTCCAATAGCTTCATCTGAAAATAAAGGATATTACTATGTTGTGTCTGTAGCAGGTACAACAATTATAGATGGTATAAATTCATGGGCAATTGGAGATTGGATTATATCTGACGGTTCTACATGGAGTAAAATTACCACTACTCAATCTGTATCTTCTGTTGCTGGTAAAACAGGTGTAGTAACATTATCAAAATCAGATGTTAGTTTGGATAATGTGCAGAATGTAGACCAAACAAATGCTAATAATATAACTTCTGGTACAGTAAATTCAGCAAGGTTACCTGTAATGGGTGCTTCGGGAGTAAATCATAGTGCTGGTGTCATACCTGATACTCCATCTATTGAAGGGACAACGAAATTTCTTAGGGAAGATGGTACATGGACTACTCCTGCTGGTGGAATAGCTGGTGCTAATGGTCAAATACAATTTAATGATAATGGTGCTTCTGGTGCAAGTGATAATTTAACTTGGAATAATATCACAAATACGTTAAATATTGACGGTTCAGTAAGTAACGCAAATGGAACTAATGGTTGCGTAACCATGAATCAAAGTTCTTCTACTCACACAGGTTTCCTTGAATGGAAAAAAGGAGACGGAACACGTTTAGGGTTCATGGGGGATGGTGAAACAGATGTACAGTTGGCATTAGAAAATGGTGCTAATTTTCGTATCAATGGATTTACTAAACTTGGCAATGATGCACCTGCTATCAAGACAAAGAAACTTACGTTAATATGTGCCAGCATTAATAATGCTGCGTTTGTTGCACATGGATTGACTCAATCAAAAATAATCGGCTACAGTTGCATTGTACTTGATGCAGATGGGTCTTTTCAACTCAACGCAACAGGGATTGATACTGAACCTTGGTATTATAGTTGTTATGTTACATCAACTCATGTAGGGATATATACTGGTTCTGGTGCAACTAATATTGCTGGAAGAACAGCAACAATTTTGATAACTTATGAAGAATAAAATCAAATTAAATCTGTAATTAGTAAAAAGAGTATATATAAATATTATAAAATTATCTACTCTTTTAATTAAATTTCAACCTAATGCGTTCGGTTAAAAAAGAAGATTTGGAGTTAATTATTTTTAAGTAGTAGGTGATTAAGATGGCAGGTAGTAATGGTAGTAAAAATAATCCTGATTTAAAGGTTAAGAAAAAGGAATATAAAATCTATGATTCACAACATTGTCAGAAATGTTCTGAACATAGTGATTGTAAAGAATATAATGATTACGTGGAACGTATGAAAATTAAGGGTAAAGGGTACGGAATAACCTGCAAGAGAGGTAAGTAATTATCTCTCTTTTAGTTTGGAAATAAAACAGAAATGTTTAGATATAGATAATAAGAAATTAAGGAAGTGTAATTAATAATGACAATAAATAAAAATATGTTGCGTGAAGTTGCAGATAAATTACCTGATATTACAGACGCAATGTGGAGTGAAGTGCTAGAAGAGAATCGACAAATGTTTAAAGAATATTTTGATTCAAACAGTCAACTTTCAAAAAAGACACGAGGGACATATACTTCAAATTTAAAACAATATTTTTATTGGGTTTGTAAAAACCTAAATAACAAACCATATTATAAAATTACTAAAAGAGATTTCTTGAAATATATGAGTATGTTAGAAGAAAGAGGAATGTCTTCAAATGCAAAAGGATTAAGAAAATCAAGTGTATCTAGTTTTAATAATTATATTGAAAACGTAGTTGCAGATGATGAAGAAATGACACAGTGTAAGGGGTTTCGTAATTACACAAGAGGACTCCCCTCTATCTCAAAGACTCAAACATATAATAAAATTGCTATAACAAAAGAAGAATATGAAAAAATGGTTGAGTATTTATTAGAGAAAAAAGAATATTTATATTTAGCTTGGGTTGCTGTGGCATTTAATGTTGGAAGTCGAAGGGCAGAGATAATACAGTTTAAAACAGAAATTATAAACTATCCTATTCCTGATGGACAGAATTATGTATTAAGCAATTTGGTAAGAGGAAAAGGGAAATCGGCTGATGGCAAGCCTTTAAAATACATGGTCAACCTTGAAGCTCTAAAGTATATAAGACTTTGGATAGAAAATAGACCATTTGAAAATGAATATATATTTGCGGTTAAATATGGTGGAGAAATACATCACATATCCGAAACATGGGCAAATGCTTTATGTCAGAATTTATTATCTGAAATCTGTCAAAGACGCATAAATCCCCATCTTTTTAAATCTAGTTGCATAACTTACTTGCTTGAAACTGGTGTAGAATTAAGTCTTGTTTCTGAGTTTGTAGCTCAACATGAGGATACCTCAACTACATCGAAATTTTATGATTTAAGAAGTCATGAAGAAGAAAAGAATAAGATATTTGGAAATATAAACGCAAGCAAAAGTTAGTTTGGTTGAAATATTTTTATTGTAGCAGAAGGGTTAGAATTTTAACGAAGTTAGTAAAATAGTTATAAATATAATATATAAATTTATTACAGAACAGAGGACATCTATTTTAGGTGTTCTTTTTTGTGCAATAAATGCACTAAATAAAAATTTAAGGAGGTATTATTCATGAAAAAAATGAATAATCAAAATTCAAGAGAAGCAGTTTATACCGAAAGTAAGACATTAAGAAATGAGGCAGTATCTTCAACAAGTGCAGATTTTTTAGATAAGATTAAGGCGGTTCAATATCTTACAGAAGATATGATATTGAGTATAGACCAAATTGCTAACTATTATGAGGTATCTAAAAATTCAATTAAAACGATTATTCAAAGAAACAGAGATGAGTTTGAAGAAGATGGTATGAGAGTATTAGTTGGAGATGAGTTAAAGGAATTTAAAGAAATAATTAACTCGGTTTCAAATGAATCTGAGTTAATTGATAATCGTGTTGGTAGTTTCACTATACTTACAAAACGTTCTTTATTGCGTGTTGGATTAATTATGACTAACTGTGCAATGGCAACAAAGATTAGAAATTATTTATTAAATCTTGAGGAAATTTCTACACAAGAACAAAAGTCATGGTCTTTACAAAGAGAAGTAGGAAAAGTTGATAGGAAGAGATTGACTAGTGCCATTAGTCGATATATTCCTGAGTCCTCTAAAAGATTATTTGTGTATCCAGAATATACAAATATGGTATATCAAATTTTATTTAACATGACCGCAAAAGAAATTAGAGATGTTAGAAACATTAAGAAAAAAAGTGATTTAACTAGAGATTATTTGACGGAAGAGGAACTTAAATTAGTAGATGAAGCTGAAACAATTGTAACAGCTTTAGTTAGTTTAGGATTTTCTTATGATTATATTGAAAAACAATTAATCGGTAAGTACAAGAAGTTATTAAATAATTAAAAATTAATTAATAATTTTAAAATAATAAATAAATTTATTAGACATCTAATTATAGGTGTCTTTTTTATATTTACAGAGAAATTTTGTACTGAAGTGAGATGTAAGTACTTATAAGCAGGATAGGGTAGCTCCCAATAAGCCACAAGCCTTAGTGGTTTCCTGCTTGTTTACTATTTTAAGGCGTAAAATATGAAAGGCGGTATTTAAATTATGGAAAAGAAGAATGAATTAATGGAAAATGTGGTATGTACCAAGGAGGAAATTGAAGATTTTATTTCTATGTGTGAGAAAAACATGAAAGAACAATATGAATCAGTTTTTAGGTATGTTCCTAATTGTGTTTTAAATGAATTTTCATTTATTGAAAAGATGACAAGAATAAATAATTATGGTTATGTATATTTTTATATAACGAAGATACAAAATTAATAAAAATTGGCTATACTGCTGATTTATCAAAAAGAATGTCACAGTTTATTCAATTATATCAAAATTATGTAGGTATTACTCCCAAATTAAAATTAGTGGGAGTTATTTTTCTAAGTGAATTTATATTAAAGAATTTAGAAAAGGATATTCATGATTTTTATAAAGAATTTAGAAAATATGGAGAATGGTTTGATGTAAGTATAGAGATGGTTTTGCAAGATTGGTTTTTTAGTTGTGAATTTGATTTTATTGAAAACACTTGTTTTATAGTAGAAGATGAATATGAGTATGAATATTTTGAAGATGTTAATAGGAATTATAATTTTAATAATAGTGAAATTTTTGAATTTATAAAAAGCAAATACGATATTGATTTTAACAAATATAATTTTGATGTCATTTCATATTCTTTAAATCATAAAAACCCAAACAGACTTTATCAATTAAGTAAAACAAACGAGGAAAATCATATTGGGTTTGAATGTGTAATATTATCTTTTAATGATGAAAGAGATAATTTTGCACAGAGAGTTTATAGATATGGTAAGGAAGGAGATATATTTTATAGTATAAAATCATTAAAACAAAAATATTTTAATAAAGATGATATTATAAAAGCTCAGATAGTATTAAATAATAATTAAAAAAGGAGATTAAAATTAGTCTTAACATATTAAATAAATATTTCTTGCAATCAATCATAATTTATTGTATTATACAATATAAATATATTAATACAATACTTTTACATAACAACACATCTTTCTGATTGAGAAAATACATATTATCTAGTATAATACATATAAGAGAAAGGTGTGAGCATATGAGTAAAATAAAGAAAAAAGATATTGAAAAAGTAATAGATAATAGCGGAAAGGAAAAATTAGGTGGGAATTTACAGCCATTACTACCAGAGTTAGATAAGCCTGATTTTAATATTGTAAAAAATAGACTTAAAGTAATTATAGCAGAAAAAAACATGTCTCAAACAGAATTAGCAGAAGGAATAGGAATATCTAAAACAACACTTTCCAATATAGTAAATATGTATCAAAACGCAACATTATCAACAGCTTTAGATATTGCTAAGTTTTTGAATACTACAGTTGAGAAGATTTTCTATAAAGAATCCGAAGAATTTTTGTATTCGGTAGATGAGTTTGAAAAAATGTTGAATGATTTTAAGCAAGTTTATGAATTATATCAAAGAGGTACTTTAACTGAGGATGTATTGAGAATAGTATATCAAGATAAGAAAACTAAGTTTATTGATAATTTTGGTATACAAGAATTTCAGATTTTGGCAGATGATTTTTTAGATAATTACAGAGATAATAGATTTGCTTTTGAAATTTTATTACTCAGATAGTTTTGTTTAATTGAACTTTGAAATTATTTTTACATTTTTATTGAATTTATATTGACATATTGAAATATTCCTTTTATAATATACTTGTAAGGTAAAACTTACCAATACATATTATAAAGGGGTGTTCAAAATGGATAGAACTATAGAAAACCTTGAAAGACTTCAACTTCGTGAAATGGATACTGACTACAGTTTGGGATTGATTGAAAATTACTATTATGAAAAACTTCCTTATAGTTGGGTAGATATTATCAACTACACTTACAGAAAAGCTAAAGAAGATGTTTGTAGGCTTAGAATTAAGGAGCTGTTTGTTCAAGAAGAACTTGAAGAAAAAGTTGATGTGATTTTGACAGAAGATATTAATAAGGCTTTGATTAGTGAGATTAGAGAGGTTAAATATGAATAAAGATTGGAAAATAATTATAAATGATTTTGACTTAAATAAAAGAATTCAAATAGGTTGTGGTAATGAACCTAAGTTAATAAATCAAAAGGTTGAACTATATTCTTCTAAAGAAGAATTGCTTCCTAGATATAAAAAACTTATTGATAAATATATGAAAAAGTCATACGATTGGAAAGGTCATAGTCAAGGTGCAGTAAAGTTTTTCTATGAAGATAAAGGTAAAGATATATATACATTAATATTGGTACATTATAAAAATGATGAAGTTATGGATGGCTTGTTTGAATAAATTAAATAATATATAATTAATAAAAACCTCCTTTAATACATATAATATAATATAATTGTACAATTATGTAAAAAAATAGTATGATTATATTGTAAATTAAAGGAGGTTTTTATTATGAAAAAGAAATTGTTTATTAGTATTATTGTGATTTTGACTGTTTTGGTTTTGACAGGAGTAATTGTTTATTCAAACTACAAATCAAATTTAGTAAGTCAGAATTTAATAGACAAATATAATGAACATGAACAAAAGATATTTCCATATATTTTAAATGATAAACCTTATGATATAAACAAAGAAATAGAAACATTTAAGAATTCAATAGATATTAATACATTGAGTGGTAATGACAAAGATTATATTGAGTGTATTTTAAAAGTTGATAGTTTAAGAGATAAACTTTCTTTAAATCCAATACTAGGAAAAATAAATGATAAAATGGATAGAGCAGGGACTAATGCTAGAATTTCATTACTTCAAATTGAAGGTTCAAAACTAATAGATAAAAGAAATGCAAATCAGATAAGAGAATATAATAAGAATTTTGATACTCAATATGCAGAAATAATTAATGAATATATGCCTGAACCACCTAAATTAGAAATACAAAGTGGTTGGACTTGGGATGTTGATGGAAATTATTCTTATGTAAAAGGTAGAGTTAAAAACGTAAGTAATGAAAACATAAGTTATTTTGAGGTAACTGCTGAATATTTAGATAGTGCAGGTCAAGTTCTCGATTCAGACTATACCAACAGTGGAGAAACACTTAGAAGTGGTAATATGAAAGAGTTTGAGATTATGCATAAACATGATAGTCAATATGACAAGGTACGAATATTTATAAATGATGTAAGAGTAGAGTAAAATCTACTCTCTTTTATTTGTGAAAAATTTAAAGAGGAATTTAAGGAGGAAAAATAAATTAATGGATACAAATTTAGTAACAATAGAACAGGTGAGAGAAAATCCTGAATTAATAATAATTGAAAAATATTTACCATTTGCTTTTAAGAAGAAAATGATAGAGGATATTATAGAAACCTGTACTTCTGTGGATGAAAATGGAGTAATACATGTTGATAGTGCTTTAAAACAGATGGGGTATGAGTTTGTTATTTCGACACAATATTCAAATTTAGATTTATCTAGTGATAACATTATAGAAACATATGATTTAATTAAAGAAAGCGGTATTGTTGATAGTATTTTTAATAGAGTTAATGATAATGAATTGAGTTTTATTAAAAAGTGTCTTGATGAACAAATTAACTATATATTGACAATAAATAATAGCATAGAAAATCTTGTTGCTAAAGGAATTACTAAGATTGCTAATTCTTTCCCTGATAAAAATGGATGGTCAAAGATAATTAAAGAAATTCCAAAACAGATAAATAAGATTGACCAAAATAAACTAAAATTTGTTTCTGATGCGATAGGTTGGAACAATGGACTTAAAAAAGAAAAATAAAATTTAATAATAAACTATATAAAACCTCTCTACTTAATTGTGGAGGGGTTTTATATTTGTAGGTGGTGAAAACATTGCTTACCGATAAAGAAATACAAAATGAAATGAATTTATTTATTAAAGACATTCAAAAACGATGTGAACAGATATTAAGAGAAGAAATTGGGAGATTGGTGTATGACTCCTATACACCAGAGGTCTATGAACGCACCTTCTCTTTACTAGAATCTGTGGATTCTAAGGTAACTGAAAATGGAGAATTGTTGATATACATTAACGAAGGAGCATTAGATTATTACTCCGTTGTAGACGGAAGTAACCAATCGAAGAATGTTCCTTTTTATTTGAATTATGGACATCAAGATAGTACAGGTATTGATAATATGTATCATAATTATCCTGCTCGTAATTTCATTGAGTCGGCGGCAAAAAGGATAAGCAAAGAATTTGGAATAAAAGTAGAGATAATCAATGATAGAAATATTGGTTATTTAGATAATTATAGATAATTTCTCAGAAAGTGAGGTGGTAATATGGCACTAGGTGTAAAAATGCAATTAATAAATAAAAAAGAACTAGAAAAAGAGTATTCTAGTTATCTTGATAGTTTATCTAAAAAATATAAACTCGATGTAAAAATTAATTCAACAATTAATGAACAAATGAAACAGACTGAACAACAAACAAGAAAAACTACACAGGCTCAAAATAAACAAAATGTTTCTTTACAAGAGTTAAATCATTTAAGAAAAACCCAACAAATAGATGCTCAACAATATATACAACTTGCATCAAAATATAGACAACAAGAAGAGTTTGTTAATCTTACTAAAAAAGAACAAGTACAATTAGTACAGATGTTAACAAAAGCTGAAAAAGAACATTCAGGTGTATTGAATGTAAAAACAAATGTTGTTAATACAATAAATAAACAAAATGAAGCAGAGAAACAAGTAAATGCTACAATTCAAAAGCAAATTGCTGAATATAAAGATTTATTTGCTATAAAAAATCAAAATCTAAAAACAACTTATGGTAAAAGTTATAACGAAACAGAAATGTCCTCGATTGCAAAACGAGTTAATAACTTAAATGCTAGTGATTACACTTCTTTAAAACAAGTAAGTGATGTGACAAAAGCCATAGATATTCAAACAGCCAAAGCTACTGCTGGAATGAATGAGGTAAGAAAAGCAACAACTCGTGTTATGAAAGAATCGGATAGATTTGCTACAACTTTTGTAAAGGATTTGGGAAAACTTGCCATTTGGTCGGCAGCAGCGGCACTTTTATACGCCCCTTTGAGAAGTTTAAGAGAAGGAATAAATACAGTTGTCGAATTGGATGCAAGTTTAACCGAACTCAACAAAGTGACGGATATTTCAAAAACACAAATGAAATTATTCACAGACCAAGCTTATGAAATGGGAGTTACTATAGGCAGAACAGGAAAAGATGTCATAGAAGCAACAAGTACCTTTGCAAAAGCTGGTTTTGATTTACAAGAATCTTTTGATTTAAGTAAACAAGCTTTAATTCTCACTAATGTAGGTGATGGTATTACTGATGTAACAGAAGCCGCAGGGTCAATTATAGCTGTATTACGTGGTTATCAAATGGAAGCTACTAATACTTCACATGTTATTGACCTCCTCAATGAAGTGTCCAACAAGTATGCAGTAGATACAAATAATTTAACTGATGGACTTCAAAGAACTTCTGGAACTTTGGCACAGACAGGAACAAGTGTTGAACAATTAACGGGACTATTAACAGGTGGTTATGAATCTTTAAGGAATATGGAAAAGGTTTCTTCTGGATTGATAACAATTTCACAAAGATTGCGTGGAGTAACTGATATTGGAGAAGAAATTGATGGTTTAATGCCAAAACTTCAACAAGGGTTTAAAGAAATTGCTGGAGTAGATATTCAAACTACAAATGGTCAATTGAGAAGTACTTTTGATATTTTATCGGATATGCAAAAAGTATGGGGTACTCTTAATGATGAGCAAAAACAATATTTAGGAGAATTAGCAAGTGGAGTTAGACAAGCCCCTGTATTAAATGCAATAATGCAAAATTGGCAAAGTGTTGAGGGAGCTACACAAGCGGCAATTAACTCATTTGGTAGTGCAGAACGTGAAAACGCTAAATACCTTGATAGTATTCAAGGTCGTATGTCAAAATTTACAAGCTCCGTTCAAATGATGTGGAATAATGCTATTAGTTCTGATTTTATAAAATTTGTAGTGAGTGCAGGTACAGGAATCGTTAATTTAACTGATTATCTCGGACTTTTAAATGTGGTTGTTGCTATTACTATTACTTATTTTACAGTATTTAGTAAATCAATGATACTTGCTCCAATAATTAATGTTGCGACTATAGCTATATCTGGTTTTACAAAGAGTTTAGGCATCGCTGGAATTGCCGCATTAAGGCTTAATACAATTTTGGGTATGTTTGCACCTTTGGCTTTAGCGGCAGGAATATATGCAGTAGTAAAAGCTTTTGATGTACTTATTGTTACAGTAGAAGAACAACGTGAAAAAGTTCAAGCTTTATCCGATGAATTAAAAAACCTTCAATCCACTAAAGACCAACTTTTAGCAAAAGAAAATCGTACTGAACAAGAAGAAAAATATTTAAAAATTCTAGAGAAACAAAAGGAAGCTTTAAAGGATAATTTAGCTTATGAGACAAAACTTCTTGTACGAAAACAATATGGTGATAATTCTTCTCCTAAAATAGCAGATAGTGCTTTTACTATCGGAAGTGAAGTTGGAAGTATATATGGCGAAGAAAGCAATAACGATATTGATTTATTAAAAAAATATAATGAAGAAATTAAAAACTTAGATGATAATAATAAAAATTCTGCTAAAACGTATGAAGATTTAAAAAATAAGATTGCTGAAAAAACTGAATCTCTTACAAAAGAATATAGTGAAATTCAAAAGAATATAAAGGTTTTAGATGAATCTAATGAACAAGGTTCAGAAGAATATAAAATACTTACTGAACGTGCAAAAGCAATAGAATCTGTAATATTACAAGAAAGCAACCTATCTAAATCTACCAATGATGTTAATAATGCAATAAATTCACAAACTATTAGTTTTGGAGATTTAGCAAAAACTATAATTGAAGCTAGAGAATCAATAAGTGATATAAATTCAGCATTAGATGAATATAAAGAAACTGGTAAATTTTCTACTGATACGTTAATTTCATTAATTGATAAATATCCTTCACTTCTTCAATATCTTAATGATGAAAAATCTTTATATAGTGAACTTGTAAAATTACAAAATGATAAAGTGACTTCAGTACAAGATTCATTAAATTCACAAATATCATTATTAAAAGATAATCTTAATAATACTTTTAAGGTTTATCAGTCTGATGTAGATAATTTTAAAAATGCACAGCAAGCTAAGATGTTTATTATGTCTAAGTTAGGAGAAAAAATACTTCAGATTAATGAACTTATTGCTTCTGCTGAATATGCTGGTAGTCCTGAAGCACAATATTATCTTGGAAATAAACTAGCCGCTTTAGAAACAGCTAAAGCAGGTATAAATAAACAACTAGATAATTTCTTTGGATTAAAATCTGTAGATATAAAAAAGTTGGTTACTGATGTTTCTAAGACAGATAAATCTAAAAAAGACACCTCTCTCTCCGATATTCTTACCAAAGAACAAGAATATCAAAATAAAGTAATAGAAGCAGAAAATAAATCTAATAATCTTCTTAACGAAGAATATGAAGCACGAAAGAATAATCTTGACTTAGAAGAAAAAGCACAAAAATCCTTACTTGCTTATTACGAGTCACAGCGTAATGTAGCAAAGTCTAAAGGTTTAGAAGATGAACTCAATGAGAAGATATTAGGGGTACAGGGGAAGCTTGCTGATATTGAAAAGACACGTAAAGACATTAATCAAGATATAACTACATCAGTGGAAAAACAACAAGACCTCTACAAACAACAAAAAGAATCTATTCAAGAAGTAATCGACCTTACTGAAAAAATGATTAAACAACAAAAAGAAGACGAAATTAACGCACTTAAAGAAGAAATTGACGCTTATGAAAAAATCATTAATGCTAAAAAAGAACAATTAAAACTCACTGAAGAACAACATGATTATGAAAAAGATATCTCTGAAAAACAGAAGGGTATATCTACAATTCAAAATAGACTTCTTGAATTAAGTCTTGATGATAGTAGAGAATCACAGGCAGAAAGATTAAAACTTGAAGAAGAATTAGCAAAGTTAACAACAGATTTAGAAGAAACACAACATGATAGAAGTATACAACTTCAAGAAGATGCTTTAGATACTGAATTAGAACAATTTAAAGATACTAAAGAAGATGAAATTCAAACAATTCAGGACTATCTAAATAAGTCTGGTCAATTAACCGCTGATGCTATGGCATTGATAAATTCACAGTCAGATAGTGTTTATGCTAATTTAGTAAAATGGAACAAGTTATACGGAACCAGTGTGGAACAAGATATCTCAACAGCATGGGATAAAGCTAAATCAGCATTACAATCATATAAAACAGAATTAGGTGTAATAGATGTTGAAAATGCATTTAATGAAATTGATGAAGATGCTATTGTAGCACAAATGCAGATGAATTCATTAGAGTGGACTAGTGCTTCAGAAAGTGAAAAAGAAAGACTTCATGCTGAAAATGAAGAATTAGCTAAGTTAATCGGTGCTATTTATAAGAATGACGGTCATTGGTATAAGGGTACAGTTAAGTTGTATCATGAAGGTATTGATTCTGGATTTGTTGGAGGTTTACCATTATTAAAGACTAATGAAGAATTTGCTAAATTGTTGAAGGGTGAATTAATAATAAATCCAATTCAAATGAATAGATTTATGACTAATACTTTACCACAATTGAGTTCTGTGAATAATAAAGGGAATATACAGATAGATAGTTTATTAACTATCAACGGAAATGTCGATAATACGGTAATGCCTCGATTAGAAACTATAGTAAATCAGGCAGTAGATAAATTAGTTGATACTATGGGTATGCGTGGAATTAGTAGAAATATAAAAACAGTTAGTATTTAGTCTATAGTCTATAGGGTACTGAAAAATCAGTACCCTTTTATATTGAAAACAAATAATAAAAGTTTATATAAATATTATGGTTAGAAAGGAATGATATGATTGAGTTTTTATGCAACCGAATTCGTGTTTGATAATGTTCCTTGTGAGAAGTATAATTTGTTTTTAGCAAATTTTGATTCAGGGGTAATAGAAAATAATTTTGGTGGAGATATAGAAATTATAGAAGAAAAAACAAGAAATAAAAACTATTTTTATGGAGTTAAACAAAGCGGTAATTTAACATTTCCAATTACTATGATGAGTGAAGCTCCGTTAGATTATTACGATGTTTCAGCTATTGGTCAATTATTATTTAATAGATTAGAATATAAATATTTGCAAATTGTTCAACCTGATTTAGAAGGAGTTTTCTTTAGATGTATGTTGATTAATCCAAAGAAAATTAGCATTGGGAATCAAGTATATGGGTTTAAGTGTGATGTTTATTGTTCTGAGGGGCATGTTTGGAGTGATGAATTTACCTATCAATATAATATTATAACACCCAATCAAAGTATTGTATTTATTAATTTGTCCGATATTGAAGGGTATATTTATCCTAAAATTAATTTTACAACATCTTCAACTACAACATCTTTTTCAATTAAAAATATAAATGATAATGATAGGGTTTTTAGTTTTACAGGGATAAACAGTAGTGAAAATTTAATAATTGATAACGAACTCAAAATAATAACAAGTTCGACAGGTCAAAACAGATTACAAAAATTTAATCTAAATTGGTTTAGAACGGTTTCAGGGAATAATAATTTAGTAATTAATGGGAATGGCACTTTAAAAATTATATGTCGTTTCTTAAAGAAGATTTAGTGTTAAGAAAGGTTAACTCCTTTCTTTTTATTATATTAAAAAGTGAGGTGAAACTATGATAATAAATTTTGACCTTTTTAATAGACCAGAACGCCCTGAATTGATTTTATCCAATCCAAATAAAAACTATATAACACCTCTTGAAAGTGCTTTTAATATTAATTTAGACCTCAAATTCAATGATATTAGTGAATTAACGTTTGAAATACCATACAAAAAAGACAATATAATAACTCCATATTATGACCAAATAATAGGTAAGAAATTTATATTATTTAAAGATGTAGCATGGTTTAAAATACATGAGGTAAATATAATTAGCGATGGGATAAAAGAGACAAAACAAGTAAAATGCTATTCATTAGAAGTGGAACTTACTCAACGTAAAATTACAGCTTTCAATGGTATGTTTAAATTCTATGACCCAATTAGTTCTAGTGGTACGTTGATGTATGAAATTGTTTCAATGTTAAAAGGATGGACATTAGGCTCAATAGATAGTTCTTTGTGGGATAAATTTCGTACTTTCCAAGTTTCAGACCAAAATCTTTTTAATTTTCTTATGAGTGATGTTGAACAATCCTATGAATGTTTCTTTACTTTTGATACATTTAATAAAAAGATTAATGCCTATTCAATATCTAATTATGTGAATAATACAAGCATTTATTTATCATTTGATAATTTATTAAAACAAACTGAAGTAACTGAAATATCCTCAGAAATAATTACGTGTTTATCTGTTTATGGAGGAAATGAACTTGATATTCATTCTGTAAATAGTTTAGGTGATAATAAAATATATAACTTTAGTTTTTATAAAAACACAAACTGGATGGAGCAATCATTAATAGATGCTATTACAACATGGGAAAATAAAATTACTTTAAATCAATCTTCTTATTCTAGCAAGTTGGTTTCATTAAAAGATAAAAGCACTTTATTACTTACTAAAGAAGCAGAATTAACAGACCTTCAATCAGAATTAACAGCCTTAATAGGGGTTAAAAAAGCAAGAATAGAACAAGGATTATCTTTAACAGATATAAATTCTCAAATTAATTCTAAGAATTCACAAATATCTACCAAAGAGAATGAAATTATTCAGCTTGAAAATGAAATTACCGTAATTAAGGCAGACCTTGTAAATATAAATAATATTCTTAAAATAGAAAATAATTTTACAACTGCTCAATTATCTGTATTAGATGGTTTTATTTACGAGGAAACATATCAGAATGATTCATTTTTAATAGTTAATACTCAAACATTAGTACAACAACAAGATATGGCACAACAATTATATGAACAAGGTGTAAGAGTATTAAGCAAAATTAGTCAACCAAAATATAAATTTAATGTTAACTCAGTGAATTTCTTAAATTTAAAGGAATTTCAGGATTTTGGTAATCAACTTACATTGGGAAGTATTTTGAACGTTGAATTAAAAGAAGGAGTAATGAGTTATCCCATATGTTTACAAATATCTATAGATTATGAGAATGATGATTTCTCAATGGTTTTTGGTAATAGATATCGACTTGATGATTCGGCATTTGTTTTCTCAGACCTTTTTGAAGATGCTTTTAAAGCAGGAAGTTCAGTTTCATTTGATAAATATTTATATACTGATTGGACTAAAAATAACAAAGATGAAGTTACAGAATTTATAAATGGTGCATTAGACGCAACAAAAAATAATTTAGTTAATAATTCAAATCAAGAAATTAAAATAGATGGTAATGGTCTACGTGGTAAACAATATGATGTAAATACAGGTGGATATACCCCTTATGAATGTTGGTTGACGAGTTCAACATTAGCATTTTCAAATGATAATTTTAATACAGCAAAATTAGCACTTGGGAAAATTATTGACCCTTCTGGCTCTACTGTGTACGGTTTAATTGGTGACGTTATTGTAGGCAAAATGGTGGCTTCTAATTCTTTATTAATAACAAATACTAATAACAAATTTCTTGTTAATGCTACGGGAGCAACACTTGTGGATGCCTCCTTTACACTCACAACTACCGACAACAAATCAAAAGCAATCTTAACACCATCTTCAATTAAATTTCAAGGCAATGTAGGTGGTACATGGACAGACCAACTATATTATAGTAATGGTAACTTAAAAATTAAAGGTGAACTTATCGCAGGAAGCATAGTATCAAACTCGACTATTTCAGGCGGTTCAATAAATATAGGTAATGGAAACTTTACAGTTGATAGTAATGGATATGTTGTAGCAAATGGTACAATAAATGCTACTGGCGGTTCAATAACTGGTAATTTGAGTGTATCTGGTAATTTAACAATGAGTGGAAGCGGAGCTATAAAAACAGCTTCAAGCGGAGAAAGATTGGAGTTGTCAACAAATCAATTAAAATCTTACAATTCTTCAAATGTTAAAAGCGGATTTTGTATTGAAAAATACTTGAGTGTATATGCAGGTTTAATGTATAGAAATGGTACAATGATAGGTGGAATAGCTGATTTTAATGATGAAGCTTTAACTATCTATTCTAATGCTAGTGTTGCTCCTTATGGTCAGGATTTAGTTTTATCGGGTGGTAGAAATTTAATATTAAAAAGTGGAAGTTATGGTATAGTATGCATTGGAAGTGCTTCTGCAAGCAATAGAGTAGTAATAGATAGTGATTTAAGTAATTATTTGCAGAGTGGTGATGTATATTCAAAAAGTTATATAGACAGTAATTTTGCCAACATAGACCATACACATGATACTAGATATTTAAGACCATATTATAGCAGTAATAAATGTCACATTGACTATTCGGAAAGTTTAGGTAAATTATATATTAGACCATATGGTAGCTCTACAGCAATAGGATATATTGATATTATCCCCATATAAAATAGAGGGGTAAATCCCCTTCTATTTTAATAATGGTAGCATATAAGTTTCATAATAATCTAACGGAATTTCTCTACCTTTAAAATTTGGTATATTCTCTAAAATAGGTTTAATAGTATTCCCTTTATATATCATCCACATTATTATTGTATTATCTTGTTGCAATTTTCTTCCAAACCAAAATCCATTTTCTAAGTTAAATTTATTACTGTATTTGGTTTCAATTTGAGTGGTGTTTATATAATAAATTCCGTTTTCATCATATTCGCCTTTATTATTATATTTAAGTTTTAATTCAATACCATCTAAAGAAGTATTTGCTTTAGTTGTATTATTATTTTTATCTTCTTTAATTGGCATAGCTGTTGCCAAATCATCTTCTGATAATCCAGTATAAATATTAACCTTTTTACTATCAATAATAATATTACCTTCAGCATCAGCATGTTCTTTTAACCATTTTTGTTTTTCTTCTGGGGGTAATTTTAAAGCTTCTTTTAGAGAAGAGACTTTACCATAAACAGCATTAGTTACAGTATCAATTCTAATTTCCTTAGTAGTATTGTCAAATTCAAAAGGGATACCAAGCTTCAAACATAAGTCTCTGAGAACTGCTATAGGTATATAATTTCTATTTTCAAACATGAACATATTTATGGGAATATCAGGGTTTGAGTACTCTTTGTTATCAACAATCAACTTATGTGTTGATGGAGTAAATATATATTGCACAATTTCTCCAGCGGCAAATACAGAGGACATAATTACAATACCAATGATTATACCAATAAGAATACTTTTAAAGTTAATTTTAGTTTTCATTATTAATCATTTCCTTTCATATAATTATATTTATCATATTTATTATTTGCTCTTTTAATTTAATTATACTATAAAGGAAAGATTTGTCAAGTTAATAATATAATAAATAAACTTTTATTTTATAAAGGAGAGTTAAATTAAATATGGATAAACAGACTTTATTTCAAAAAATGGTTTCAACAATAAATACTTTAAATGCTATTGAAGTTCATGGAAAAGTGAATTTAAATTATATGCTCGGTTGTATTCAGATACTTGAAAGTGTTCTAGAGGATATTGATAAAGAAAATCAAGAAGAACGAAAAGTACTAAAAGGAGAAAATAATAAGGTTTAAATAAATATTATATAAAATTAGGTGGTGATAGGTTTGGCTAATAATACTTATACCTTACCTGAAATTCAATTTATTGGTTCTACAACACAATACCTAACTTTCTCAGTAACAAATCCAGACGGTAGTGCAGTTGATTTAAATGGTGCGACCTGTACATGGAAATTACAAAGGTATGGTGAGTTTGGAGATGTTGCAGTTCTTTTAAAAACAGGCAATATAACTGGACTAAATTCGTTTCAGGTAGTTTTATCAAGTGCAGACACAGAATCTTTATATGGAAAATTTATCCAACAGCCTGTTGTAATAGACAGTGGAGGTAAAAAATTTATTCCTGCGATGGGAATTATCATTATAGATAAAGCAATAGTTTAATTTATTAATATTTTATATAAATATTAAAGGAGGTAATTAAATGTCAGTTACATATACACAAGCTAATACTATTCTTGATGAGTATTTTGGTAAAGTTACGCCAACTATACCAACAAATTATTATATGGGGGTATCTACTACAGCTATTCAAAACGATGGAACTGGAAAAACTGAGCCGACAGATGTAGCGTATTCACGTGTATTAATTCCAAATACGAAAGTTTCATTTACAACAGCATCTAGTGGTTCTCTTACCAACGCTGTGGAATATGAATTTCCAGAATCTCAAGTAAGTTGGGGAATTATAACTCATTTCTTTTTAGCAGATGCACTTACGGGTGGTAATATTAAAGTTTTCGGACAACTTACAAATTCACGCACAGTTGAGACAGGTACTATTCTCGTACTTTCTGTAGGAGCTTTACAAATTAATCTAGAAAATATAGTAGCTTAATTGGTGGTACTTCAAGCAGTTGCTAAAATTTAGACAAAGTTGGACATTAGTGGACAATATTCTAATGTGCAATGACTGTTTGGAGTACTCAAGCCTCAGTGACTGTGTATAATGAAAATTATTTACAGGATGAACTACGATTATATAAATGCTAAAAACATACCTTCGGATGTAATCTTCAGTCTGAAGCTCTATGAGTATAAAGGATGACCGACTTCTAATGTCCTGAAGTCAAACACCGAACTACATGTGCATTATATTGTCTTTGGCAAGAAGAAATTTTCCTGAAAGGAGATTGGTTAGAGATGACCACAATTAATGAATTAAAAGATGTTAAAGAAACTAAACAAAAAGAATATAGTTTTGTAATTGATATTAATGGTAAACAATTAGTACCAACTAATATTAATAAAGCATGGATATTAATTAGAAAACAAAAAGCTATATTAGTTAGTAAATATCCTATGGTAATTCAACTTAAAAGAGAAGTTAATGAAGAAGATGAATCTGAATTTATTTGCAGTATTGACGATGGTTCCAAACATGTTGGCATTGCTATTGTTCAGCAATGTAAAACTAAAAATAAAGCTATATTCAAAGGTACAATTGAGCAAAGAAACGATGTAAAACACTTAATGGATGTTAGAAGAGGATATCGTAGATATCATAGGCATCACAAACGATACAGGAAAGTTAGGTTTAATAATCGTGCATCATCTAGACGTACTAATAGACTTGCTCCAACTATTAAACAGAAGAAAGATGCTATTCTTAGAGTAATTAATAGGTTAAATAAATGGTGTAGGATTGACAAGATAAATCTTGAAGATGTACAAATTGATATTAGAGCGTTGCAAGACGGTAAATTATATCGTTGGCAATATCAGAAATCTAATAGATTAGATGAGAATCTAAGAATCGCTACATTAATGAGAGATAATTATACATGTCAAGAATGTGGTAAGAAAGATTGTATGTTGGAAGTACACCATATTGTATCTAAAAGACTTAAAGGTGCGGATATTATCGGTAATTTAATTACATTATGTGAAAGTTGTCATGACAAAACTGAGGGAGTAGAAGAGAAATTTATTGCTAAATATCAGTCTATAATTAAATGTAGCAATATCAGATTTGATTATGCAATGCATGTAATACAAGGTAAAAATTATCTTAGGCAAGAATTAGGTAAAATTGCACCATTAAGTTTGACAATTGGTAGCGAGACTGCTAATAGAAGAATCGATTGGGACATTAAAAAATCACATTCTAATGATGCTATTGTGATTAGTGGATTACAGGTTAATCAAGACCAATGTGATATTAAAGATTGGAGTATTAAACCTATGAGGAGACAATCAAAAGCAAAGGTTGAGCAATTAGAAGGATTCAGGCATAGGGATTTAATTAAATACACCAAGAAAAATGATGAGAACTATATTGGTTGGATAATATCTTTACAACCAGAGAGAAAAACATTAAGCTTCACTACTTTAGATGGAAAACCGCTAAGAAGATATGGAATTAAATCTTGTAAATTATTATGGAGATTTAATAAAATATATTGGCTATAAACTTGGAAATGAGAAAAACAAATAAGAAAGGAGAATGGTTAAGATTGTCCAAGTTTTCTTAATCTGGTATAAATGCCATATAATCAGAATAATTTTGATTTACAAGAAAAACATGAACATAGTTTTAATCTTATTACAAATCAAGAACAGAAATTTAATCTAACTCTACAAAATCAATATAGTTTTGGTTTGAATATATTTGGCTTTACTGTAAGTAATTCAATATATGTAAAATTGAGACATACGTTAAGAACAGTAATGGGATTTTTATTAAAATCTAAAATACATTCTATTTCAAAAGTAAATCTAAAGACTATTATTAATTATAAAATGATAAAAAAATATTTTATAAATATTAATCAAAGTGTAAAAACTCGAATAAATTTTTTAATGATAAAGAAAATAAAGTGTACTTTAAAAAGTGGTCTTAGAATTGGTAAAATTGGTACTTTGGGTTTACTCGATGAGTTTATTTTAAGTGATTTAGATAGTAGAACATTAGACCAATTAAATTTTATTAACGGAATAGTTCTAAAAATAAAAAAGATGATGTTAATGTCATCTAAATCTGCTGTTTTATCAACGGTAGATATAAATTTATATAGGTATGGAAAATTATTAAATTATGATGGATTAAGTTTAAGTAATTTAGATAATCAGAATTTAGGAAATTTAGATAGAACAATTATTAACTAAAAAAGGAGGTATTTAAATGCCTAATACAACTACAAATAGGGGATATATCACATATGACAGAATTTCTGATACTTCTGAGTCATTTTTAGATTTTAGAGATGATTCTGTAGGTTCAGGAGCAACATCTAATATAAATAAAATTGATACTGATATGCAAAACGCATTTGACCAAATTGCTTCTGTTGCAGGTACAGGAAGAACTACACAAAATGTAGTACAAAATGCTAGTGATATTATTGCTTTAAAAAATCAAGTACCTCAAAATATAACAGCAATAGCATCCTCAGATAATATATACACGGCAACTAATTCTAGCATTACAGCCTATGCAAATAACTTATTAATTACAGCAACTTTTGATACACAAAATACAGGTTCAGCAACATTAAATGTAAATTCTTTAGGAGCTATTACTTTAACTAAAGTTGATGTAAATGGTAATGTAAATAATCTATCAGCAGGTGATTTACGAGCAAATAGACCTATTTTATTCAGATATAATGGTACGGTCTTTGTTGCAGTAAGCTCTAATTCTGCTGACCAAGTTAATATAGCAGATAGTGGTAATATTATAACAGCTACAGATGTAGAAGGTGCTTTACAAGAAAAATCAAATCAAATATTAGAATCTACTGGTTATGGTGTAATCTCTGGTTTAACTGTATCTGCTCAAGTAACACCCAATATGACCGTAAATGTTGCTAGTGGTATCGTACATATGGCAGGTGGAGCAAGATTAACACCTATAGCTAATAGTGCTTTAGCAATTACTACTGCTGATGTTACAAATCCAAGAATTGATATTATTTATGTGAATAGTGTAGGTGTAATTTCATATTTAGCTGGTACACCTAATGTTATCCCCGTTGTTCCTTCTGTTCCAGTGGGAGGTTTTTTATTGGCTGAAATTAGTGTTTCTGCTAATGTAATTACTATTGTAACTGCTAATATTACAGATAAAAGAATAATGAAAAATACAACGGATTCAAATGCCAACCAAATCGGGATTTTATCCAATCTTACAACCACTGAAAAGACTAATTTAGTGGGTGCTGTAAATGAAGTTAAGACCGATATAACAGCCTTACAGAATGAAGTCGAAAACTCTATCCCAGCAGGAACATTATCACTCTCAAACACATCTCCAGTAGTAAGCATAGATGCAAAGGTCAATGGGGGCATAAACTTTGAGTTTGAAGCAAAGCCATTGATGGTTAATCTCTTAGGTAGAGATGGAGATTTCGAGGTAGATAGTAATGCTGATGGAACAGCAGACAGTTGGGTTGCAGGGGCGGGGATAACAGCTTCGTTGTCAGCAACTATAGGGGTGAAATATGGGGCAAAGTCTCAGAGATATCAAACATCTGCTGGCAATTCGGCATATATTTCTAGGCTCTTTTCCTATATTATTGGGCATGTATATTTTGTAAGATTTGATTATCACAATGTCAATGCTCTCATAAATGGTGGTGGTTTCCTGGGATTTCGTACAAAAAGTTCATCTGCCGGAAATTTTGCAATTAAATCGACTGTACAAGCAAATGAATCGGGAGTATTAGGAGGCATAAGAACCGCTGTAGATGGGGATGTGGGCTTATATTTTATTGGATATGACACGGTAAATGCACCGGACATCTATATTGACGGTGTAATGTTAATAGACTTAACGGAATTGGGTGAAACAGAAACAGATGTTACTAAACTCCTTGCTAAGTATCCCTATGTCAACGGCATACAGCCAATGATGGGCTTGGATATACAGTCTTGCGGGAAAAATTTGTTTGATAAGAGTAAAGTATCAATTTTAGGCAGTATATTAAATGCTACTACTGGCGGTTTGATTACAGATGCAAACGGTAGTATATCCGACTATATTCCTGTAAAAGCTGGTAGCTCCTATATAATTAGTGGGAAAACAAGTTATTATACTGGTGGCTCCTCTGGTTGGTGTGCTTACGATAAGGATTTTAATTTTATTTCTGGTGGTAATACTGCCAATGTAGCAGTTTCAGCGACAGCAAGATATATAAGGTTGAGTATTGCAAAAGCTGATTATGACACCTTCCAGCTCGAAGAAGGCACAGTAGCCACAGCCTACAAATCATTTGAAGGCTCAGAACTCCTCGTTGACGGTGAATTTGGTGGAATAGGCACATACCTTGACCATGTGAGCAGGAAAAATGGTGTAGCTAAAGTGCTGATGAAGCATAAGAAGGTTGTGCTGGATGGGACTCCTTCATGGGCATATTACGCCGATTACGCTGGGTATAAAAGAATTAGGTCATTATTGATTCCTCCAAATAGCTCCGTTGGTGGTGTAGAAATTACATCAAAGTTTGATGGTAAAATAATTGAATATTTCTCGTCTAACCCAACAAAAGCCGACCAAGAATTTTTAAATACAGACGGATATTTCTATATTTCTATATCAGACACAGATTCAGGCTTTGGAGAAACATATAATACCCCTACAGTAGACGAAATAAAAGCTTGCATGAATGGCTGGAAGTTGAACAATGGTGTATTCGAAACTCCTTACAATGGCACAGGCACAAAAACTTGGACACTCTGGAACGCAGTAAATAACACAGGCTCAGTAACAGTATGCCCAACTACTAAGGCTGCAGGGTGGACAGGATGGGCTACATTATGGTATGCACTTGCAACTCCTGTAGAGGAAATACTTGATACTCCTATCAATGGACTTGGAGTGTTTGAGGGCAAGACTACAGTGAGCTTGAGGACAGGGATTGTTAAAAGAGAAGTAAAGCCCAATCAGCATAGTGGCACACTAAGATGGTATATAAACGAAAAGGGTTTGACTTCAAGTGTTGTAGATAGCCCGTTGGAATACAAAACCAATAATATTTTACGTGTATTGAGGAATGGTGAAGTTGATAGCAGCTGGGTCAATTCTATTTCCACGGCGAATCAAAACGGAACATGCACTGCATACACCGAGAATGCAAATTATGATATTGCAGCAAAATACGAAGCGGTATATGAAGTCCTTCCGGAAGAATATAACTCTCAGCAAGTAGCACTTACAGCAGAGTATACAGAGAACTTGAGAGACAGCCACAATGAGCTTGTTAAGACAGTAGGAGAGGAAGCGAATAAACTTGCAGGACATATTGCAACGACACTTAATAAGCACATTAAAGAAAGTGGCAGTAATTCAAATGGTAACTATATCAAGTTTGAAGATGGCACAATGATTTGTGAGCATTCTTATACAGTGAACGCAACAGTAAATACTGCGGCAGGCGGGATGTATATGAATGGTACAGCATCAACATGGACATTTCCTGCTACTTTTTCGGCAGCTCCAAGAGTAATAGGTTCACTAACAAGGGCAAGTTCAAGGGCAACATTCCTTTTTCCTACTACAATCACAACTACAGATAGCGGAATAGGGTTTGCATCATCAATGTCCGAAACCGCAGTTGATTATGGTGTAAAAGTTATGGCTATTGGGAGGTGGAAGTAATGATAAACCTCATTGAAACTCCGCAGAGAGCAGATATAGTAGCAACATATGAAACCAACGGAGATATTCTGACAGCAACGATAGGTGAAGCAGTAGAGATATTCGATTTTACAGGACTTCCAGAGGGTACAGCAGAAGAAATTGTTGCAGAGATATTGCCTGTTAATCCTGTTGTCGCAGTAGAAAAGGTGACAGATACAGTCAATGTTACAGTAATAAGATTCTATGGTGCGGAAGAAAAGGAATTGTTCGAGGAAGGTGTTGTAAATGGCTAAAATCAAATGGTTGAGTAAGGCTGATATTGAAGCTAAAAAAGCAGAACAGGAAACTACAAGGGCAGAAAAGGAGAAGTTTAAGGGAAAGTCAAGTTTAACTGCAAGTGAACGTAATGAACTGCTTGAAAAAATAGCAAAAGATTTGGGATATCTATAGAGAAGTAGGATAATTATGCGTTATTATTTCAATGAAAACTGTGTTTTATATTGATATTCTATAACCTTTGTAACACAACAACTCAAAATATAGACTAAGTGAGTGTTTTCAAGCATTTGCTTAGTCTTTTCAATTTAGGAAGGTGAGAACAGTGTTCATTTAAATAAATTACAGAAAGTAGAGGTAGATATTATGGGTGAATTTCCAAATGAGATAATTCTGGAGCATACTAAGGATATTGCTACATTAAAAAGTGAAGTTAGTGAATTGCAAGACAAAGTAAGTGATATGTCAGATATAAAACAAGCAATCATGAAACTAACAATACTACAAGAAGAACAAAGCAAATTTAGTGGTGAGGTTTCTGAAACACTAAAAGAAATGAAATTAGAAATTAGAGAAACAAAAACTGAAGTTAAAAGTACAAATAATAAGGTTAATGACTTAGAAAATAAATTTGAAAAAAGCGAACAAAAAAACATGATAGATATTAGGGATGTAGAAAAAACAAAAGCTACAGATTGGTTAATAAAACATAAATGGGAACTAGGTGGTGCTACAGTAATAATTATTGAAGTACTTAAATATATAATAAATTTTATAAATACATTACCAGTAAAATAGGAGATACATATGAATAATCAAAATAAAAGACAGGGAACAAATAAATGCTGAGTGCAAAATATCTGCTTATAACCCCTGTCACTTTTATTTTAACATAGATTTTGGAATTGTAAAGGAGGAAATTTATGAAGTGGTCTAAACTTGAAACATCAAAAAAGTTGCTTTGGATTGTGACAACACTATTTATTATTAATTTAATTTTTACTAATGTTGCTTTTATAATTTGGGATAAAGATACTACATTTATATTTCAGTATGTTTTTTATGCATTTAACGTCTGCCTTATAGCATACACAGGAAAAGCAGGATTTGAAAATGTTCAAAAGATAAATGTGAGTGAATTATTTAAGAGTAAAGATAGTAGTGTAACTAACACAGACACAACAACACAAGGTTAGGTGGTAATATAATGAATAAAATTCGTGTAGGTTTCGATATAGGTCATGGAAAAGATACATACCCACCAAGTAAAGGTATCGGTGATTTTGCAGAATGGGAATTTAATAATGCAGTAGTTAAATATGCAATACCTTTAGCAGAGTATAATGACTTTGAAGTATTATTAACTCAACCTTTAGATAGTGATGTAGTTAATTTAACCCAAAGAATAAATAATATAAATGCAGAACATAAGAAAAATCCAATAAAATTATTAATGAGTTTTCATGCGGATTATAATGATAATCTAAATGCAAAAGGTCATTGGTGTTTTTATTGGCATACATCTACTAATGGAAAAAGATTGGCAGAAATATGGATGAAATATGCAGATGAAATACTATCTAATCCAAGCAGAGGATTAATGCAATCTAAGCTTAATGAATGGACTAATTTTGCTATTAATAGAGATACACTTATGCCAACAGCTTTAATGGAGCATGCTTTTTATAGTAATGTCGATGATTTAAAATTACTTAAATCAGACGAATTTAGAAAACAATGTGCTATAGTTGCAGTAAAAACAATTTGTGAATATTGTGGAGTGGAATTTAAAGAAATGAAAGAAGAAATTAAATCACAACAAACAAAACAAGGTAAAATACTAGCCACAGCATTAAACATAAGACAATCAAATTCAACAACTGCTAATATAGTAGGAAAACTAAATAAAAATGATGTAGTAACTATTTTAGAAGAAAAAGATGGTTGGTATAGAATTAATAATAATTTAGGTTGGATTTCAGGCGGTAATGGGAAGTATGTGGAAATAATTGAAGAAAAGATGGTTGAGAAGGTTGAGGAAAAAGTAATTGAGAAAGTTGTAACTTCTACTCCTACAGAAGTACAGTATCCCACAATCCAAAGAGGTTCTAAAGGGGAGTTTGTACTAATATTACAAAAGAAATTACAGGAACTAGGATATACCCTAATAGCAGATGGAATCTTTGGCATAGGTACTGATAGATTAGTAAAACAATTTCAAGGAGTTTATAAATTAACACAAGATGGAGTTGTGGGGATGGCTACTTGGAATAGGTTGATGAGTGCTAAGAAAACCGACATTAGTGTAATAGAAGAAACTAAAAATTATGAAATAGAATACATGAATAACTATATTAATATTGTGAAAATACCTAAAGATAAATTAAAGAAGATAGATGTAGTATTATGTAAGCAACCAAAAGAAACTTTAATGTCAGTTTATAATAGATTGAATCCTAAACCTTCGTTTGTACTTAATGGCGGTCTTTTCGCTATGAACAATGGAAATAGTATGTCCTCTATGTATGATGAGGGAAAGAAAATTGTTGATGGGTATTTTTCAGATTTTGGATTATATGTTAAGAATGATGGTAGTTTTGGATTTGGTAATCACAAACAAATTACTGATATTCGTGACTTCATTGGTGCTTCACCTACAATAATAATTGACGGTAAGATTAATATTGATTTAAAAGGTTTGACTAAAGATAAGAATTTTACAGATAGTAGGCATCCTAGAACTTGTATAGGTATGGATGATAAGTATTTGTATTTAGTGGTTGTTGATGGTAGGCAGGTTGGTAAGGTTGGCATGACAGTTAATGAACTTTCTAATTTAGGAATAAAATTAGGGTTAAAGCAATTTTTGAATCTTGACGGAGGGGGAAGTGCGAGGTTATTAGGTTTAAATGGTAAGGTAATTAATTCTCCTACTGAAAATAGAGCAGTTGATAATTGTATAGCGTTTTATGTACAGGGGTAATAATAAGTAAAATAAATTAATGGAGGAATAGTAATGGATTACAATGTTTTAATAACAATATGCGTGGTAGTGGCTTTCTTTTTATATTTGAGGTTTGGTAAACCTTATATAAAAGATACCACAATTTTTGAAGATGTGCGTTTGGCTTTGCTCCTTGGGGGAGAAATAGTACGTGATGATAAAATAAAAGAAATAATTATTATTGTTGAATCGGTTGTAGCAGACATAGAAGAAATACATGGTATAGAAAATAGTGAAAAAGAAGCAATGGCTATTCAAACTGCTTCTGAGGATATACTTAATAAATTAAAAATTGAAATTAGTGAAGAAACTTTAAGTTTAATTATAAAGACTGCCGTGGCTTATTTGCCAGCGACTAATAAGTAAAAGAAATAGATTGTGATTTGTGATAGGAGAGGGTAGTCTGATAAATTATCCTCTCTATATTTAAAGTTTAATGAGATATTATATAAACTTATTGACTAATTTTGGTATAGTGATATAATTAAATTATAGGGGTGTTCCGCTATCTGCGGATAGCGGTAAAATCGCTTTGCGATTTTGATTGATATTGATTAATAAATATTATAAGGAGGCATTTAATTATGCAAGTGAATTTTAGATATAGTGATACTGATTTTATAGCATATCTTATAACTATGGGATATGAATATAATAAAATTGAAATTGATAAAGACAGAGATAAACATTTAAAGGCATATATTTATTTTGAAGGTGAAAAAGATGATTTAATACAAATGCAAAATGATTATAAATCTGGATTAGTTAGTGCTAATGTATTAGATTTTTCAAATAATAGAAGAAAGATAACTAAGATTATTAAGGCTGAAATACTTAAATATCAAGTTAATAATATATCTTAAAGAAATAAGAAGGGGTTTACGCAATACATAGTAATATCAACATATAAAAGAATATTCATATGCATCATTCTACTTTAATTCGGTATCTGTGTACCGAATTCTTGTATTTTTTGATGCTTTTATTTTGACTAAAAAAGGAGGGCATTTGACTATGCCAAATATAAAGGAATATATCGAAGAATTAAAATCTGAGTTTTCATTAATTGCTGGTTCATATTTGAAAATCAATGGTAAAAATAGTGGAGAATATTTTACACAAGAAGAATATAGACAATACATAAAAATAAAAATGGAAGAACTTGATAAACAACAACATAAAGAAATAGGACAATATGCTATTGAAAATGATATTGAATTAGACTACAAACTGAAGAAAGTTAAAACACCTAGAGTAAAAGAATTTAAAATAGGACATTATGAAAATGGTAATTTTAGCATGATGTATAGAGATGGGAGGGATGAGTTAATGAGTATAAAATTAGATGTAAACGAAAAAGTTGTGTATTATGTTTTGAGAGATTTTATTGAGCCTTATTCTAATTGTATTGTGATAAATGGCAAAATCCCAACCTTTGAAGAATTAGAATCTATTGTTGGTTTTAAAGAAAGAACAATTAGAAAAGCAATTAAATCACTCGAAGAAAAGGGTTTAGTTAAATTAGCTCAATCTGGTCATAAGAAAGCAATTTATATTAATCCTCAATATTTTGCTTCTTGTAAAGATTTCGATAAAGATACTTTAAAATTGTTTGGGTTATTAGATTGTGATGAAGAAAAAGTAAGAGAAAGTATTGATATATAAAATAAATATTGAGTTATTGGAGGAAATAAAATGAGTAATGATAATAATACAATTTCTGGTGTTTATCAAATAATAAATATGAAGAACAATAAAATGTATGTTGGTAGTAGTAAAAATATTGAGAATAGATGGAAAAAACATATTTATGATTTAAATAATAAAACGCATCACAATAAACATCTACAAAACGCTTGGAATAAATATAGTGAAGAAAACTTTGAATTTGAAGTTATTGAATATGTTTCAAATGAAACAAGATTAATTGAACGTGAACAATATTGGATGGATGAATTAAATTCATATAATAAAGATATAGGTTATAATATTGCAGATAAAGCAAGTATTCCTGCAAGTAATAAATTTTCCACAAAAATTCTTTCAATACAAAACAGAAATATGCTTTTAAAAAATCAATATACAAAAAATGAATGTGTATTTATTTTTTCATTATTACCTTTTGTTTATGCTCCTAGAAATGAGGTAAAAATAAATTATAAATACCCTACTTACAGTGAAATTATGAAGATTGTGCAAATGAGTAGAAATACATTTTTAGAAACTATTAAAGGACTTAAAAGTAAAAACATAATAAATATCTTTACTACAAATAGTGGAAATATAGTTACATTTAATCCTAACTTTTTCATTGTAGATAATGATATAGATATTGATACTTATGAAATTTTTGAGTAAAAATTAAATCTACCATAATAAAATTTATAGAGCAATACATGATTAATTTCGTGTATTGCTCTATTTTTTTACGTTTTTTATAGTGCTATATATCTATATTGTGTCATCTTAATTTTATACCTATGTCATCTTTTTTGACCATTTTTATTCCTGAATTAAGATGTGTGTCATCTTTTTTAATAGTAGTTATTTTTAAACAATAATTATACATATCTTATGCAATTTTCTTTAAGACAACCAATACTTTCATCTTTATACTTTATAATAAATTCGTTATCTGTAAAAATCTGTATCTCTTCTATCAACTCTTTAAAATATTTTTTATCAAGTTGAAAACGTATATTCTTCAAATTCGTATATCTCAAAACATGCTCAATTAAAATTTGTTCGTCTATTTTATTGCGTATACATTTATTAATATCTAGGCTATAAGAACTGCAAACGTATTTTTTTACTCCTCGTTCATTTATTCCACGCATTGAATTTCCACAAATGCTACAAAAAATTCTTTTAGAAAAATAATATTCATTAATCTTAACTCACTCCTTCATATTCCTTTTCTTCTGATAAGTACCTTTTAATATCAAATATTTTTCTTTCAATAAGCTCCGTTATCCACCTGTTTGTGAGTACATATTGAATATTTGTGAACTTAGATACAATGACTACGCCGCCATTGTTTACAATGTTTTGATATAATACATCATCAATATTATATCTCTCTTTATCTTCTAAAGAAATCTCATTCTCATCATAAATTACAATTTTATCTATAATAGAATTTAAACCTCTTTTAGTAAATCCTTTTTCAAGCATTTCATCAATAAGTTCATCAATTCTATTAATGCTTGTCTCAGCAGTATTGAAACCTTTATATTCTGTTTTAAGTTCGCTTAGTTGATTTTCAATAATTTTAATATTATCTTCTAACTCTTTTGATTTCTTTTTATAAATAAACTCTGGAACGTCACCGTTTAATTTATCATTATAAACTTGTTCATATTGTTGTTTTAATTTACTAAGATTATTGTCAAGTTTTTTTAGAGTGTTTTCATAATTCTTTTTAATAGAATTAATATCACTAAGATTCTTATAAAAGTAATTTCTATATTCTTCAGAATGTAATATATTACTAAAATGATTTTTTAAGAAATCTTTAATTTCTTGTTCTTGTACTCTATGTGAAGAACAACCCTTTTTTAAATTATCTTCCTTTTGTCTACCTTCTCTATGATATTTTGAACACATAAAACAATCAGGTTTTGTTTTTAATCTTATAAAGAACATAGGGGAGTTACATTTACCACAAAAAATCAGTCCTGCAAACTCACAGGGTATTTTAGTTTTAGGTGCGAATGTGTGTTTCTTTTTCATCATCTCTTGAACTGCTTGAAAAGTTTCTTGGTCTATAATTGCTTCATGTGTATTAGGAATTTTTAACCATTCCTCTTTAGGTTTTTTTCTAGTGTTTTTCTTTTTAAAACTAATTTTTTCTGTAGTTCCTGAAATCATACAACCAGTAAGTACTTCGTTTTTTAATATCCTATCTACATGCTGTGCTATCCACACTTCAGCTATAGGTTTATTAGAATTGTTTTTATATTGAGAGGGTGTAGGAATTTTATCAATATTAAGTTTTGTTGCTATTGCTTTATAACCATAACCCTCTAAATACAAGTTGAATATTCTTTTTATAATAGGTATTACTTCGTGGTCTACAATTAACTTTTTACCTTCTTTAATATAACCATAGTGTGACCTTATCAAAAGTTCACCTTCCTCCATCTTGTGTCTCAGATTAGTTCTGATTTTTACAGAGTCATCTTTCGCACGCCTTTCATTAAACCAACTCTCCAAGGGAAAGAAATCAGCATCATATTTTCTTCCTTCAAATATTAATTCTACACCATATTCTTCTAATAATTCAACAAATTTTAAGGCTTCTAATTGGTTTCTTCCGAGCCTTGAGCTATCTTTCATGCAGATGGCTGTCACATGTCCACTATAGATTTTATCTTTAATATCATCAAATCTTGAAAAGTCCGTACCAGACATATCATCATGCATTATTATATCTACAATATTAGTATAACCATTTTGATTACAAAATTTAACAAGTAAATCTCTTTGTGTTTCAATTCTTTCATAGTTTTCTGAATTATCATCTCTGCTTTCTCTACAATAAATTAATACTTTCTTTTCGCTGTTTGGAATTACTTTCTTTGCTGTTGATGTATTCATTAAAATCCTCCTTAGTAATTAATATACATTTATACAAAAATGTACATATAAAGTAATAATTATTATATCACCTTATATGCACATTATACTATTACTTATAGAACTTTGCCATACTTAATTTCATAGTGTCTCTTTAGTTCTTCTAATAATGTTTTCTTTAATTCTTCTTCTTTAATTTCATTTGTTGAGACTATTGCGAATACTCTTTGCTTTTTCTTCATATATCTACCCCCTTAGTACACTATACCTATCTATATTCACTTGCTTGTTTCAGTATTCATCTCTACCAACTTATTTAAAAACATTTCTATATTCTCAAAACAAGTACATCGGAACACACCCTCATATATTTCACCTTTATCAAAATTACAAGCTCTATTATGTATACAAGTCTCTTTTAAGTCGCATCCTCTAACATGCTTCATCTATTTTCCCTCCTTAATTACTTTAAACTTACTACATCTCAAATCAACAATTTCTTCTTGCACTCTACCTTCTAAAGACTTATTAAACACCGTACAATTTTTATTTGACTTACTACATTTATTACAATATTCTTCTTTAAATTTATTTAATGTTTCCATATCCTTGTAAATTCCTATGTAATCAACAGGATATATAGTTAACTCAATTCTAGGATTTATTGAATCATATCTAATTGAATTAACCCTCTCACAAGCTACATTATCATCAAGCCATACTAACTGTGTTTCTGTGATAGCATCTAACATACATTTAAAATAATTATTTGGGTCTTTATCAACTCTATCAAAGAAGAAATCACAATCTACATAAAAATGTTGAGTTTTATTAGGAGTCCAATTCCAGTTTTGCTTTTGTACTTCTTCTATTACATATTGAGTAAATTGTTTTTTATAACTTTTAGCTTCAGCAGTTTCATACATTGATATTTGAGCAATAGGTTTTTTACCTTGATATATTACAAACCCTCTAGGTTTTAAATAGTGATTTACACTAGGAGGTATAGGTGAGATTAATTTTAACGTTGGTTTTCCTTGATTCTTCAATAATTAATTCTCCTTAAATTTCTTAATCATTTTCATTTCTAAATATATATCCATCTTCAAACTCATCATATGTAAGTGGTTGCATCTCATAATCACATAACTCATCTTGTCGCTTCTCAAACCAATTACGATATTCTTCATACTTTTCTACGATTTTACTATTAAACATTTATATCACCTTAATTTTTAATTTATATAATATTTTATTAACTATCTTAGAAATTGATTTGCTACATCTATATAATTATAAAGTCTATTTCCTGTCCATTCTTGATTATAAGAATATACCTTACCGTAACAGTATTTTTTATATACTCCTGCTGACAAAAGGTTACTATACACATCATCCATAAAAATTGAATCTACGGGAGCAAATGGTGGACTTAAAATACTCTTATCCATTTTAACTTCTCCATTATTTATCAACAAACAATTTTTTATAAAAGGTAATTTTTCTTTAATATATTTAGCCTTCCAGTGTAAATTGTCATATGTGCCAATACTTACTACCCATAATTCATATCGCTTACTTATTTCTTTTAGTACTTCATAAGCATTTGGAAATAATTCTAATCTATCGAAAAACTCTTTCATTCCGAATATTTCTTCAACACTATGGTCTTTATATTTATGTAATAGTTTACATTCACTAAAATCCCATGTGTTTATAGTATCTGGATTTATGGGTGTATAGTCTGGATAGTAAGAATATATCATGGAGTAAACGGATATAAAGGCTTTAATGCTATCTGTGATAGTACCATCCATATCTATTAGAAATTTTTGTTTTTCTATATATATTCCTCCTTTAGTATTAACTTCCCAAATTCAGGTAGTGTCTCTATCCACCTACAAAACTCTTGCCACTCAGGAAGTCTATGATTTTTTCTTTGTGAATAAACAGTTTTTAATGCTCTATAGTTAGTTGTAAGTCTTGCAGTTAATTCAAAACCTGCTGGATTAGAATATAATAATCTCAAATAATCTAAGGGGTCTTGTGACCGATTATATTTGTCTTTAAGTTCTTCCATAATGTCAATTATTCTAGTGTCAACATATTCGTTGTATTGTTTTGATAAATCAAACTTTGAAATTCTGTGCATTGTAGATTGACTACTTACAAATTCAACAAACCTATATCTTTCTAATTCTACCCATGCTTTATTTGAAAAGGTTAAATCAAAAGCCACTCTT
>Ga0209728_1000418_pt1 | contig 36186 bp, 84 predicted proteins | sample RifGroD1_FD_183997 | JGI IMG/M metagenome (GOLD analysis project Ga0209728, IMG submission 183997) | Groundwater microbial communities from Rifle, Colorado, USA - Groundwater D1 (SPAdes) (version 2) | ecosystem: Environmental > Aquatic > Deep subsurface > Groundwater | place: Rifle, Colorado... | reverse complement strand
CACCTAGTTGATTATGTAATTTAAGAGTAGTCAATGCTTCCTCTACTCTTATTTTATTAGTATAAGCAATACAACCATCTTCTAAACATGAATATGGGGAATAATAATACTTTTCATTAATTTTTTTGATACTATTACCATGTACATAATTGCCATTTTCATCTTTTATTGTGTATACTTTTCTACTATCCGTAACAATCTCCTCCTCTTTTGTTCTACAAACATTTGTTTGTTTATTATAATTTATAATAAATTAAAAAGCAATATTTATTTTACTTATTTTCATAATAATAATTATTTATTATTTAATTTTTATAATATAATTCAATATAATTCTACATGATATTACAATTATAAACAATAATAACCTACCGACATTTTATTTGTATTTATTAACATAATTTAATAACTATTTTAATTTATTTACAAAAGGTGTCGAAATTAGTCCTGATAATAATATCCCATATACAATAGAATTGCTTATAATGATATTATTAGTAAACATATGGATAATAGTTAAGGTGCTTAATACAAATAATGCGATTATTTTAAACTTTATTTTTTCTTTTTCTTTTATTGGTCTGTTTGGATGTTCTATAGGGGCATAGATTAAAATTAAAAATAATACAGATAAGAATATTGACATACTGATAAATTGATTTAATATGATGTATTTTGCTAATAGTGCTGTGATTGTGAATGATAATAGCGAAATGTAGCTACATTTCGCGTAGCTGTCATAATGCAGACCTCCGGCGAAGATACGGATAGAAGCAAATGAGATTGTTGTTAGTAAGAGTTGTGGTAGAATATTGAGTAGTAATCCTGGTATGATTAGTAAGAGGAATTTGTTTATACCTCCTATGATTATTTGGAATCCGTAATAGTAGACTTGTATGTTGTATTTGACACATTTACCCATGTCATATCCTTGATTATGATATTTTTGTATTTTGTTATGTAGGTATTTGGATAAAATATAGGAGATAAGTTTGACGTATCGGAATGTGATAATGTAGTGTTTTATGTATTTTATGTATTTCAATGATTATAATTTCTCCTTTTATTATTTATTTTATTATTCTTTTTATATGTATTTTGTGATTTTGAATGATCTATGAAAATATTTTTATGTGACAATAGACTATTAATTGATTGATATAAAGTTCGTTTCCATCCTTGTACATGATACCTTTTAGTTTGTTTTATTTTATTTTTGTGCATGAGGCAATATGGTCTGTCTCTATTGTTGCCTACATGCTTAATTAACCAAATATCTAAACCGGTATCTAAAATTGCTATGTCTGTTGATTCAAAAAACTGATACTTTATTTTATACTTTTTACATAGGTATTCTAGTTGTTTTTGATCAATCATTTTGGGTACACTCTCCTTTTTGTTTTTTGATTTTATTTTGGTTTGTTTATCTAAAGTGATATAGGTTAATTTTCTATATCACTTGATAAGTGTAATTATTAATTCTATTATATTCTTGTATTACATATTTGTAATCCTTTTTATATTTATTGCAATAATTAATTAATTCATTGAATTTTTGCTGTAATATATCTTTTAGATTGTTTGCTTTTTTGTTTATAATATTACTTTCTAAGTGCTTTATACTTTCGATAAGTTTGAAGGCTTGTTCTTCATCAAAATATAACGGCTCAAAACCTAATTCAAATTCTAAGGCGTGTTGGATTAATTTCATCTTCTGATCTGGAAGTGTTGTGATTTTAAAAGGAATACCACCGTTAAAAAATCCCCTGCGTTTAGATATAACAGATATTTGTTCAACCAAAGCGTAAGATGTTTCTCTGAATCCAAGAGTTTTTTCAAGTAAAACATGTAATTGAGGGTTAAATTTACATACCTTGGATGTCGGGATGATGACCAAATTTGGGCTGTGTTGATTACCTTTATTATTTTGTATTATTATTCCAGGTCTTTGGTTTCCTCCTTGAATATGATCTTCCTTAAAACCCAAATCAAAAATATATACCTCTCCTCGTTTTGGAGTCCATTTCATCCAACTACGATCTTCTTCAGGATCAGATTCAGAGTAACCGCAACAATCATAAAGTAATTTATAATTTATACGTCCTTCACTATAATCAGAAATTCTCCTTAACAATTTTCTATCAGGTAATACACTATAATTTCCTTTTAATAAATTTTCAATTGGTGTATGATCAAATAACTTCATATTTTTTGCGAATTGCTCAATATCCAATCTACCTTTTGCCTTAAAAACTAAAAACGCTAATTCTTTTTTTAATTTTTTATCTACAGTTAACTCTTTAATTTCTTTTTTACTAGTTTCTTTTTTATTAAATAAAATCATTATCAATCACTCCTTATATTCTATATTTTTGTTATGTATTACATTTATATATTACCATATTTTATTTCATAAAGCAATACTTATTTTTATTTTTTCACTCTAAAGCAGAGAAATAAATACCCTACTTTAGAGTAATTTCTATGTAGTTAATAAATTACTTAACTAACATAGAAGGTGATTTTGGTTGGTTAAATACTGAAAAAGAAGCTACTGAATTAGTAAAAATTCCTGCTACTAAAATAACCAAACCTGCTAAGATAAAATATATTTTATTCATAATTTCACCTCCTTTCAATTTGTTATATTTATACATCAGAATTATCAACATCATCGTACATTTGCTGATAATTCTGTTGCACTCTGAATAATTGTGACAATAGATAATTAATTGGTATAATATAAAGAAACACTAATATTGTTGGTATAATTGTTATTAAAACACTAATTGATACTTGAGTCATTAATGATAATTTATTAATAACTTCTGAACTAATAACAAGTTTTATTGTACATATTAGCATAAACAATATCAATCCACCAAAAGTAATTGTAACTAATGATAATATTCTATCTTTTAATATATTAGAAATATACTTTTCATTTTTATTACTATATTTTTTATATATGAAATATATTGATAATATTTGGAATGTTTTTGCTGGTAAACTTATAATAATTTTTAATATTATGTTTTTATTTAGTAAATCTAATGTCAAATTAAATGTATGAAACATTGTAGGAACATATATATTTTCTGTCATTATTATTATAAATATACTTGATAATATGCTAATTAATATTTTATACCATTTTATATCTTCATCTATAGGGTCTGTTTTCTTTAATATATAATCTATAGAAAAATATAAAACAAAAAGTGTAACAAAAAACTTTAAAATAAAATTTGGTATTATGTATATAAATATGTTTATAGAAATTGAACTTAGTATTACAGGCAACATAATCCATTTAATATTTTCTTTCCACATATACTTATCTAATAAATCATATCTTTTAAGGAATATTATACATAATAAAATCCAAATTAATTCTTCTGGCAAACTTATAAAACAAAAATTTAATACTGCATTTGTAATATTTTGTACCACTTGACCAACTCCTTTACTTTTTCTATTAACATATTACCACAGAGTTGATTAAGTGTCAACATTTATTTTATCATTTTGTTAGATTTTATTAGATTCTTTAATAGCATAATACAAAATTAAAAATACAAACATACGAATTAATAGGTCACCAGGGGATAAAATTGAGAAAAATATATCAATATTATCGCTTAATGGAATTAACTTTGTATAAGCATTACCTAATATATGTATACCATCTTGAACAAATTCTGGCTTAGCGTACCCAGTCCAATATGTATTACTAGGAAATACTGGCATACCGTTGTTAGCACTTATAACAATTTTATTCAATGTAGAACCTAACCATAAACAAAATACAGCTTTAAACATAGGCGAAGTTAATACTTGCATTGCTTCATTATTTATGTATTTAGGATTATTATTTTTAAATAATTTATATGTATATAGCAACGGAACGTAACTCAACAAAGTAATAGTTTTTATTAAATGTTGATATGGTAAGAACCAATGCCACTGATTCCAAACACAAATTTCTATAAATATGTAAAGTAAAACACATAATAAGGGTGGTATTATAGCAAATATGTATGGGTATTTAAATATGTATTTTAACTTATAACCTTTTTTAAATTTAGAAAAAATCATAGATAATATTATAGTCTCAATCAATAATATCATCCTCCTTAAGTAATTTTATATATTCACTATAATACATCCATTTCAATTTTTCTCCTGTTTTTGGATGTATTCCAGATGAATTATATTTTCCTTTACATACCTTGCTTATAGAATATGTATTATATTTTTCTTGTGCAATGGTTATCGAATTAAATATTTCACCAGTAGTTAAACAATTTACTTTGATGTGATAACGATTATTTTTCATTTCTTCTTTTGGATTATAATCACACCATTCTAATTTTGTTCCTTGTTTCAAATATCTTATAACTGTACTAATATGTACTTTTAGTATATAAGCTATCTGTGATGTGCTTTTAATACCACTATTCCATAAATCAGATGCTTTTTTAATATTACTATTACAAGCATGTTCATGACACTTTAACCAATTAATATCTTTTTCTTTGAAATTTAAAAGTCTAGGTAATTTACTATTCATTATTGAATTTTTAATCCATTCTAATTCACTATGTCTACAATCTAAAACTATGTAATTTGTAATTCCATTTTCTTTTGCCAATTGCTCTTTTATTTTATCATTCTCTTGAATATCTTTTAATGACTTATTTCTATTCCAATTTCCATTAATATGTTCTTCATAATGTTGAAGTCCATGAGTTTCAATTATACAATTTATTTTATCAATATAAAAATCATATCTATAATTTTCACACCATTTAAAATCTTTTTTAGATAATTGTACTTTAAAATTATCATTTAATAATTGTTCTAATATATTAAATATAAATTTTTCTGGATATGGTATTCCATCTGAACATTTAGGACATCCAAAACCTTGCCTAATCAAATTATAAAGATACATTTTTTTCTCATATCCGCAGTTAATGCATTTTACAGTTAGTTTTTTACGTTCTCCTATTGTATACTTTAATGAATCATTTTTATTTACCAAGAACTTAACTAATTCAGGGTGAGTAATTGAAATTGTGTTACATTGAATACAATTGATGCTACCATTTTGTCCCATTACAAAACAACTAATGCGTTTCATTTCTGACCCATGTTCTGGATGGTCTAAACATTTAAACCAATAACCTTTTCCATTAAAACCATAAGAACTATAACTTATATTTTTTGGACTTAATATATTTCTTTTTTTATCAATATTTAATTCATAATCCCATCTTAACAATATATTATCTGCTTCTTCTTTAGATAAATTCTGATAACACCAATCATAGAAAGAAGTAAATTTTTTAAAACCTGCATTCGCACATTTTTTACAATAATATGTCCCGTCATCTTTTACTCCTTTTAAATAATCTACCCACCTTACTCCAATTAATATTTCTCCGCAACCGTCACATTGAATATTGACTACTGAACGAGTACCATCTGATAAATCTTCTACTTTAACCTCAAATTCATCTCCATAATTAGTGAATGGATAATTTCTTAAAATATAATATTCTTTATTTTTATAATGCCAATTCATTTTAACTTTTTGATTTTTTACTAACATGTATTCTCCTTATATATATTTTTCATATTTATACCAACTAATAAATTAATAAATATAATTTTTTCTTATTACACAATCAAATAACATCACGTCCTTTTATTAATATGTATTAATGTTTTATTATATTTAAGTTTTAATCATACTAATCCAAATTGTATTTTAATAGCGGAGTCGATTAAATCCATTTTATTTTTGCTTAATTTTGTAATTCTAATAATACTGCCGTTCAACAACGCCCTCTTTTTACTCACACATCTCGTTTGTTCGATTGAAATTATCGAATTATCTAATTTTAATCCATCTTCAATACCTAATTTTACATGAACAGGTAAATTTGTTTTCTTTTGACTAGTAATTGGTGCAACTTGTAAAATTTCTGAATATCTATTATTCATATCATTTGATAAAATTACCGCAGGGCGTTTATTTTTATACTCTGATCCAATTATTCCTTCATCACCAAAATTTATTAAATATATTTCACCTCTTCTAAACTCCCAGCTTCTCCAATCCACCTCATCTTTTTCCCTAAAACACTGAGCATTAGCAGTACTAGCAACATTACCACTTTGACTTTTAACTATCATTAAAAATCACTCCTTAATATATATTATATTTATTTTTCACTTCTATAATATATATTATGCCCAATGTTTGTCCTATGTAACCATTTTTATTTTTTATTTTGTTAATTTTTACTATCCTATTCTAACACTAAAACACAATCTCCTTCCCTTCCATCTCTGGATTCCATTCATCAGACTTTAAATAATCCACAGAACCATTAAATCCACATTTATCACAATAAAAATCAACATGCCAACTTTCATATCTAACTAAAATATGTTCTTGATCTTCATTATTATCCATTTCACCACAAATAGGACAACATTTGATTCTTGGAACAATTTGCTTATTATTTGAAATAGAATATTTATATTTAATCATCTTATTTATTCTCCTTTATATTTTCTTTACTGGAACATAATCACTCATCATTGCTCTAATCATATTCACACTTCTTGCTTTTATATATTGTACTCCATTCCCTAATTCTATATCATTCCATCTACTCATACGATAATTATATTCCATATTACAAGCTGCTTTAAATATTTTTATAGCTTTTATTCTATTATTTTCTTTACAATACCACTTCACTAATTCTATTGCTTTATCATTATAAAATGAATCAAATGTTATCATATGTATTCCACTCCTTTTATTTCAACAATAACCAAACAAAATACCCTAAATATACACTCGTCAACGGATGTGCAACTTTATCAACAATATTCCTACTTAATTTTCTACTTTTTAACACAAACATACCTCTAATAAAATTATAAATATTTAAAACAATCATTATTATAGGAAATAACATTAATCCATGTTCTCTATATGTATCATAACTAATTAAGTAAAATATACCATATATAGTATAAATAACTACTAAAAATATAATATCTAGTCTATTTAACAATTTTCTATCTATAAATTTCTCTAGCCTTTCCATACTTTCATCATATTTTTTCTGTACAGTATGTATTGACGTAAGATAACTCTTAAATGAAGATACTTGCAATAAAAATATTACAAACGCAAATTCTAATAATAATTTAGTTGTCATGGTTATTCTCCTTTAATAATAAATATATCTTTATTATAAAAAATATTAATCCAATACATCCTCCAAAAAATAATGCTATATAAAAATTTTTATCCATATAATTACTCCTTTCTAAAATCATCATAAATTAGGATAATTGGTGCTAATATTGGCACTCACAAACCCTTTAAAATCAAGGGTTTATAATTTTGATATTTCTAAAATATTTCTCTTTGAACCAATTTTAATAGAATTTCCTTATTATTTAATTCAGGATTCTCTAAAACTTTCTCTAATAAACTATTTAATATCTGTCCCATTTTAACCCCTTGTTTAAAACCTATTTCCATTAAATCTCTACCATTAATCGCTAAATCTTTCACTGTCAATGGTTGCTTTTCTGAAATAATTCTATGACATTGCTCTATTAAAAACATAACATTATCTATTTTACTTTGATCTTTATTTTTTGAACCTTTAATATCTGCAATCCTCAAACAAAACAAATTTTCTAAATTGTTAATTCCTACTCTATTTATAAATTTTTTAATAATAGATGTTTTTATTTTACCCTTTTCACTAAAATTAAACATATGTTCTCTAACTAATATTTTTACATCGCTAATAGTTTTATTATCAAATTTTAATCTAGATAATATTTCTTCTACTACTTTCTCACCTTCAATATGATGGTAATAGAAATGACCTATTCCATTATCATCTAAAGTAAAACACTTAGGTTTAGCAATATCATGTAATAATGAAGATAGTCTTACATTTAAAATTTTAGGTGTATTATCTAAAACTACTAAAGTATGTTCAAATACATCTTTATCATGATTAGGATTACATTGCTCAAATCCTACACATTCACATAATTCTGGTATAATATATTGTAACAATCCAGTTTCTTGTAATAATCTAATCCCTTTGCTTGGATTATCACTCATTAATATTTTACATAATTCATCTCTAATTCTTTCTTTAGAAATCATCTGAATTAAATAAGCATTTTTTATTATTGCTTGAAATGTATTCTCTTCAATGGTAAAATTATATTGACAAGAAAAACGAATCGCACGAAGCATTCTTAAACTATCATCTACATACCTATCCTCTGCCTTACCTACAGCACGAATAATCTTATTTTCAATATCTTTCAATCCACCAAAATAATCATAAACATTTCTATTGACATCAATGCAAATAGAATTAATAGTAAAATCTCTCCTAGATACATCCTCTTTTAAATCATTTGTAAAATATACTTCTTCAGGACTTCTATTATCTTTATATATTCCGTCTTTACGCAATGTCGTAATTTCAAAATGCTCATCATTTAATATTATAGTCACAGTACCATGACGCTCTCCAGTTAATATTACTTTGTTGAATAATTTTTTAACTTGCTCTGGAGTAGCATTAGAACAGATATCGTAATCTTTAGGATTTTTATAATTGAATATATCTCTTGTACTACCTCCTACAAGATAGGCATTATATCCATTAAATTCTAAATGCATAAGGATATACTCTACTTTTTGAGGTATCTCCACTTATCAATCACTCCTTTATTAATCTCCATAGTTAATTCATTAATCTTATTCTCATCTGGTTTATCTGGCAATTCAGTATTATTACTTGCATAATCAAATTTTTGTTCATATTCATCTACCATCATAAAAATTTGGTCGTAAGAATATTTACCATTTCTAATACCTAATAACAGTTCTCTTTCATTTTTACGATAAGTATTTACTTTCTTAGTTTCTAATATTTCTGAACCTGTAATCAATAATCTTATAAGATGCATCCCATGCTTCAATAGATGTGGTTCATCCTTTTTCTTATTTCTATTATTTAATTTATTATAATCTCTAATAACATTAGTCATTTCAGACATAATATTCTTATAATCTCTTAATGGGTAGTGTTTTAAATCAATATCAATAAATATTTCTTGATCAAAATCTTCTTTATCAGATATATCTAGATATATTTTTATATTATCTTTATCGAATTTTGTGTAATGATTCTGGAAATGAATTAATTGTCTTTTTATACTATTTGATATATGTTGTTCCTTTTCTGCTTGAGGATAACTATCTCTTGCTAAAGCATTTTGTAGTCTACGCAATTGACTTGTGGCATATCCTCCGAAGGATTGAATAATTCTTTTAGATAAAAATATTTCAATATTATCTTTTAATAATTTTCCTTCATCTTTTAAAATGAAATAATGGTCACTTTCACAACCTAACATTTCAATTACGTTAGGGTTTGCATTAGATAATAAATTTACTATTTGTCCCAATGGATAAATAACCGAATCAGTTTCTTTATCTTCATATGGTTTATCTCTATAATGCATAGTTAATATTTCTTTTGGTGTATTTAAAGTAATTCCTCTAATGTCAACATCTGAATTATTATAATCTGCACAGGTACCATATGCATGACTTCCACCAAAGGTTAATAATATAATATTATTGTTTAATTTATCATTTTCCCAAATAAATTTATAATTTTTATTAAATAATAAATCATTTCTTACTTTATCTATAAATTTAACTTCATCAAAGATACTCATATCTACACCTCAAATTCTAATTTATTTAAAAATTTAGCAATATTACCTTCATAATAAAACATTAAATCATAATCTGTCAATTCCATATTGAAATAGTTTTTATATACTTGTGCAAAATAAACTACAGGTGTATTTTTAAATTCTACCTTATTACTCTCATAATATTCCTTAATATAATAAGGATAAGGTTTAAATTGTTTTAGTTTAAATAATTCTATATTAACTTCAACTCCTAATTGTCTACAGTAATTATCAATATCTAAGTAAATACTAGGATTATGATTAACTACATAGTCTATATCATCAATTAACACCACAATTTCATCGTGTGACACATTCCTTAAATCATTAATATTAAAATATTTCAATACGACATTATTTAATATTTTACTTACAATATATAACTGTATTTTCTGTTGCTTTTTAGGATTAAGATTACCGTAAATAACTTGGCGAATATACTTAGATTGTTTAATATATTCTAAGTCAGTATATTTACTAATAAACTCATTATAATTGTTTGTATCTAATACTAATCCCTTATCATAAAATTTTAATGCATTATAATTCGCCTTTCTTAAATCAATACTTAGAAAATATCTACCATCGTTATTTTTATTGTATATATCTTGTTTAGGAATATTTAATTTTACATTGTAATTATCTAATATATCAGTATTAAACTTTTTATATATTTCTAATACAGATATTTCATCAATAATATTATCCATAACTTTTTTAGTTTCAGAAAAGAATTGTTCTATACTGCCTAATGTATTTACTGTATTTTGAAATAATTTATACTTTTCATTAGAATTATAAACATTATCATATAAATTCTTAAAATATTCAAAGTATGGATTTTGTAGTATTTGTATTGGCAAAGAAAAGTCTTTAACAAATCTTTTATGTGCTTTATGATTAATCATTTATATCTTATCTCCTTTTATTTAAATTAAAACCAATTGAACTTTTCCTATCAATTTTTATATGAATCCAAAACATTGCAAACTAATTTAATTGTATTATTAAATATTTTTGTTGTATACCATTCTAAATCCATTAAAAATTTTTCTTTACCATTTTCATTTAATTCAGTTACCGCAAGTTCATCTAGAGATTTACCTTTTAATTCCTCAATACCTTTAATAATATTGTCATTAATAATTTCGCTTTTATCCCATGAAATATTTATATTATTAAGATAGTCCTTAATCTCTTCTATTAATTTATTATTCATATTTTCCTCCTATTATTTAAATAATTTTACATTTAAACAAACATAGCAAGCACTAACAATACAATTTCATGCAATCTATGATCTATTCCTATATGAATAAAACCATAATTCTGATAGTCATATATTTGTTCCCAAGTCATGCCTTTAAATCTCATAACCCATTTTACCAGAATCCTAGTATCAATAATTGCATGAGATATTAATAATGTCCAAAATACCAAACAAAAATTTGACCAATCTCTAATTAAATATAATGTCGCAACGGCTGTAAGAAAAGTATAAATAAATGAATGAATGACTTGTAACAGCACAAAAACTTAATAATTTATTATCTTGTTTACTCCATTTTGATTTATTAATTGCTTGCCAATTCCATTGAAATACCCAATCAACAAACATTCCTACAAAATAAGCAATAACTAAGAAATCTATATTAACTAATTTTACCATATTTCATTACCTCCAAAACATAAGGATTAACATATTTAGATATATCCTTACCATAAACAAATAATTCTTTAACCATTGTAGATGAGATTATTTCATTATCTGTTCTGAAGTAAATAGTATTTAAATCAGGATTGAGTTCCTTATTTATTTTTGCAATATTTTCCTGATAAATATAATCATTAGGATTTCTTAATCCTCCAATTAAATATGTAGCATTTAATTCTCTTGCTAAATCACTAATTAATTTATCAGATATAATTACTTCATATCCTTTCCTACTATCTATGTCTTGTTCTTGAAGATAATATTCTACTGCTTTAGCCATATAATTAATCTCACAATTTCTTTTCTTTAAAGAATTATTTGAAAAAACTAAATATACTTTATCAAATAATTTATTTGCTTGTTTAAAAATATCATAGTGTCCATTTGTAAAAGGATCAAAACTACCTGCATAAATTGCTATTTTCATATTTACTATCCTTTCTTTAATAATATCATAACCAACTCTGCCTTTTATTATGATTTTACTTTTTATTCATTTCAGATAAATATTTTGCTTTTAATACATCTGTCCAAAGAACATTTACATCATAAATTACAAATAATGTTGCTAATGCAATAATTGTAGTGGCAATTGGATGTTGCGAAGCAAATTCAAACATATTATCTCTCCTTTAATTATCATATTTCCACATATCAATAATTACTTTTTTCATCTGCGTCAAAGCAAAATATCCTGCTATTATAGTTACTAACCAAAATACTAATAATTTAATATATTCATAAGATAATTCAAACAGCATAAAATTAGGTGTTAATATTGCTGTTAATCCTGCATATAAAGTTATTACCCATAAACCTAATGATGTATATAGTATTTTAAATATTATATTCATATGTTATTTTAATCTACTCCTTTAAATTAATATTTTATGCTTATGAATCTCTTTCACGTTTCTCCACTTTACAAATTTATCTTCATGTTCAGTTCTAATATTAATACCTTTTTCAGAGATAAAAGTTATATCTCCATCAATATAAATACTATAATCTTTATGATTAATAATCGCAATTGCATAGTCATATAAATTAACTATTTTCTTATTATTTGGTTTATTAAACTTGTCTATAATACAATTCATAATTTAATTCTCCTTTTAAATTAATTATTCTTCTTCATAATATTCACATTCTTCTGCTGATTTTGGTGGATTACCACTACATTCTACACATGCTAATCCTTTTACTTTTGGACAATCATATGCACAATAACATGATATACATAAACAAGTTTTACATGCTTTAAATTCTACTAACATTATTTACCTCCTATTTAATCATCTCTAATTACAGTATCCAACATTACAATTTTACACTTTTCAAGCAATTCTATTTCTTGTTTTCTACATCCAATCTTATTATCTAATATTTTAATCAATTCTGCTAACATTTTTTCATCATATAAATACGAACCATAATTCATATGCCAACTATTTTTCCATTCATCTAAATCTATACAATATTTAATAAGTGTTTTAATATAGTCTTTTACTCTATATTCTGGTATTTCTTCTTCGTTAACCCATACTCTATATTTATCACAAATATTATGTATCTCTATTTTATCACTTTTATTTGTAGTAAAACTTTTATCATAAAATTTTATCAATGCTTTATATCTCCTTTATAACAATTGTAATCTCTTAATATACTTCCGTGCTTCGCTTTTCCACATTACACCTAAACTCACACACGTTAAACTTCCATTAGCAATTTCAGTTAGTCCATTATCTCTTATAAAATAAAATCCTTGCTCAACCAACTTTTCTAAATCTTTTTGTTTACCTCTTAGTACAATCTTCTTCTGATCATTCTTATACCATTCCATAAATTTAGTATGTTCATTAGCGTTTTTACAATTATATAAATTTTCAAATGCTATAATTGTTGCTACATGTGCTACCTGGGCAGAAATTTTACCTTTACTCATATTTAATTCTTGGTTAACTATATAATATTGGACTAAAGAATCTTCCATAATTTTTTTCTCCTTATCTTTTAATATTGCAATAAAACTAAAATTTATATTAATCCAAATTTTCTAATGCCCAAATTAAAGCATCTGCAATTGCATCTTCTAATATATTACTATTACCTCTATCCATAGGAATTTCACCAATAATAACGCTATAAAATGGTTTATTATCCTCAAGCAATCTTTCTATTTCCCAATATACATTAAATTTTTCAATTTCATTTAACAATTGGTCTAATCTTGGCAACCATACTGTCTTTTCATCTTTGCTAATCTTTTCAAATATACAATTAATTTCTTCATTATCCATCCTAATTGTATCTGCCGTCAATAAAATAGGTGTAGGCCAATAGTCTATCTTATACCAATCTCCAATTTTAGGATTCCATTGTAATTCCAATTCTTGTAATTGTTTTGCTTTATCAATGCTAATCATAAATTATTTTCCTCCTTTTTAACAATATAATCATCTTCAATCATAAATTCACCTGAAATGTCCTCAATTTCTCCACAAGAACAAACTAAATAAAGATAATTATCATTAAGTCTATTTATAATACTAGGTTTTTGTATTCTACCATACTCTACATCATAACCTGTCAAAGTTCTTACTTCTATATGTGTTTCATGTAATTTACTATCAACTTCTTTATTACAATAGAAACAACCATCATCTAAATAAAACTTTTTCATATAAATTATCTCCTTTTCTTTATTATATTCTTTTTGTTCTAATATATTAATTTTTTCTATGTATTTTCTTTTCTTTTTCTTGCTTAATTTTTTATAATCTAATCGTTTTATTAATGAGTTGAATTTTTTGTTCTGCATATGTATCTCCTACTTCTAAAACTATCTCTATTTTACTCCTTGGTACTATATTTTTTCCAATCTTCATATATCTCTTTTGATACTGGTACTCTAATACCTGTTTGTAGATATGCAATATAATCATCATCATCTTCAATATAAAAACCATCAATCAATAATTCTTCTATTTTAAATTTATAGTCACAGAAAACACATATATTTTGTTTTTCTTTAAAACATTTACCATTATAATGATCTCTTTCTGCACATTCTGGAATAAAATATGCTGTACACATATTTCTATTGAATGGAATAATATTTTTAATATCGTAAAAATAGAAAGATATTTTATGATTTATTTGATTTACCTCAATCTTTTTATTAATGTCCATATATTTTATCCTTCTTCCCAATCTGGATTTCTTGGCACTCCAATTATAGCAGGACTACCAATCTGTACTTTATGAAAAGTATTAATTACAAAAGCAAATTTCTCTGTCCATATATATATATTGGTTTACCTTCATCATCTAATTCCATTGATACAAATTTATCATCACACATTTTTTCAAATACTTCTTGAGTAAATAATGTTTCTTCATCCCATGTTAAATCTTTTATTGTAAAATCTACCCATTTATCTGTATACATATTTATAGTTCTCCTCCTTAAAATCATAATAAATGATTTGGTTGGTGTTAATTCCAATTATCTTTTCTCATAATATATAATGGAATAAATCCAAATAAAAACCATCCAGTCCATGTATAATTGTATGTACCATAAATACCTTTACGTGTATTCCAAGTCTTTTTAACAATCATAATAAATTCACATCCTTTTATTAATTTTACCATTAAACATTTTACATATAGACGGTTTATCTAATACTTTAATTGTTCCATCTTTTAATTTTACAGTTGTATTATCTTTATTTTCATCATATTTTAATCTATATCTATCTGCTAATTTTTTAATTAACTTTTGCATAGTTATATTTCATTCCTTATATTTGAAATATTAATCCAGTTTGTTCATATTTATAAAGTTTATTAAATATTTGTCTTATATCATCTTTACTTATATAGGCACAATCATAACATTGTGGTTCAGAAAACCCACATTTTTCTCTTACACAGTTGACACTTACTATTTGACCTACTTTATTTTTCTTTAATAAATTATATTTTATCATTAATTTCCTTCCTTTCTAAAACATTCATCAACTAATCTCTTAACTTCCTTCATATCTGCTTTACCCTTTAATTCTTTAGATAACACTTTCATAGCCTCACCAATGCTATTTCTACTACTCCCTACACTCTCAACAACCTTATTAATAATATCATTCAATTCATCAATACTCAATTTCTCTGGCAAATAAGATTCAAGCAATTTAATAGCATCATTCAATTCAACAATCTTTATCTCGTTTTTCACAAAGGATAATTCTTCCTTATATTTTTTAAGTGTTTTTTCAGTTACAGCAATAATAACATTCTGCTCAAGTTTATCCTCAGATACTCTCAATTCTTTTGTCTTTGTAATAATATCTGATTTTAGAATTCTTAGCACAGATAATTTATTTGTATCTTTTGTTTTCATTGCTAGTTTAATTTGCTCATTAATTTTATTATACATTATAATTCTCCTTTCTATTATTTAATTTATTTATAATTTATTTATGTATTTTTAGGGAGCAATTAATAATAAATCACTCCCTAAATTATCAACTATTCCAATTCGTCAATCATTTTTTGAATGTCTTCTGCTGATTTATCTAGTAAATCTTGATCTTGCTTACTCTTCAAAACTCGCATTAACATCTGTTTCTTTTCTTTATTTTCTCTTTCCATTAATCTCAATTGCTCTTCTTCCTGTTTAACATTAAAAATATACTTAACGATCTCAATCTTTACGTCAAGAATCTGATCTTCCACTGATTTTGTTTCTAGTAGACTTTCTTCTTTAACTTTCTTTAATTCAGAATTAAGAGATTTGAAGATAGTATCTAAATCTCTAGGTGATAATTGCCACAAATCCTCAACATTAATCATACCTTTAAATGAAAATCTAAACTGATTCCTAGTTGCCATTTCAAACATATTTACATTCTGCATCATAATAAAATCTCTCCTTTTTATTTTTATATTTTATTTATTTTAAAATTTAATTTTTAACATTCTTTCTGTATTTCCTTTGACTTTTACAGTTAATTCATTTCTTTTGGTTGATGAAAAACCTAAACCGCTGAGTTGATTCGGATTATCTTTTACTGCCATTTTAGAACCAAGTGCCTCCATTACTTTTCTATGTTTCATTAAATCTTGATTTAAGAATTCATTGAACATTCCATTGGGTTTTTCATTATTAATACAACCTTTCAACATAAACATATAATGTAAATGCCCAACTTTTTTATCTCCCCAGTAATTAGGCGAATAACAAACAACACTCACAGGTATAAATTGATTAGTTTTCAATCCCCAAATTTCTTTACTAGATACATTGGAAGGCAATTTTTCTTTAATATTAAATCCATTAATTCTACTAAAAGTAACTTCTGCCACTTGTACTTTTTCACTTTGTCTTAATTCTTTATTGTATTCAAAAGTAAAAATTTGTCCATCAAATTCTACTTCTGCACTAAATCCTTCCTTTCCACCTCTGTAAGAAAAGTTATGAACAAAGAATCTATAAGTACCTTCTTGCATTTTATTTCTATCTGTCCAAGTTATATTTTCGACAGCAGGTTTACCTTTTTCTGGATGTATAATATCAATATCTAATTCACCAGTAGTACGATAATTCTTTTTATTGCTATAATAAATTTCATTCCCATCTGGTTCATAACAATGTGCATCTAGATCATTTCCATCATACTTATTATCATTCCATTGAATAGAAAATCTCAGTACACCATCAACATTGCCACCAGCAGATTTAACCCTGTCTTTCATAGATGAGTCCGTAATATTACCACTATATGCCCAACCAAAATTATTATCCCATTTAAACATTGTCTTACTGTCTTTATTCTCAGGAGCAATAAGAGATACCATATTATTAGTATGTTTATTTTCTAATAATACTTCTATTTCTCTTACTGTGGGCAATACATCTTGTATGAATTTATCAATTGTAATTTCTGTAACTTTAGAGAATTTCTTAGGATTTAAAGGAATACCTTTAGACATTTCAGTAAATATATCTAGTCCATCAGATAATTTTTTTGTAGAATCTCTATTTACAAATAAAATATCTCCTACTTTTATATCACTTAATTCTGCAAATCTTCTTGCTAAAGCATCTTCATAACCTTCTGACACTATAATTTTCCAAAAATCTTCTAACATTTTTTGATTGTAAATTGGTTTTGATCTTTTATAGTTCTCGCCAGCAACGATCTTTTCATATTTTATTACTGCTTTTTCTAAATCCATACCTTCGCTAATATCAAGTAGCAATGTTCCCATACTATGGTTTTTGATCCGTCCGACAACTTCACCAACATTAACAGATTTCTCCCATGTATAATTTTCTTTCTCTTCTTTTGTTTCTAATTTATCATATGCTCTTTTATATATAAGAAATTCATTCAGTACAGATTTCCATTCTATTCCTCTATGCAAAGAATTCTGAGAAATTAAATCCAATACAGTTAATAAACTATCTTCTGTGATTTTATCTAAAGAACCTTTGAATACATCTCTTGCACTCCTAAAACTTCCTCTAATTTCACCTTCTGACCTATTTGTTACATCAAAAAATTTACTAGGTAGCTCAAGAAAAAAATGTTGCCATTCAGTTACTTTACCATTTTCTAATTGTTCAAAATTCTTATCTGTACCAATTTTCTTTAGTTTACTAACATACACATCAGAAACAACATGAGATTTTACAAATTTATCTAAAACATCAATCACAGGTTGAAATGTTGTATCATTTGTTTTAAAATCCCAAATTGTTTTAACTTGATTATCTTTAATAACAACTACATTGCCGATATTTCTGATAAATTGTCTACAGCATGAGCAATCATATTCTCTACGTTGTCTGTAGATTTCGTTGGTTCCAGGTGGAAAACTTTCAAGGTAAATTTTTTCCCATAATACATCTTTGTCTAATTCAACTTCAAACAAATGTGTAGCATCTTTTACTAACTGTCTGAAATTATTCTGAAATAAAATTTTGAATTCTCCAAAAGACATATCGTTTTTCATAGTCATGTTTATAATCTCCTTTTTATATTATTATTTTTTATTATTATAATTTACCTTATGCTTTTTACCTTATGTATCTGCATAAGTTTCAATCTCTTTCTTATTGTTTACATTATATATTTATTTTTATATTCTGTCAAAAATATTTTCAAAAATTTATTACACAATCTTTCTACAATATTCTACTTATTAATTTAACTTTATATCCCATGATTCCATCCCTATTACTGTCTCATTATATACCGCTTTTAAAATAGTATCTTTACCATTATGATAAATAATTAAAGGTTTACAGTTATAAACTCACCCTTATACATTAAAGATATATCCTTACCTTCTTTAATAGCCTTTTCAATAATAGAAACAGTAACAATACTCATTTTTCTCATAAATAAATCTCCACTTTATTCTAACTCTCAAATCCAACATATAATTCATTAATGCTCACTCTATCATCTTTTGTCCACCACTCAACACCACTGCTATGACCATTTTCTTCGCTTTCTTCTTCTGTTTCTGGTCTTACAAAATAAGTAAAATTAATACTCCTACGTGAACTACATACCACCTACATTTCGCTTAAAGATGGATGCTTCCTGCTCAATTAGTCTACTGACTAAAGTATCAACAGGCTAACCCCATAGTCCCTAAGGTTTTTATAATTATAAATTAATCAATTAATTAAACCTAAAATTTTAATTCCTTCATCCCTAATATTTTTAGCAGCATTATAGTCTCTATCTATAATACATCCACATTCTTTGCAAATCCATATCCTATCTGATAATTGTAAAGCTTGATTTATTTCACCACATTCATTACATTTCTTAGAAGAAGGAAACCATTTATCAATCTTAATTAACTTCTTTCCTTGCCATTCTAACTTATATTTTAAGAATATAGTAAACATACCCCATGCATTATCATAAACAGATTTACCAAGATTTAATTTTTGACTCATTTCCTTCATATTTAAATCTTCAATTATAATAGCATCATATCGATCAATTAATTCTTTTGATTTTTTATGTAGAAAATCTTTACGTTGATTAGCAACTTTTTGATGTAATTTAGCAACCCTTAATCTTTGTTTGTTTCGGTTATTACTACCTTTTTTCATTTTAGATAATTTTCTTTGTTCTCTTTTTAATTTGTCAAGCATGATATAATAGTACTTTGGATAATTGGCTGTTTTATCCAAACTATCTACATATAATTCATGTTGACTATAATCCAATCCTAAAACATTATTAAAATTAATCTGTTTTTGTTCTATTTGTTGTTCAAATTCAACTAAAATACTTATATAATATTTACCAGTAGGTGTTTTAGATATAGTGCAAGACTTAATAATTTGATTGTTAGGTATTTGTCTATGGAATTTTACATTAATAAAACCTACTTTTGGTAGTTTAATTTTATTATCAATAATCTTAATATTGTTATTTACGTTATTTGTTGTATAAGTATTTTTATCTCTCTTTTTACTTTTAAATTTAGGGAAACCAACATTTTTATCTCTAAAGAAATTATTATAAGCAGTTTGTAAATTCATTTGAGCGTTAGCTAATGCCAAAGAATCAACTTCTTTTAACCATTCAAATTCTGATTTATATTTTGCAGGAGTAGGTAATTTTTGCTTTTTTAATTTTTCTTTATCACCTTTATATTTTTCATATATTTCTATACGTTCTGCAAGCATCTTATTATAAATGAATCTTGTACAACCAAAAGTTTTTATAATTAATGTTTCTTGTTCTTTGTTGGGATATAATCTAAATTTATATGATTTATTTATATAAATTTCATCTCCTTGGTTTTTGATATACTTTTTGTTATTTCAATAAGTATTCCATCAGTAGTTATAAGACAATAACTTCTTGACCAAAAATATTCTTTCCAAATATATTTTGAATGACTCATTTAATATTATCTCCTTTTCTTCAAATACTCTCTACATCATATCTATAATTTAACACCCTAGCTTCCCCATAATGCCCATCTAATTTATCTACATTATCAGGAAATTTTAACCTTAATATTACCTGTCTACCTGTGCTTATACTCATTCTTACAGCTTGCTCAATATTCTCCCATGCCCTAACTGGAGGCATTATGTATCCTGTTTTCTTATATTTATCTAATTTTTTGTAACTACAAACGTGAAATACTATCATATTATTTCACATCCTTTCTATTAAACTACATTATTCAACACTCTTGGAAAATATGTTCTATTTTCAAATTTAATCTCTTTATCTATGATTATATTATGTATCTTATCAACATTCTTTTCTATATTCCCTACATAAGCAATCAATGGTTGTATTAATTCCCATTCATTTTTTATATTACGTCTTTCTATTAATGCACATTGCAATTGCTTAAACTTTTTAAATCCTTTACATACATCAAACTTGCCAAATTCAATCTCATGTTGCAAATCGCATATTATTTTGTCTGCGTGAGATAATTGCTTATTTAATTCGTCACTAGTTTTTCTAATTGCAATTACCGAATTAACAAGTTCCGAAGATAAAACTTTAGCTTTACACATAATAATTACTCCTTTTTAAACTAAATTTATTTAAACACTATAAACCATCTTTCCACCTTGCTCAATTATATCCCTAATAATCTTCAACCTCTCATTTCTATCCTCAAAAAATTGATCATCATCTCTTTTTACCACATTTCTAAAATAATTATCAATATCATCCAACAAATAAGATATATCTTTAGTTAACTCATCATCTACATATTTACTAGATTCATCTTCTTCATCATATTCACGCAAACTATCACATTCAATTATAGCATCATATAAATCTAATCCATATAAATAATTTAAATTACCAATTGCTGAATATAATAATTTTCCATCTTCATGAAAATGTATATTATCATAACCATTCCATCTATTAATACTATACCCTTCAATCTCAGAAGCAACATAAAAATAATCATAATCAGCGAATATCATTTTACCTTTATGTTTTAGAAACCACATTTTTAATTCTGATTCTGGCATATCTTGAATTATATCTATAAATTTATTAGATTGATTTTGATAAAATTCAAAGTATTCTTGGTCAAAATCAGGATTAATATATTTATCCATATATTTTAAACATTCACATTCTGAAGATGATAATAAATTATGGTAGGTATATTCATCTGTATCATAGTCAATAGATATTTTATCTTCTATCTTTGGTCTGTACAATACTTGTGGTTCTTTTCTCCATGTTTTATAAGCATTGTCTATTGATATTCCCATTATATTTTATCCCCTTATTTTCTTCTAATTCCTTAATCCTTTTTTCTTCATCCTTAATAATCAATTTTGCCATTTCTACCAATTCTTTTCTATATTTAATATTATCAATCTCATTCACATATCCAAATGTGACCATTGTATTTCTACCAACTAAATACAATCTATGATCATCTGCATGATGAGATTTAGCAACTTCTACTAAATTACCATGATACCCAATACCATGAGTTGTAATAAATTTTCTACTAGTACTTCTATTATGTTTGTAAATTCCATACATACCTAATTTAATTGCTTCAATAAATTGTTCTGGATATTCCTCAATTTGATCAAATCCATCATTAAGAAATGTTACTGTTGTCATGTATCCCATTAGTTATTTTCCTCCTTTTAATAATATTTTACAATTATTTAATTCATGTAAATATATATTATATTTTTCAATATTAACTACTTTCTTAGATTTTTCTTTTTCTATCATAAATTTATAGTAATCAATTTTATCATAAATTTTTTGTTTTAATAAAGATGATTTTATATTTATCATAATTACATCTCCTTCAAATTAAAACCAAACCAGAATTTCAAGCAAAAACACCTGATTTTAAATCATCAAGAAATCTGTCAACAAATTGATAATAACCTTTATACATAATTTCACCATAATCATTTGTGATAGTTACTAAATAACCTTTTTCTTTTTTCAAAATTAATAATACAACAATTAGTTCCATTATAATAGTAGGGAAAATTTTTTTTCATTAGATTTCATATTTTATTCTCCTTTCTCATCTTTAATAATTTCATCTACAGTCTTATTTCCAATTCTATAAAAACAACAATATCCTCTTCCACACTCATTTCCTCTACAATTACATCTTACCATTAAAGGTTCTAAACTTAAATAACCTGATAAATATTTACAAGGATAATTATCTCTTACACATCCATTTAAATCTTTGATTGTATTTATGATCATTTTTATCCTCCTTTAATATTCATATTCTGTTCTACAAATGATATTAATATCTATACAACTTTTAATCCATTCATCTGCTTCTTTGACGCTATTAAAATATCTAACATAATCATAATCTACACAATCACATCCATTAATTTCAAACACTATTACTACCTTTTTATTGTTCATAATAATTAATATTCTCCTTTCTTGCAAATACAATAATCAAACATAGACAATAAAAACATTATACACATAAATATCATACTTGAATCTACCATATATTTACATTGTAATCAACACTAATTACTTTAAAATATTGATTTAAATATCCTAATAACATACTGAGCAACATACATATTAAAATTTGTTTCCATCTCATAATTATCAATCCCTTTTATTTAAGTAATCATAATTTAATTGATATAAATATTCTTTTGATTCACTATCAGTAAACTCTATTGTAGTTAAATGTTTCATTATTTCTTTTTTAGAATATTTTTTATTATTTATATAATAATATTTACCATCATAATAATCTTTCATATAATAACCTCTTTCATTATGTATAATCTAAAAACACCTTAATCCTAAAACTGCTAATCCATAAAACATTCCAAATGTTAATATCCAAGGCCAAACTTTTGATGATATATTAGATAATTTTTCACGAAATTTAGATGGTTTAGTTATTTTAGAGGATACATTGATTGGTTTGAAATATAGTTTATTATCAATGGTTATACGCATGATTTAATCATTCTCCTTTTATATTTTATTATTTAAATATTTAATAATTCCTTAATTTCTAATAAGTCTTTTTGAATCTTAAAACATCCTTTAATAGTTTTTAAGTAAATTTCATGTCCTTTTAATAAAGATAATATAGTTATTACTTCATGATATTTTAAATCAATTGGCAATACATCGTTAGTATTTGTTGCTGATTTAAGTTTATTTTCTAATAGTTTTATTAAATTATTCATTATTTTCGATCTCCTTTCAAGTCATGATCAATCCACTCTTTTATTCAAATATTGGAATTTACAAACCCTTATATTACAGCACTTTGTAGCATCATAATATTTTCTATATCTCTAAAACTCTTCTTATTTCTTTAATTTTACTTTCCCTACCATCATATATTCCTTTTTCATAACTCTGTTTTATTCGTTCACTTAAATATTCTCTAATTTCAGATATACTTTTATATTTTATAACTAAGTTAAATATAAATTCTTCAAGTGTATCTATATTAGTTTCTTCTTTTAGCATTTTAGTTAATAATATACCTTCTTCTGTTTTATTATCTATAATTAATTTTACACCTGTCAATTTATCTTCACATTGTTTATGATATCGTCCAAACATAATTAATCCATATGGATATTGTGAACCATTACTACTACAAGATGTATTATAATTTATATCTCCAATGTATATTTCTTTATTCATTTTTATAACCTCCAAATTCAATTTATTATTTAATAACTAACCATTTAGGTATCTCCCTTCTCTTATATTTCAATAACTTATATTTATCTCCAATATAATAGTCCCTATATGCTTGTACGGCACATTTGTTCTTATACTTATCTGGCATACATTGAACAAATTCAGTCATCCCAATATTAGGTAGATTAGGTTCGACATAACCATCAATAAATTTATAATAACTTGCATGAATTTTATCTTTAGGATGATTATATCTATATAACCATTCCTTATGTAATTCATCTAATAATCTCATTAACCATTGAAAATTTTGCTTACTTTGTCTTGCCCATATAGTACAAGGGTGATTCTTATGTGTGGGTAAAATAGTATGTTTACATTTAGGATATAATTTATAGAATAATTCTTGATCTTTTGCTTGTACAGTATGACCTGTAGTTAAATAAATATTAGTTGACAAAATCTGACAATATTCAGAAATTTGCTTCGTGACATGTGAATTTACATGATATCTAGCACATTTCTCAATATCATAATCAAGTACAAATATATTCATTTATAATCACCTCCCATTTACTAATCATATAATATACCATCCTAACTATATTGTCAACAATTATTTTTATATTCTATTAATTATTTACAACTTTATTAATTTCACTTCTTGCCTTGATAATATCTCTTGAATATCTACTAATATAAGTTCCGTTCCTACTAGCATAATTCTTAGCTCCACTAATTCCCATATTATATGATGTGAATAATGCATTATTTTCTAATCCTTTATTTTTCAGATATTTCAACCAATATAATCCTGCCGATAAATTAAATTCAGGGTTTAATCTACTCCATAAGTCAAATTGCTTACTTTCTAATTTTAATATTTTAACTATTTCTTGATAAGGTAGATCATTAATTTGAAATGCGCCTTTATCATATGTACCATTAGTGTTATAATGAATCAAACTAAAATCATATGTGCCATGTGTTTCTATATTAATAATAGGCAAAGCCTCATCAAATACTGAAACATTTCTACTTTTTGCTTCAGATATAAAGTATTTTGATATTTTTTCATTCCAATTAGTAATCTTCATTACTTTCTGATAATCTAGCAATTCACATTCAATTTGTTTCTGCACTACAGGAGGACTATGAATTTTATTTATTTGACTAACTGAATGACCACAAGATAACTCACTTGAAAACGGTAATACAAATAATAATGTAAATGTTGCTATAATTATTTTCTTTTTCATATCTATATTCCTTTCTGCTTAATTTACTATGATTGCTCAAATATCTCGTTTACTTCTTCTTTAAATAAATTTTCTTCTATTGCATAATTATATTCATTTAATTTTAATTCCATTTTCTTTATATTATCACTTAATGTTTTTGGATTGCTCAATAAAATTTATTCACATACCATTGCAAGTTTTCCTGCTAGTTTTAATAATTCTTTTTCAGTTAACATATTATTCTCCTTTTATTTATTCAATTATTTCTATCTCCTCAGAACCATCAGAATAAACTACTTTTCTTTTTCGTTTATTATCTTTTTCATCTAAATAAGTTGTAGATGATACAAAATATTTCTCACCAATTCTTCTTAAATATCCTTCAGGAATATAGATAAAATTAAATCCTGCATCCTTTGCTATAAATTTAATTTTATAACCCCATGTATACTCATAAAATCTTTTGTGATATGTTTCTGCTATATCTAAAATTATTCCTAATACTTTACCAGCCCAACCTTGTATTTCAACTTTTTCACCTATTTCATATTTTGGTTTTTCAGTTAACATATTAAAATTCCTCCTCTTCTTCAGATACTCTATCTGTCCATTTATTTATAATTTCTAATTGTTCTTTTGTTATTGTTCTTCTATTCTTTCTTATAGTGTCATTTAATAATATAATTGCATGTGTAAAATATTTATTTTTCTCTGTCATATTGATTTTATCTCCTTAATAATACAATAAATAGTTTATTTGGTGTTAAATTTATAAGCAGGACATTCATTACACCAAAATATACATTCTTGACCTTTACATGTATCATAATTATTACCTATTCTTTTTATATATCCATCACAACTACTTAATTTTCTCATATTTAAAAATCCTTCTTTAGTTTTATGTTTTCCTAATTTACAATAATACCAATCCCAATAAGTAAGATTACCACATGTTTTACATATATGATTTGGCAAATGTTTATCTATCGTATTCATTGTTGATATTCTCCTTATATACACATTATACCCTTATCAAATAAACATGAATATGTACCTTCTATAATTTCTTTTCCGTATTCATAAGGAGATTCTTCTATATTTTTTAAAAGAATTAACATATCACCTACAGAATATTCTTTTAATTTATTAAGTTTTTCTTTATTTGATAATTCTTTATTGTCTTTAAAGAATAAATTAAAACTACATCCATAAACCATAATTTTATTTCTCCTTTTTATAATTGAAATCTAATAGATTCAGCTTTAAGAATGGTTTTTATTTGATTTTCTAATATTTCTAATACTTCAGGAATATATTTTGTTCCACCTCTATATTCTTGTTCTTTTTCTGCTTCTTTTAATGCTTTATCTTTTTTTATAATAAGCACCAAGGACATAAGAATGATTTTCACGATTACCATACCTATACATTGTTACAACATAAATTGGTTTAATCATTATATAATCTCCTTTGAATTTATTTCTTTTTACTTATGCACTACTACTTGTGGTTCACAACCTTCAACACTACATTCAGTACATTCATTTTCACAAAAACAACAACTACATTCTATACAACGAATATTACCATCTTCTGGACAGTTTTTAATCATAGTTTATTCATCCTCCCAATCAGCTTTCTTAATTCTACATTTCCCTTCACCATACCATTCCATCACTAAATTAGCAAGTTCAATTATCGCCAATTCAAATGTATCTTCACCACAATCTAAATTAATATCATGACATCTATATTCTTTATCATAATGACCACATTCTAACCATATTTGTGTTATTGTATTTTTAGTTTCATCTTCATCTATACTATTTGTTTCTGGATTAACTTTTACTACATCAATATCTAAACATTCTTTAAAATGACTTTCATTCCAAGTGTCATTATTATAATTTACTTCTTCCTGAAATATTGGATGATTATAAAGAAATTGATATGCTGTATAAAAGTTTGTGAACATAATTATTCCTCCTCACCTACAAATTCTTTCTCAATAATTAATCTATTTATTATCTCATATCCAATCTCATACCATCCAAGTTCAGTATTCAAATCTTCTTCACTATTGATATCATCAGATTTAATAATAAATTCATCTGGTAGTTTTGACTTGTTAATTTTAAGTTTTATTTTTCCCATATAATAACCTCCTGATTATATAATAAAATACTTATATTAATTCCTTTCGTAATATCTCATTGCCATTTCTTTTAATAATTCCATCTCTACAAAATTAATTGCTATAGAAATAGCCTGGAATTGATTTGTTTGATATGCAAGATTTTTTATTATGCCACTTTTCAAATCACCTATTTCCTCATGCTCTAAAAATTCCTCAAATGCTTTACATAAATCTGAATCATCTGCATTTAAGAAACAATTCTTTATATCCATAATTTTACCTCCTATTATTTCAATTAATATTTCACTTATTCCTATACATCTCCATAAATTTATTAAAGGAATTATTTATATCAGATAATATTTCTTCACATTGACATATAAAACTATGCTGTTCTGTTAAAGATAATTTAGACAATTCATTTATAGTTTCATCAATTTTTCCTAAAACATTATAATTAAGTACTATTTCTAAAGGATTCATAAATCTTAAATCATCAGTAATTTTATTCATAATTTATTCCTCCCAATTAAAATCCAAATGAAAAATTGATCATAACTGTTTTTAAACATTATAAGTTTGTATAATAATTTCTTCTACATACAGCCTGTCATCTCCATAGATATCATTCCATATTCTTAAATCATTTTCATATTCTAGTAAAAATAATTCTGCCTCAGTTTTATCTTGAAAAGCAATCATTTTATTATTTTCACCTCTACATAATACATCCGAATAACTATAGGTATAACCATCTCCACCATTTATAAAAATACCATAAAATTTATTCATAACCAATCCTCCAATTTAAATTAAATTAATTTCATTTTATCTTCTTATATTGAATTGTATCCATATATTTTTGTTCTTCATCGTTATAATAGCCTGATAACATTTTCATTGTACCACATTTATTACATATTCTAAATTGCTGTGTTTCATAACCTAAATATACTTTAAATTTTTGATTAAAGAATTCCTTGCTACCACATAAACATTCATTTTTATAATTCATTTTTTAATATCCTCCATTTTTAATTATTTTTATTGCTTTATTAAGACAAGATAATATCCAATCTTGTTGTTCATTCCCTGATATACCTTTATTTAAATAATTATCATCTAATACCCAATAAGGAACATCGTTTTCAACAATATCATTTAATATTAATAAAATATCATTTTTAGTTATCTTAATATCATTAAGTAATTCTTCTATAGATTTAAATCCATCATAACCACAACTTTCACAAAGATAATCTTGTTTAATTTCTCCACTTATTACAGGACAATCTTTATCATTATATTTACAACCATGTTTTATACAACAATGAGTTCTATGTACTCCGTATTGATTTTTATCCATTAGAATATTCCTCCTAATAATTTATTAAATATTATATCATAACATCCTTTAACCTACTACTTTTATCATAACAACAAATACTTTCCTCATAATCACTATCCTTAACAAATTCTCCGCCACATTTTTTACACTTATAAAGTTTTATACAATGACCACCAAATCTACCAAGTGTAATAAATCCACATGATTCATCTTCTAACTCATGTTCACAATTATTATATTTTTCTTGTTTAATTTTTAATTCTTGTAATATTTCATTAAAACTTTTTATTGCCATATAAATTACCCCTAACATTTTATCAATTCAAATATTTGTATTATTCTATCACAAACATTTCTTGTATACTCATAAAATCACCATCACAATAGCATATTGTTAATCCTTTACTTTTTAAATCAATTCCTATTTGCAATAATCTTTGATTAATAAATTCATGCATATCTTGTTCTTTAACAGGACAATTGTTAACATCTTTAAAATCAAGACTTATAAAGTCACCATAACATTTACACTGTTTTAAATTAGTATTACCTTTGAAAAGTTTTCTTACTTCTTTTGCTATTAAATTTAATTCTTTCATTATTAATTTCCTCCTAATTATAATAAAATTTCTTTTAATTCTTCAACAGTTTTAGTAGAAAAGATTGATAATATTTTAAATTGCCATTCTTCATTTGGTTTCTCAGGTATAAAACACCATAATGTTTCATATACCACATTCCACCACATACTTATTAATTCTGGTGCAACACAGGAAACACTACTTTGATTATCTTTTAAATTATTTATAAAATCTTGTTCATCAAAAGGTATTTCATCAATCATTTGCTGGATTATATTTGATAAATTTCTATTCATGTTAATTTCCTCCAAATTATTTTTATTTATAATTAACTCAAAAATTTATTCACACATTTCTAATTCTATCTCAATATCTTCAAGTAAGCAATAACCATCACAATCAACATCATCATAGAATACTGTTTCAGATAATAAATTAAGTACATAACTAGAATCATTTTGTTTCTTTAATAAGTCTCTACAAGCTTTTAATAATGTAATTTTTCTATCTTCCATATTTTTCACCTCATTCAATTTTATTAAAACTTATATTCACTAGCACATTTATTACAAACTTTAAAATTTCCTTCTATGTCACAACCACATGTAATACATTTTTGATTATTTTCTTCTTCATCTTCTAATCCCATTATTTTCCTAAATTCTCTTATAGATATTTCACCCATTTGGCATCTAATTTTATCTACAAAACAATCACTATGCCATTGAAAATCATTCAATACACTTAAGCTTGCGAATATTCTCAATTGCATTTTGACTATTAGTATAGCGTTTACTTTCTTCAACACATTCTTCACAGATTGAACCTAATGATTGATATAGTTTATCAATTATAAACATTAATTGTTTTTTATTGCATTTATTTAATGCCATTTCCATACTCGTATGCATATTAATTTCCTCCTCATATGTCCAATAATCTATCTAAAATATTATCATAACAATCACAAAATCCATCAGGCCAATTATTTAATCTACCATCTTTATCTGCCTTACCTACTAATTCACCATTAAAATAAAATTCTACTTTTTCATTGTCAATTTTACCTTCTTTTATTAATGCTCTTACTGTATGAATAACTAATTCTGTACTAGTATAAATACTAATACTATCTTTATAATACCTTTCATTTATATTATTGTAATACTTTAAGATATATTCTTCACATTGATAATCAGATATTGCTTCACCTGATTGAGTGTAATGTATATTTAACATGTTGATTATTCCTCCTTTAAATATTCATCTAAAATATCCATTGTCGGAAACAATTTAGTACACATACCTTCATAGAATATTCTCATATCATCTTTGCCTACTTTTTCAAATATTCTATTAATGGCATCATACAATTGTTCAATTTCTAACTGTCCTTCTTTTGTCCATATTTCTTTATCCAATATATCCCATACTTTATTTTCCATCACTTATAACCTCCTTAATATCTTCAATCATCTTTTCAACCTTTTCAATCTGTGCCTTACTCATAATCTTACCATGTTTATTAAGTTTAACAAAATATCTCAATACTTGCTCTCTGTTTACCTTTCTAATCTCAGCAATAGATATTGGATAATCATCTAAATGACATTGATCGCGATAAGATAAGTCATTAAAATATAAACCATCATAAGCAAATCTATTTTCATAATAATCAAGTATTGCTCTAATACGTTGTTTACCATCTAATATTTGATATGAAGGTTTATTCTCTTCATATCCATTATGAATAAAAACAAATTTACCAATATCAATGTTATTGAATATAGAATCAATTAAAGCAATTTTATCTTCTAATTCCCATACATAATCTCTTTGATAATCTGGCTCAAAATCTATTCCAAAGAAATATGCTTTTGTAATTATATCATTCATACCTCTTTGTGAATAGTTTAATTGTAATTCTTTATTTTTAATTAATGATTCTTTTTTAACTTCACAATATGGTCTAATATTTAACCAAGTTACAAGCATTTTTTGATGTTCATGTTTTATTGGTCTACCATAATTGCCATCAATTCTAGTATAATCAATCTCATATACTTTACCATCTAAATAAATATTATTTACATAAGCATCTTGTAACGCACCAATATTAATTCTATCTCCTATTGCATAATAATATGTAGGCTCTGGTAGATATTCTGTTTTTTCTTTAAGGAATATTTGTAATTCTCTTTCTCTTATTTGCTCTGGTGTTTCTTGAATTTTATTTTTAGTTATTTTCTTTTTAATTACCATAAATGCAACCTCCTTATTAATTTAAATATTATTCTCCTTTTCTAACAACTCTTTAACTCTATTAATTTCTTCTTCAGTATGAATAGTGCCACTAGTATTCATCTCAATGTACCATTGTAACACATCTTTTCTAGTTGGTAAATCATTAACATTAATTTTCATATCATATTTCATTCTTAAATCATCTTCATACTCATTGTAATAATACCCAAATATTTTAATTTCATTATTTATAAATCTCTTAATAGCAGTATATCTTTGCAATCCATCAACACATACAAAATCTTTATATAATCTATCACTATGCTTCCAATTTGGATTATTAAGATATATGACCCTTGCGTTCTTTGCACCACCTCTAAGAACAGATTCTATAAATAATATTTGTTGATTTTCTGTCCATATATGACCACGTTGGAAATCTGGATTCATTTCTAATTTTACATTAGTATCAATACCATTACTCCATCCTTCAATTGCTTTTACTAATTTTTCAAAACTATAATTACATTCCCAAGAACCTGAAGTAATATATTGAGGTATGTCTGAAAATTTCATATGTATAATACTCCTTTCTAATCGCTTTAAAATTACATTTTCATCTATTCAATTTCAACATATTCAGAAATAATTCTCAACGCTTCATTATAACTCCTAGAATTAAATATTCTATCAGTCATTTCTTTTGCTTTATCGTGCAAATCATTATTTTTTAATACTTTTGATACTATATTGATAAGGTTAAAAATATTCCCATCTTGACCAACAAGTTTACATACTGGTTTCATATTCAATCATCCTCTCCCATGAATTTTTCATGGATATAATTTAAACATATTGGTCTATTATATCCATAATTTCTACAACTACATCAGATACAATTCATACATGTTTTAATCATATTATTTCTTCTTTCCCTACTCCCAAACAAATTCCTCATGTACAGCAAAACCTTCTTCTGTAAATATTCTATCAGAGGGGAAACTTTCTGTAAAGTATATCTCTATATTATCTATCCCACAATCTCCAAACATATCTCCTACACTTCTTTGGCCTGACCTTTCACCTACTATATAAATAAATTTATCACCTTTATTGAATTTATATTTTTAACTATTGTATCACAACTCTTACCATATAATCTTTCACCTATTCTATGTAGATATATAGTTGTTTTAATCATATTAATTCTCCTCTCTATTATATAAATTTACTAAACATGTAAATGTCTTTTCCCTGACAACTTAAACTTAGATACTGCTTCTTCCCTTGTCAAATATAATCTATTATTATAATTATCAATAACAAAATATTTAGTTTTATAACCACAATCTTCTTTACCTATGACATATTTCTTTCCTTTGGATATTAATTCTTTATCATTATCAGATATAGTTTCTAATGCTAGCATAATTAATACCTCCCCTTATTATACTTTATCCTCACACTTAGTCAATACAATCTGACTATTCTCATTTACTTCTACCAACATTGCAACACCTTCTTCTACACCTACTTGTTTTCTTATTTCTTTTACAATGTGAATACGGCCTAAATCATCAAGTTTTTTAATTATTTTATGTGGCAATTTAATATTCATTTCCTCTCTATTATTATATTAATATTCTGTTAAAAAGTCAAGAAAAACTTTTGATTAATCTTCACATTTAGAAATACTCCAACTCAATATTTCCTCATCCTCAATAGGCAATGTGCTATGATAACAAGCATACGCTAATATATCTTTATTTTCTTGAGTTAATTCTTTATTTGTCATAGCACTACGAATGATTTCTACGAATATATTTTTTACGTTATTGGGTAGATTTGATAATGTAAATGTTAGGTTAAATGATTTTATTGTGTCCATGTTTATGCACTCCTTTTTTCTTATTATTTATTGTGTTGTGTTGAGATTATATTTTATTTACCGAATATTGCTAATAAAATAATACCAAGTATAAATCCACCTATCATTTATCTCACTCCTTTCTGTTAGATTTATATTATGTATTTGTAGATATTTCAATCATATGTATTATACTTTAATTATTAAAATTCATAATCATAATCATAATCCTTATATTTCATAGCATTTCTATCTAAAATCTTTTGGTTATCTATACATTTCTGACACCATTTATCTCTATTTGTTTCTCCTGTATATTTTTCTCTACAAATAACACATGTTTTAATTTTTATTTCTTTTGATTCTGATTCACCCCAAATATCATCAATATTTATTTCTTCTAATTCATCTTGTAGTTGTTTAGTTAATTTTAAACTCTCAGGAATTTCATCATCTATAGTATTAATTATATCTGGCATTATGTCATTAGAATTCATTTGATCATCTTCATATTGATTAGAACCATATAATTCATTAATTGATTCAATTATTTCTTTATCTTCTTGAATGATTTTTTCTTCTTGTTTCTTATGATCAATATACTGCATTGACCTATATTTTTCTACTTCAGCTTTAAGTTTTTCAATTTCAATATCTTTTTCAGCAATAATCTTATCATCTTCTATCTTTTTATTTATACTGTTTATTTTTTGCTTAGAACTACGTTTTTCATTTGCCTTAGTTTTATCAGTAAAAATATATCCTCTGTTTTTTGCTTCTTCTTGTACCATTTTATCAAACATATCATTATTATAATTTCCTATAAAAGTAGTACAATAATGTTTTTCAGCAGTTAAATAATCACTATTAAATTTAATTAACTGTAAATCTTTTAATATTTTATTATATCTTTGAATCGTGCTACTATGATTAACTAATTGTTTAAGTTTGCCTTGCGTCAAGTATCCAAAATTATTATTATTTGATACTCTTTTACATGCAACAAAATATCTAATAAGAGAAAATTTATTTATATTTACATTTTGTAGATATTTGAATATATTATCTATATCAGTATCTTGTATTTGAAAATAATTATTAACAGGTGGTTCTTCAGCTAATTCAACATAAAATATGTCATTCTTAATACTATGTTTGGTTTTACCATCTTTGTTCTCCTTAATATTATTAATTGAATTAATTATATTATAATGTATATCATATAATTTAGTTATGTAACCTTTTTCTATTAGAGATTCTATCGTTTCTTTAATTATTTTAATAATATTTTTATTTGAATTAGAATTAATATACATACTTTTAGCAAAAAAGTCTAATCCACATACTCCGATAGATTTATATTGCATATAATTTCTATATAATAATATAAGTACAGTTAATTCCTCATTAGTTATATCTTTATTATCATACCAATCATTAGGCAATTTAATATAACGTGATTTATCTCTTCCTTTTTCAATATTTTTCTTACTCTCTTCAATTTTTTCTTCAACTTTCTCATCAATTTTTTCCATATATTTTATATTTAATTCTCCTTCGTCAATTTTTTATAATACAGTAAAATAAATAATATATACCAATCTGATTGCTTTAGCAATTATATATAATTCTTTATTATTTAGTTTACTATTTATTATTAGTTTACTCTTTATAGTATATTACTCTTTATTCTGTTCACTCGGCGTACTACTTACCTGTCACTTTTCTAAACTGCTATCACTACTTTCCTGACAAAATTTAAAAGTACCTTCACGATTTTGGTGTTACTTTTCAATATAGTATGAATTTTAACACCATTTTAGTGATAGCACTAATTCTGTTTATATTTTATGTATTCGTCTGCCTGATTATTAATTTTATATTTATTAATATTTCTGATTTTAGTTATTTCTTGTAAGTCGGCTTGCAATTGTTTATTATTTTTAAAATGAAATAATAAGAATTTACCATTCTTATCTTGTGTTATATAAATAATCTCATGACCTTTACTTAATAATATATTTGCATCATTCATATTTCTTATTACCTGTATTGTCTTATTCATAATCAATCTTCCTCTCAATTATCAATAGATATTTCTCTCAATTCTTTGATTGATTATATACTATATTATCAAGTCATAATACCACCTCCCCACTCCCCATTTAATATTCTACAAAAAAACAAAAACAAAAAGATAGAGTTTATTTCAACTCTATATGTATTATAACATTTATATTTACATTCTGTCAACAACTATTTTCTTATCTACTCAAAACAAATCATAAAAAATCGTTCCCAAAGAATAACTTTATCTCAACTTTCTTTATGAAATTTATCATACTGTATTCTTGTATGCCAATCTAAACATTTAGTAAACTCACTTTCATTTCGTTTTTCATTTTGTTTTTGATCTTCTAATCTATCTAATAAGAAAGAACCATAATTAAAATTTTCTCTTATATCTTTTAATGATACATCAATTACATAAG
>Ga0209728_1000417_pt1 | contig 36225 bp, 94 predicted proteins | sample RifGroD1_FD_183997 | JGI IMG/M metagenome (GOLD analysis project Ga0209728, IMG submission 183997) | Groundwater microbial communities from Rifle, Colorado, USA - Groundwater D1 (SPAdes) (version 2) | ecosystem: Environmental > Aquatic > Deep subsurface > Groundwater | place: Rifle, Colorado... | reverse complement strand
ACAAACATTGCTGAAACATATCCTCGAAAGAAATAATAATTATCTGAACTTGGGTGATTAATAAACTCATTAAAATAATCTTCGATTTTATCCTCAAAGGTTTTCAAATTTTAACCTCCTGTATTTACAATTCCATCTTCAAAATCATCACACTGGATGCCTATCTGAAAATGTTCTCATCCAACTTCTTAATATTTCCCTTGCTTCAACTTCTGGTAAATCAGAGAATGCTTCCACTAAATAAGGTGTTGCTCCAAACATATTGGTAACTCCACTTTCTCTAAGATTATCAAGAAACTCATAATATTTTTCATTGGCATCCATTAATAATTCCACCTCTCAAAATTTCTCTTACCCTATTCTACCATATCCTCAACCTATACGTCAACAACTATAATAAATTTTATTTTTACATTTATTGTTCTTAGTATTTTTACCAAAAAGTTTAATCTCATATCCATTGTCATTACAATATTTTTCTGCTTCTGGATAAGTATAAAATTCTTTAAATGATTCTTTTGTCCCAATATTTTGTACTACCCATAACCATTGACCAGATTCATTTGTAAGAAGAACTTTTACATGCATATCATTCATCTCCTTTATATTTTATAATTTCCAAAATAATATTACTAATAATCTCTGTCTTATTCTCATTACCTCTAATAAAAATTTGTTCTGTTTTTCCAGTCCCTTTGCACATGGGACATTTATGCTTATTTCCCAATTTAATTTCCTCCACTTATCTTATATTAAATACTAACTTTTCTTTGCAATTTGAACAATATGTATTAAATGCAATATTCTTTACATTTATTTCTTTGGAATCACAATAACGATCAAAGTTTGCACAAGCATACCATTGTTCCGTATTCTCACATTTTCCCTCTTCACAAGAATGACAAATTAACTTTTCGCATATATTCATTTTACAACCTCTTTTATCTGCTATTTATCTCTCTTGGACAATTAAATCCTTCTGAGACTTCTTTTAACACTTCTCTGTGCAGCAATGTACAATATAGTTTTACAATATCAGGTTTCCCATCCTCACATGTTAATGTTGAAAACCCACACAAACAACAATCTTTATCCATTTTATATATCATCCTTCCACTATAAAATATCTATTTATGCTAATTTGAGTTTTAAAAACCCTTGACATAAGTGATTTGTGTACGCTTGAAATATCAATCCACTACCACTTCAACTAACTTATTTTCACCATTTTCATATATCACTTCAAAAATTGTTTCTTCAAAATCTAACACTTCTTTTGCTTCCGATAGTGTCATTAATAATGCATCTTCAAATAAAGAACAATATGCTTCTTCTTGAGTCCATCCTTTCATTAAAAACTTATCTTCATTCTCTATTTTGATAACATATTTCTTTTTCTCAGTATATTCAGTTATTTCTTCAATAATTTCAACTTCAGTTGTTAGTAATAATAACCCTTGATCCCAATCTATGCCTGTACTTGCAGATATAACATTAGTATGTGGACTTCTACCAAATGTCATATCATTATTATTAGTTAAAACAACAACATCTAAATTTTGATTGCATTTACTTAAATATGCTATTAATTCTGAAACTTTCATATTGTATTAATCCTCCTCAATTTCCGATAAGTCTTTTGTTTCGAAGGTTTAATACTCAAAATATTTACCAAGATCATTCATTGTGAGTTCATATTTATTCATCAAATCTTTAAATTCTTTTGCTGGTTTAGAATCTTTATCGTCCACACCACCTAGTTCATCTTCAATATATCCATAAAACATCGCTAACAAAAATTTGATATCTTCTACATAATCCAATTTCTTTACCTCCAATTAATTTTAATATTTTGTCTCACGGTTTTATCATGATGTGTTTCATTTTATTAACAATTTCATTCTCAGAATAATTATCCATTAGATAATACATTTCTCTATCTAATTCAATTAGCACATCTTTTTTATCCTTTACTTTAATAACTCCGTTTTTAATAAGGTTACTTAATCCTACTACCGCATAAGCTTGAGCTTCATTATTAGTCATAATTAAATTCCTCCATTCAATTAATTAATCTTTAATATTCCATTTGACTTTATCAATTTTGATATCCAAATCGAATAACTTCAATTCTAATTCACCAACTTGTTTTCTTAATGCTAGAATTTCCATTAATAGATAAACTATTATCAAAAAGAATAAACAAATAAATCCACCATTATTATTTCCATTAAGAAAACAGTATAAAGATGTTCCTCCAAATAGAACCATTGAAATTATATCGGTATAATGTTCTTTAATTAATTTTATCATAATTAATTTTATCATAATTAATACCTTCCTTATACTCTATTATACTTCCATTTGCTCCTATTTTCAAATTACCAACTAGGATAAAAGCAACATTTGCTAGGATCATTTACTCATATCTTCTCGCATGTTTTTGTATCAGATAATATTGGATATCTTCTGGCAAATCATCTACTCTAACTTTAATATTTTCCCATTGATGAGATAGATGATTCCATCCACATCTACCGCATGTTCCGAATACAAAGCCTATAGTGTTTTTACATTTTGGGCATTCAAACATTTTATTGCCTTCTTTCTAATCAATATTATTTATTCAGTTTTATCTTCATTTTTTCTATTCCAACTCAAGAAAATAGTAATACATTCAACATTTACCGTATCATCACAAATATATTTGCTTCCAATTTTGAAATATGGTTGATATTTTGTATTTATTTCCTGACCGCAAACTACACATATTTTCTTCATTATGTACTCACTCCTTTACTTTAAGTCCAACCAACCACTTTCCTAATTGACTTTCGTTTACAGATAAAACACATTCACATTTTCTAAGTTTGCTAATATTTTTTGAATCCATAGTAATACTGCAAACATTAATATGTCCTGATACATGATCTACTGTTCCAAAATCAAGTAATGTTAAAATTGTTTCGTCACTAGTATCAGTAACTTTTACAATATATTTCTTATCCATTTTTCTCTCCTTCCAATTAGCATGAAAATATAATTTTAAAGACTTTTAATACAATCCTTCTTCACAATCTTCCAAAGCTGAAATTAACCCATCAAAATCTTCACTTGATCCAAATGTATCAGCAATTACTAAAACAGTCTCTAGTGGCACTCCGTAGTCTTCTGACATGCATTCTAAGTATTCTTTGCGATTCTTATAACCATTGTCTTGGTATACATTTAACATATGTATCACTCTCCTAATTTACTATCCTCGAAAATCCACGCCTTATGAAATTTGTTATAATGAGCAACACTATTTCCTTTTTGCATGAACAAATTATTAGGACATTGCTGATAACCTTCGGATATTAAAATCTTCTTTCCTACTGATAAATTTTCCTTCATGATTACGATTTCTTTTCCTGTAGTAAATTTGATTTTTTTGGTTTTTATGGTCATATAGCTACTCCTTTAGAAATTGAATTAAGTCCTTATAAGTGGTATCCCATATTCTTCTTTCCATCTTTTAACTTGATTCAACGCTTCAGGTTTAGTACCTACATATACAGAGTCTCCAATTTGACAATTATCCTCATCTTTAATCTGTATAACCCATGCTCTTTCGGGACGATTGTACCACATATCAATACTGAAAGGGATTTCTTCTTTGGGTAGAATATTCTTCATATAAGAAAGAGTAAGTTTTTTCATGTGGCACATCCTTCCTTCATTAATTTTGCTAATAACATTCCGACCAATGTTCCCCTGTTCCTCTCCCCAACATTCCCTCGGAGCAAGTAAATTACCTTGACTATTATAATCTCTCTCACACTCATCACAAGTATTTGTAAAACTGTCTAAAACAACTTCTTCTCCACAAGAGCATCGTCCAATAGCTGGTTCAGTATAACTCCATTCACTTTTCTGAATTCCTTCATTTATTACATCATATTCACCGGAAATGCATTTTTGATAATTCTCATTGTTTGCACTTGTTGTTAAAACATTTCCTTTTTTATCACAATCAAAGTTAAATCCACAACCTGGAGTATCACTCCATTCAAAAGACAAATAATACCGAACCTTTGTTTTTCTTTCACGTTGTTTAATGATTTTCATAATGAGTTCCTCCTAATTAATCTTATAATTCAACTTCATAAATTGACTTTACCCAACCTCTAATAGTATTACTATAATTTATTAAACCTTCCCATTCACAGACATAATCAAATATTGCATCCTTAGGCAGTTTCATGATTTCAATATCCATTGATGTGTCTGTTGCGTCTAAATCTAGATACTGTCTTACTTTACGCATGATTGATTCTGAATAAGTCTTCATATGTACAACCCCTTTTTCAAAACCTTTTCTATATATAGAATACCTTATTTTGAGAAATATTGCAATACTCTTGGAAAAATTATTTTTGCATTTAGCAGTCATAGAATTAGAAAAAGAAGGACTAGAAAATCTAATCCTTCAACAATTAAATTAACTAAGTGATCTAATAATAGCATTCGCCATATCATCAGTTAATCCATGAAATTCTCCATCAGTTCCGTTCTGTATAAAGACTACATTACCTACAATACTTGTATTGCCCATCCAAAGTATATTGTTTTGTAGACCATGAATTTTACCCTCTTCATTCACTATCATTAATATAGTTTTATCATCATTAGCTGGCAAAATTTCAATATATCCTCCGACTAACTCCTGGAATTTCTCAAGTGTATTTTCTGCTTCTATAATAGTAGGTTTTTCATTTGGCTTTTTATAAACTATTTTTATCATAATGTAGTAATCCTCCTAAAAGGTATTTACTACATTATAACATATACAACTACTTACTTGCTAGCTAATAATAATTCTATCCCTTGACAATTTATTTCTATATTCTTTAATGCTTCTTCATAAGCTCCAACACCACTAAACAATGATAAACTTCTTATGTATTGTGTTTCCTCTGGATAAAATTCTATGAGTTTATTAAATATCGCTTCCAATACTGATACTGTAATACTATTGCCACTCATATACCCCACTTGTTCCTTAGTAATCCCATTATCAAGTAATAACTTACCATACTCGTTTTTAAAACCTTGTAGAGACAATAATTCTCCAGGTGTCATTACTCTATATCCTTTATTATCCTTCACAAAATTTTGTGGATTAGCTAAATTACCCTGTTTTGTAGTTTGACAAACAATTATATCTGAGTTTAGTGAACTATATTTTTTCTTTAATCTAAATTCACTAAGATATTTCATATCTCTTTCTCTTAAATAATACTCATCACCAACACTATTCTCGTAAAAATCAGATGCTTTCTTTATCAAAGGAATTGGTTCTGGAAATTCAAAACCTTTATCAATATCTTTTCTAATACTCAATATGTATACTCGCTGCCTAGAATGAGGAATGTTAAAATCTTTAGACGTTAATACTTTCCAATATGTATTATAACCAATTTGATCTAACAACTCTAACATTTCTTTAAACTCATTCTCAAATTTCTTTTGGGTAAGCCCTTTAACATTTTCCATAATGCAATATTTAGGCATTTTTTCTTTAATAATTCTTAATGCATCGAAAAATAATATTCCTCTTTTATCATAAAATCCTAATTGCTTACCGGAAATGGAGAAGCTTTGGCATGGAGGGCTATAACAAATCACATCGCAATCTGGTAATGATTTTTCGTCAAGAGTAGTAATATCTGCTGGTTCATAACTAGTATTATGTATAAGATTATAACATTGTATAGTTTTTGTATCTTTTTCTATTGCTGCCAATATCTCATGATCTATTCCTAATCTTTTAAATGCTTTAGAATATGCTCCTGCACCGGCAAACAATTCAATTACTTTTAATTTATTCAATATTTAATTCCTGCTTTCTTTATTATTATAGAATCAATTCTGGATTTCATTTTCTTTTATATAATTCATTAAGTTTTTTGTTTAATATTTTTATTTCAAGTGGGTTACGTGAGTGTTTAATTTGTTTTTTGATATTGCTAATATTTTGAACATTATTATCAACCGTATTATTCCATTGTTGACTTAATTCATCTAATGCATTTTTAAAACTCTTTCCTTGATATTCAATATGCTCTGGATGTTCGACAACCGCACTTCCTGTTTCTTTTAATCTGCCAACTAACTTTTTAAGTGCCATGCCTACTTCTGTAGGAGAATATATTTTACCAAATTTCTTTCTAAGAATTATATATGCATAATCACCACTTGATTGATTTGTAATCCATGCATATAGCAAATGGACTGTCTCAACTGTATCATTAAAAAGACTTGGTTTATCTTTTAGCAACTCTTCATTATCTAATGCAAATTGAAGACACTCAATACAATTTGGTATCCAATGATTTAATTCATGGAATTCAAGAGTATTCGTATTTTCAGGTAATGTTTTATTAAGTAAATTTATATATAAACTTATTTGTTGTTTAAATTCGTCCGTCATTATAATCTCGTCCTTTCTAATTATCATTCCTAAAAGCATACTTAATAGCCTCATCAAAACTAGTCCCACCATCATAATATCTCACTTCAAAATCAACTATTCCGGTATCATTATCTCTCTTTGCTACAAACATACTTTGTTCAGGATCTAATCTATTCTTTTTAACAGAATACAATATGTCATTATGTATAACATAGTCTTCATAGTAATTATAATCATCAATTAACATTTCTTGATATGATTCATAATCTTCTAAATCTACATCACCGATTATTCTTTTACATCTTTCCTCTAAGGTTTCATTTATTAAGAAATCAACTGGTATTAATTTTCCTTTGTAATAAACTGTTTCACTCATATTAATTATCTCCTCCTTCCAACAATTCTGGATTATCAAACCTATTTCCAACAACTTGAATATCCATTAATTCATCTAATTTAACATACTTTGTACGGAAACATATTGGAACATGTCTCTTTAATGATATTGCATAAAAAGCACAATCTATAAATTCAACTACATAATATTCACCTTGCCATCCAATTTCCTCAATAATATCTCCTTCATATACCTCATTTTGCTTGTTGCTTTTATCTTTTAAACCTGAAAATTGCTGTTTTTCTGCTCTTAAAGCTTGAATATCCCAATCTCCCTGATATGTAGCTACTCTTTCCATAATTTCGTTTAAGGTAAAATACCAGAATTTATTTTGAAAATAAATTCTAAATTTTATTTCTTGCATATTAATTCTCCTCTAATTATAATCCTAGAAAACCAGACATTGAACGGATTCAATATTGATATCATACAGATTTTACCATACAATACCAATACATAATTAATCTCTAAATCACACTAAAATCATAATCCTCAATCTCTAATCCATCAATATCCTTACCCATTACCTGATCAAATGGTACATCATAATTTTTAATTAAATATGTTTTAATTTCTCCGATATTATCAAAACATTTAGTTTCTACAATTTGATCCCTATACTCTTTTACGGTCAAAGTTAGGCCACTCAATTTAATTTCTAGCACATTAATAATATCCTTAACAATTTCATCTGTTGACCATTTTCTTAAAGCAATATCAAAATCCTTATTCTTTTTCAATTCTTTAATATCATATTCTTCTAACAATTTAATACAGCTTAATGCAATGTCAAATAACCCACAATCAATTAAACCAACTATTAATTTTACTTGATAATAATCTCCTTCCTTAAAATATTTAATATATTTATTGTCAAGTAAATATCTAATATTTTCTTTTGCTGATTCACCAGTATCATTTTTCTTGAACTTACCTCTAAATGCCATATTATAATCATTGCTTAATAATATATCTGATAAGGATATCTCTAAATCTTTGAATACATTATTAATATATTGAAAATAAGCAAATAACTTTTCTTTATTCTCTGCATTTGCATAAGATAATTTGTCAAACATTACAGCAGAAAATTCAGGTAGTAATTTATCTTTATATATCTGTTGAATAATTTCACTTTTGTCTTTAAACTTTTTGACCACATCAAACTCTGAAACTTCAAATCTTTTTTGTGAATCATAATTTTTTGAAATTTCATTAGAAGCAAGAGGTTTGATTTTATAGATTAGATGGTTATCATATTTATCTAAATATCCTACAAAGAACGAATCAAAAATTGTGCTTAGTTCAATTTTACGATTATGTAGATTGCAGTAACCAGTATCTAATTGTTTAATAGTTTCTTGTTGTAATAGAAGTTTTTCTTTTTTATTCTTTGATTCTTCAGCAGATAATTTCTTTCCTTTTGATGGTTTAAAATTATCATCCTGATATTTTACTATTACTAAATAACAATATTCCTCTGGTACTTTTACATTGTTTTTCTCAAGTGGTAATGAATAAAATGCCATAATTTTTATCTCTCCTCTTTATTTTGTATTTATTTACAAATTTACTTTCATGACATGCTCATATTATATTTAACATAATTTTCCCATAATACCCAAACTTCTTTAGCAATATTAATATAATCTTGATCTCTTGTTACAGCACATTCACCAAAATATTCAACGAATATAGTAGCAATAATATGTTCAACTTCTGTAATATTATCACATTCTGGAATCTTTAATATAATATTTAAAGCTTCTACGTCATATTCATCATCTGGGATATTGTCATTCAATAACATAATTTCTGAATTATGGTCATAAAGTATTTTAGTTATATTATCTAATAAATTACCTAATGTTTGCTTCATTGTTTACACCTCCTTCGCATCCTTCGAAACATACATTTTAAGTTATGATACTTATCAATAATCTTCCATTTCAAGCTTATAAGTCCAACAATTTTCACAATTAAAATCTTTATTGCACAAATTACTTACAAAGAAACATTTATTATCTTGATATATCTTTTCTGCATCATTTAACATTTGAAGAAAATCTACAAAATCACTTGGATGAATTTTTATTGTTTGAACTGTAGAATTAATATCACTAATATCATCTCTAAATTTAATAACCAATTCTCCAAATTCATTATCTACAGTAATGGAAGACTCATACATGCCGTCAGATGTGTTTAAGTTTATTATTTCTTCACAAGGTAGTGTGAAATTTAATAAGTCTTTAGCTTTTTGCTCATCTGAATAATAGTTTTCTAATGCATTGTCGGTTTCTTTAGTATTCATTGGTTATTTCTCCTCCTTATCATATAATCCAAAACAAAGCACTCTATCCGAATAACCAACATCATGAAATTCTAATCTACATTCTTTTCGTATCCAAGGATAAGGGTAAGACATTTTTGATAATTGTTCATCTGTCATCAATATCATATAATCAATTTCTAATTTAAAATCATCCTCAAAATCCTTTAATATATTTCTTAATTGGCCCACTGTTTTAATATTATTCATTAAAGTTCCTCATCTCCCATAATCAATATTTCCTTAGTCAAAATACAGTCAGTCATATCAACATCTTTATGTTTTCTATTCATAAAATCATTTGCTTCAAACAATGTGCTAAATTCATATGGTTCCCATCCCTCATTTTTGATGTGTTCCCAAACTATATATCTTCTCATTTGTTTTATCACCTCCTTTATAATTCTTTATACTTCTTCAAAATAATCATCATTTAATGAATATGATAAATCTCCATAACTTTTATTCTCAAACATTGATTTACCATCAAATTCTATAACTTCCCAAATTTGATTTGTATTTATATTTATGAATTGTTTACCGACTTTATAATTTTTTGCATACATCATTGATTGATCACCTCCTCTATATATTATAGGGAATTACCAAAATTTGGGCGTGTCAGGATTACCTATAATATATTATTTTACTCCTACGTTGCGTAACCTCGTTCCCTTCGTAACCCCGAAGGTGTCTCTTAATCCATTACCTTTACTATTGATTAGAGTATTATAAGAGAGATAAAGATTAAGAGACAAGATAAAGCATTAAACCTTAAACCTTAACTAGAATAATATTATTTTTATAATCCATTAAATCCTCATAGAATCTTCTACCACATAATTGTTTTATTTCCTCATTCTCAAAATTATTTATTATACAATTATTAAACGATTCTATATAATTATCCCCTTCAGTAAATTCAAAACATTCTTTATTATTGTCCTCTACTACATTTAAAGTAACTTTATACTTGTTTGGTTCTTTCATAAATTTATGTTCTATCTTTTTATTCCTAGAAACAATCTCTATAAAATTATTATCTGCTAATTGAGTAACAATTTTTCTAATAGTTTTACTTGTAATACCAGTTGCTTGCTCCATTAAACTGTAAGGAAAATAAAATATACCTGATTTTGTAGAATATCTTTTACTATGGATGAGCATTGAATATAATACTAATTTATCATTTTTACTTTTTGCTTTTAAAATTTCCTTAATTTCTAAATATGTAATTTGTACCGTCTTGAATCCCCCGACTAAATTAAATTCATGAGTATAAACATATTCAACAATATTATCTATGTCTTTTAAAACATTGTTCCACTTTGTAGTATAGCAATTTTTATCCTGCTGGTTCATCCATTCTGTGATCCACTCCTTACAATTCTCTCTAGATACCTCAAGATGTTTATAATACTTAGCAATGCTTATTAATGACTTCCACCTCATCCCAGTTTGAGTTAATCCTTTTTCTATTAAATCTTGTATTGCTTCAATTGTAATTTTTTCATCAACATTCTGCTTATACTGTGGCAACAATTTGTGAGCATTTTTTGTCTCTATGTAATCTTCTATATTCTTTGTACCAATATCATCTTCTTCAATGTCAAATATTTTGTCTAAGATCAATCTGAACAAAATATTATCAATCTTTTTTATTTTAGTAATATGTAATGGATCTTTGATTCTTTTCAGACCTTTACCATAGTCACAAAAATAACAATAATTATTTTTATCTACCTTATTGTTGAAATTGATTCCTAAAGGAAGTTTTACGCCCTGTTTATTCGTTGGCCTAAATTCAACTTTGCCATAATTAACTCCTTCGATAATTAAATCTTCTTTTTCTTTTAAGTCTTCTTGATAGAGTACATATTTGTGAAATTTCTTTAGCAGATTTACTTCAATTGGTACATCGAAAAATAACTCTACGTGATACCCCTTACCTCCAGAGAAGCTAATATTAATAAAGTCATCATCTATGCCAACATCTTGTAAAACATGAACTATTTTATCGACAACCCATTTTGCCTTTTCTATGTTTTCCCTTTTCTCTTCTTTATTAGTTTTATCTTTTTGCCCAATGTCCACATCAAAAGTTATAAATTTACTATCTTCTATTCCTTTCATGTTTCTTGCAAAAACACCTATAGTTTTAATTCCATCAATATGATTTTTAACTATAGAATCTGTCAACATTGGGCCATTTGATTTACTATATAAATTATCTTTATAATAAGTAATTTCAGAATATGTATCTTTCTTTGTACTCCATATAAGATACTTAAATCTTTGTAGAATATATAGGTCATTTATAGCTTTAACAATTGCTTCTTTCTCAGGATTTATCATCATTATTTATTTAGTCACTATTCCTCTCTTTTTCACATCAGGTAAGAACTCAGATCATAATTATAAACTCATAATTGTTTAAACCATAGGTCTCCAACGATTGCACCATTCATCAAATGCATTCTGAACTTCATTTGAATTAGCGAACTGTACAAAAGTATCACCTTTAGTTCCTTTGCCTACCTTTAGTGGCGTTATGCCCTTGCTAAAATAGAATTCTGCTTGAGTTAAATTATATAAAAATATGTATTTTTTGTTGATATCGTAATTTATTATAGACATCATTGAAAGCTCCTTTGTTTGTTTAATTTGTTTAGTGGATAATTTTATTTTTACCTATGTAAATCCATACTCAATAAATTTCTTGCTCATATAAAACTCCTCTCACATATATTACTACCACTTCTAATTGTAGCATACTACCAAAAACAATGCAAGCATTTTTATTTATTAATTTCTATGCAATATACATCAAATCATTCTCAATTATGTATATTAATATCACATTATATATATATCAAGGTTCCCACACAAAAGGAACATAATCATCTTCCTTTAACACAGGCCAAGCACTATCTCCTTCTCTAACTTTGCTTTGTAAAAAGTCACATATTAGTTTACCATAATAACTATTAAGATTTTCTGCTATAGTATATTCGCTGTAATCGTCTAAGCTATAATTGCTTGTTGCTACAATTTTCATTATTTTACACCTACCCACTCATATTTAATAACTTCTTTCTTCACTACTTCATAAGTATTACAATCCTGCAAACTATCTTCAAAACCATAATCCTTATATCCATATCTGATATAGAACAAATTCACTCTAAAACATTTTCTATCGGACATTTTCATATAAATATGAGAGTAATATCTTCCTTGCTCATTTTCTTCCTCTTCTCCATCTTGCTCTACATATTCCCATTCTTCATTGTCTACGATTAATTGTGATTCATTATCAATTGCTTTCATTTGTTCATTGGTTAATTCAATTTTCATTTATGTAATCTCTCCTTCTTTAATCCCTTAATAATATTCATTTTATGTTTTGACAATGGCATCAAATTTCTCTCAGGCCAATTCAAGATAAGTGAATCTAGTTCTTTAATCCTAGATTCTTCATCATCTTCTATGTAATTTAATAAATCATCTTGGTCATAAAAGTCTGTACAGGGAGGGTGTAATCCAATATGGTTTCATTTTTGTTGCTTTAGGCATGTTATTTAGTCTCCTTTATTTATAACTTATTTCATATTTATAACTTTTGCCATTTCTTTAATTGCTATATTCAGTCCATCTATTTTCCCTTTTTGATACAGTGTTAAATGATCATCGCCATCTAATATTTCCACTTGTCTTATTTTTAGAAGTTTTGTCAATTCTTTAAGTGCTTCCTGTATTAGATTTACATCTTTGAATTTCAATGTTGTATTCATTATTTCACCTCCTCTCAATAAAATGATTATCATAACCACCATTCTGGTTTTACATCACTATCCACTTTGAGATAATCCAACAAATCAATTAACCCATTGTATATCACAGGAATATACTTGTCTTTTCTATAAACACTAGCTAAAAATCTGTGCTGTCCATCTTCAATAAATGGTATAGGTATTATCTGAGAATCAACGCATTTATTATTAATATGAATGGCATCAATTTTTTCTGGATAATCAATAAAGTATAATATCCTTTCAATATGATCTCGCTTATTCCATTCATCCATATATACATCACATCTATCGAAATTATGTAGTTTATGCTTTGTATGATGTATATAGTTTTCGATATCGGACAGATATATTTCGATGCTGTTCCAATAAAAAGGTGTACCGATATATTCTTGTAATCGTTCCATTAGGACTAATTCAATAGTCATTTATCTTACATCCTTATTAGAATATAATTATTGTAGAGGCCAGACGAATCTAACTTCTACAATAATTATACAAATTACTTTTGATGTTCCATAATTAATTTTTGTACCACTTTATCAACTTCAATTTTACGCTGTTCTCTTCTTTCTTCCATTGTTTTAGTTAAATCATTCTCAGGAGAATTTGGAATTAACTCCATAAAACAAAGTCCATGTGCAAATATATCATTAGTTAATGTTGTCATAAATCCTTCATTTTCAATGACCTTCTTACAAATACAGCAAAATTTCATACTTAAAACCTCTTTCTTATGTTTAATTCCTTATGTATAGTATAACATATTAATTTACAAAATGCAAATAATTATTTTAGGATTTATAAAAACTTTCCACTTCCAAGGAAATGTAAAATTTCCTTGGATTTATTTACTACCATTTCACATTTTTTACAGTTTCTCTATTTGTAGAACAAAAATCAGGACTAACCCAACGTTCTACACCATTAATTTCTACAATATGCCCATCGCGATATCCTTTTTTGATCTCCTCGTCACTAACTTTCTCAATATATTTAGCAAGAATTGGTTCATCAATTAATCTAGGTCTACACCATACCATTTCATCTTTTTTAAACATAAAAATCATTCCTTTCTAAAACACATTAAAAATCTTCTGGATTATTCGAACCATCATCTACAAAGCTAAAACTTGTTGATTGAACTGTTTTTCTTTCTTCAACTCCACATCCTGGACATTTGATTACATGGTCTTCTAAATGTAGTATAATTGCTTCTCCGTCTTCATTTGCACTCTTTTTATGATAAACTGGGCTTATTGTAACAAACTCACTTAATTTCCCAGACCATCCACACTCACAAGTTACTTTAAAATCCATCTATCTTTATACCTCCTAATTTAATAGTAAATGAGATATAGTTTGCATTGTTTTTAATACATCCCATCTGCAATAATCTTCTAGAGTTGAAACTAAGGAATCAAAATCTTCAGATTCCCCGTAAGTATCAGCTATAACTAAAACCGTCTCTAATGGCACACCATATTCCGTTGCCATACATTCTAAATATTCCCTGCGATTCTTGTAACCATTGTTTTGATATATTATTGGCATAGGATCACTCCTTTTTTAATTTAGTTTTCTATATATAGTATAATAGGTATTGATTGTAATTGCAATATCTATACGAAATTTATTTTTATATTTTGGAATACTTGGATTAATATATGAAATTTATTTGGTTACTAATTAAATTTTCAATTACATCTGTATCTTCATTCTCTAAACCTTGTTTAATAATTTATTAAATGCTATAACTGCTATTTCTAATTGTTCATCTGTTGGCTCGGCTGTTGTAAATGATTGCATCCATAATCCAAATTTTTTAACTGGAAGCAATATTAACACATCATGTTTATTTACTAATTTAAATAATTCATATGTCAAACTAAATAGAAAAACAATGGCTAAGGTTTTAACCCATACGGGAGCCACTATATAATAAAATATTACATTAAAAATTAATAATTTTTTAAATATCAAATATCCAATAAATGATGTACCACATCTTGGATGAATAGTAGAACATTTCTTAGCATTTGTGATGTTTACTTCATATCCACTTTCATAACAATTTATAATTTTATGCTCTGCCCCATGAAAATATTTTAAAGATTTTGACATAGGATTTATTGAAAAAGTAATAGCGATATAACCTATAAATATTGTTAAAAATAATATTGACATAACAATATTTGTGTTTAAAAATGGTAGGAAATTAATTATTAGTGACCCAACAATTTTAGGTAATAAGTAAAATAAAAAATATATTAATAAACCACTAATTGATAATCCTAAAATATTCAAAATTATTTTCTGTATATTACTCATGGATTTTTCCTTGGGAGTATATAATTCCATAGCTTTAAACATTTTAATGAAAATACCCATATCTAAGAACAAGACAAATCCTCTAATAATAGGGATATCGTATAATTTTTTATTAAGATAATATTTTTCTGTTTCTAAAACTGAATTAATTTCCCCATCAGAATTTTTTACCGCAATGGAATAATGGTCTTTATCAGAAAACATTACTCCATTTGGGACAGCACTACCACCATAGGTCTGTATTATTTTATTTTTAATTCCAGCCATATTAATCATTTCCTTTCTCGCTCTTTACTTCTTTAACCAATACACCTTTTTCATAATTATATCTCCCACTAGGACTCAATACCGTAAATTTCATTCCCATTAATTTCATTAATTCTAATCTAAAATTAGCCAACCATCTTTTATGTGCTGTATAAGGATTTATATAATAAAAGTCTTCTTGTTTTGACATTATTGCATTTAAGAATGTCTTTTGATACGGAAGAAGTTTAATATCTGGATTAAAGTCTTCAACAAGTGATACCGGATTATTATCATAGTAATCTTTAAATTTTGCATATCTTTCTTTGAAACTTAGGTTATCTTGATCTTGATTATTCATAAAAATAGCCTCCTATATTCTTCTTGTGATTCAAAAACTATTTTAATTGCTCAAAATACTCTTTTATCAAAATCCACAATGCATCGCATAGTTCCATTCCATAAATTTTACCTTTAACTCTTTCATCAAATAATCTTAAAGTACAATCTATACAACTACAACCTAATAATATTTCAAACATCTGACCAATACTCAAAAGAGGAATAGACATATTAAATGGTTTGTTGTGACCATCCCATGCAAATTGTTTTCCACTTAAAAAATCATTTTCAAGACATATAAAAATATCTCCTTGGTGTTGATGCTCATTCCACCAATCTCTGAGTCTGTTTTGTTGATCTAAAGTTAATTCTTGTAATTGGTCTATTGTGATTCTTTGCTTCATATTACTTACTCATCCCTTCCATGTGATTTAAGGTAAATATATTTTTCTTATTACTTTAATTTTAGTATTTTTAAATTTATCAATAAAAATTCCCTGAATTTCCTAACATTTTCTGTGGTTAAATCTTCAAAGATAATATAGCAAGCTTCACCTTCATATTTTTCTCTACTATCTATTTCTTCGTCTATTATTTCAACAAATTTATCTTTATCACTTGTAAAGTCAAACTCTTCAAGAAAATTTCTCATTAATTCTTCCTTATCGATTTCTTCCCATTGTTGATTTGTCATTTTAATTCCCTCCTCAATCTATCATATTCTTTTTCAGTAATTTCAACTGCTTTATATATCTTAGAAAAATACTCCCATAACTTTTCATTTTTCTTATAACTAATACTGCAAAGTCCTGTGATATTATCTGATTCATCTAATTCTTTAAAGTATTTATGTGTCATTATTTACACCACAATTCATCAAGAAAATCAATATAATCATTAAATTCATTATCTGTCATAGCACCAAGATCAGCAACATTTAGATTAAATTCATTTTCGGTGTTTCTTATGAATTGTAACAATGTTTCGTTTTCATTGACTTTTGTGTGCATGTCTTCTGATGTGTATTGCATTTGCTTATTCCTCCTATTATCTAATTTTATTCTGGAATATTTACTACGGACACAACTTGTTCTGCCTTCCACGAATCCATCATGTTAATCACTTCTGAAACACTATCTCCGAACTTTACATCAGTATCTCCATCTTTAAACACTACAATAAATCTCAATTATTTCACTCTCATTTCTTTTAATATTTCCAATTAATCACATTGCAATTCCCATTTATCCACCGTATTACCTCTCACAATTGGAATACCGCAAAAACGATAACCATTTTCATTAACAAGTAGTTTGCCTATTATTTCCTTGTCATCCATCAATTCGTCAAATACATTGAAGTTAATGAATATTGATTTAATTTTACCACCATAGGTTTTCTGCAATTCTGTTTCTTTATCTAAAATATCATGTATTAGTTCAGTAAGTAATTTCATTATTTATTCCTCCCATATTTCTTTAATAATTCATTCATATAATTTGGTTCTGACTTAATTTTATTGTTACTTTCTTCAGCTTGCTTTTTATATTCATCATTTGCCTTGGCATAATATTTCCTAAACAATCATATCTCTTGCCACCATATTCATTTACTTCACTTTCGAACTCTTTTAGTAATTTATGAGGATCCATTTCTTTGATTGTTTTACTTAGTTTTATTAAAGTCGCCCCTTTTTTACTTCTATTTAATTAAATCACATCTAGTTAATATTTTTCCATATGAACTTAAATCATGTAATATTACCTCTCTTATGCCATTTTTTAACTCATATACAATCGTATAAGTTTTAACCTTATTGATAACATTCTGTAACTTATAATATAAGTCACCGTATACGCCTAATATATCATCACCAGTTAATTCATTAAACAAATAGTGACTATACATAGATACTGATTTTAATGTAGAAAACTTTACATCTATTTCACTCGAATCATTCCCTACACCTATACTTAATTGTATTACACCACCATTGTTTATAAAGTTATCATTCAATTCTTTAATTTTTGAAAGTAAAAATTCATTTTGCTTTTCCAGTAAACTTATTTGTTTTTCATATAGAATTATCTGTTCCTTCTGAATGTCTACGATTTCAAAAAGTGGTATTATTAAACCTTTCATTTGATTCATCCCTTTCTTTTAAATTCTTTTCTCGCCATATCTTGAATTTCTCTTAACGCTTGTAATATTGATGGAATTAAAATAGCTTTATGTCCTTTATTTAAACTATCAATCAATCCATCAATATATGCTTGTATAATTATTTCTGTTTCGCTCATTTATGTAATCGCTCCTTACTATAAATTTAATATTTATTTATTATACAACTCCTTGGGTATTAAATCAAGGAGTTGTATAATATTATTTATTACTGTAATAGAGGAGATTGTTCAATATATTCTTGATTTGTATATGTATTATCTTGATCTTCTATGTATTCCTCTTGTTTTTCTCTGGGTAAGTGAGTCCAAGAAACTCCTCTTGCTATGTTAGTTATTGTTGACTTACTTACGTCATATTTTTCTGCTAATTGTTTTTGAGTAGCTTTTCGGTTTATTATTGCGTCAATTATTTCTATCGCTTGAGTTTCTGTAAGTTTAGACTGACTGTTTGAACTACCAATATTTTTCTCTCGTTTTTTAAAATATCCATTCTCTTTTATGAACGGTATTGTAATATGTTTCCATGATGTTCCAACTGATATTTTATATACTGTTTTACTGCTAATATTGTATTGTTCCATTATTTTTGTAATAGGTATATTTAGTTTCAATAATTCTAATATTTCTAGAACCTTATCATCTGTAAGTTTGGATGCTTTATTTAATTCTCCTTTATTAAGTTCTCCAATTGATTGTTTATGTATTTCTGGAATTAATACATCACAAATTTTCTCCCTTAATTTTACCAATCTTTTTATTTCTGTTTCTTCTGTACGATATTGTGATAAATTTTGTGCCTTACATAATTCACTTTTAAACTTTACAGTTTCAGGACTATGAAATCTTTTGCCAGTGCCTTTACCTAATCTATTTTTACTTATCTTATCTTTTTGTTCATCTGTATATCTTATATTTAGATTTGTGTTCACATAAACAGTTCTCATATTGTATCCAAATTCATCAATATTACTTTTTAATTTATTGGTCCAATAATCTTCTCTTTCATCTAATTTATTTTTATCATCAACAAACTCTAAGATTTTAAATTCGAAGTTTTCTTTTCCATATAAATTATATGCTTTTTGAAATTTATGATTTTTATGTATTCCCTTTTTTAACATGTAGAAATGCTGATTTTTACGCTGTCTTAATCCTTTTGTTCCACCAACATATACTTTTCCATCTACTTTACAAGTTATTTTATATATCCCTCTACGATTTGGAACATTAATCAAATTATTTTTACTCCTTTGTTTTATTTTAATTTTGAAATTTATTTTTCTCTTCAAGATGTATCCATTATTTGTGATCACCTCCTTAATTTAATCTAACGATCATAGATTTAGTTGCAAATATATCTCATCATTTTCAGCTTGAGTAATTCCAATATATCTTAAAGTTTCCTTGGGTGAAGAGTGGTTGAGTAGGGCTTGGATTCTGGTCAAATCTACTCCATTTTCATATAGAGCTAAGGAAAATGATTTGCGTAAAGAATGACAGCTAATTGCTTCTTTAATTCCAACTGCATCTGCTGCATTACTTAATATAGTGTGAGCACATTGCCTAGTAATTGCTTCATTTCCTTTTCTAGAGGCAAATAGGGATGTCTGAGAAGGTTTTATAGTTGATAAATATTCCGCTAATGCTTCTCTAACATTATTATTAAGAGGAAAGCTTTTTCTCTTAGAAGTTTTCTGCTCCTTCAATAATAATCTTTCTTTAATCTTACCATTCTCGTCAACAACATCCGATACGTTTAAATTCAATAAGTCAGAAATTCTAAGAGCAGAGTTAATTCCTAGTACAAATAAGGCCCAATCTCTTAGAGATTTTGATTTTAAATAAACTTTCATTGCTTCAATATCTTTTGAACCCCGTATAGGTTGAACTACATTCATTTGTAATCATCTCCCTTCTAAATCTTCACAGTAAGCCCCACATTACCCTTGTAAGCGTTCGTATCTACATCCTTAACACTAACATACATAACAACAGATAAAACGATTAGAGCAATGATTATTAGTTTAATTCTCATGGTTATGCCACCTCTTTCTCATAATATTTATGTTCATTACTTATGAATAATTATATTAGAGTTTTTTTTGTTTTATAACCATGAGAAAATTAAATTATTTAATAAATTTATTTTTACATTATGTAATATCACATTCCAAAATAAGCAATCTCCAACAATCCAGTTTCTTTCAATATCCTTTTTACCAGTGGTCTACAGATTTCTTTTGACTTTCCATGGTCAGTAAGAGTTATAGATTTTTTAGTATGTATGTTTTGAAAAGTAATGTGAGAGCCTTTTTGACGCAATCTGATCCAGTTGTATTTTTGTAATAGTTGGACTAAATCATTTAGGGAGAAACCTTTCATCCTCATTTATAGTGATCGCCTCCTTTCTATAGTTTAAATTGGTAAATTTATTTTACACCCAAGATGAAAACTGTCTCTTCCAACCAGTTTCAATAATAGATTCAAGATATGTCCAATTACAATATTCAGAAATTCTATCAGGATTAGCATTAGATATTGTTAAATATGGTCTAACACTTAGACGCTTCATTTCTTCGATATCAATAATTTCTTTTCCTTGATGATAAACTTTATTCGTGTAATGGTCTTTCCCTGCTTGTAATACCATAAAGTTTACTGGTTGAGCAAAACAATTAGAATTAATTGCTTCAGTTATAAAGTTTTGTTGTTCTTGACTGTTGCCATGAACAAATATGAATAATCTGTTGTCTTTGTCTTTCATTTCGGTAATTTCTTCTGTAAAATTATTCTCCCATGCTTCATCCAAAACTTTATCTTCTAAACGATAATTTCCCATCTTAATTTTCCTCCTTAAATTTCTTCAATGCATCAATCGCTAATTCATAAGCTTTAACCATATGTTTTCGTGGCCCTGCTGCTTGAGGATTTGTACTTTTGCCCATTTTAATTTGATTCTCTAATAATTCAATCGCTTATTCATAAGTCATTGCTTCAATTTCTTCAGAAGAAGATTTCCAGTGAATTTGGGTTTGTGATAAATCCATTTAATTTTCACTCCTTATGTTCTCATTTTAATCTTTATAATACTTATAATTACAATCCCTAAGATCCTTAATATGGTCATAACAACCGATTAATGAAAATTGATGTTCATATGACTTTCTTTCTTTGGAATAATTTTTATTATGCACCATATTGCCTAATTCTTCATATTGCTTATCTAACTCCTCTGGTGAAATATTTTGGTCTACTAACACCTTAATATTATATCGTGGACTACATTTCAACCCATTTTTATTTTCATCACGCACTCCTACAACTTTTATACAAGAGAACATATTTGGTAATTCACTAAAAAAATTAAAAGCAAATAATCTATCAAATTCATGATTTTCTTTAGTTTGTCTTTCCATTTCAATAAATTCATTCCATTTCCTTTCTACATAATCTTCTTGGGTTATAGATTCATCTCTTCTAAATTGGTTATAAAGTTCAGTTTCCTCGTTGAATTCTCTAATACATTGATAACCTTTATAAGAAAAATCTCCATCTCCCCATTCTGCTTTTTCATAAGCAACTAGGGCATTATCATCTGTAAGTGAATCAACAAAATATAGTTTTGAATTTTCACTGATTGCTTTTACTTTATCTAAAAATAAATTAATATCATTTTCAAAGCTCAAATATGTTCTACTTGGTTTAAATTTATCAATAAGCCATTCATGTTCACCAAAAATTTGATATCCTTTTTTAGTTAACCATATTCCGTATTTCCATAATGGAGTTTGTTTTAATGTGAAATGGCACACTGTATTTTGCCCAAATGAAAATATGAAATATCCATTACCAAATGTTTTCTTGGTTATAGTAAATTTCTCTGAAACTTTGGTTAAGATATTTTCTAGTCTTGATTTGTTGTGTTTCTTTATTAGTCTTTTCTTCATTTTAATTGTCCTCCTTGCTAAAATATATATTCTTCCATCGTTCTTCATATGTCAATGGTTTAACTTTACCAGATAATAATTCCTTAATCAATTTAATTAAGAACATTTATTTTCAACTCCTTCTATTTTCTTAATCAAATAAAATCCTACAAATGTTGTGTATTTACCTCTATTACACTCCTTTGGATTATGTATTACTTTCCTACTCCTGTCTTTATTTGTTACACCATATGGGCCTACTTTATGTGACCATGTTCCATCATCATTTTGTCTGTACCAGTGATAATCATCATCTGCCATACAAAATGCGACTTTCCAACAATCATTATCTGCAATATATTTTTCATATGTTGTTTTAATAAGTTTATACCCCAAACGTCTTAAATCTCTCCTTACAGAATTAAGTATCTCTTTACTTGTTATTTCTATATCTTCGTAATCTCTCCAAGATTCCGTACCTTTTCCTCCTAAGTATCCTGGTTGACAATAATCATAATCTCTATAAGGTTTATTGGTGTATGGGTTATTAAGTTGATTAATGGCATATGTGTAGCAATTATTATTTTCTCTTCTTGAGAATTTTCTTGCGATTGAATCATTAAAAGTTAAACCATTATACTTAGATATTTCTTGAATCATCAGCTTTTAACCTCCTTTGCATAAATTTTATCAACTCACTGTTAACTCTCCACCACATTTACAATGATATTTTTCAAGATTTCTAATCACACCTGATATACGATCTTTATATACTTTGATATGGCATTTTTGACACTCAATGGTATATTTTGCATTTGGTGATATTTCTCTTTCTGCACCAATGTTTTCACAGGAATTGGTTCTTGATATTTTATATCCATATGCTCTGTTCATTTTGCTTATATGAGATTTCCATAATGCTTGATGATTCATAGAGTCATGACAGGTGTGGCATATTTCATGTGCTAAAGTTTGCTTTGCCATTTTATCTTCTGCTTGATCAAATATTGAAGATAATTCAATAATAAATTTATCTGATTTCTTAGAGCATCTTCCAAATCTTTTTGCTCTGGTATTGATAATTACATTTGGATCAATGTTTTGAGATATTGGGATATTTAGTTGTTTTGCTTCTAGGATTACTTCTTGGAGAAGTTTATTGTATCTGCTCATTTTGATTCATTCTCCTTCATTGCATATATTTTTAATAGTTTATCCAATGATTCTAAAGTAATTTTCATCATAGGAGTTGATTTAATTTTGATTTTTCCATGATGGATTTTTAAGTTTACTGCGCGTGTATCGAATTTATAATCTCCAATTCGATATGTTCCATATCTGTCTAGATTTGCACCATGTTTTACTAAAAGTGCATTGATAGCGGAAATGTGTAATCCTCTTGCGGTTGATGCCATTTTTATGTACCTCCTAATAAATTTATTTCTGTATTTAGTGTATCACAAATCAAGAGTTATTGCAATAGTCAATACCACCTAATTCTCCCACAACTTCAACATCTTCTAACTTTAATCCAATTGGAGAGAATCGAAGACAACCACCTCTCTCATAACATTGATCATCTTCAAGGTCTTTCCAATAATGATATAAACATGATTTACAATTGCGGATTACTTTAATTTTAATACTCATAAGTTATTTTCTTTAACTTATAATCTTTTTCTGAGTCAACATTATTTTCAAAGTACCCTGTCCAACCACAATTTTCACATTGTAATTCATCTTTGCAGATATTATATAAATGATCTTCATGATATTTTGTTACTATTGCTCTAATTTCTACATCCTCTTTTACATAAAATTCATTGGTGCGGCAGATAGGACATTGGATTGTGTTTCCTTTTACAATTGCTTTCATAATTTATCTCTCCTTCTAATTTCAATAAATGGGTTAAAATGCAATTTTTATCTGATTACCATCTTTCATTTTTACTAAATAGTTCAATAATTCTTTCTTTATCATCTAATTCATAATCAAATAAAGAAGTGCAATCTTCACATATAATACCCCAAGGATTATTGTAATCAGGGACTCCTTCGCTTTTTCGCTTTGATATTGTTCCATCCTTATTTAAAATTCTATATTCGGTAATGTTCTTTTCTCTATATTCTTTAAGATTAGAACTACCACAATTCAAGCAAACAATTGGTTTTCTCATATCTTTCATCCCTTTCTTATTTAAACTAACCTTCAATCAAAATATAATCTTGTAATTTTTTATTCCATCTATATTTTGTATTTCAAAATTCGGATCATTACGATTCTTCCATAATGTTTGACTACAACTTGAACATACATATGAACCACTATATTTTACTTCTAAAATATGGAATAGAGTGTATTCTAGGCTATCACAAATAGGACAATGCAAAATTGCTTCTGGTAATGACATTTTACTTCCTCCATCTTACGTTATTAATCCAAACCATTAAACACAAACCAAGTCTCTAATAACCCTTCATGGTTAACATTAATAAATATTTGATCCGATTTATCTAGAATATCTCTAAGAAAATAATAGACATTTTCAATATCTTCTTTCTGAGGTATATTGAGACTATGTTTTGTTCTCACAATCATATACATCTCAAATCCATTGTCTATGATTTTTGTTACATCTTCACCATAGAAATGATCAAACTTTTTCTTTATATCGTTTAGGAATTTTTCTACTTCAGATTTTGATTTCAAAACTTGTCATCCTTCCACATATTATTGCTTGTTCCCTCTTTATAATCCATAGTTAACCACATTAGTTTATTTGATAAAACTTCATGATCCCATTCTGATTTATTACTGTTTTTGAATTGAATATAAATAATGTCAATTTCTTGAAAGTATTCTTCTTTAGTCATTTTTATCATCCTTTCAATTTGTTAATTTAATACCCATTCTAACCCTTTGATATATCCCTCCATTAAAGATATTCTGGTCTCTTTTCCTTTAATTGCATCACTATTCATATTGGAACTCATTCTTTTTAATATTTCAAGCTCTGATTTTAATGAATCCATGTTAACTTTAAGACTTTTAATCTCTTTTTCAACATCATCAATTAATTTCATTTAATATTATCCTCCTTTAAGGTATAAAATAAGTATTTGAATTGATTATTAACTTAAATTTACTAAAAACTCTTTAAATTGATTTAGAATTGGATGCCACCTATAATCATCAATTTTATTATCTTCATTCAAAACAAAACTTAATGCGGTTACTTGATCCTTGTAATGGCACATTAAGTTGTATAATTGTCCAACTAATTTTTGTTCTTCTTGGTCTAATTCAGGAAATTTTCTGCCATTTTCAATTTCTTTTATTTTTTTACCAATTTTATCAACAGAAGATTTTAATTCATTTCTAGTTTCCATGATATTTACAACACTTCTCATTATTAACACTCCATTTCAAATTTAATATATGGTTTATCGTCTTTTATTCTTATCATATGTTTTTGTTTCACCATTGGTATATCCTGGTCTAGTATCGACCTCTTTTATCATTGTACAAGGTGTACAATGATAAAGTTTATATACTTCACTTCCATTACTAACACATCCATAAGTATCATATACCCAATTATGAAATCCGAAAAAGCAAGACATATTCAATTAAATCATCCCCTTATATCAAATATTAATATTGAGACTTCATTCTTCTTAAACTTCATTTTCTAAATTATATTTTTATTCATGTCCAAATGCTTCCCAACCATCACTTTGATCAAAATAAATCCACATTAAAAATCCATTACCATCCACTCCAGCAACCTCAATTCCTTCTATATTGCTTTCATCTTGATCATACAAATCTGATTCTTCTTCGGTTAGCAAATGTAAGGGCATTGTAGTATTGGTATCACTTACAATATACCACCTTTTAGTATTTTCGTCATCTGTGATAAGTATTGGTTTGTTAAGATATTTTTTCTGAATGTCTTGTCTAGATAATTTGTTTGGTTGATTCATTTTAATTATCATCCTTTCTAAATAGATTTTTATTCCTTATCATACTTTTCTGCAATTGTTTTCCATTGTGGTTTAAGTCCAGTAATTTCCACAAATTTACGAGTATCTAAATTTTCAAACCAAAATTGAACATTTGCAGAATACTCTCCATTTTTATTAAGTACATTTATACGAGTATTATCTGGAACATTTTGTAACAACTCAATTAACTTTGCTTTAGTTAAAATACCTTCGTACATACATTCACTTCCTTATTATTAAATTTATACTAAATTATACTTAAAATCTATTTCCTTAATATCAATATATTTTTCTTCTCCACTAAGAAGTTCAATTTTTAACTTAGTACCGATTCCCCAAATTGCTCTTACTTCTTCTAATATTTCAATTGACTCGCCATTGTACATTGCTCTTTTTGGATTTAATATTTGATTGTTAAAACCAATTTTAAAACTATCTCCTATATCTTCGTTAATATCGCACAAGTCAATTTTTAATTCATCATCGTCCGATATAAGAGAAATTAAATAATCCTTAACCTTTAATGCCAATTCTTTACTAAACCATTTAAATGTTTCGTTAGATTTTCTTCCGTTTTGTATTGAAAATGCTACAGGCTCTTCATCTAAGAAATACATTCTATAACCTACATAGGTGTCTGTGCAATACCAATTACCAACCCAATATGCTTTTAGTCTGTCTTGATCTATATATCCGAATTCAAGATCAAACTCAGAACTAAAATTTTCTATATCCACATTAGATTCATTCTTTTGAGATTTGTCAATTTTGTTTGCAATATCAATTAGTTTCATCTTATTACATCTCCTTTAATTTTAATATTGTTTACCCATTCTTCTTAAAACTTCATTTTCTAATTTATCTCTTTTGTCTGAATCTTCTTTTAAGAAAACATATTCCATATTTCCATGTTCAAAACACATACCCATGAGATTATCCAGAATGTCTTCATCAGATACATCTCTAAATACCAATAAGTTTTGAATCTCCTCAACCTTCTTAATGCCATCCATACTACATGATTCACAAATATAATCTTGTTTGATTTCTTCATTTTCAACAGGGCAGTCTTCATCTCCATATTTACAACCATGCAGAATACAACAATGAGTTCGATGTACTCCGTATTTACTTTTATCCATTTTATTCATTTCCTTTCTTTACCAAATGAAATGAGTCTTTGATCGTTTATTTAACAATATATCCATTTTGTTCTAAAAAGTAAATATCTTCATTTAATTCCTGAGTTTTAACAATATCATATCCTTGTGACATTAACCTAGCCCTTACTTCTTCAATTTTTTCTCTTTCATTTAATTTGTAGGGGATGTTAAATTTTTCTGATGCTTCTTTTTGTCCAAATTCTTTAGCATAATTATAAAAATCTTCTAAAGTTAATAAATCCTTTTTGCATAATGTAGAATAAATTACTTTAGTGATATAAAACACATTGGTTATTCGACTTAATAAAATGGATTTATCTAATTCTTCCTGCCTGTTTAAATTATCTTCTGAAAATAGTCTCTTCATCAGTCTATTTTTATGCACGGCATACATTGCTTTACGATCTAAATCTTGATTTTGCCAATCATTATGTTTTTCATATTCATCTATAAAATCGTTTAATTCTTTATCAGAAAACCCCTCATATTTTTGTACTGGTAGTTTGCTATATATCACTTTATCTATTTCATCCAATTTAAATTCCATTTGTTTTCGCTCTCTAATTGATCGTGCATCTCTTATCCCTTTGTTTGCTTTATCATATAATTCCTCTAACTCACCTAATGACAGTTCTATATAATTCATATAATTAACCTCCTTATTTTTAATTCTAAATTGTCCTAGCAAATACCTATTTCTATTGCACCTTAGTTATCGTAACATCAAAATCAATTTCCCAATCACCATCGTCCCATTCCTTATCAAATATCTCAATCAAATGACACTTCGTACACCTTGCACCATAATCAGCCGAACCATATCCATTACAAACATTTGAATCGCTACAGGAAGTTCTACTATGGTCAATTAAACTCAGAATCAAATCTTTCTGTTCTCTTAACTTCATAATTTTAGTTTTTGCAATATTTTTGCGTTTATTTAATTTTTCATCCTTTAATATCTGTTTTTGCTTTTCTAATTGTTCGCTCAATTCTTGCAATTCTTGTGCAGACATTTTAGAGATATCCATATTCATACTTCCTTTCAATTCCCTGTTTTAATCAATATTCCGAAAATACTCTGTCGAAAAAATACAACCATGAATATTAATAAATTTTCCGATTTGATCTACTAATTCATCCCCATATTTTTGAATAAACTCATCTATTTCTAAATATTTATCATGCTCTCCATCACTAAAGTAAACTACATCGTAATTTGCATCTATTTTCTTTTGAAGATAATCTTTTACTTTCATTTCTTATGCTCCTTTCAAATCTATCTTTCCAATGATTTAAAATATTCTGCTCTTTCTTTTTCCATAAGCCAATTAGTATAAGAACGTCTTATTAATTGAAAGTAATCATCCAATATATCAAAGTCCCTATTGGTTATAGTCTCTCTAATAGTTTGTCGGACTTGACTAATTTGTTTTTGATATTCTTCTTCGGTATTAAAATCAGTCATCCATTTTCCTTGTTCATTTAAGAATTGATCTTCAATCATTTTATTCCACCCCTTCATTTGATTCTTGATTTAATTCATTTCCAAGTTGATCTATAAACTGATACAATCTCTCGTATGCGTTTATATATTCATCAATTCTCTGTTCACCAATATCTTCTTTGCGATTCCAAACGATATCATTTAATTCTCTTGAACCAAAAACAATGTTATGTTTATTACCTAACTCCTTCAATTTACTTAATTTGATTTGAAAAGTATTATGCTCTTTAAAATATTTCTCCTCTTCTCTAAATAAAAGATCACACAAATCATGAAACCATTGACTAATTATGTTCTTTCCGGTATGGGCCATCTGATACGAATATTCTGTGGAAGGGCAAGTTGTACTCATATCTTTAAATTCTGTACCAAATAACCAATACTTGCCAATCTTATACTCTGTGTCAATAATTTTTCTTTCATCATTTCTTTTTATCCATGCTTTTTTAGAAACTGTTTTTACATAATCGTAATTGTCTTTAGGTAAAGTTTCTTTTTCATTTTCCCATTTAGATAAAATATTTAGTAAATAAGATGCAATACCATCTTTTAAATCATCTATGAATTTAACTTTTTCACTCTCAGTTAATTGATTTTCGATTTCGTATATCTTACATTTACCTGTTGTAATTCTAAAATTAGAAATATGTTTAATTGAAGTTTTCATATTGTAAAAGCTCAAATCTTCTACTTTGTATTCCATTTTTAATAATCTCCTCTTGACTGCTCACCCTATGCTGAGTCAGTTTACAATATAAAATCGGAACCTTAGATTAAATTGTAAGACAATAAAGCATGATGTTGTATATTGTCATAATAAACTACAACTTGATAACTAATTGAAATTATTAAGTATTTGTTTTTATGCTCTCCAATCCATCTATTAATTTCTTTTTCTAAAGATTTTCCATCGTTATAATAAAAATGTTTTACATGCATAATCCTTTTATACCTCCCCTTTCATTTATAGTATAAAATCGTGCATTTAAATCCTTTGAAAAACTACATCATCTAGAAAGAAATCTCCTTCGGCCCCAAAATAATCAGTAATGATTCTTGGGAATCCATCTCCATAATCCAAGACAAATCCCTTAACAATATTCTGGGCATCACCCATAATTCTAATAGCATATGGGTTTCCCTTAATGATCATTTTGCCATTTTCATAATAGATATCTTTAGGCTCAATTTCCACCTCTTCAACTAAGATTGATTCACTTATATTCACAAACATAATTTGATCACTCTTCTTTCTTTTAAATTCCGATTAAATAGTATTTTGAATTGAACTGACTTATTATTCCTCACGCAATTTACATTGAATAGATCGAATACCAATTAACGCTTTGACTAACCTTTTATATGTTCGAGAACCATCTTCAACAGATTCACTTAAATCATTTAGAAGCTCATTTATTTCATGAAGTTCATCTAATACAGATGTTAAATCCTTCTGCTCGATAATACATATCTTTTTCATAGTTTAAAACCTCTTTTCTATATTAAAGTTACTTCAATTTCTCTACAGCAAAACCCAGTCCCCTTGCTGGACTTTCGTTCATACCTACAGCATAACCATTAACCAATTCAAACCAGTAAGTAATGTTTTTATGTTTACCAATCCATTGTATTTCACGAGCATCATGTACTTTCACAACTTCTACTTCTGCATATTTTCTTGCTCTACAATTATCATATTCGCAACCCATAAAGTCATAAGGCAATTCATCTTTGAGTTTTCTCATCAGTAAAAAACCATCCTTTTCTGGAAGCTATTTCTGCTTCATATTTTCAAATTCATTAAGACAACTTGTTTTAGTATATGTCATAAACTTGTTTATCAACTCTTCTGTTAAGTCAATATTAAAATGAAAATTATCACTGAAAGATATATCTTTTTCTGATATAATGCTTTTAGTTTTCTTTATAAAATTTTCTTCGGTCATTGTTTGACTTGTAGTAATATAAATTGTTCGTCTGTCACTTATTCTTGATAAATCACATTCAACACTAAAAATTTCACCATCTAAAATATTCTTTAGTACCTCAAAAATCATTGGATTTAACATCTTGACTTCCTCCTTTTATTAACTATGTCAATTTAGATATTTAACGCAATTGTAATGCGATTTCTCTTGCCTTATCTAAAGAAACATTGTATATACCAACACCAAGTTTATTGTCCATAAATCTTTCTTCTAAATCAAGTATCATTAAAGTATTAAGACTATCAAACATTACCAGACCAATTTCCGTGATAAACAAATTTACAGGAGGAACAAAAACATAATTGTTATCAGTATCATCATTATATTCGATGGCATTCAATTTAGCTAGATTGATGATAGTTTCACTAGAACATCCCACATTTTCTTTGTTTTTAATTAAAGAAATATACTCGCCAAAAGTCATAATTCCAAAATAATGATTCTCTGTAATCTTTTCAAATTTTGTTAAATCAATATCTTGTATTTTCATCATCTTAAATTTCCCCTTTCAATTCCCCTAAATTAATTGGTATAAAACACATCACCTTTAGTTGCTAAACTTTCAGCTCTTTTACAAATATAATCAATCAACTTCTGAGATTCAGAACACTTATACATTTTACGAGTCATGTCAGGCATGTATTTTCTAATTATTGATTTTAACTCATCTACTGAAATGTTTTGAAGTTCATTTAGAAGATTTTCTTCAGTTCCTTCTCTTAATATTTGAATAGGATTTAACATACTAAATCAATCCTTTCTACTCCATTAAATCTTCAATCTTAACCCCTAACGCATTAACTAATCTTAAAGCATTTTCAAAACTGATATTGGTCTTTTTACTAATCTTTCGATATTGATAAATCGTTTCAATACTCAATCCAGTTTTATCAGCTAACCCCTGACCATTCCTATGATATTCTGAGTTATCAATAATTCTGACTAAATTGCGTTTTATGACAGTAGAATCAGTTTGATTATATTTTGCTATAAGTGATTCTAAATCTTTCTGCTGAATGTGATTCATTTTTCTATGTATTCACCTGCTTTCTGACTGATTTATTTTACTTATTGTGTATATTATATATCTTGGCAATTGGTATGTCAACCCCAATTTGATTAAAATAAAAAATATTGTTTTTATATTTATACCAAAGAAATTACGGATTTATTGGATTATGATATGAGTGAAGCAGGATGTTTTAAGTCCTGCTTTTTATGTAATTATTATGTATTATCTTGCTGTATTTGAAGTATATTCTTCAGTTTCAATTGTTTTATATGCTTCAGAACACAGTTCCCATTTTTCATGTTTGTTTATAACATCTAAATAATTAACCTTGCCTTTTAATGTACTTGGTTTATAAGGATCTTTACCTTCTGCTATTCTTTCATCATTGATTTTATCCCATTCGTTTTTACGTCTAGCATACACATCAAAACTGCCTAATGTTTTCATTTTAGCAAACAATGCGTTGTATGCTTTTGATTTATCCCTTCCAAAATATTTATTAGCAAGGATGACCATCTTTTCACTGAAGTTTGTTCTATCACATATGTATAGTTGTTGCCCCTTAATTAACTCTGTATCGGCCTTTATTTCATCTACCTGACTTTGCATTAATGCTAACATTTTTGATTGTTTATATGCTGTCAAATCTGTTGTTTTGGAATTATAAGCAAATTGCATAAGCATATCATTAGGATTGGTGGTTAATGTTTGTTTTAGATTATATATTGTGAGTGTGAGGTTTCTTTCTGTTTCATCTTCAATAAGCATGATATTATTTTCTGTGGAGTCAAATTTACCTGTTCTTTGGATTTGAGAAATTATTGATTTTACTTTTTTCTTGAATTGTTTAGCTTGAGGAAGTAGTGAATTATAAATCAGATCAAATGCACCATCTTCATTTATAAATATTTCTCCTCTAGTTCCTATAGTATAATTTTCGTAACCTCCCAAGTTACGAAAACTTTCTTTCGTAACGAGAAACCTACTTTCTTCATCTACATTATTTGTAATGGCTTTAGCTAAATTAACTCTCTCACTTTCCTTAGTAGCACAATTAACAGCATAACCTAAAATCTTGGAAACTTGTTTACCATTAAGCAATACAGTTCCCTCAAACTCAAAATTCACATCCTCTTTTGTTAAGATTTCTAATTCTTGGCCTTCAAAAATTGTTAATTCATTACTCATGTTTATACATTACCATCCTTCTTTTTATTTATTTTATTATCATTGTAATATGTATTTTAAACTTTTAATTCAGTACAATCATGTATATCATCACATCCTTAACTTATTAATCCTATGCTATTTAATAACCTTTAATGGATGATAATATTTTTCTAATATCTGATTCCCTTCATCATCTGTTTTAAATTTCATAGCTCCTTTCGCCATACCCATTGTATGCATTACATAATCATCTACTTTATCTTTCAATTCTTTATTACGTTCCATCATTATCATAAAATTTTGAGTTGTTAAATGAAAGATCGGAATACCATTTCTATTAGATTTCCAACCCGTATCTTCCCTAGAATCCTCAATACCATTAAAAAGATAATTCCAGTACTTATGATCTTCTGTATCGTCCGTCTCATCTTTTATATTTAATTTAGCACTGACATAATTAATACCGCACAAAGAAGCAAATTCTGATAATGGTAAATTAATCCTATCATAATAATCACAGATATACTCAAGTTTACCATTTAAGTCAATAATACTATCTTTGGCTGTTTCTAGATTTTGTTCCTCTAAGGATATGAGTTCTAGTAATAGTCGATATTTTGTATATTGTTCTGGCGTAAAATCGTTTGTGTTTTTGATTTTATTTTCTTTAATAAATTTAGAATATTCGTTCTTTAAATTTGTTAACTTATTATAACATTCTCTTTTATATCTTATTGCATAATCACAATGTCTTTTAATCCAGATAAATTGACTATTATGCTGTTTTAATGTTCGTGGCAACGGACGCATTTGAATATGTAATAATGTTGTGTCCTCAAAAGAGGCATTCTTTAGTTCTTTTATTATATCTTTGTCTTTAATTTTGTGAGTAAAGATAATTTTCCTCATCAGTTTTTGTTTATATTCTTGTCTTGTCATGTTGTTTACACTCCTTTAATTTAGATTAAATGTATTAGTTTATAGGTATTTGGGCATTTCTTTTTATATTTAAGGTATATCCAATTAGGATAATAATATTTACCAAAGTGTAAACCCCAAAAATAATAAGATAAATATAACCATCATACCCAAATAATTTATGAGCAAATTGATACATAGAAAACATAAACAAACTTATACCTATATATAAAATAATAATTTCTGCGTAAAATGGTTTGTGCATATTAGAATCCTCCTTTAAATTTATTCATCTTCATCCCAAACTTTAATAAATAGTAACGCATCATTAAAACCTCGAACATAATCCTTATTAGTATTGTTTAGATTTTTACTAAGATTTTCGATAAGTTTTACTAATGTAGGTTTAATTTCTCCTTTAAATTCTACGTAACTACAATTACCAAATCCAGAACACCTGTCAATAAATCTATTGTGCTTATCCCTATGTGCATATTCACAAGTAAAACAATCATTCATGATTTTATTTTCCTCCTTTAAAGTAATTTTTAGTATTTTTAACTAATCTATTAATAGAATTTAAAGTATGAGTTACAGTAATTCTAACATTCTCATCTTTTGAATCACTCCAAATACTTTCCCATTCTTTAATACTGTTTTCAATGTACTCCAATTTATCAATAACATCTTTCTTTCTGACTAGGCCAAACATTTTTATTCATCCTCCTATAAGTTCGTCATTTTCTAGGAACTAAAACATTTCTCTCCAACAATATTACCAAGACATTATCCACATAAAAATTATTAACGTTGTACCTGACGTGAATAATATGAATGTTTCATAATTTAACTTTCTCTTAAAAAATAAAGAGTAAATTAAATTCCAAAATACTACCGCAAAAATTAATACAAGAATACATGTTAAAACATTAAATAACATTAAAAACACACTCCTTAATTTTATTCTCCTTTAATAATAACTAGACATTTACATTGATATTCCCAAAATCCCCAATTATCTAAATATCCAAAACCTCTTGATAAAGTATCAGAAATATCGGTAGAATAGCATACTTCTATGTTATTTACTGTTATGTATTCCTCTTGATGTTCTGGAGACATTAAATTCCACTCTTCAACACCAATATTGCACACTGGAATATTATCATCGTCATAAAATTCTAATTCATCATTTTCATATTTGTTCATAAAAATCATTCTCCTTTTTAATATAGAACCAAGTGTATGATTAACCAAAAGGGCATTCTTCCATAGTTTTAATTTGTTTAGATAAAGATACATAGTTATTTAAACCACATTTAAGATTCGAATTATATAAACAATAATCAACCAAGCAATGTTTTTCTTCTTCTAACCTGCTTAATGCCTTTGATGCAATAAATATACACTCTTCAAAACAATCATAATCACTTTTGCCCTCCATGTCAAAAGTATCACACGCATTTGATATTTGTTCTAATGCGTCTTTCATAATTTTAAATTTATTAATCATACTACTTTCCTCTCAATTCCTAATTCTCTCATTAATTTATGCAATCCTGTATGTTTACCAGTATGAAAACAATCGTTATATACAGGGCGTTTACCACACCCAATTCCATCTGTTTGCTCAATATAATCACACATTTTCAAAAATGAGTCTATAAAATTCTTTACTACTTTTTCATCCATTATAATCAATTCCCTTCAACGTCTATTATATTTCAATTGATAATTTAAAAACTCATCTGCCTCTTCTTTAAATTCAGTGTTCTTTGCATAATGTCTTGCAAAATTAATACAATGTACCATCATCATATCTCTGAATTTTTCTTTGTCTTTTAAACTGGACATTGGTATACAGTTTACCATATCAACTGAGTGGTTATAGAATTCTCTAAATGTATCCATTAATTATCAACTCCTTTCTTAGCACTTAAAACACTAGTTTCATCCTATTTTTAGATTTTTAAAATCAAGCTATAGGTGGGTTTCAGGGTTTTACAAAATTGTATTAAAACCAACTTCTTCACTTAATATCTAATTTCGATAGCTTGAATGTCAATAATTACTATTGCTTTAAAATAATGGTCACAATCATCACATATGCATTTTGCAGTATAATAATTTTCACAGTCTGCATTTTCTCCAAACTCTTCTTTTAAAATTTCATATACTTCATCATCATGAAAATGCATATTTTCTCGTGACCACTGCCTAGCGTCTATTGAATTACATTTGGGGCATGTGAAGTTTAATTTTTTCATAATTAATTACCTTCTTTCATCTTTTTATAATCAGTTCAAAGAGTGAATTTATCGTACTCCTCGTCTTGATTTCCAATTTTCTAAACAAATATACCTTTTTTCATCTGGTAGTTCATATTTATTGTCTTTAATTTTTTTAGCTTTCAAATGATTTAACGCATAATTT
>Ga0209728_1000413_pt1 | contig 36829 bp, 25 predicted proteins | sample RifGroD1_FD_183997 | JGI IMG/M metagenome (GOLD analysis project Ga0209728, IMG submission 183997) | Groundwater microbial communities from Rifle, Colorado, USA - Groundwater D1 (SPAdes) (version 2) | ecosystem: Environmental > Aquatic > Deep subsurface > Groundwater | place: Rifle, Colorado... | reverse complement strand
TGTTTGGTCTGTTATAAGAATTCCTGGCCAACCAACATTATACCACCATGGGTCTGTTGCAGAGTTTCCCTTTGTCCAACCTTGTACATCATTAGGAAACAAATATGGTGGATTAATTACAGGAAGAGAAGCATAACTTGCAAGGCTTGCTAAAGAACCATTATATCTATCAAGATCAACTGCACCAGAAATCCCAGAAACACTTCCACTATCAGAATATTGATGAAAATTCCAAGTACTCCATGGAGATGATACTGTTGGGCTTGTAGTATCCCAGTGTGCAATCCATAAATCAGCACCTGTAATTGTTGAAGTGTTAGGAAGTGAACTCCAGAAAGAAGGGAAAGTATAGATTATAGGATTTCTTCCAGTAGCTACTCTTACTATCGATACCCATGTTTTTACTCTTTCTACGATTACTGAACCAGAAACTCCATCTGTTACTTCAACATCGATAACAGGAGGAAGGTCTCCATTTGCCATAGTTCCAATTTTACTTAACATAAGATTTGCTTGAGCAGTTACATCTTGACCTGGTCTAAAAAATTGGTAAGCACCTCGATAAACGCCAGCTGATTTCATGCCATTCCAATTTTGATTAAAAGTACTATCTATAATAGATGTTCCGTTACTTACACGAGCAAATGCAAAATATTTTCCTGCATTTTTTACACTTGTCCAATTGATTGTCCCTTGATATACACTTACATCAATACCTTCAACTGTTGGTCCTGAAGCAGGTACGCCTCTTTTACTATTTGTATAATTATCTTCAAAACCTTGTAATCTATATTGTTTATATCCAGAACCCATTGTTCCATCAATTTTAGATTCATCGATAGAAGAAATATTTTTTGTATCACTTTTATTAGTAATTATATCTGGAGAACAGCCAACCATTACCATAGCAATAATCAATACTACTATTAGTACTGAAAGCCAACCAAATACTTTCTTATTTTTTTTTAAACTTTGAATATTCATTAAATTTCCTCCTAAAAAACACTATTTATATAAGAGGCGAGCTTTTTCAAGTCCACCTTTAACTTTTTATTAATTAATACTCAGTCTTGATATAATCAACAATATATCTAGTTTGAGTATTAGCTTGATCAAAGTCAAGTCTTAATTGTTTAATATGTGGTGATCTATCGCTCCATTTTGGATTTTGTCCAACTGGTAATATTACATCAACCCAAGTATTTTGTCCTATATAATTTACACTTGTAGATTTTGCTTCATCCCATGTTGTATCAGTTTCTGTTATCCAATATATTTTCATTTCATGGTTTGCTGTTGTTCCGTTTTGTGGATAAATTCTAACATGAACTTTATCATTGCTTGCTCCAAGATAGTTGTATGGATAACCGTCTCCAGTTAATACTGGGCTATAAATAAAAGCATCTGTGCCTGTTTGGTCTGTTATTAATATTCCTGGCCAACCAACATTATACCACCATGGATTTGTTACTGAATGACCTGCTGTCCAACCTTGTGTATTACTGCTAAAACTGTAAACAATTTGGTCTTGTAATATAACATGATTAACTATATATCTTGTTTGACTATTTACAGAATGATCAAAATCAAGTCTCAATTGATTAACTACATGAGTCTTAAACAATGGATTATCTACATTAATATTGAGAGATAACCATTTGTCTTTAGCTGTATATGTTTTCATAGGAGATGATTTTGATTCATCCCAATTGTTTTGGTCATCTGTTTTCCAGTACATTTTCATCTCATGATTTGAAGTTGTTCCGTTTTGTGGATAAAAATCAATATTTACAACTTGTGGAAAGTTTCTTGCAGTAAAGTTGGTTTTTGGACTATAAATGAAAGCATCTAAACCTGTTTGGTCTGTTATAAGAATTCCTGGCCAACCAACATTATACCACCATGGGTCTGTTGCAGAGTTTCCCTTTGTCCAACCTTGTACATCATTAGGAAACAAATATGGTGGATTAATATAAGACTCTTCTGACAAGAGAGCATGTATTCCTTTATGATAGTATTTAAAGCCACTCCAAAAAAGTCTATAAGCACAGCCATCTCCGCTAAAGTCATATTGTCTATGATTTCCTGATGAATCTTTTCCTGCATAAATTCCATAGTGTACATCAAAGCCCCATGTATGTCCTTGTACTGTGCCAATAACATCGCCAGGTTTTAGATTATCCAATCCGATACTACTAATAGCTGCCCAGTTAGAACTTACATAATCATTTACTGGTAGTCCGTTAGCAACATCTTGAACCCAATGTCTCATTTCTGACCATGAGTAGCCATTTGGATAAAAATCTTCAGAATGTACTGAACCATCAGAAATTATTGCATTCCAAACTTGTCTACAATAACCATAACAATCCATAACACTATCACCAAGATAGTTTTGATTATATGGTCTTATGCCATTAGCTCTTTGCATTACCATGCCTTGTAATACAGAACCTGTTAATCCTCTACTTCTTAAGTAACTAACTCCTTGATCAATAGAACTTGATTTCTCAATTTCATGACCATTTATTTGACCTTCACTATCTTTTGGAGAGGTAACTTCTTGCGAACAACCTGCCATCACCATAGTAATAATTAACGTTGTTATTAATCCTAAAATCTTCCATAATATTTTTTTATTTTTTTTTACATTTTGAATCATCATTATAAACTTCCTCCTAAAAAATTTTAATTTAATTTTCTATTTTTTCTCGTTTTATTACGAAATAATATTTCCCCAAAAAATCTAATTTATTTTATTATTTTACCTCCTTTCCATAATCTTTTATAAAAACTGTTAATAATATTTTTTCTAACAACCGATAAGATTTCTTAATTTAGTATAATTTTATATTTTTGTTATTAAAAAACTTTTTAGCAAAAATATAATCTTTAAAGAATGTGTATTTTATATAGCATTTATTATGCCACATTCAAATAATAAATAACTGAAATTTATTATAAAAATGTAATAATAAACTAAATCAAATAACAATTTAAATTTTTATAAAAATTTAATGTATATATATATTTATTTGGTTTATTTTAATAAATTATAGCCAAATAAAATAATATTTGATATTTTAATTTTATTTATGATATTTTTCTTAAAAATATTATGAAGATAATATTTCAATTTTTGAGGTGTTTTTTGATTATTTGTTGCTCAAAATTAAGCAATTGCTTGAAATTAATCAATTAAAATTAAGCAATTAATAGTTTATATAAAATTATCATGTTCTAATTTAGAACTTAAGTAACCACTAATTTAACCGCACCTATTTTGACAAGCTACAGATTTTTATTTTTTTCTGGAATATCATAAATTATTTCAACTCTTGGTAATTTATCAGAAATAGATTTTCTTCCACCTTTCCATTTTTTACGCTCATATCTAACTTCTATTTTGCTTTCTTTTGAGACTTCCGATACTTTCAATTCTACAAACTCATTTGTTTTCACTATATCTTTTGGAATAATTTGAGTCTAATTAAAACAAATATCTAAAATCATTTTTTTTCTGAAAAACTATTGCCAAAAAATATATTTTTTGGTATATTTTATAAGTTTTGTATTTATTATTGTTAAATGAAATAATATATTTTTAATTCTATTTATTTTATAATGCGTGGCATAATTAATTTTCATTTTGGCAAAAAAAATACAATAAATTCTATTAAAATATATTAAAAAAAATATTTTTTTCTATCCTTATTGATTTTTTTTTTAAAATATGTCTCTATATTAAAAAGGACTTTTTTATGCGTTTTGATAATTTAAATATATCTTTTATTCTTCATGCGAACCAATATATGTCTCCTTATAGAATAAAAGAGGCTGTTGAGCATTCTTATTCTCACATTCTACCACTTCTTATTGATATTAAAGATTTTCCTATAAATTTACATTTTTCTGGCACTCTTCTTAGCTTATTAAAAATTATGAATCCCGAAATAATAGATTATTTAAAAAAAGGAACACAACAAGGAAACTTTGAAATAATAGGAAGTACTTATGCTCAAAATGTTCCTTACGCTTCATCAAGAGAAGAAAACGAAAATCAAATAGACCTTCACAGAAAGATATTAAAAAATATTCTTAATGCAGAACCAAAACTTTTTTGGAACGCAGAAAGATGTTGGTATCCAGAACTTGCAGATATAATAAAAAAATTTTCTTACAAATACATTCCTGTTGAGTCTCATATTATTGCTGATTCTTCGCCTGATTTTTCAGAACAAATAATTAGAGAATACAATGATGTTTATTTGTTATGTGATGACGAAAAAATTAGAAGGCTCGTAACAAAAGCAATAAATCGCAAACAATATCAACCAGTAATAGATTATCTAACCACACTTCATGAAAAACAATCTAAAATTAATAAACCTTTCTTGGTTGTTTATGGTGAGGATATGGAAGCTTGGGGACATTGGGCATTTCAAAGAGGTGAGTCAATAGACCTAAAAGGCAATATAGAAGGATTTATTTCTGAGCTAAATAAGTTAGAATGGCTTAAAATAACAAATATCTCCAACTTTTTTGAAGAAAATAAGAAAGATATGGCAGAAATTTCTATAAAAGAAAAACAATTTACTAAAGGCTATGCTAATTGGATGAATGACGAAGTTAAAATCGATGGATTTGCAGATTGGTATGATTATATAGAAAGACATGAAGGGACTGCTCATTATAAAAAACTACATGTATTTTTGTGGGATAAAATAAGTTCTTACGACAAAAAAATAAAATCACTTAGCAAAAAAAATACAGGCAGTGAAAAACTAATTGACTTTTCAAAATGGATATATGCAATTTATCAATACGAATTTGGTTGTTCGCCTGCCTCTGCTGGTAGTGCATCAACAAGATATTATATGTGTGATAAAGGCAGAGAAACATGGGAACTCGTGAGGACGAGTTTAGCCTCAGCAGAAGCGGCTAATGCAAGCCTCGACAAATCATCTTACATAAAAGAATATGATGTTAATTGTGATGATATAAATGAAATCATTTTAAAAAATGAAAAAATATTTGTTGTTTTAAGTAAAATTGGTGGACGAATCCTATATTTATTTGACCTTGAAAAAGGAATCGAAATAATGGGAGGAGAGTTTTTAGTTAAAAGAAACTGGACAGATGACAACGAGGCTTTATCTGTCTATAATTTAAAAGATATTACTCATTTGCCAAGAAGAAAAGGTTTTTGTGATGACATCTTAGTTAATAACGAATTTATAGGAAAAGAATGGGTAAAAGTCGTTAATTCGCCTTCATATAATATTCAAGATGGAAAAGAAGATAAAAGTGGATGGATTTCTGCTACGCCAATGGATTATTCTACAAAAAATAATTCTTCTGTAATTTTTAGTTACGAAGAAAAAGGAATACAGTTTACAAAAAAATATACTCTTTCTAACAATGAATTAAAAGTAGAATATAGTATTCAAAATAACAACGAAACAGAAAGAAAACTCGTTCACACTATAGAGAATGGCTTTTATTTAGACCTTTATGCAAAACTCATTGAAGGTAAAGTTTTTGAGGAAACTCAAATCACAAAAGAATGTTATAAAGTTAAATCTGAAACATCAGAGGTAAAATTGTTTTTTCCAAACAATCTTTCCGAATCAATTAAAAACGAACATATATATATTTTAGGAGGAGATTTATTAAAATCATCTTTAAATATAAATCTTTTGCCTAAAAATAAAACAATATATGAATTTAAATTATTTATTTAAGAATGGGACTTTTTTATGCCTTACAAAATTGGTAAAATATTAAGAGACAGTGATATTCTAACGGACGAAAAGATAAATAAGACACTAGAATATCAAAGAAAAACTGGCTATCGATTCGGTGAGTGTCTACTACATTTAAACTTCTGTTCAGAAGAAGAGTTAAATTATGCAATTTCAAGACAAATTGAGCTTCATAGGCAATTGAAATCAAAAGGTTTTAAGCTTAAAGAACTTAAATCTTTATTAAAACTTATATTATCTAATAAGTTTTTAATCTTTATGCTTATATTTGCAAGTTTTTTTGCCGCCTGCCTTAGTGGGTCTCTTATTTTTCCAATCTTTATTGGATTTATAATAGATCAAGCATCTTCCAGTACAAGTTTTCAAACAATCGCAATTTTTACAGGACTAGCGTTGGGTGCTTTTGTGTTAGGACATGTTATTGAATATTTTGTAAACTTTTGTTCTATCTCAATAAATACAAGAGTTGCAAGTAGTATATATAAATCTTTATACGAGCATATCAATAAAATTTCTTTTCCTTTCTTTACGAGATTCCAAAAAGGCGATCTTTTAAGTAGATTGCTCGAAAACATAGAAGCAATTGTTATAAATATTCAAAAGATATTAGAACCTTTTTTTATCAATCTATTTTTATTTATAATCTTAATTGTTATATTATTTAAAATAAACGTCTTTTTAACTGCGATAAACATAGTAATCATAATTTTGTGTATCGTTGCACCTTTTTTGATAAGCGATAAAGCAAACAAATATCTTAGTAGAAGACCAGGGCTTATTGGTGCAATTTCTACTTATTTGAGAGAAACATTCAATGCTTTTAAGTTTGTAAAAAGTAGTAACAAATCTAAAGAGTTTCAATCTATGTTTGACTCAAAACTTAATCAATATTATAAAAATGAAGCGGCTAAATGGTCTCTGTGGAATCTTGGTTTTAATACTAAAGTAGCTATAAACTTTTTGATGTTTGGTATAATCCTTTGGGGTGGAGGACATCTTGTAATTAAAGATGCTTTTAGCGTTGGTATGCTTATAACATACTATTTTATGGTAACACAGTTTATGCCAAAAATGGATTATTTCTATCAAACATATCTTGACCTTCAGGATTTAAAATCTAACTGGCGAAGAATAACTCAAATATTAAACCTACCAGTAGAAAGAGATTCTATTGAAAATGAAGAAGATATTGAGACAGAAAAAATCGAAGAAGAAATAACTTTTTCAAACATCAACTTCAAATATAAAATGCACGACAATGATTTAATAAAAAACTTTAATCTCAAATTAAAACGTGGCGAAAAATACGCAATAATTGGAGAGAGCGGAACAGGAAAGTCTACTTTCTTAAAATTGGTAATGGGACTTTACAAACCAAACTCAGGAACAATATTTTATGATAAATCCACTCATGACAAAATAAATCTTTATTCTTTATGGGCTAATATTGGCTATATGGAACAAGAAGCTTTTATATATCATGAAGAAACTGTAAAAGAAAATATAAAACTTGGTATTTCAGGAATGAGAAGTAATGTAACAGACGAAGAAATTATAGCGGTATCTAAAAAAGCATTGATTTACGATAGAATAATGAGCCTACCAAAAGGCTTTGATACAATTATAGATGAAAATGTTTCTTTTTCTGGTGGCGAAAAACAGCGGATCGCATTAGCAAGAATATTTTTGAGAAACCCATCTCTAATGATACTTGATGAGCCAACATCTGCATTAGACCCAGAAAATACAAAAATGATTATGGAAACTATCTTTAATGATTGTAAAGATAAAATTTTAATAGTTTCTTCTCATCAACTTGATTATTTGAAAGACTTTAAAAATTGTATATACTTTAGTAAAAGTGGCATAACAATTATAGAAAACGATAACGGAGAAGTAAATAAACTTCTCGAAAATTTTAGAAGTAAAAGTGGTGTAGTTTATGGAACAAATTAAATTATTTTTTAGATTAATAAAAAAAGACTGGTATTTATATGTAGTCACAGCAGTATTTATTACTTTTGTAATGATGTTTACTCTGTTAATACCAATATGTATGAAAATATTATTAGATTATATCATAGTAAATAAAATACCAGACTTAGTTGATATATTCTTTATAATAATGATAACAATAATAATTTCTAAAATTATTGTTACAGTTTTGCAAGATTTTCTTTACTTAATGTTTGAGCAAAAAATAGAAAAAAGACTTATAAGAACATATATTTCTGATATATTTAAAATCCAATGGTCAAAGTTTTTGGGGCTAAACACAGGGGATCTTATAAATAGAGCATCGTCTGTATTAAATACATTTCAATATAGTATTATAGGAATTGTTTATTATTTATCATATTCTATTTTGCTTTCTATTATTATTCTTGTAATTATGTTTATGATAAATAAAGCTCTTTTTATCTGTACTTTAATATTCTTAGTTTTGCACGTCTTAAACTTTTTATTCTTTAATAAAAAATTAGAGAATATATCACAAGGTTATTTTGTGGAAAAATCAAAAATATCAAAGTTTTTGTTACAATTTTTTGATGGCTATATACTTATTCTTACTACATGGCTTCAAGGCAGATTTTTTAAAGCATTTCAAGAAAAAATAAGAAGTTTACTTTTATTTAATTTCAAAAGAGAAGTGACAGTAAAGACTCAATTTTTATTTCAACAATTATTGATATATTTCAACCTCGCCATAATCATAGGAATAGGAAGCACAATGCTTATCGATAAACAAATATCTGTTGGAACATTGATTGTTTTTATATTTTTGACATTGTATTTATATGATCCTATATATAGATTAAGCGAAGTAAACAAAAGATTTAGAGACGCTACATCTCAATTAAAACTCATTTTTGAAATAGAAGACATTCAACAAAAAGAAAAATCTGAAGATGTTGATATTCCAAAATCATTTAAAGTTGATAAAATTGCAATAAAAAATCTTACTTTTAAATATAACGATGAAAAAGTTATATTTGATAATATAAATTATGAGTTTGAAAAGAATAAAATATATATGATTAGTGGACCTAGTGGTAGTGGAAAAACATCTTTATTCAACCTCATAACAAGACTATATCAATACGATAATGGCGAAATTTATTTAAACAATTCCTCGTATAAAGACTTATCAATAAATGATGTAAGAAATAAAATATCCATAGGACTTCAAGACCCATTTATGTTTTCTGGAACAATAACAGACAATATTACTTGTTTTGAAAAAATTACTAATACAGAACCAGTTCAAAAAGCATGTGATCTTAGTGGTGCATCTGGTTTTATAAAAAGATTAAATCATGGACTCAATTATACAGTAGATGAAAGCGGCACAAATTTTTCTGGTGGCGAAAAACAAAGGCTAAATATAGCAAGAACTTTATATGATAAAAACAAAGAAAAAGATATATTACTTTTTGACGAACCATCAGCAAGCCTCGACGAAAGAAACGAATCGCTTCTTTTTAATAGTTTGAATCAAATAAAAAAAGATAAAATCATTTTAGTTATTTCCCATAGAGAAAAAATTCAATCTTATTGCGATGAAATTATATGGATTGAAAACGGTAAAATCTCTAAAAAATAAGTTATTCTTCTCGAATGTTTTTAATTTTTTTTAAAAAAAACATTCGAGATAAAATAAAAGATACAAAATCATAATATAAGGAGAAATCAACAATGACAAGTTATTGGAAACTTTTTGAAGAGTTATCATTAAAACAAGCCAAAGAAAAAAACTTAGATATCAATGAGATCGAAAAAAAGGCTAATGCGTTAGTTACAGAGTTCACAACAAAAGGATACATAAGAAAATTATTGAAAGATACATTATTGGAAGAAAATTATACATATTTTCTTTTTTATAAAAAATTAATAGAAAACAAAAAGATAACAGAAAAAATTCCATCGCCAGTAAAAGACTTACCTAATGCTAACTGGATGACTGAAAGAGATTGCTGTTTTATCAATGTAAGAGCAACAGGAACAGAACACGAAAAAATTGGAAATTTTATAGAAGCAATTAAAATAATTCCATCAGTTAGATCATACAATCTCCATTTAGCACCTTATCTTGACTGTGTTTTTGGCAACCTTTATGCTGTTGATACAGTAGATATAATTGCAGATGATTGTACTAATATGCCTTACGAAAAAGAAGGATTTGTTAGAGAAGATCAACTTAGAGTTTTTATTGATGCAGCACATCTTTTAGGTAAAACAGTTGGTTTTGATCTCGAACCACATACAAGCCAATTTTCAAGAATCGCTTTGGACAAACCAGAAATATTTAGATGGATAAAACTTTCTAACGACAAAACAACTCTTTGGGGTAATGTAACACAAGAAGAAATGATGACCGAAAAAGCACAAATTGAAATCACAACAGAAATAAAAGCTCTTATAAAAAAAATACTTGATGCAAATAAAATGAAATCTGTTGAAGATAGAAACGTTGATTTACCTACAATAAGAAGAGTTCATGGTGAAATAATACAATTATTAATAAAACTTGGTTTTTGGACAGTTCCTTCACATACATGGGGCGGAGTTGGTCTACCACGTTTTAAAGAATACAATTTTAAAGACAATTTCCCAAGATTTGAATATAGAAATTATGAAGACGAAGATCATGAAACACATGCTTTTGGCGTTCTTACTCCTTTCAAATTTTATGACAATCTTCCTATCAATGAATTTCCAAAAGAAGACAATCTTCCAACATTAAATCAAAAAACACTTGATTATTTTTATTCTATATTTCCAAATCTTCAAAAAGAATATGGATTTGATTTTGTTAGGGTTGATTTTGTTGATCATGTTTTTGATAGTACACATAACAAATCAGATGATATTCCAATTTCAGATAGACTTATCCCAAAAGTTATTAAAGACACATTAGATACAGCAAGAAAAAATATGTCTTCAACAGCAAGAACAGCAGAAAGAATGGGACTTGATATTGAAGACTATGGAAGAATCGGATTTAACTTAATATTAGGTATTAATATCGTAATCACAACAGATAAAGAAATGCTTGCTCTTGATTTTGAAACAACTAACAAATTACAAGAAATTAATAGCAAAAGAGATGAAAAAATATCTATTCAATATGCGATTGATACTCATGACTCTGGTAATCCTCTATATTGGGCAAAACCAATTTCTGAAGTTTTGGGAGCAAAAGGATTTGCAATGAGAATGTTTATTGCAAGATTTTCTTCTTGTGGATTAGGAAAAAGACCTATCTATGAATGTATGGGAAATCAAGACCTATCACACGGACTTTTTATTGCAAACAACATTCCAAGAAGCCTTCATTGGAAAAGCGATGCTAATTTTAATAATTTTTATCATAATTTAAATGATATTTATCAAGATTTTTCTAAAATTATTGATAATGGAGCAATAAAAGTCAAAGATACTACAAAAAATTATGGTTATTGGTTTATTGAATCAAAAAATACAAAAGAATCTCTACTTTGTGTATCTTATCTTGAAGAAAAAATTACTTGTAGCCAAAATGAAAAATATGGAAAAACTCCTTATAAAGCAGTAAACAATGTAAAAATTGCTTCTGATTTATTAAAAAATGCTAATATCGAAGAAATAGACCTAAATACAAAACAAAAATCAAAAATAGAATTAGGCTCTTCAAACGAATTAGTTATAAAAGAACTAAAACCTTATGAATTTAGATTATTCTATATAAATAAAAAGTAGTAAGTTTTATACAATAAGTCAAAAGTCTTAAAAAACTTTTGACTTATATTAATATTTATAGAAAATAAGGTTATAACAATCTCATTAAGAAATCCTTGCAAAAACTTAAAAAAAAAATATATTTGTCTATTAAAAGAAGAGTGCGATTATTTATAAACATAAAGGAACTTAGATGAAGACTAATTGGTGGAATAAAAGCGTAATTTATCAAATCTTCCCAGATAGATTTAATATCGGGGATAATAAAACTATTGCTGAAAAAATAAAAATGGGATTATACCCTTCAAATGCAGTAGCAAAAAATTGGGATTCTCTTCCTACAAATGAAGAAGGTTTTATATTTCATTTTTTCGGTGGCGATTTACAAGGTATAATAGAAAAGATAGATTATATAAAAAATTTAGGAGTATCTGTACTTTATTTAACACCAATATTTAGTTGTGGAACATACCATGGATATGATGCACAAGATTACAAAGCGATAAATAAAGGTTTAGGCGATATTCAAAAATTTAAAGAATTAGTTAATGAACTTCATAAAGAAAATATAAAATTAATAATAGATGTCTCCATAAGTCATTTATCATCAGAACACCCTTATTTTAAAGAAGCAATCACTAATCCAAATTCAAAATATAAAGATTATTTTTATTTTACAAACTATCCAAAAGAATATCAATGCTGGTATGGATTTGATTATTTGCCTCAACTTAATTTTGGCAATCCAGCAGTGTTAGAAGAATTTATCACAAATGAAGATAGTGTAATAAAGTTTTGGATTAAACAAGGTGTTGATGGAATAAGATTTGATTGTGCAAATGATTTAGGACCAAAAATTGATTCTATAATTTACAAAACAATCAAAGATACTAATCCAGATGCTTTTATGATAGGTGAAATATTTAATTTTGCAGGAGATTGGGCTAATTATCTCGACGGAGTCCAAAGTTATTTTTTTACAAGTTCAATTTTTTCTTTGTTTGAAGGAAAAATAAGCTCAACTCAATTTGGGGCAGAAATTTCTAATGCGATAAATAAATTTCCATATGAAAAATTATTAAACTCACCAATATTTTTATCATCTCACGATATTAAACGATCTCTTACGAAATTTAACGGAAATGAAGATATTTTATTTTTAGCCACATTATTACAATTTAGCTTGCCCGGTATTCCTATGATTTATTATGGAGAGGAAATTGGGATGACTGGAGGTGAAGACCCTTTTAACAGAAGTCCTATGAAATGGAATGATAAAGAATGGAATCATTCTATCCTTGAAAAATATAAATATCTTATTAAATTAAGAAATACAAGACCAGAGTTACAATATGGTAAAATTATAGAATTAAGTGAATGGTTAAATAATGGAGTTATCGCTTATTTAAGATATATAGAAGATGACCCTAAAAGTTTTTCTTTAGTAATAATAAATCCAACAACTGAAAATAAAAACTTTAGATTATTTATTCCTTATTCATATTTTTTCAATGATTTAATTATGGAAGATTTTTTCACTGGAAAACAATTAAAAAGTACAAGTAGTTATATGGACGTTGAAATAGAACCAGCATCTGGTTATCTATATTGTCCTGATTATCTTTACAAAAAAAATTATTCATTTTTTAATAGAATATAAATTATTTTATTGACTATTAAAAAGTAATACTCTATAAAACTTTTATTAAGGAGAATTTATGAGCATAAAAAAAGATTCCGCATTACAATTGTTATTAGACACCTTAAAGTCTAATAAAAACGACAAAATTGATTACCAAATACCAAAAACATGGGATACATTTGGTTTTTCAGGAAAAAAACAGCAAATAAATGACAAAGTTATAGCTGTTAATCCAAACGAATTCTTTATTGAATGTATCGAAAAACAAATCATTCCAAAAGCAAAAGGAACTACAAATTATAGTAAATCAATCTCATTAAATACAAAAAGTAACAGTGGTGGAGATTGGATAAAAAAAAGCAATATATATAGTATGCTTCCAAGAATCACAACAGCATGTAGTCACTCAGGCGAAAAAGGCATTAAATCTGTAAATAAAGATGGATACAGAGAAACTGGAACATTTTTAAAGACATTAGCATTACTTCCTATGTTTAAAAAAATGGAAATAGATACAGTATATCTTTTGCCAGTAACAAAATATAGTAACATTTGTAAAAAAGGCGAAATTGGTTCTATCTATGCAGGAAAAAGTTTTTTCAGTTTAGACCCAGAACTTCATGATCCTTTGTTTGGTGGAGATAAAATAGATGCTGGCTCTGACTTTAAAGCATTTGTTGAAGCTTGTCATATAATGGGAATGAGAGTTGTATTAGACTTTATACCAAGATCATGTGCTCGTGATAATGAGTTAATACTAGAACATCCAGAATGGTTTTATTGGATAAAAAAAGAAGAAGAAGCTAGTTTTAAACCTCCTGCAATACCAACTTGTGGATTTCAAATACCAGATGTAGATTGTTTAGAAAGAATATATTCAACACCAGAAGTTAATGAACACCTCAAAAAATTTTCATTCTCACCAGATGTAATAGATAAAGCGAAATGGGATAAACTTGTAAAAAAAATAAAAGACGAAAAAATAGAAGATTTTATGGATGAGATCGTTAAAGAGTTTGGCATTATTACGCCTCCGGGATTTTCTGACTGGCTTAATGATACACAACCTACATGGGACGATATTACTTTCTTAAGATTACACATGACTCATCCTGCTGATTCTGTTAAATATCTAAAAGACGCAGACAAACAACCGCCTTATATTCTACACGATGTTATAAAAGCATCTAAATTTCCTGGTGCTGTAAAAAATCAAGGATTATGGGACACTATTACAGGTATAATGCCTTTCTTCCAACAACATTATGGAGTAGATGGTGTAAGAGTTGATATGGGACATGCTCTTCCTAAAGAATTAGAAGAAAACATAATAAAAAAAGCAAGAAAAGCAGACCCAGATTTCTGTTTTATTGCAGAAGAATTCGTTACAGATAACCACAAAAAAGCAAGAGAAAGTGGATATAATATAATAATTGGTGATTCTTGGTGGAAAGAACCTAGAATTAAAGAAGGCGAGTTTAAAAAATTCTTGTATAAAATATTGCCTGAATTAGCATTAAACATAATGGGTTGTGGTGAAACTGCTGATAGTCCAAGAGCAACATCAAGAAAAGGCGATAAGAAATTTGCAAAATTTTCAATTGGTATGAATGCTTTTATTCCAAACTCATCTCCTATGATTACTTCTGGTATCGAAATATTTGAAGTACAACCAACAAACTTAGGATTAGACAATTCTCCAGAAGGAAGATTTTTATTACCAAAAGATGATCCTTTCTATGGTAAATTAGGCTTTTTTGATAACTATGCACTACACTGGACAAGTGTTGATGATAACTATGGTATAGATTATATTTGTAAAATACACAAATTAAGAAATGGATATGTTGATTATATAACAAATATATCTAATTATCGTGAAATGAACACATGGGAATCTATTAACGAATTCCTTGGTTGTTCATATATCTTAAAAGATAAAAAACAAGCATTGTTAGTTTTTGGTAATGGAGATTTAGACAATAACAGAGATTATCATGTCAACATGAGCAATTTGACAAATGAATTAAACATCAAAAATAAAAAAATACAAGTTTTATTTTCTGATAAAGCAGATTTAAAAGAATTACCAAATATGATTGAAGACGGAAATAATTTATTTGTATCATTACTTCCAAATGAAGTTATGATCTGTTTAGTACAAGAATAATTACAAATATAGATTCTGCCATATAAATTATGGCAGAATTATTAATTTAACCTAGTGGAGATACAGAAAATGAAAATATTGGAAAAAATATACGATAGAAATTATAATTCAAAAAACAATCTTCTTCTTATTACTGTTGCTATTCTATTTATGATAGCCATAGTTTTTTATTTTATCTTTTTATTCTCAGTAAAATTTACAGAAATATATAAAAATAATGGAACTCTTATTCCATCAAAAACACAAACTATTTCATTATCACAAGATGGAATAATTAAAAAAAACTACATAGAAATAGGTAAAATATACAACGAAGGTGATGTTCTATTAGAAATAGAAACCCCTACTTTAGATGCCACTCAAAAAGATAAGGCAACATTAATTACTATAAAATCACCATATAAAAGTATTTTAATTTCTAGTGATTATAAAGATATAGTTAATGGATATATTACTAAAGGTGCCACTCTTTGCAAAATTATATCATCTGATTCTCCTTTGATTAAAACATCAATTATAAATGAATGGATTGGTAGAGTAAAAATAGGACAAAAGTGTATCATAAAAAATAAAAATGTTGAAATTTCTGGACTTGTAAAAGATATAAAAATAGAATCCATTGGTGATAAATACGTTCAATTTGCTCTCATAGAACCATCAGAATCTTTTTCTGAAAATATTGGAATGGAATTTAATATAAGAATTATAGCAGAATACACTACTATTAAAGATTTTATTTTAAAATCATTTAGTATTTAATAATTCAGATTTCGATTTAACATTCAGCCACAGAATTTCACAGAAAAACATAGAATTAGAATAATTTTTAAACTAATCGATAAAATTTCCGTGAAATTCTATGTAATTCTGTGATTAAAATCTATAAAAATTTTAAAACTCAACTTCCACCAATAAAAATTTTTAAAAAGGAAAATATCAAAAAATGACAATAAAACAAGATTTACATATACATTCTACTTTTTCGGATGATGGAAAAGATGATATATCAACTATGTGTCGTGCTGCTATAAAAAAAGGATTTACTCATATTTGTTTTACAGAACATGTTGTTTATGATAAAAGAGATTTTGGGTATGATTTTTTTAGGTGTGATGATTTTTTTAAACAAATAAAAAAAAATCAAGATAAATTTGGAGATAAAATTACAATACTAACAGGCATAGAGTTTAGTGAACCGTATCTTTTTCCTAAAGAATTTGAATTTTATTCTAAAAAGGAATTTGATTGTATTTTGGGTGCAATACATTGGTTACCCGAAAATTTTATTAGTGCTCCTGAAATCTTGGATGTTTTTTCGACAGAAGAAGTTTTTGAAAAATATTATACTCAAGTAATTAAGGCTTTAGAATTTGGCGGATTTGATGCTCTTGCTCATTGTGATCTGCCCAAAAGATACTTAAATAAATCATACAATGATCCAAAAATTGTAAATCAATTTATTTCTGAACTTGTATCAAAAAATATTGCTTTAGAAATAAACACATCTCCTCTAAGAAAAGGCTGCAAAGAATCTTCGCCTGACAAAGAAATATTAGATTATTATATAAAGGCTAATGGTAAAAATATTATTGTTGGCTCTGATGCTCATAATCATTTGGACATAGGAAAAGATTTTGATTATGCAGAAAAACTTTTAAATAATAAAGCTATAAATATAGGCTTTTTTCAAAATAGAAAATTTATTCTTGCAAATAATTAGGCTAATTTATGAAAGTTGAAAAAGAATTTTTTGGTAATTTAAATGATGGAACTTCTGTCTACTTATACAAAATAAAAAATGACAATGGAATCGAAATTGTTTTATCTGAGTTTGGAGCTACTCTAATTGCAATTAAAACACCCAATTTTGAAGGAAAGGCAGAAGATATTATTCTAGGTTATGACACATTACAAGAATATATAACTCGGTCTTCTAATCATGGGGCACTCATTGGACGATTTGCTAACCGTATTGCCAATGGTCGATTTTTTATTAACAACATAGAATATAACTTGGGCTGTAATGCACACAGAGACCATTTACACGGTGGTTTGGTAGGGTTTGGTAAAAAACTGTGGGGATCGTCAATAATCGAGGATAGTGACAAGATAATCGCTATTCTAACACATCTGAGTAAAGATAGTGATGAAGGATATCCAGGTAATCTTTCTGTAAAAGTAAGTTTTACTCTAAATAATGATAATGAACTCATAATTGATTTTTTTGGAAAAACTGATAAACCAACAATTGTAAATTTAACAAGTCATCCTTTTTTTAATTTGCATGGAGACGCATTAGGAAGTGTTTTAGATCATTATGTTACTATTAATTCCAACAAATTTACCAAAATTGATAACAATCTTATTCCAACTGGAGAATTAGTAAATGTGGAAAATACTCCTATGGATTTTAGAAACTCAAAAAGAATTGATAGTATAATTGATTATAATTACGATCAAATTAATTTTTGTGGTGGATATGATCACAATTGGGCTTTGGATAATAATGCTCAACGTGAAATACTTGCATCTTGCGTTTATGAAGAGACTTCAAGAAGAGGGATAAAATTATATACAGATTTACCAGGTCTTCAATTTTTTACTGGCAACTTCTTAAATGGGAATATTGGAAAATATCAAAAAAAATACTTTAAATACTATGGATTATGTCTTGAACCTCAATATTTTCCTGATGCTCCAAATCATCCACAATTTATTAGCCCAATTCTTTATCCAGACGAGGAATATAAACACGTAATAAAATATAAATTTTTTAATGTTTAGTTTAGCATCTTATAAAATTAGTATTTTCTTCTACTTCCGATTTTAAATAGTTGTCTAAATAGTAATATTTTATGTAGAATATTTTTATTCTTTCTTTTTCTGCAGAATCTTTCACTTTAACTGTTTCCATAAAAGTATTTACTTCTTCTTCAAACTTTTTATACTTGTCTTCTTGTCTGATTAATTTTGCTAAGCCTTGATTTATTAATTTCTTTGTTATTTCTTCTAAGTTTTCCCAATAGTTTTCATAAAATTGTAGTGAATGAAAAAATACTATCTCATAATCAAATAAATTTTTTTGTAATAACCAATTTACAATTATTTTTTTGTCAATCAGTTCTTTAAAAGGTTCTTCCAATTGTTGCTTGATTCTACTAAGAGACCCTCGTTTTTCTATTTGTAAATATTCCGAAATATATTCATAAGGAAAACTTACTTTATCTTTATTGAATATTTTTGAACCATATAAGCTTTTTTTTATTAATTCTGAAAGTCTTCCTGCTATTGAGCTATCGAATGAAGTTAATAGTTTTAGATCGGAAATAACAAAATTTTTTTTCATTAAATTAACCAAATGAAACGCATTTAAAGATATTATTATGTTTTCTCTGCTGTTGTTATTTGATTTTTGTTCTCTAGAACTACTAAAAGTTAATAAAGGTATTTCTGGAAGTTCTAATCTTGATCCATCTATAAAATAATCACTTTCTTGTTTTATATATGTATTTTGTAATTTTAGAAGACTCTTTTTAACCTTGCTGTGTCCATAAGTTTTATTATAAACAAAATCATTTATATTTTTTAGTGTTAATCCTAATTTAAATGCTTTCTGGAGATTGTTCATTGTTTCATAGATTATTTGTTGTTTATCACTTTCTTTTAGTTCTTTTTCTTTCTTTTTGAATTCTTTTAGATACCAATCTTTAGTTTTGTCATATTCTTTAATATAAGCTTCTTCTAATGATATTACATTATATCTATGACAAAATAAGTATTCTATTGTTGCTAATACTTTTCTATCAAAGAATGTTAATTTTTCTTCTGGAAATTGTATTATAAGTTTTGTTTTTATTCCGTTTTTATCTAAGATTATTTCTTCTATTTTTCTTTCATTTTTTATTTTCTTAGAAGCAGTAAAGATTGGTAAGTTTATTAAATTTAAATCTGTATAAAATTGGTTGCTTTTTTTCATTTGTTTCACCTTACTTTAAAGTCCTACTTTTTAGTTATTGACAACAGTTATTGTTTTTTATCTCTATTATTATATTTTATAATTAATATATATTAATATTATCCTTTTTTTTTCGATTGTCAATAAGTAGCTTAATTATATTTTTATAAATAAGTTACTTATATAGCATTTTTTTCTAAATTTTACTTTAAAGTCCTATTCTTTTACTTTAAAGTCCTATTTCTTTACTTCAAAGTCCTATTCTTTTACTCCAAAGTCCTATTTCTTTACTTCAAAGTCCTATTTCTTTTTACAAAAAAAAAGAGTTATTGACAACTATATTTTTTATTTTTTTTAAGATATTTAGTTTAAAGCATTTTGAATAGTTTCTGCTTACTAAATATCAATATAATATTACTACTAGTAAGAATATTTTGTTTTTATGAATTTAATCTGTTTTCTCTACTCAAAAAGAGATGAAATTGTACTTTAGGTTATTGAAATTGCTGAAAAAATATTGACTAATACAAAAAAAAGGTTATAATTTGGGACAAAAAAGTATTATTCATTTTAGGAGATTCAACAGGTATGATTAAAAAAACGGACTATAAAAATTTTGAAGGTGGTATTAATATAACAAAGGATACTATAACAATAACAAATACTCAAGATATAAGTTATAAAATTATTTTATCTGATCATATTTTTAGTACTAACAACAAAATTGTATATGAATATTGTGAAGGCAAGAGGCTTTTAATTTTTATAGATAAAAATGTCTATAAATTGTATGGCGACATAATTAAAAATTATTTTCAGACTCTTTTTTCACCTAAAGATTATTTTATTAAAGTAGTGTCTACTTCTGAGAAAAAGAAAAATCTTAGCACTGTGCAGATGATGTATAAACTTGCAAGAAAAAATAAAATAGACAGACGAGGAATATTGATTGGTATTGGTGGAGGTATTCTTACAGATATTGTTGGGTTTGCAGCTGCTACATACAAACGTTCTATTCCATACATAAAAATAAATACAACTTTATTAGGGCAAGTAGATGTTGCTGTGGGTATAAAAACTGGTGTTAATTTTTATGACTCAAAAAATCTTATTGGTGCTTTTTATCCACCATTAGTGGCTATCAATGACAGAAGTTTTTTATTTACAATAGATGATAGAGAAATTAGATGCGGTTTAGCAGAAATTGTAAAAATGGGCATAATTTGTCACAGATATTTATTTGATTTAGTTGAAAAAAACTATAAAACTATTATAGAAAAAAAATTTACAGATAATCAGCGAGAAACTTTTTTAGTATTGGCTTTTTCTATGGTTAAAATGGTAGAAGAATTATATTCTAATTTATACGAGCATCATCTCGAAAGATTTGTTGATTTTGGTCATACATTTAGTCCTGACATAGAATCTGAAAGTAGTTTTAAAATAAGGCATGGCGAAGCTGTTGCGATAGATATTGTAATATCAAGTAGAATAGCTGTAATATTAGGATATTTACCAGAAGAAGATTATCTTAGAATAGTAAATCTATTTGTTAATATAGGATTACCGATTTTTGATAACAAATCTTGTTTTTTTGAAAATATGAAAAAAGCTTTAGAAAATACTTATCTTCATCGTGGAAGAAAATTAAATCTTGTTATTCCTAAAAAGATAGGAGAAGCTACTTTCATAAAAGAATTAACAGAAATTACTGATGATGTTTTAATTAAAACGTTATCTGATCTTAAAGCATTTAATGAGAATTTAAAAAAGGTAAAAAAATAGGATATTTCTAAAATATAAAGGCTATCTAACACTATTTATAGTTTTAGATAGCCTTTTTTATTGTCTAAGATATAATTTCTTTCAAAATATTAATAATATTTTTTGTATTCGTTTTCTATATATTCAGGGCTTAAATCTTTAGAAACAAAATCTTGTGAAGTAACACAAAGACCGCTAACAATTGTACCCATTTTTAAGCATTTTTCTATATCATAGCCTTTGCTATGTCCATATAAAACTCCAGCAAAAAAACTATCACCAGCACCATTTGTATCAACTTTTCTGTTATTATATTCTTCAATAATTGGCGTTTCTATCCATTTGCCTGTGTTTGTCAATGCAGTAGACCCATCTTTGCCATGAGTACAAACTACTAATTTTTTACCATCCTGTATAAGTTTTTCCATAAATCCTTTATAATCTGGTAAATTATCAGAGCTCATAAAAATATATGAAGCACTTTCTATAAAATCAATATGGTATTGATTTTTTCCGTCGTAATCATGAATATCACACCATATTTCTTTTTGGTGTTTTTTTGCAAAAGGTATTAAATTTCTGCAATAATTGATTATATTTAATACCAAATAATCAGTGTTTGCTATAATTGGTTCAAATTTTGATAAATCAATTTCGGGTTCAAATGTAGCATAATTAACATAAATAGAAATTCTTTCCCCAATATCATTCATAATATTGATATGTCTTTCTGTACCTTTTGGGTCAATATCGTAGATAAAATTTAAATTTTGTTCTTTAAATGTACTTAAAATCTTATCCCCATAAGTATCATTACCAACAAGAGCATGAAGTGTTAGATCAAAGTCAAGTTTATTTAAATTTAATGCTTTTCCTGTACCTGTTCCCCCAATGGTTTCAGCGAATTTTTTACTAAACGCAGTTTGAGGTTTTGGTTGTGGGAAGTTTTTCATATAAATCATACTTTGAAAAAGTGTACCACCAGATATAAATATTTTTTTCATAGAAACCTCCATATGGTATTTTTTTATCATTAATCTAATTTTTTTACAATGGTTTTAATCATAAAGTTTTAAAATCTTTTCTTAAAATATCAGAAATATACATATTTTCTCTTTAAGTATTGACTTTTAAAAAAGAAAATATTAATATGCTTTTATATAATCGTTATAATTATTTTAAGAGCAAATGATATTTGCTAAAAAAAAGAGCTTCTCGCCAAAGGAGCTCTTTTTTTTATGTCAAATATTTTATATATTTATAAAAATGTTAATTTAAAATTACATCTTGTTATAATTTTAGATTAATTTAAAAGAATAATCTATAAATTTTCAATAAAATATTCGATAATTATTAGATTGTAATTTTACGAAGATTTTTACTTGACAAATATTAAACAAATAGTTAAAATTAAATCAGGAGGGAAACAATGCTAATAAAAGTTGCAGAAGCAAGTAGAATCTCAGGTTTAGCTGAAAGTACAATTTGGGAAATGATAAAAGATGGGAAATTACAAGCATATCAGAACGAAAACGAAAAAAAAGAAAGAATTAATAAAATAGAATTTCTTCAATCCATACCTACGATTTTGACTATGTTTAATCAAAAAGGCGGAGTAGGAAAAAGTACGCTTACTGTTTTACTCGCAGATTATTTTGAAAAACTTGGCTTTAAAGTTCTTCTAATAGACTTAGACGAACAAGCAAATTTAACACAAACATACTTTCTTTATGATGAAATAAAAGATTCTAATACAATATACGATTTTTTTGATAAAAAATCCGTTAGACTTCAAGACATAGTTAAAAAATATAACGATAGTATAAGTCTCCTCCCTGCTTCTATAAAAATGAATAGATTAGCAGGATTAGACATATCAGAAGCAAATGAATACCTTGAGCACTTTAAAAACTTTTTTAAAAATTATCAAATAATATTAATCGATTGCCCCCCTGCCCTAAACTTTTTTTCAAGAATGGGCGTTGTAATGGCTAATTATTGCATTGTCCCATTACAAGCAGAACCTTATTCTTTGGATGGTCTTAATGAAGTTATAAAAACAATAGGAAAGTTAAAACATTTCAATCCTAATTTTATTAATTTTTATGGTGTAATAAACAACTATAAAGGAATTAGAACAATTTTAAGGGAAGAGATGAAAAAAAGTTTTGAGGATATATTAAAAGAAAAACTCTTTCCTGATACAATTCCAGAATGTGTTTGTTATGCAGAAAGAGCTATAAATCGAACTAATGTATTTAATCAACCTTCCTATAAAGAACAAAACAAAAAAATTGATACAATTTTTAATGACTTGTGCAAAAGAATTTACGAGGACAGATAATGGCAAAATCATTTTTAGATAAGATAAAAAATAGACATACTGGAATAGAAAACAATATCGAAAATATCAATATGGAAGATGAAACAAAAGAGGCGTTAAAAGATTTAAACGAAAATACAAATAAACAGGAAATAATACAAATAAAAGAAAGAATTAAAAACGATAAAATAATGTCTGATGAAGATAAAAATATTTTAGTTGAAAATCTAAGAGACAAATATCAAGAACTTTTCAACTTTGAAAACTGTCCAAATGATTATTTATCTCTAAAAGAAGAAGCAAAATTTCTTGCTGGAATGACTCAATATAGTTTTATTCTTATGGCACAAAGATTACAAGCCATAAAGTTAGGTGAATTATATAAAGAAGACGGATACTCTGATTTTAAATCATTTATCGAATCAGAACTTGAAGTATCAAGGCAGACAGTTTATAAATATATTGATATACTTTCATTTTTTGGTGTCGCAACGTTGCGACACGAAGATATTGATTATTCAAAATTAATTCCTATAATCCCAGTGTTAAGAAATGATTCAATCACCACAGAAGAAAAAGAGACGATAAAAAAAGAGTTTATCGAAAAAGCAAAAACAGAGTCAGCAAGAGAAATAAACAAAGATGTTAAAGAATTAAAAATAAGATATGGAATGGAAAAAAAAGTTGATGAAGAAGATAAAGAAATAAAAAAAATAAAAGATTTTATTGAATATTTAAAAAAGAAAAATAAAACTCACGACGGAGAAAAAGAAGTTTTTAAAATATTAGAAAGCGAGATAGGCGAATATTTTAAACGCTTTGGGAAACAAATATAACAATTTAAAGTGGACTTCTAACACGAAGAACGATAGACCTATTTATTCTTTTATACTCTAATAATTATTGATTTAATCCTTGACAAAAATTATCAATATCGTAAAATAATTCTGATTTTTTGATGATGTTTTGTTATCAAGATTAGATTTATTTTAATCTTAATTAGTTTTAATCAAAAATAAAATATTTACCTTTTTAGAAATATTAGGTATAATCTTAATATTCTAAAGAAACGGAGAATATAAAAAATGTTAGATAATCTGTATAAAAAAATGCAAAGAGAAGATAATTGCCATGACGGTATTGGCTATGTTAATGGATTTAGACCTTTTAATAAAGCCACAAGTAATAATTACAGCGTTGATTTTATCGATATTGTTACTATCCCACCAAATTCTACAATAGGAAATCATAGGCATGGAGATAATGAAGAAACTTACATCATATTAAAAGGTAATGGAAAAATGAGGTTTGAAGATCAAGATATTGATGTAAAAGAAGGCGATATATTACCAAATAAACCTTTTGGAGAACATGGGCTTGTAAACAACTCTAAAGAGGATATATTATTACTTGTATTTGAAATAAGTAAAAAAAAATAATTTATCATAGGAAATAAAAATGAAAAATGAGAAGCAAGAACAGTTTTTGCAAGAAGAATCTAAATATTTTTGTAAAGGGATTTCTGAAGAAGCTATAATTTCTAGAAGAGTATTTGAAAAAGGAGAAGGAGTTTTTCTTACAGACCTTGATGGAAATAATTACCTTGATTTTTCTTCTGGTATATTTACAAACTCAGTAGGACAATGTCATCCTTATGTTGCAAAAAGAGTTAAAGAACAAGTAGATTTATTGTGGAATGTTCATGATTTTTCTACTCCAGAAAGGCTTCCTTTGTGTAAATTATTAAAAGAATTTTTACCAGAACATCTTGATACATATTGTTTTTTTTCGACAGGAGCAGAAACTGTGGAAGCTGCATTAAGAGCTGCTCATTGTTTTGCAAAACCAGAAAAACAAAAAGTTGCTGCCCTTAGATATGGTTTTCATGGCAAAACAATGGGTGCAAGAATGCTTGTTCATTGGGATGTAGGAAATTATTCATATCCTAGTAATTCAGTATTGGCTTATTCTGCTTATTGTTATAGATGTCCTTTTAATGCAACTTATCCATCATGTAATCTTTTATGTGCTGATTTGACTGTAAAACAAGTTGCTTCAAAAAACAACATCGCTGCATTATTTTTTGAACCAATACAAGGAGCAACTGGTATAATTACACCTCCTAAAGGATATTGGGAAAAAATTCAAGAAGAATGTAAAAAAAGTGGAATATTATTAATTGCTGATGAATTTTTGACTGGTGGTGGAAGAACTGGTAAATTTTTGGCTTCAGAACACTATGGGTTAAAACCAGATGTAGCGATATTAGGTAAAGCGTTTGCTTCTGGATTTCCTTTTGCTGTATTAGCAGGAAGACGAGAAATAATTAATTCAGATAAATTTGCATCGCCTGGGTCTACTTCTTCTACATACTCAAGTAATCCTGTGAGTATGGTTGCATGTGAAGCGACATTAGAAGTAATAAAAAATGATAATCTATTAGATGATGTTGTATCTTTAGGAAGTATATTAAAAGATAAACTTTTTGAATTAAAAGATAAATATAAATCATTAGGTGACATAAGAGGCTTGGGGTTACTATATGGCTTGGAGTTTGTTAAAGACAAGAAGACAAAAGAAAAAGACCCAAAGATTACTCAACGAATTTTCCAGATATGTTTGGATAAAGGGTTAAAAATTTGTCTTGGTGGCAATATTTTAAGAATAGCACCTCCTTTTATTTGTACAAAACAACATATTGAAGATGCAGTAAAAATTTTAGACGCTTCTATTTTTGAAGCAGAGAAAGAACTATTATAAAAAAAAAAGAAGATAAATATGAAATATTATGCTGGACGATTTTATATTACATTTAGATGTAATTCTCAATGTAGATATTGTAATGTATGGTGTGACGAAAAGTTTATGGGGAAAAATGAACTTTCCTTAGAAGATGCAAAAGCTATTATCGATGATCTCAAATCTTTAGGAATTAGATATATTGATTTTACTGGAGGCGAACCTGGTTTATACACACATATATTAGAACTTGTTAAATATTGTAAGTCTCAAGATTTGATTGTTGAGCTTACAACAAATGGACTTAATTTTACAAAACATATAGATGTTATTACACCTTATATAGATGTAATGAATATTTCTATTGATACTCTTGATCCTAAAAAATATTCTGAAATAAGAGGGGTGCCTGGGTTTGATAAGGTTATTGAAACTCTAAAGCAATTGAGAGAAAAAACAAATAATCTAAAAATAATCACAGTTGTAAGTGATGATAATCTTGCTGAAATTGATTCTTTAGTAAAACTTGCTCAAGAATTAAAAATACAAATCTATCTAAGCCCTCTTTTTAATTATTTTGATAGAACAGATAATCAAGCTAATAAGTATCCTATAAAGCAATTTTTTTATGAACCATACTGTATTGTAAACTTACATTTCTCAAAAATGCTCGAAAAATATGATCCTGAGGCTTACACAGAATGTTATTCTAATAAAAAGATTCTTACTTTAGGACCAGATGGAAATGTTATATTGCCATGTTATCATTATTATAATGACGAAATAAAATGGAATCACAATCTATTAGAAATCATTGAATCCGAAAAATTTAAAGCGGTAAGTGATAATATTGGAAAATACGAGCATTGTAAAGGATGTACAATCCTTCCATATATGGGTATATCATTAAGTTATCACTTTAATAAAATATTTCTTTATCAAGCATTTTCTGAAGAATACTTAAAATTTAAAGCAAAATTCTTAAATGATTCTTCAAGAGATGTAACAATAAATAAAGATATTTTATTAGAAAGTTACGCGAAGTTAGAAGAGATCATAGACAAAGAAATAGATGAAATAGAGACTGTGGATCATTTCTATAAAGTAACAAAAAAAGATAATCTTTTCAATTTTTCGTTATTAAAGAATCCACTTTTATTTACAGAGTATTTTTATGATTCTTTACAAGAATATTGTTGGGATATAGAATATTCCCCTCATACTGTTATCAAATATTTTTATAATGAAATGATTCCTATTATAAAATCATTAAAAGAAAAAGATAAGATAAAAAATGCTGATTATATATATATCTTAGAGAAAATATCTGGTTTTCAGTTAAATTGGTGGAAATTTTTTATATTAAAATATTACAAGACAAAATCTAATATTAGTTATGAAGAACATCTCAACTGGATAAAAGATTTTATTTCTGAAATAATTAGTATTCTACCTAAAGCAGAATCTCAAAGAATATATGAGTTAATTTTTGCAATTAGTTTTATGATGGGTGACGATAATGATTTTTATACACTTGTTGATAAAAATCATCATCCTTTTAGAGAAGAAAAATTATCTTTTAAGTTTATGTTACTCAATAAAAATGATATTGCACAATATAAACCGTTTTACTCAGAAAGATTTGAAAATACATTTGACAAAATAAAAAATGCTAACTCAATAGAAAAGCCAAAAAATGCGGATATAGATATAAAATCTATTGATTTTGTTAAAGGATTGACAAATAAAGATAATCTTTATTACTTTCTTAATAATTGTGCTTCTATATCAGAAGATGATGTTTCTTTACTCTCAAAGACAATAATAAATACTCTTTCTTTTGAGCAGATAAAAACATTAAGACAAAATATAAGAGAGTATGAAATATTTGAAAGACCTGAGTTGCTTTTGTTAAAAAAAATAGAAAAGCAACAAAAATAGAAAAAAAACAGATATATCAACTTATTAGTATATTGTTCTTTGAAATAACACAGATTAAATCGTAATCTGTGTTATTCGTGTTGTGTTATAATCTGTGTTATAGGAACATTGGAGATTTGTTTAGATGAAAAAAAAAGTTTCAAAGGAAGATATAGACAATATAATTAATTATATTAAAAATCAGAGATGGTTTGCAGAAAAAAATGAAAAAATAATTGATTTAGAAATATATGATTCTCTTTTAGTAAATGATAATATTTTTATAGCATTTGTTTTTGTAATATATGAGAATAGAGACAAAAAATTATATTTTTTGCCTTTTAAACAAGAAGAATTAGGTAAATCAAAAACTTATGATATTGTGTTAGATTCTGTAAATCAATCTCTTACAGCAATAGATTATTTAGATACATATAATATTTTTTTAAATTATCTTATTGAAAAAAAATCAATCACAACGCAAAATAATAATGTAGTTTATTTTGAAGATAATTACAATCAGATTGAAAATATGAATCTAAAATACTTAAAATCATTCAAAAAAGATATATCAAGCAATTGTGTTAATCTTAATATGCTTGGAGACATAAAAGTTATTAGTAAGATTTATAAATCTTTATCATCTGATGATTATATAACATTACTAAAAAAAATGTCTAAAAATCAAAATATAGTACCTACCTTATTTGCTACTTATTATTTAGAGGATAAAAAAACTAATGAGATTTATCTTATTGGATTTATTCAAGAATTTTTTGATGGAGATTATTTTGATGCTTTCTTAAATAAAAACATAAGAAGCTTGTGGGAAAAAATAGGTTCAAATGATAATGAAGAAATAATAAACAATCATAGTAAAGATGTATTTTCTTTATTACAATATGTGGGTTCTTCACTTTGTAATTTTCATATAGAAATTAATAATACTTTAAGAGATAATTCTAATAAGGTGTTATTTAACACAAAAGGTTTTATTGGTACATTAAAAAAACTAATAGATAAGCTTAGTAGTGATATTCTACAAGATAATGATTTTTCAAAAGATTTTTATAAGAATGCCTCGCAAAAACTTTATAAAATCCTTGAAAATATAGAAAAAACGGATTATAAAAACTTTATTGCTGCTTTTTCGCATGGTGATCTTCATATTGATCATATTTTATACAAAGAGCAAGCATCGGCAAAGAAATTTGATATTAAAATAATAGATTTTCATCAAAAATGTACATCTTCTGATAATCCAGACTTTGTTTTCCAGCATCCATTGCAAGATATTGCTGCTATAAATAGGAGTCTTGAATATTTTTCTTTTGATGAGGCTAATAGACAAATATCAAATGAGTTAAATATTACAGAAGAACAAGCAGCGTTACTCCAGATTGATCTTTTAATAAATGAAGATAATTTAAAAAAAGATGAGAAAGTATATAATATTGTTAAAAATGCTAATTATATTTCTCAAAGATGGCAAAAAACAATAGTTAATACTATACTATATTCTTATAAAAAAGAGTTATCAGAATCAACTCAAAATAATTTAATCGTTCCTAATGAGATGGATTCTATTTTTGGACTTTTTTATTTTATGAGATTAGTTAAAGAGTTAGAATACAATTATTTATATGATAGAAAACATTTTAAAGTTTTTGATTTTTTCTATTTAATGATGTATTCATAACACGGATTATGTAGATTGTTGCAGATTGGCACAGATTAAATCGTGTAATTATATATAATAAATGTATTTAACTTTTAGAATTTTTGACAAACTAAAGATTTTTTGGTATATATAACACGGATTAATCAGCGACGATTTGATTAATCTGTGTTATAAAAAAAAGATTAATGAAAGAGGTGTATTATGAAAATAATAGAATGCTATATTAATGCAGGTGGTTTTGATTACAAAATGATATGTGGCGGTATTTCTATTTATGTTTGGAATCTCGCACAACATTTTGCAAAAGCAGGACATGAAGCATCAATTGTAACCGCAGCACATGGACAAATAGATTATTTAAAATCAAAATATAATCTTACAAAATTGAGTAAAACATTAAAATATAACCTTCCAATAGTATTAGACAAAAGCAAATGGAAAGGTTTTGAGTCAGAAGTTTCAATTCCATTAGAAACAGAAATATATAAACTCAGATTGGAAAATGTTGATATATATTTACTCTCAAACGAATATTTAAATAAATATTCTGATACTTTCTATCCTCCTTATGATGTAAAAGGTAAAGATTTGGGATTTTATAAATATTTGGTTTTTCAAGTTGATTTTATAAAATTTGTTAGAGAATATTTTAAAGATGAAAAAGTACTTCTCCATGCTCATGAACCATTCTATCAATATCTTATACCGCCAGCTTTTAAAGATGATCCAAATGTAAAAGTTGTAAGTACAGTTCAATCAAATATGCCAGTAAATAAAAAGATTTATAAACCAAAATTAGAAAAATTACTTTCGTTTTTGGATTGCCCAGTTGATTTATCTCCAATTATGGATAAAAAACAAACTGAAACTGAGTTTGAAAAATGTATTCGTCAATATTTGCCTGTAACTCACTTAAATTATGATTATCCAGATAATGATTATGTAAATTTTTATTCTTTAGTTTTAAAATATAGTGATGGTATAGACTTTTTATCAGAAGGGCAGAAATATTTTTACTCAACATTTGCTGGGACTGCTTTTGAAGATTATGTGAAACAATTTACTGTTTACAATTTAATAAAAGAAAATTACAACAAAATGTTTGTTGGCTGGTGTGCAATATCAGACGAATGGTTTGTAAATACAAAAAATAAAATATCAAAAGAAAAAAAATCATCAATCCTTTCATCTTTGGGGTTAAATCCAGCTTACCCAACATTCTACCATAATGCAAGATATGCAGTGGAACACAAAGGGCAAGTTGAGTTAATGCGTGCTATTGATACTTACTTATCAAAACATAAAGATGCAAACTTTATAATTAGATGTTTGTCTGGTAATGGCATAGATAGCCCATATTTTAACGAAGTCATCAAAAAATATCCAGAAAACCTATATTTTGAATGGCAAGTTCAGAAAGAAGAAAAAATTATAGAATATTCTCAATGTGCTGATTTTTGTTTATTTCCTTCAAAGTTTGAAATGGACACATTTTTAATAGCACAAGGCGAAGCAATGCTTTTTGGTGCTGTGCCAATAGCATCACGACAAGAAGGCATGAGACATTGGAACCATGCAAAAGAAGAAGATGATCCTGAGGTTAGCGGATATTCTGTAAGAAGATCGTTTCAAGAAAATGATTCTTTACTTGCAGATGATTTATATGATAAAATAAGAAAATCTGTTGTTACATTTAATAATGAACCACAAAAATATAAAAAGATTTCTGAGAATGCTGTAAAGACTGCAAATATTTATAATTGGGGTTATAGTGCCAAATCTCATCTTTTTTATATGGAAAAAATCTTTAATGGAGAAAAATCATTCATAAGATTGGAAGATATACTTGATACTGGTTGGTATGATTTGGTTGACAAAAATTATCTTGAAAAAAATTATGATGCTATGAGAAAAGCCTCAATAAATAGAGGCGATTTAGAAACATTTGAAAAACACTTTAAAGGTGAGCTTAAAGATTATAAGATTATCTTTGATAAAGCTTTTGAAAATGGCAAATTTGGTATTTGTGAGGCAATTATAAGCAAATTTCCAAAAGATTTTGATAATACGTTGATTCACGGACGAATTAGTGCAAAATCTGACGATAAAACCCTAAGCATAAGCTATAACTTCGCTAATGCTGATAGAGTAGAAGTATTTATTCCTAATAAGTCTTTTGAAAAGACATCTTCTGAGATTGCAAGAAAATTACAAGACTTTACAGGAATTTTTATGAATAAAGAAAATAATAAATTCTTTACGGATATAAATCTTAAAGAAAAAACTAATGAAATTTACTTTCTTGTGACTCTAAAATCTGGAAATGTAAGTTGGGATAGAGTAAAAGTATGAAAAAATTAGGTGTTGCATTATTATCTGGTGGAATTGGCTCCAGAATGAGAGAACTTGGGATAACCAAGCCAAAACCAATTATTCCTCATGGTGGAATGTGTTGTCTTACTGATTTTAGTATTAATAATTCTTATCTTTCGGGTGTACAAGAAGTATTAATAATGGCTAAATTTGAATCAAAAAAGATAATAAATTACCTTCAAAACACATGGCCTGCTTCTGACAAATTTAGACTTCATTATGGAGTTTTTAATGATGTTTATACAAAAGACTTTGATAAAGTATTTGAAGAAGTTAGCCCGCCAGATGAAAAAGGTACAGCTGATGCTGTAATAAAAAACTGGGGTTATCTAGGAAATGACAAGTTTTCTGATATTATGATATTACATAGTGACCACGTTTACAATTTTGATTATAACGAGATGTTAGAATATCACAGAAAAAGCAATGCCGCTTTGACGATAGGATATAAAGACATAGAGTTAAAATATGTAAAACTTTTTGGTATGACAACATTTGATGATGATAATAATCTTATAGAATTGATTGAAAAACCAGCAAATCCTACATCACCAACGATTTTTACAGCAGTTGCAATATTCAATAAAGAAAAATTGGCAAAATATTTGTCCGAATTACAAAAAACTAACTGGAATTACGATATTAGTAAAGATGTTATTCCTGCAATGATAAAAAATAAAGAAAAAATCAAAGGATTTCATTTTAAAGATTATTGGGAAGACATTGGTACTTTAGAAAGATATTATATTTCAAATATGAACTTTTTAAAACCAAACCCAGAGATCAGATTTGATCAATTGCCAGTTACAATATCAAAAGATATAAAAAGAAAACATATAATCAAAGAAAAAACAATAACAAACTCAATTGTTGCAGAAAATGCTATTTGTGACGGTATTATAGAAAATAGTATTATTTATCCTGGTGCTTTCATTGCAAAAGGAAGCGTTATTAAAGATAGTATAATTTTACCAGATGCACAAATAAAAGGTAATTCAAAAATAACAAGTTCTATTATTTTTGAAAATCATATTATAGAAAACAAAGAAGTTATTGATAATTACAAATAAGGATACACGATGAGTAATAAAAATATATTAGTTTTAGATATTGGAGGAACAAACTTTCGCATTGGATTATTTTCTCCTAATTCACATTCTTTATCCAATGTAAAAAGATTTCCAACACCAAACTTTATAGAATACCCAAAAAATAGTGTATCAGAAATCCAAAAACTCCTTGTTGATACGATTGTCACAAATATAAATACTTATATAGAAGAATATAAAGATAATATCGAATGTATAGGTATTTCTTTTGCTGGTCCAATTGACAAACAAGGAGGAGTAAGAGGTGCTCCTACAATATGGGGAAAAGAAGGAGACATCTTACAACTTGGCGAAATTATATCAGAGCGAGTTAAAAAAGAAACAGGTGTAATCAATGATATAACTGCTGCGGCTTGGAAATATAGCGATGATTATGATAAGCCTTTTTGTGTAATAACAGTAAGCTCTGGTATAGGTAACAAAGTCTTTTATAAAAACGAAGTCTTAATTAATGACGAAGGCTTTGGTGGTGAAATAGGGCATTATAGATGCGAATTAAATGATGACTCAATAATTTGTGATTGTGGAGGAATTGGGCATCTGGGAGCTATTTCTTCTGGTCGGGGAGTGTTAGAACTTGCCAAAAGGACAGGTAGGCAACAACCAGAACTTTATAAACAATCATTACTCAACACACTTTCAAATGGGAATATAGATAGTCTAACTAATAAAGAAGTTGTTTACGCTATACATAAAAATGATGAGTTTGCTATAAAAATTTTGAAAAAGAGTCATTATTATCTTGCCGATGCTATGTCTTGTATCTACAATGCAATAGGAGTTGACAACTTTATAATTATTGGTGGCTTTGCAATTGCTGTTGGCAAACAATATATAGACTTTCTTACAGAACAACTTAAAATAATAGGTTGTTTTGGTAAAAAAGAAAACGATATAGAAAAAATGATTAGACTTGGTGAAAGTAATGACGACCACTGTCTTATTGGTGCTGGAATATATATGTTAAAAAGGAAAGTAAATGGATAATAGTCTTTTTATTCTTGGCGGAAGTAGTATTTATATACCACAATTGTTAGTTGCAATGGAAAAAAGCGATTTACTCAAAAATTTCAAAAAAATAACGCTATTTGGAAGAGATTTGTCTAAATTGGAGTATATTAGCCAATTTGGACAATCATTAGCAAAAAAACAAAATCTAAGTACAATTGTTGATTATACGTCCAATTTTGATGTTTGTTTAAATGACGAATACAATATTATTTTTAACCAAATCCGTTTTGGAGGAATGGAAGCTCGCAACAATGATGAACAAATAGCAATAAAAAACAACTTTGTTGCAGATGAGACTTTAGGTATTGTAGGCATTCCAAACGCAATAAGGAGTATAATAATGCTTACTCCTTATTTAGAAACCCTCCAAAAAAAGAAAAATGATTATACTTTCATCAATTTTACAAATCCTGCAAGTATTATTACTCAATATATAACAAGTACATTTCACAAAAACACATTAGGTATTTGTGATTATCCACAAGTATTCAAAAATAAAATTGCTGACTTTTTACAATACAAAAGAGACGAAATAAACATAAAATACTTTGGATTAAACCATTTTGCAGTTGTTTATGATGTTTTAAAAAACGATAAATCAATTTATAATGATTTTAAGTCTAAAATTGATGATTTTCAACATAAATTATCAATACAAAAACATTTTGACTATACGTTCGTGATTCCTTCATGGGAATATATATTCTACAAAGAGACTTGTAACAAAAAACAACAAGAAAAAGAAAAAAATAGAGCTGCTGTATTACTTGACATCGAAAAAGAATTTTCTGAATACATAAGTAAAAAACCGCCGATAGAGTTTCCACCAATGTTAAAAAAGAGAAATTGTGAGTGGTATGAAGTTGGAATAATTCCGTTGTTTCAATTTTACTTTAATAAAGATTCTAAAAAAGAAATGGTTGTTAATGTTGACTATAAAGAAGATATTTTTAATCTTGGTATTAAAAATACTATTGTTGAAACAAATGCTAATTACAAAAATGGCATATTAGAACCAACAAAAATTAACGAGTCTCTAAAAAATAGCCTTCAATTTCAATATCTTTCTTTAATGAAAAAAGTAGAAATTACTCTACTTGATGGAATCCTTAAAAGGGATTTTAACAAAATAATAGAAGCAAGTCTTTGTAATCCAATGGTTCAATCAGCAGAAGGAATATATAGATTTTTTTCTGAGGTGTTAGAAAAAGACAGTTTTTTTTACTCAAACTTTCCAAACCTAAAGAATACAAAATTTTTTATTTAATAATTTTTATTTTAATACAAAGGGTTAAAATCCTTTGTATTTTCTGTTATAAAAAAAGCTGAAATTCAATATTATTTTGACACTATATTTATATAAAATCGAGGTCAAAACTTATACACAAAAGATGTATTATGTGTATAACTTTTGGCATAAAAAAATATTTATAATATGTCATATTCCAAAAAGATATGGAGTTAAAAAATGAATGAGTTAGTTAAATCTTTTGATTTTAATCCTACTTCCATTGAAACTATTTTTGAGAAGCTCAATAAAAACACAAAACAAACTTATCTAAAATCCATAAATCAATTTTTAGACTTTACAAATATCGGTATAAATCAAATCACTAAAATTACTCATTTAGAAATCATTAACTTTATAGAGTTTCTAAAAACTCAATATCAAAATTCAACTATCAATTTAAAACTCAATGCTTTAAAATCTTTATTCAAAAAACTCTCAGCACTATATAAAATCTCAAACCCATTCGACATTCTAAAAGCAGTAAACATTAAAACTAATTTCTATACAAAACAATCAATCGACAGAGAATTAACTTTAACAACTAACGAAATCGATATTCTATTAAATCACTACACAAAAAGAATGACTTCAAGTAATACTTTAACTATTCTAACAAGCACGCGATATTGGTTACTAATCACTTTGCTATACAAACACGGTCTAAGAATATCAGAGGCTTTAAATATAAAAATCTGTGACATCACAAAGCAAAACGACTCCATCTACACAATTAAAATAATTGGAAAAGGCAACAAACCAAGAGATATTAAGATAAATAATAAAATATATCAAAAGATTATAGATTTGGCAGAAACTGGCTTTGTTTTTAAGACTCTCAAAGGTAAACCAATGGATAGAATATTTGTGACAAAAGAAATTAAAAGAGTTTCTAAAAGGCTCATAAATAAAAATATTTCGGCTCATACTCTAAGGCATAGTTTTGCAACAAATCTTTTAAAGATAACTAATAACATTAAAGGAGTTAGTAGTTATTTGGGACATTCTGATATTAGCACTACTTTAAGAATGTATATTCACAGTGATTTAACTATGAACGATTTAGCTTTAATTTAACAAGTGAAATTTTACTATAAAAAAACTAATATTTTCTTGTAAATAATTGTCTTTTTAGATAAGATGCGGTATATTTTTTAGTTAAAACCAAACAATTAGGAATGAAAATGAGAAGGATTTTACTGTTAGTGGCATTGTTTCTTGCAATAAGTTTAAATGCTCAGGACTCTCGTTATGATGCTGGGTTAAACTTGCCATTCAATGAAAAAGCAGGAGATGTTAATCCACAGACAGGAAACTTAACACTTGGTTTTACAGATGTGAGTTTACCAGGTAGAGCAGGATTTGATTTTA
>Ga0209728_1000412_pt1 | contig 36921 bp, 48 predicted proteins | sample RifGroD1_FD_183997 | JGI IMG/M metagenome (GOLD analysis project Ga0209728, IMG submission 183997) | Groundwater microbial communities from Rifle, Colorado, USA - Groundwater D1 (SPAdes) (version 2) | ecosystem: Environmental > Aquatic > Deep subsurface > Groundwater | place: Rifle, Colorado... | reverse complement strand
CACACCACTAAGACTTACAACAGGTTTGACGCTACAATTTTCAATCCAATTTGAATCGTCAAATCCCGGCCATATTCGTAAGTACGCTTCAGTATATCCCGCCGGGTTTGGTGGGAACAAAACAACTACCGGAGAAGCCGAAGCAGGAGCAGGTATTGTTACTGTCCTGTGTACTGAAGGACCATCATCAACATAATAGAGCGACACCTGCAAACCGTATGATTCATTCTTGCCTTTACGATAGTAAAAACTAACTTCCAGATTGTCGCCTTCCTCGACAGCAAAAGTTTGAGACTGCAAAGCTGTCCAACCAGCTATTTCAAATGTCGGTAAAGTTATTTTGAGTGCTTTCCCTTGTGCCTGCATGGTAGGATTTTCTATGGCTGTTACAGCATCATCCGAACCATCCCCAGCTATTGACCACCCGGAAGGCATCACAGCACCAGTCGGATAAACGGAGAACTTACCGTTGTATAAATGTTCAAAGGTTACTTCCGGCGATTCCTCTTCCTTGAGACTCAAAGCATTTAAAAAATAGGTAATGCCTTGGGCATCACTGCCGTAGCAAAGATAACGAAATTCAACATTTACAGCGTCGACATGAGCCTGTAATATAGCCTGGTATATTGTGTATTCAGTCGTATAAGGTACAGTGAGAAATGTCTCGTCACCGCTTCCGTCCTTATCTACGAACTGAATACCAAGTAGCCCGTTGGAGTTTGCAGTAGCCTTGACATGTATGGAAAAGCTATATTGCCTACCACCAATAACAGGGATACCGTACTTATTTATGCTTTTCCAAGAAGCACTTGGAAACGTAAACGTTAAGGCTTTCGTACCTGGAATGGCTATTTCAGTTGAAAATGATGTAGCTATTTCACTCGGCCCGTAAATACTAAATCCTGTCGGAAAGGTTGTCCCGTCCTCAAATGTACCATTTGGCAACAGTTCAGGAGGAACTGGATCTGTAACTTCCCCGGGTAGCTTTATCCGTGTTATTGCTGGTTGTTGTGGGTTGCTACCAAGGTAGTATTCCTTATCCAACTTTGAATAATATGTTTGAGCATGAATCCTAAAAACAGCAACGGTAAAACTGGTTAATACTGCAAGGTTAATGCCGGATATATTCCAGGCCGTAGTACCTATAATCGGTGTGTCGATAGACTGCAGGATATTGCCTTGCTGATCAAAAACAATAAATTTATTCTGTGAGTTGTCGTAAGTTATCAGTTTGTTAAAATAAAGAGCGAGTCCCTGACAGTCAGTTATTCCGGTTAATGTGAATTGACTCGTAATAGTCCCGGCCAAGTCAAATATTTTAACTGCTCCGGCGGCAGTTATTCGGGCAATGTGAGTCGCCTCCACAAAACAAAAAGCAATAAAGCCAACGTCCCCGGGATACGTGATCCCGGTTAAGTTTTTCACATCCCCGGAGACAGTCATGTACCATAATTCCCCGAAATAAGACAGGGCCACTACATTTAGGGCTTCTGTGGTTAGGGTTGCCTGACCAGGTGTAAATACGTCTGACTCATAAATTCCGGCGTCCCCGACCACATAAAATTTGTCCGCGTGCGGCAGGTACATTATTGCCTTTTCGTTTTCAGCGACATGGCAAATCGCTTGAACCGTTCCCGCAGGTATACTTGCCGCATCAAAAATAACCTTTTGGCTTACATCGCCTACAGCCCATCGTTCGGCAGTATTTGTAGTCGGCGGGTATCCGACAGACAAGGCCGCTCCGGTATCATAGACTATATACCCGGCAGCCTGTAGTTGTGCAGCAGTCACCTCAGCGACAAGATGATTCTGCCCGTCATCCCAAACAAGTTTTTTTACCCCAGCAACACTATATTCCCAAGGCTGTTCAACGTCCTCGTTCTGGGTCATATAGACGCGGTATGATGTTGCCCCTTCGACTGGTGAAATCTCAATAGGTACTTGATTGGTATTTGTGCCTACTCCGGTTATCGCCCGGACTTCATTGGAACGATCTGTTTCGCCATTTGTTGTAAGCGCCGTAACACAATAATATCTCGTCTCCCCCGCGGGGATACTTCCCCCTGTTGTTACCAGCCAATTATCAGGATGTACAACATGAGGTATCCGTAATAACTGGTCCATCTCTTGACCATCTACTTCAATTCCGATAATTGCCGCTGGCCAAGGGTAGAGTGTGTATTCCGTGCCGCTCAGTTGCGTCATGTCCGCTTTTTTGAGCAGCGTAAAAGGTTCATGTACTGCAGCAGCGGCAAAGTCGCCCATAAGCCCATCCGTAACGTATACAGTGTTGTTGGTAGTCCCAATATCAAACTCAATATGATTCGGGTTTGCCGTTGCCCCAACCGGAATAACTGCAGTTGTGTCAGCACTAGCTGCCGGTATTGTCACTGTATTGGTGGTTGCCGACACATCAACAATTTTTGATGGTGTAAATGCCTGAGATACTAACAGCACGCCACCGATATACCCGGCATCACCATCTGTATTAGTGATTTCAATATCTGCCTTTTCGGAAAACGCTGTACTCAGGACGTAAATATCAGTAGCCCGCCACTGACTTGTCGCTTGGACGTTTACGATCTTTTCGTCTATCGGACGCCGGTACCTATCAAGCAGAGTCACCTTTACCCTGAAAATAGATACTCCAGAACTCATAGCGTAAACGGTTATTTTTTGTTTTAGGAGCCCGTTGTCAATGCAAATATTTTTCTGTAATAGTGAACTATTTCGCTGTAGTAGCATTGATATCGTACCAAGCGGGTTAATTTCTTCGATCATTGCTGCACTCGCAACGTCCCATCCAGTAGGTGCTACATCGTCCCCTGAGTAAAAAAAGTTTGGGTTTACAACACAGTTTTCCACTGGCAATTCTACCGGATTTACAGCTAATTCCTCTAGGGTGAAATTACCGTACCAAGCTTTACCAGCCGAAAACCCTCGGTGCAAGAGGTGTAGGAACAGGTATTTTACCGGCCGGGACGGAATAAATGTCTTTTTCTTAAAGACAAAATCATACGTCCCAGCATCAAAAACCAGATCCCCGCCACCGACAGCAGGCCAACCGGGGGGATGACCAATAAAGCCAATAGTAACTTTAGGATTGCCAATACATCCTTCCGCAGCAACATAGGCCGATATGCAGATCGGCTTTACTTCTGTCTGATTAATAGCTATTACCTGCGTTATGCCACCTGATTGGGCTACCAGTGGATCAGCTATATCCAGTAGGATGCTTTTCCCACCACCAGGAGTTTGTCTCACATCCCAAACTCCTCCGGCAGCTAAAAAGGTTCCATAGTCTGGGCCGCCAAGGGCCCAATAGTTGTCGGGTGCTACTCCATCCCCGCCCAGGGTATCGCAACCGCCCGGAGCGTAACAGTGATCCGCAGGGTCAAAAGGGAAATTCCCTTCGCTATCCATGACCTCTATGGTACCGGTTGTACTTATCAAGAGAAGTGGGTTATTTACTAAATTGGCCAAAACTATAACCACCTCTCGTAATAAGTAATCTTGATATGCGCCCCGGTGGTATCCGGGTTTGTATACGTCAATGTGTTGCTACCCGGAACAAGCACGGAAAAAGTACCGTCGTGGTAAAGTAGGGCGCTGGTTCCGTCTAGCTGTACTGTCATTCTCTCGGTGTCAATATAAACAGTTTTACCGACATCTACAGCACTTAAATAGATGCACTCATCGCCATTAATATTTAACGTGAACCCATTAGTTAGCGCGCTACTACCACTTATCTCTATAGCCACGGGAGTATTTACCCCTCCCGAATTGGTCAAGGTAAGCGTCCCAGCGTTGGCGATATCCTGCTCAACAACGACAGGTGAAACAGCATAAGCATGAGGCAAGCACCTGAACTGCAGGGTAAATTCCCCTAAAGCAAACGTCTGCTGCAGATCCACCTGATTGATTAGCTTTGCCCAGTAAAACACCCCTGGCTCGTCATCAAAAATTAGCTTTGCGCGGGCGGGGGTATAGAGCCAGGCGGCTATCTGCCGGGCTTTTTGACGCAAGGCAAGGAGGCTTGTTTCTAATATCTTGCAGTCAATATCTATGTATCTGTCTTTAAGAGATCCGGGCATTAAATGCGATCCATCCATGCCGGGAATCTCTTTATATTGGTCGTCACTGGCTGGCAGTAGTTGGCGGTTTTTGGAGCGCATATATATTCCGTATGCGCTGCTGTGCGTGCCATTGAACGTAAAGCCATACATATTACCGCCTCCCCACTCCTCGCTGTGTCGAGCGCACTAATCCACCAAGTCGGTTACTTATCTGCACAATATCGTCATCACTACGAATGATTATTGGGCCTGGAAAAGTAAGGTTTATAATCGTATCTCCGCCGCCAGCCATTGCTGGTGAGGGTGCTATAGATGAAAATTTAGGTCCAATAGACATCAGCGCATCAATCAATGTATCTCGCATCATTGGCAGTAGAGTTGATAATGGAGCAGCTACCTCGCTGCCACCGGCTTCAGCTATTTGAGTTATTGCCGGACGATGAAAAATACCACCTTTGGCGGCCTTATAAATCTTCACATTACTGTCATCCCAACCGACTGTATACCCAAGTGCTTCGGCGACTTCACGGATGCCGACGTAAGAAGTACCATCTTCAACCTTCCAAGGGGTAAACCATTGAGTACCAATCTTAACTCTCTGATTTACTTGATCCCACTCCACGGGTTGGTCTAACATGCCGGCCAAGTCCCTTGATGCCATATATGTCGTACCGTTTGCGTTTATATATTGACCTGGACCTATAGAAGCTATTAATTGGGGTGTGCCTGCGTTGCCACCACTTGACCCTTGCGCTTGCACGCCACCCAAAAACTCACTTGCACCAAGCGGCAATTCTGTAGACCCTGCCGCCATTCCCTGTGCTAATTGACGCATCCAGTCAATGCCTTGCTGGTACCACTGATCGTTGGTCATTGCCAGCTTTGCCAACATCTCCAAAGTGCTGTCAGAGATAAGTTCCTGGACTTCAGAGTAATATTTTTCGAGTTCCTTTCTCTTCTTTTCATTGGCAGCTTTAATGTCGTCAATTTCATCTTTTATTGCGTCTTCACGGATACTTGCTTCTTCTTCTATAGCATCTATTTGATCCTGCAATGCCTTTTCCTGGTCTTCTCTTGCCCATTCGTTCTGCTTTTCCTGCCATTCTTTTTGAGCCTCGGCTATTTGCTTATCGAGTTCTTCTACTTTTTCTTTATGTTCTTTGCCGGCATAGAGCGCTTCTTTATTACGTTCTTCGGTTAGCTCTGCTATTGTTGCGTTATATTCTTCCTCAGCCTCAGCACGGCTTTCGGTGTCAGCTTCTTCTTCAAGGGCTTCGATTTGTGCCTGCAAAGCCTTAACCCGGCTGTCAGTTTCCTCTTTAAGCTTATCGATTAGCTCTTCTTTGGACCTAATCAGTTCCTCATCTGCCTCAATTTCTGCCTCGATGAGTTTTTTGCGTTCCTCATAAGCCTTCTTTATTTCCTCGGATTCTTCTTTAAGGGCCTTACTATACTTGTCAAAAAGCTCTTTTTGTCTTCTGATAATTTGATCTATAGAAGCTTGCTCTTGGGCTACCGCATTGTTAGATATTTCTATGTTTAGCTTTTCGAGGGCTATTTTTGCCATCTCAAGCTCGTGCTTATATTGTTTCGTGATTTGGCTGTTTTCGCCAAGTTTTGCCTTGGTCATTTCGTAGATGTCATTAAGTACATCTACTTTTTCCGACGCTTGTTGCAGTTCGAGCTGGAGTTTTTGAAGTTCGTTTTTAAGCCTCTGTATTTCTGTTATGTTATTGCTCGATGCAATAGTTTTTAATTCCAGACCAGCAGAAGCTAATTGGAATGTTCTATCTAGATCCCCCAACACAAGACTGACGGCACCTTGAACGGCCTGAGCCATTTTTTCAGCAGCTTTTTCGGCCTCAGATGTTCCTTTCTCAATACCTTTTGCCAAACCTTCGGCAATATATCTACCAAGTTCCTCAGTTACCTTAGAAGGGCTACGCATATCGAAAAATCCTGTTATGGCATCCTTGACACTGGTTGCCACGGATAAAGCGGCTTCTTTTGCGGATTGGAGTTTGAATGTTATACCGTTTACCATGCCTTGAATTATGTTACTACCCCAGGTTACTGCTTCCGACCATAAACCTGAAACACTTGATCTTATATTATTGAATACCGTTTTAACGGCTTGTCCTAACTCGGAAGCTTTGGCTTTCACAGTGTCCCAGTTTTGATACAAAGCAATTCCACCGGCCACAAGTGCCGCTATAACCGCAACAGCTATACCTATGGGACCGGTCGCTATGGTAAATGCAGTTCCCAGTGCTGGTGCAATTGCTATTATGCCAGATATAGCACTTGACACTGCCCCGAAGCCCATTAACAGCGGCCCTATAGCTGCGGCAATTCCTGCTATTACAAGTACTGTTTTTTGTCCAGCAGGAGATAGACCAGTGAACCATTCAACCAGTGATTGTATAGAAGGAATAAAGTCAGCCCTAATCATATCTATTAGCGGCAGTAGTACTGGAGTAACTACTGCCTGCATCTCACGCATAGCAGCCGTCATAGCAAGGCCCGGGTTATTCGCTTTCATAGCTTCAGCTGCTTCTTGAGTAGCTCCCTTAAAATCTCCTACACCCTTTACACCGTCAGCCATTGCGACAATTACCTTAGACCTAACATCCTCCCACTGTGTACCGAAGAGCGCTACACCTGCAGTATTTTGAGCGACTGGATCTTTCATGGCAGCCAATGACGCAATAGTGGCCATGAAAGCCTGCTGTGCTTTATCGCCACCAGCAGCTATATCAGCGCCCATTTTTGTAGCGTCCAGTCCAATAGCTGTAAAACCTTCTGCTGTACCTTTACTTCCATCCTGAGCCCTTATATTAAACTCCTTTACTGCATCGCCAACCTTATCCAAGCTAAAAGCTCCGGCATTAGCCCCAGCAACCAGTATCCCCATCATTTGGTCAGCAGACATTCCCATGCTGGCAAACTGAGGTGAATATTCATTCAAGGTATCAAGCAGCTCACCGGAATAGTCCCCGCCTTTTTGAAAGCCGACGGTGATTAAATCTAGTGCATCCTGGCCGCTGATTCCGAAGTTTTTAATCATAGTTCCGGCGGCTTTGGTGCTATCCGTTACCTCAGCGCCAAATACATCGGAAATTACCATAGCTCCTTCAGTAACTGACTGCATTTCCTCTTTAGCCAGTGCACCCATATTCAAACGAACTTGCCTCACGGACTCTGTAGCTTGTTCAATATCTTGTCCAAATCCGGATTTCCAAGCTCCCTTAGCAACATTGCCAAGATCTGCAGCCTCTTGAGAGGTGATACCTAACTGCGCCTGCAATTTACCTATAGCCGATTCTGCGTCAAGAGCCCCTTTTAACATCATTCCACCTGCAGCAAGAATCGGGGCGGTGATGGCAGCGCTCATGGCTGTCCCAATGCCTTTCATCTTGTCGCCAGCTCGCTGAAGATGACCGGGCAAGTTATCAACCTCTGTCCTAATGCCCAGGAAAGACCTAATGGCGTTACTTGAGTCTCCCATAATCCGTATTAGTAATTCACCTGCACTAGCCACGGTTCACCACCACCTTTTCCACTGCAAATCCAGGCATGTTTTCAAGGTCCTCAATATCTATTTTGTTAACTTTTCCTTTGTTGTTCAGTGCTTTCAGTGCGAGGCTTTCAGTAGATACCTGCTCTGATTCGCCTCCAACTCTGTCTACCCGGCTTTCCATTAATAAGACAATTTGGTCATCGGTAAGCTCATTTTCAATTTTATCAACCGTGTAAGCAGGGAAAGCAGTCATAAATGCTTCATAAGCGTTAGCTAATGTTACATCCCCCTCTGCCGGGGGTTCATAGGGTTTCCCATGCCGTTCATATGTAGAGCTAGCAACATAGCCTCTGCCAACTCCTCATTTGTGGCGTTATCATCGATCCAGTCTTCTTTTCCGGTCAGCTCCGGAATAGCTGTGATAAGTGCATTTAACTGCAAGGGTTCGGCTTCTCCTAGATTATCAAGAAGCGCAACAACTGAATTAATAGGAGAGGCTTTATCAGTCAGTTCGGCATTAATATGTAGAAACTTTCCGGCCATCTCAGCCCACTTTTGGCGAAAAGCCCGGGCCTGTTTGCGAACCAAGGGCTTAATTTCAAACGTTTTCCCGCCAATACTGACGGGTACACCTTCGCGGGTCATTTTCTGATCCGGAGTACGGGTTTTAATAGCCTCTATTTTTTGTTCTATGGTATTGTTTACTTCGCAAATCATAAGTTTGCCCCCCTTAAATTTAAAACCGCCCTAAAAGGACGGTCTACCTAAAATATTTATTATACTCCTGCCTCCGACGCTCCCCGGAGAGCTGGGCATAAATCATCGTGGTACTGGGACGGGCGTGCCCCATGCTGGACATAATAACATGTAATGGAGCCCCATTCTCCAACATCGTAGTTGCTGTCGTATGCCGCCATCTGTGCGGATAGACATTTACTTCCACCTCAGAGTGTTTGGCGATATCTTTCACTATCTCCCTGATTCTGGCTATCGACATACGTCGGATAGGTTTTCTGACTGTTACAAACAGGGCTTCATGTTCATCGGTCCGACTCTGTAAATATTTCTGCAGCCATATCCTGCACCTCTCAGTGAAATACACTTCGCGCTGTTTGTTACCCTTGCCAATGACAAGAGCGGATCTTGTCTGCCAATTAATGTCTTTTATGTTCAGTCCAAAAACTTCGCCTATCCGACATCCTGTGGCGTAGAAAAATTCAGTGAGCGCCTTTTCCAGCGAACTACTGCAGGCATCCCGTAGCAATTCCACTTCTTCAGTGTTCAGCGCCTTTGGGATCCTGGCGCCCTGCTTTGGTTCCTTCAGTTTCGAGGAAACATTGCGTTCAATGAAACCTTCTTCATGTAGGTATCTAAAGAAGGCGCGTATAAACTTTATTCTATGTCCGATACTGGCAGGTTTGAGATGGTCCTGCTTAATCAAATACTCTTTAAGTGCTACATGGGTAACTTCCTCAGTTTCGACGTCGCCTATGTGCCTAATTAACAAGTTAGACTGCAGTTGATAGGCTTTAAGCGTATGTAGCGAGTATCCTAAAAGACGCTTGTCCGCTTCGTAAAGTTTCCATGCTTTCGACAATAACATTGGCAGCACCTCCAAATTGATACTATTTTCGTATCTAAGTATATCACGATACTAAATTAGTATCAATATTATACTTGAAACTTTTTTCGTATCAATTATAATAAAGGTAGGGAGGTGCTGCCCGTGAGTGCCTTAAAGTTGCATTCAAATTTAAAAGAAATTCTAGATGACCGGAAATTATCTATCCGGCAAGTATCCAGAGATATTGACTACAGGTTTGCAAGCGTTAGGCAGTTTTACAACGACGAAATGAAACATTATCCGGAAGACCTTATTACTAAGCTTTGCGAATATCTTAAAATTAACATAGCCGATTTACTATATCTAAAAGAAGATTAAATTTTAAAGCCACCTTAAAACCGGGTGGCTTTTTGTTATCCTTCCGGGCCCGGTTCATCAGCTAGCTAACGCATTTTCGTTAGCTCGCTAAATAATTATTTCCTGCGGTGACACTTTTTGGTCAATTTCGAGTTGCGCAAGTAATTCCGCTTCTCGTTTGCAGTTTTGCAGATAAGTAGTCAGATCCTGTCCTTCTGATACTTCTTTTGCAAAGCTATACTCATAAGTATCTGCTCCATCAGTAACGCTAAAAACGTAATCTGTTGCTGTATTAAAAACTTTTGTATCTAACACCTATACACCCCCCCTAAACAATTTCAGTAGCAGTTAATTCGTATGTCCACGAACCTGCCCCTGAAGGTGTTACATTTGCTACATATTGCCTTGGGATAGCCAAAGAATATGTTTTGTAGGCTGCGGCAGTCTCAGGTGTTCCGCTTGAACCAGGACAAACAATTAATGAGTATGTAGCGTTCGTTGCTGCCGGTATTGCCATTTTTGCAAAAAGACCACCTGTAACACCAACCCTGTAATACAACCTCAATTCAAGCGTTTCTGCACCACCTGGATTTGCCGTAACATTTAAGGTCAAAACAACCCCACGCGCATTATAATTATCTTGCACAGGACTTGTTGTTGCAGTTGTTCTTGCTGCTGATGCAAGTAATGTTTTTTGCACATTATTACGCCAGGTGTCTAAGGTTGTACCGTTGCTTACCTTATTTTCGGCAGAAACTTTATTTGTTGTACCATCAGTTGTCTGGTCAATTCCAACCTTTCCTACCACCACTGAACTACCAGTTAGTGGGATACCATCCTTGATATCTTTTAAGCGGGCGAGTATCGTATTTGCCGTTGGACTGGCTTGAATTTCACCAACTTTTGTAAGTAAAGCATCCAGGTCAGTTGTTAGCCGCCTAAGTTTTGCGCTCAGTGTCCCGGTAGCACCAGCCGCTACTACAGCATCAGCGATAGCACCAAGAGTAACTAGCGATCCATCATCAGCACTCACTTTACCTAATAACCGGGCCGCCCTATCAATCATATCCATATGGCCCGGGTATTCCTCTGTTAGCAACGGGGCCCCGTCAACACCCCACAACAGCACCCTAGGAGCCCCTCTGGTACCGCGAATCTTTTCGTAAGCACCATTTCCATCATCTGAATCAGGGTCCCAATATTGAGCCGGGATAATCTCTGGCAATTGCCCCGGCTTTGGTTTTGTTTCGCGAATTAATGTATCCATGTTATTACCTCAGCTTTATAGCAGCTATAGTTACAGTCGTAACAGCTGAAAAGTTTACGTTAACCGTGCCATCGGCCTGGTTGAAAAGATGTGGTGGTATTGGCCCTATCATTCTTTCTTCACCTGCCGAAACAACAACCGCACGATCCCCTGTCCTGCCCCACGGGTCGGCGACACTTACCAGGGTGACGGTTATATCAGCTACAGCCTCATTTTTAACGTGCAAAAACATTTCTCCGTTATTTGCTACGCTATGACCATCAACGTTAGCGGCAGTGTAAACAGTTTCTAGTCCAGTTATAGCACAGGATTGTACAGCCAATGCAGTTCTTGCCATTTAATTAGACCTCCCTTAGCTTGTCGCTTCAGCAGTTTCATACGTGATCTTGCCAAGGCGCTTCCCGGCAGTCTTTGTCATGTCGTTGATTGCACGGAAAGTCATAGCGATCATTGTTTGGCCTTTTTTGGTGAACTTTTTCTCCAGCTTGGGAACTGCCACCACGCTCCATAACTCAATAATTATGTTAAGAGCTGGGTTATGCCTGCGAGGAACAGTGTATTTCAGTGTCCTTTTAGTAACCGCACTACTACTTCCAAACTCAAGTTCATCTTTGCCCTTTACGCCAGCGGCAGCCGCCGTAGTGGTTATGGTACCGTGGCCCATAGCCATCTTTACTTTTGCCGCTTCACTTTCCTTGCAGGTTATCGAAAAAGTGCATTCTTCACCCGTAATATAAGCATCAACAGCCCCGATAGCCTCTTCAATTTCAATAAATTCAAGGCTTTGAGAATAGGCAAGCGATCCTCCATCGTCAGATACCGAAACGGTAAGGGCACTTGATAATCCTTCATCAAGCGACAATGTACCGGCCCCAACATGGATTAGGTTAACATTTGTGGGCATGTAAATCACTCCTCAATAGTTTCTACGCTAAACTGCAACCGGCAGGCACGCAGAAAGCCATGTTCCATAGGCAAAACGCTGCTTATAAACCCATCACTAACCTGCGGATTATAGCCGTACCCGTGCCAGTTAGCTTCTTTTTCAAGGATTTCTTGGCCAGCAGCGGCCATCCTTTTGATTTGTATTTCAAGTTCGTCCTGGTCGTGATTGGCCTGGTAAAACTCGATGTTTAGATAGTGCCGCCAGGTATACTCATCAATCTTTGAAAAACGCAGGTAGTTAATCTTGCAGGCTGGGTAATTGACCATCATATTTTCGTCTATTTCCCTGCTGAAATACTCTGCAGGAGTAGATGTGACAATCCCCTTGCCGTTCTCTGCGTCTATCTCGGCCAGCTTAGCCTCAATATTGTTAACGATAACTGACTTACAAACATCAGTTATTTTTTCTGCATTAGGCATTTTCTCACCTCGGCGGGCTTAATTCTGATTGACTTTGCCATGGCAAAACTTCAACCCAAAGCCAGTCGTGCATTATGCTTACCCATTCGTTTTTCTGCTGTGCAGTTAGTTCAACCGGAGGACGGGCAGGCATTTTACTGGTTCCCTTTTGATGAAGCAACCCAAGATTCCATCTACCGTTGGGAGTACGTATCTTTGTACCAATAGAAACTCCTGCGTCAGTAGGTTCATAGATATGATCAGGGTCACTTGATTGCACTAAACTCGCTCGTAAGGAACCTGTTAAAACTAAAATAGGCTGCCCAGGGTATCGCTGCTCTTTCCATAGTTCATACTTTGGACTAAGAGGCTTCCACTTAGCTTTACCGCCAAAGGCACCTTCCAGCGAAAAAGTGCCGTGCTCACCTTCGAGGAAATTCTGGTGTATTCTGTCCCAGGCAGGCCTCATATTGGACAGGTCTTCGCTCACCCGGTCCAGCATCCTGGACAACTGAACATCTCCGGCCACTTCAAATCTAAGGTTCAGCATAACATCACCACTGATCCGTATTTAATTTCCAAATAACCTCCGAATCAGCCATGGCAGAATAGGGAGTATTTACCGAACCAGCCTTAGCCGCCGCACCAAATTTCATTTCTTTTGCAATTACCATACCGAGCACCTTCTCGGATTGGTTTTCCCATTCCTTAGCCTTGTTGCTCTCCCCCTGCTGGGCTGCGTAGATAATACGCCAACATTTAGCCGCCGTCAGTTGTGCAGCTACAGGCAAAAGAATTGCTTTGGCTTCTGTGTCTACAACCGGTACCGTGTAGGTACTGGCTAGACGACTATCTATGTAGCGGTCGGTATCGGCAATGTACTTTGTCACGTCTACGATAGTTATTTTTGAGTTTGCCGTAAAGGTAAAATTTAGCTGCTTAAGCAGGGCTTCAACGTCTGACTGGATGTGATAGGGCATTACTCTGCCACTCCGCCAACTATCATCCAATCTTCAGCTAAAGCGTCGCCTATACTCGGCGCCCACATACTGTGACTGCCATCCGCCTGCTTAATTTGCAGGTACGGGTTACATATGAACAAGTCACCCTCATTCATACCCCACGCCTCAGCGGTTTGCTTATTGCACGGAATTCCCTGTGGGTAACCTTTCTGGTAGACAACAAACAAACCTTTTCCATACCAACCGGCACGGGCCACCTTAAAGCCTTTCTTTGCTGCTTCAATGGCCAACCCAAGGGTGAGTCCATCGGTTGGTCGGTACGCTTCTTCAAATATTTCCCTTGGCGACCAACTTACATATCCGTCAGAATACACAACCTTATACCCATCCCTTAAAGGATTTTCATTTTCCGGAATAGGCCAGCCTCTAAAATTATTGTAATCCCCTAAATTCATCGGCTCTGCCTCAATGATTTTGACACCTAAATATTTTTTCATAAATTATTTTCCTTTCCCTGATTTTATTTTCTCATGGTCTGGCGCATTTGCATTTTTCGCATCTTTCTCCAGATCATTGGGCGCTTCTGGTTTTTCCTGTACTTCAGTTATAAGCAGCATCCTCTTTTCACCCATGATTAGCTTTACTTGCTGTTCGGTCAATTGCTCCGTGTCAATTTCCCTACCGTCAGCAGGAAAATGTAGACCACCCCTCCAAAAGCCATCGGGCTGAAGTGCTCTAACTAAATATTTAGGCATAATAATCTCCTTTCTAAACTGCAAAGGCCCGGAGATTATCCGGAACCTTTGCGTTAAGATGAATTAATTAGCTACTTCTGATCCAACTGCAAGCTGATACATACCAAGTCCGACATTATAACGACCGTCAACGCCATAGAGAAATTTCTTTTTCATAAAAGCAGTGTAGTCATCTGGACGATCTAGGGCTATAAATTCCGGCTTCTTGCGCATTTGCAAAAGGACAGGTTTAAGCGGTCGCTTAGTACAACCAATAAACCAGTTATTTGGGTCCGTTAAATAAGGTGTTACCACTAGATTTTCAAGTATATCTTTCATGATGTTGGTGGCACCAGCATCATTTCTTTCGGCGAAAAGTAACTTGCGGCCCGTAATTTCCAGTTCAGGAGGCACGTATAAAGTATCATATTCAATATTTAACGCTCTTCCTGTATAACCCTTCAATCTACGTCCAAGCGCGATAGCAGCTGAAAGTCCGGTAGCATCAAGGGCTAGATTCAGCTTATTACTCTGTACAGACCCGTCAGCTAGCGGGTGATCGGTATCAAAAAAGTATTGTCCATCATAGCAAACAGTAGAAAAACCTGCAGCTATCAGTGCAAATACTAGTTCGTCAGGGTGCATTTTTGCAGCCAAGGCCAGATCTTGGATTCTTGGCTTGATCTGGTTAAGCTTATTATCTTCCATGGTATTTCGATCTACAGAGATAGTATCTTCCCAGTCTCTGTTTTTAATGCTGAAGCTAAATTGCTTCAAAGCCTCCAGGGTACGTTCATCCACCCATTCTTTCATCCCCGGAACCTCAGCCATCCAGGAATAGTCCTCTGTTTCGGTTTCAGACGAGACTTCCATAGCAAGGGTATTCCACTTAGGATTAGTTGCTTCAAAAGTCTCTCCGTAAATGGCCCGTAGGCCCGAATAGGTTGCAGCTAAAAAATCACTTGTTACTACAGCCATAATTCCTTTTCCTCCTTAGCTAGCTTGTTAGCTAGTTTTCAATTTACTGGTTACTTCTAGCCAAGCGGCATAGATGTAAAGCTCATCAGTTGCCATCTGCCCGGCAGTAGGAGTCAGGATGAGCGTTAAGCTTGACGGTGCAGCAGGTACGTCACCATGTGCAATAGTGCAGGTGTATTCGCTCAGGGTTGCGCCCTCAGTTACTTCCGGGTCTGTACCAGCACAATCAGTATCACCGGCACCAAAGTAAGCCTCATGAACAATAACAGGTGTATCGTTAGCCCCGGCCATCCTAGCTAAAATATGGACCACACAGGCAGCCGCATCGTCGATACCAGGGTCTACGAAAGGAACGGTGACAGCGATCGGAGTCTGTGTACTATTTCCGTCCCAGGTTAACACAACCTCTTTATTAGCAAGTTGCTGGAAGCCAGGAGTTGCACCACCGGCAGAATACTTTGTTATGGCAGTACCGTCTTCCAGCGTAAAGTCGCCAAGAGCAATAGGAATAACCTTTTGAGCTGAAATTAAGTCTTGGTAAACTTCCTGCAAAGCACCTTCAACGTCAGTCTCTTCGGTAAAGGTGCCTTCATCGGCGATAGAAATAGAGCTTGCAGCATGAGCACCGGAAGTATCGGCAATGTGGGTTGCTACATCGGTCTGAAGCAGTGCCGGATAGATGTCTACCCATACCTGAGTAGCAGACTCATAGTTAGCGATCACGCCACAATAAATATCATTTGTGGTAGTGGCGGCCAGGCCAACGGTATTGTCGTCAACCAAAAATACAGCGTCGCCGATATTGGCAATAGTAGCAGCAGCAATGGCAAACAAGAATATTCCTTTGCGCTCTACCCTGCATTTTAAGGTGCCGTTACCGGTTACTGACTCATAAGCCACGCCGGAAAAAATTAAACCTGCAGTGTCGGCACCGGGAATTAGGTATCCGTCAGCGCCAACACATGCAGCAGCCCCCTTATAAACAGCACTGCCGCTCTTTACGGTCAGGGCCAGCAAATCGCCTTCTTTTTTCTTTCTATTTGCACTTGTAGTTAATGCCCCCATTATTCTTTACCTCCCTGCTCCTTAAGCCATTCAGGAGTAGCCTTTAGTATTTGTTCTTCACTTAATCCCAGCATCCCGGCAACCTGCGCCTGAGCCTCAGACATTTTAGAGGTACTGCCTGCAGCACCTCCGGCGTTGGAGTGTCCTTTTTCGCCCGGGATAATTTTGGGCAGATCCTCAATAATAGCCCCAATACCTTCTGGGTTTGCCATAAATAGCGGCTTGAATTTCTCAGACAAGGCTACGGTCATTCTGCCCTCACTAAAAGCCTTCTGGCTAATAGATTCCCATTTAACCGCTTTGGCTGCTTCGGCCAGTAGGATGTTGGTCTCAGACAACTTCTTAATTTCTGCCTGAGCGGTGGTAAGCTGCTCTCCCATAACTTTGACTGTCTCAGACAATTGAACAACCTCTGTGTTGTCCTGCTTGCCAGGTGCAGGATTGTTTTTCATAGCGACAATCGCGGCCAAAACCTCTGCCTCGGTGGCGTTCTCACTTAACCCGAGGGCTTTGTAGTGCTCTGCTAAAAGTTTCACGTCTGGGGTTCCTCCTTTATTTTTATCCCGGTTGCCCCCGGGTTGGGTTTCCTTTAAAATAAAACCGAGGGTCTCCATAACGCCCTCAGAAAGCAATATCGGGTCCATATTTTTTATAAATGGCCGGTTGGTTAATGCACCACCAAAGAGAACATTTTTATAGATCCGACCGCTCTCAGGGTCCTTCCATTCATTCGTAAACTCAGGGGAGAAATAACGGTAAATGCCATCCCTAATAAGCTGTTCACCCTGATATGTCCATTGTATTTCCGCTTGCAAACTAAACCCTTCATCATCCCGAGGTATTTTCCAGAGCTTTTTAAACCAACCCATTGCCCCAGCTTCCGGCTTATGCTCCTGGTCAACAGCTATGTCAATACCGCGAACATTTGCAAAAAAGTTAGCTATAAAGCCGTCCAGGTCGCTCTCCATAATTGAGATTGGACCATATAGCGGGTGTTCCCACTGTCCCGTTCTCATTATCTCAACTACCGATGTAGATGAATATTGCATCCCTGACGGGGCTGGCATCAGCATAGCCTCACCCAGGGCTATTAACCCGTAGAATTTATTTCCCATTTTCTCACTCGCCTTCACTGTGTATCCTGCGCCTTCTACAGCTGTCCAGGCCGCCTCTTCACACTTTACCCTGTCTCTGCCCTCAATAAATGCGTTGAACCACCGCATCCATATTTCCTGAGCTTCTACCGGGAGTAATCCCCTTACCTCTTCCGGTAGCTCGACAAGGTTAGTATAAGCTGAAAACTCCTCGACAATAGGTTCCTCAGTTTGTCCTGCTTTCGGTGAAGTTTTCCCACCTGCGTAGGCACGGGCTTTTTTATGTGCCTCTTCTTCGCTCATGCCTTTACGAATAAGCCAGGACTTCTTTGCCTTAAAGCGTTTACTTGAATTTTTACCATCAACATCTTTTCCCAAAATCTCACCTCCTCAAAGGAATATAAAATAATTTTATAGAATTACATTGGACAAGCTATTTCATAGAAAGGAGTAATATGATGACCAAAAAGAAGAATATAATCCAATTAGAATTTGGTGCCGACCAAAAAGGACGGGTTAAGCCAAAACAGAAAAAAGTTGATATAAGCATCCGACTTGACGAAGACATTGCTGCCGAGCTTTTCGGAGGCTACCCCTTCGACAAAATGACCAACGACGACAGAATCAGGCATTTAGCCCCGTTAATCTGGAAGCAGCTTGATCGCGTACAAGAGCGCTGGCAACGTCGGCCAGGTGGATCCCTTGATCCCGATAGGTGATTATTTTGCTATCAGGTTACCGTGTTTTTGCAGCAATTCATCTGGCGGCGGTTCAAATGTTACTTCCGGCTGTGGTTGCTCCTCCGGTAATACATATGCAAAGATACATCGGCAGCGACTGTGTACTGGTGGCTTAAACTTCTTAGCCTCTGGCGTACCTGCCTGGATTATCATACCGTCAAGTTTTTTACACAAGGGACAGGTGCGTTTATCTAAAATGGCAGAATATTGGATTCTCTTTACTCCCTGCTCCTCAGCAACAAAATCCCTACCACTATTTATCGCCCAGGCTGTCTGTACGGTTGCGTGACCTTCGAGTTCCTTCTTCATATAGTCCTCGATGTTTTGCTTTACAGCATCAACGGCATCCTTTGGCTTTTCTCCCGCCTCAACACTATTCAGCACATCAAAAACAACTTTAGCATTCATAGCTGAAATTATCTTTTCCGTTATGGTCATGGCTCGGAGACCAATTATTTGCTTACTCAAGTCAGGAATATCAGGCTTTTCGGTATCAAGCTCTTCTGCTGCCTGTCCTGCTCCGAAAGTGAACAGACCAGCAAGGTAGTCGTTAATGAACTGCGCTAATGGTTCACTGTCCACCGCTAACTGACTTACATCTTCCCATTTACCATCAGTGATCAGTGCGGCCAACTGCTTCAGGTACGGAGAAAACTGTTCGCCAAGGATCTCCATGCCCTTTTTGACAAAATCTTCTTCTGAGGTGTCAAACTTTTGGTCTATTTCGGAAAGCTTGATTCTTTTTTCGTAAGCTGTTAAGTCCCTACGCCATACAGGTTCAGCAAATTTAAAACCTATTGTTTTTGTTTCTCCACGGCAATCAGTTTCACTTGCCCTTACTGGTGGTTCCTTTATCGGTTCTTTTGGCTGACTAGTAGGTATAAAAGCTTCCTGCTGCCCTCCCCGGATTGTCTCTTTGTCAATCTCAGGCAACTCCATGAGTTCGCGCATATACTTTTCAAGCCCATCATCCGGTAGAATTATTTTCCCACCTACAAGACTTTTAACTCCCTCAATAATTCCAGCGGTATTCCTACCGCCAACCTTTTCGAACCTCAGCTTTGGATAACCTTCAACGTCCCAGTTATAATCAACCAACTGAGGAATGGCGTAGCTGTTTGTAGTATCGCAAACATACTTAGCCTGAGCATTTAAGGACATGAGAAAGAAGTCGCTCTGGTCCTTGCCCAGGGCAAAACTTCCTACACTGCCGGTACCAAGCTGTAGAAATTGAGCCAGGGCAGCCTTGGCGATCATCTGATCTTGATACTGGATATAGGGCAAAACCTCAATAGCTACCCGCTTACCCTCGAACATTTCAAGCTCCCAGCCAAAGGGTAACACTACCCCGGCATCCTGACCGGAACGAAGGTTCCTGACTATCTTTTCTGCTACTGCTTTATCGTCACTATCATCCTGTATTTCTTGCGGTAATTTACATACAGGCGTTCCCACATGGTTTTTCTCAATGCCGATGTTAGTTATTTTGAGCAGGAAGTCTTTTATAAACCAGTGCTTGTACGCTGCTCTCAATACTGGTATTCCATGCAGCCTCCCACCCTCTTTCCGATGGGTAAAAATCAGGCAATTGTCCACTGGCATCTCAACAAAAGAAGCCCCTGCTACGTATTGTTCAACGTGCAGCGGCCCGCCCTTTTCGTCATACTTGAAATCCTTTATAGTTTCATGTGGTCTTTCAGCAAACTTTCTCCACTTAGCAAAGCCTTTAGAATCTACCTCATAAACCTTTTCAAATATACTATGACCAAAGCTAAACATCAGCAATGCCAGGCGCAAAAAATCGTCCCAGTGTACGGTCATACCCTTTGGCGGACCTGAAAAAAGGTTCTCTTCGATGAATTCCGCTATTTGAACATCTTTAGGATTGTTTTTATCGTAAGGCTCCACATACCACCTGGTGGACCTGATCGGCAGCTCCAGGCAGTATAGTAAAGCCTGTACCTGGCCATCTGATCGGCGCATCTTGTCATAGGTTGTTATGCTATTCGGCCAGGTCAACAGGGAAAGGTATTCCGTATCTGACAGCCGGTTAAATAAGGACCTGCTTATTGAGCCTATTTCTTCTGCAAAGTTTTTTCTTGCCATTCTACCACCTCATGCCTGTTGCTTCGCTCTTCGGAACGGTTACACCTAATCCATATCCGCTCTTTAAGTCAGAAACCTCATACCCGTCCAGCGCATACCAAATAGCTGAAAAAGTATGAGGGTCAATATTAAACTGGTCTTCAATGATGTTTCCGTCCTTGTCAACCTTATAGGTTAAATCCCTTAATTCCTCAATTGTGTGGATACAGTTCTCAGAACATATTATTTGCTTAAATCTCTTAACCTTCTTAGTGTTTTGTAGACGCGAGCCCTGAAATTTCTTGCATTCCTTAATGTTAAACCCCTGCTGTCTAAAATACTGTATTGTTTTTGGCTCAGCCGAATCAGCTATGATAAGCTCTCTAGTTTGCCTAAACTCAGCTATTTCTATAGCTGTTTTATCGTCTGTCATGTGATTCTTGTAGTATTCCCAGTAGATATAGAGGATCTTATTTTCATGGTCTATGACCAATCTCAATAAGGCATTATAGGAAGCTTCAAAGCCAAAGTCAAAACCAACGCGCTTCATATTGCGTTGAATATTATTTATAGCTTCCATCACTTCATAATGTGGTTTTACTTCAAACTGTGGTAGCACCCTTATGCCATTTACCCCGAATCGGCCGTTTCTAGCGATTCGATAAAGGTCAGGATCGTATAGTTCTAATTCTTCGAGTTGGTCTATATAGCTCCTGGGCAAAAATAAATTATCATCAGCCAATGAGTGATGATAATAGACATTATTTATTATCAATATTCTTGACTTGTATAACTGCTCATCATCCAGGGCAACAAACTTAAAAAAGTGCTTAAATGTCCAATTCCCCTTACTAACCGGATTAGTAGACAATATCATATGAAGGCTTAAGCTGGGATGCCTTAAACGTCCGATTAATTCTTTAAAACCCTCGTATTTTAGTTCTGAACACTCCTCTACCCATATGATACTGACATTATGTATAGATTTAAGCTTAGCCGGCTTATCCATGCCCTTAAAAATTATCTTTGAGCCATTAGGGAATCTGATCTGCATTGGCGACGTTACAAGTTTTATTCTATCGTCAAGCTCCAGTTCAGTAATTATTTCACTGAACAGAGCAAAGCAGCTATCCCGCATTGTATCGTAAACTTCTCTGACAACTAGGGCTGTCCTTTTCTCCTGAAGCAGCTTTAATATTATTTTTAAGGCCACGTGATAGCTTTTAGATGAGCCGTAACCACCAACAAGAAGGTAAAATTTAATCAACCAATCAAATAGAAAATCTTCAAAGTGAGGGTTAACTTCCTTTTCCACTACCCTCACCCTTTCGCTTGATTATGATTTCAATTGGTTTGTCATCGTCGCCGCCTTTAATCTTTTCAACTTCGGCTCTAAGCTTTTCTACCCTCAGTCGGTGCCCTTCAACTAACATACCCTTAAGTTCATACTTCTCTACCATATCCTCATAACGAGAAATGAGACCCTCCAAGGTCTTCATAGCTGTGCTTTGCGCTTTTAAGAAACCAGCCTGCTTATCCCAAGCGAATTGGAGTTCCCATTCTTTTTCCCATCCATCACTTTGCATACCGCTGGTTTCCTTCTGGCGTTTCAGGACCTTAGTTAAATCATCTTGATCTTTAACAAACATAATCTTCTGCGCCCTGGCTATAGCCGTATACTGAATTACTATCTGATCCCAAAGAATATCCAGAGGGCTTTTCTCTATAATCTCGTTTACAATGGCCCTGGTCTCCTCATCATCGGGGAATATACGAGCAAAGAAGCCATGCTTTGTAGCGTTTTGACTACCCAGTGGCGGCCCGGTACTCTTCCCCCCGTGAAACTTACATTTGTCCTTTCCAGGCTCGGCTTTCTTTTTGCAGCGCTCACCGGTCTGTTTAGATTTCGCCGTACACTGCCCTTCCCATCCATCAAGGTGGACCTTACAGAAGCGTTCTCCATCCAAAGCCTTATTACGGCAGCGCTCGCCAGACTTATGGCCGGTGGCTTCGCATTGGCCGGGGAAATAGTCTTCCGTTACTTTTTCAATAGTAACGTTACCTTTGCCATTAGTAACGTTACTATTCATATTCGGTAACGTTACTTTTGCCTGCTGCAACTTCTCTTCCCACCGGTCCTGATTCTTCCACTTGCGGATTTGTATGTCTGAAACGCCAAGCTCAGCGGCTATGTCTTTTAGCTTAATAGTGCCTCCACTTGACTGCCATATTTCAAAAGCCTTATCACGCTGGGGGCTTCGTTCCCTCGCCATCACCTCACCTTCAATCTGCAATGGTAGTAACAATTCTGGAGCCGGGTGCAGGACTCGAACCCGCATCGATGCTTACTGGGCATTCGCTCTACCTGATTGAGCTACCCCGGCGTACTATCAAGCACAGAGCAGAATATTTACCCTGCATTTGATTATAAAGTAGGTTAGTAGTGCAGTAGCGGTTACATAACATTATTAGATAAAGGTAAACCTCCTTTCGCGTTGAATAGTGATAATTGGACAGGTTACCACAATTCAACATAGGAGGGAGGTGAATATTTTGGCAAACAAAGAGGATAATAATAAACCGAGTAGACCTATTGTAGAAAATTCAGTCAAAGCATCTGAAAACTTTAGTAAAAGAAATGCCTTGACTAAACCGACTCATCTTGTTGAAATTGCAAGGCTTAGTCCTAATCCTCCTCCGCCACCAAAGAAGGATGATTGACTTCTTTAAGTTTTTTGCAGTAATCATTAAAGTAAGTCATATCATAGAAAGTTATTATAGTCCCTGTATCAAAGTTAAAGTAAACAAGTCTTTTATCATCAAAGTATCCTTTAAACTTTTCAACAACATCGAAACTGTCAATTGTAACTTCCCGGGGCTTATCACCACTTTGTGAGAAGCCCCGCAAAAACCCTTTTACCTCAGAGCCGCCTTCTTTTGATTTAAGTGATACTACTATCTCATCACTGTTATTAACAACTTCTTCCCAAACAGTATTAAAACCACTTTTCTCTGCCTTACCCAGTTTTTTTCTACCGAAATCCAAAAATCGTATATAGATAGAATTTTTCTTGTTTTGCGTAGCAAATAATAACCCGATAATAACAGCTGATATAGTACTACTACAAGTATATAAAATTAAATGTTTAAACGAATTCAACCACTCTTGCATTATACTTATGGAACGAATACCCCACCACTGGCCATCATATTTGCAAACCCACACCCAGTTAACTAATTCAATCAACGCCAATGTTATAATAAATACCGGCATACTAAGTATTATTGCTTCTATAGCTTTATCTAAATCACTTTTTGGTCTACCGCAATCGTCGGATAAATTTTCCTCAGTAGATACTGCAATCATTCCTGGTATTAAAAACAATAATACAATAAATATATTTTGTATCATATAGACCACCCCCTCATCTCAATATTCGTCAAAATTATTAGCATTTCCTTCCTAAAATTTGCGACAAATACCAACATGCTCACATTACAAAAACCGCCCTCACCAGGCGGCTTCTCTATTTCCGTCTCTTCCCTAGTTTAGCCCCCTACTTCTCCTCACTCAGCCTCGGCTTATCGGCAATCTTCTTCCACCAGCCAGGGTCATGTATCCATGTCCCATTCACACAGCGAAAGTCCTGCGGATTTATCGGACTAACCTTCAAGGGGTCTGCGCCAACAACTTTCCGCATCAAACTACCCCCTTATATATATGCTGTTTTCGTACGACAACCTGAATCTTTTTTTCTGCCCTACTTACAAAATTCTGTACACTTCCCTTATTGCAGCCCATTATTGTACCTGCCTGAGCGAAGGAATAACCCCTGCCCCTGACTAAATCAAAAGCGTATCTTTCGCGCTCTGTTAGATTAGTCATTAGGATATCAAGTAAATCTAAAACAGCTTCGGGGGCAGAATCTGTAGTAATTGTATTTGCAATATATTTAGCCATTTGTGCAGGGTCTACAGATATTTCTCTTTCGTCTTTGCGTATTCTACCAGCTCTCCAAGTAGATCCAGGTACCTTTCCGGTCTCCATAATCTCAATGGCAAAGTTCGCATCTGAGATCATGCTGCTACACTCCACCGGTATCACTTTAGCCGTGCGTAAGTTTTTTATCGACTGCTTGTACTCCTTAATCAATTCCTGCATCAAATCCACCCCCGAATATGTGTTTTAGCCAGGCGTTAACCTGGCTTGTTTTGGTTATTTATATCCTCACAAACAGGGCTACATAGGCACGAAAAATATATAAGCACCAAACAATTACGACCTCACCGTTGAAAACCTGGAACCACACAGGCGGCTTGTCGCCAGGCTCATTTTCGTACCAGTAATCTTTCTTTTTAGTTGACCAAGCGACAATTAAGCCAAAGTAATTCCCAAATATAAATCGCTTAACGCCTTTCTGTTTGCTATGAGCTGTTCTCATTTACCTATCTACCTCTCTAATAACATATCGGGGAGCTATGTAATTCATGGAATCTCTTTCTAAACTCAAAAGAGTCTACTATCTGTTGCGGAGTAAGTAAAAACCAGCCCATATTTCCGTTAAAATATTTAACATAGCATAATATTAAATCTTCTTTTTCCACCAGCAAGCCCCTCCTAAATACTACACTAGCTATTTCTTACCCCTCCCCTTCTTCGGTTCCTCCGCCTTTGGCTTGTCCGGTATATCGATCCACCAGCCTTCAATATACTCAAACTTATCCTCAACCATCTTAAAGTTTATCGGAACCTGACTACTTATTTCCCTGGGATCTGGCCCGACAACCTTTTTAAGCATGTCTCTCGTCGCTGTTCAGTATAATCGTGCAGCATACCCAGCGGTAAAAGCTGATTGTCGTAACTGCATAAAATCCGCCGCCCAAGTCAATCCAAAACGTAAATGGTTCCTCCTTTGGATTGGGCCTTATTCCTTCGTCTGAGTGTATTTGATGATTAAATCTATTATGTAGCTTGACCTTTAGCCTCTTAAAGTTATCCTTGCCGCCACGCCCCTTATACTGCTTATAGGCATGGTCAGTTAGTGTTATTTGATACACCCCGCCCCCTCCTTCGGTGTCCGTTTATAACCCAAACGGCAACTTATCGCCCTCAGCGAAAACCCAAATATGATACATGCCTGCCTCGTCAACCAGTTCACTTTCTGCCGGGAATACTTCAACCGCAACCCTTTCCTTACCGAAAAGCTCATTCTTGATTTTCTGCTTTTCGCGCCAAGGAATGTCGGTATTGCCGGTATTTCTAATGCAAGCATGTTCAACTCTGCCAATCATTGTATTTAATGTTCTGACCATGACAGCGTACTTGCCATTAGAATATGCTTTATCCATTTCACCAAACCAACCGGTGCCCACCCCGGATTCTTTAGGACTCGGTTTTTGTTCCCACGGCAAGTTTCCTGACTTTTGCAATTTTCTTCGCTCTGCTCTATTCATCATTGTCCTCCTCGAACGCCGGTCCCCAAACCACTTCCTCGTAGTCATCAACTACCTTACAGTCACGACCAAACATTACCGCTTGCACAGCATGGTCGACTGCTTCTTCCTTGTCCTCGGTAGTGTGTAGTGTGACATATTCTTCTTCTCCTAAGAGAATTTCTATTAATTCTCTAACGTAGTACATATTATTTCTCCCCTGGATACCAAACTTCGTCGCCGTATTCATTCTCAACATAACAGGGATGTCCTTGTTCTGTTAGGCTTTTCGCCTCGCCAATGGCGTACTGCTCGTTGTCTGTCTCAAAAGCAGTGCCACCGTTCTCAAAATACTGCAAATCAGCTTCATTAAAAGTTGATTCATCATTCATAAACAAATGTAATATAATTAAATCCTCTGGCGTTCCGTTACTAAAAGCAGGCTCTAATTGCTCATTTATGTCCTTTATGGAAAACATATTGTAGTCTGGATTATACTTTTTAACTATGTCGTTAACGTAAAATCCACAAGCAAGTCCATGCGTTGAATGACCTATTAAGTTTCCATCTTTATCAAATATACTAATACAGTTACCCATTATCGATACCCCTTAGCTAGATAAGGTCTAACCTTCCGCAAAATCAAATATTGAGGAATATGTGGCAATTCTAACTGCATAAAATTCATCCTTGTTGAATTGTCTTTCATTTTAGCCAACTTGTCCCGGTGAAATTCGCAAAATTCGACGAATTCACCGGTTAGTTGACGTTCTTCAGATTCTGTTAGCCTCACCAATTATTCCTCCGTAAAGTCCAGTTCCGGGTACCTAAACAGAAGTATCTTTTTCTTAATCTTGTATTCAGGAGTCTTAAAACCTTTCGTATCAATAACCTGTCTACTGTCCGAATAGGTTCGTCTAGTTGCTGTCCTCGCGCTCCAGTCGGTGAAGTTTCGCCATGGTACTTTGATAAAAACGCTGTCACCAGAGCACTGTGATCCTTGGTTGTAACAGTATGCAGTGACTCCCCTAAACTACTACCAGGTCCTGTGTAACCGCCGCCGTAGTGTTTGGCTATAAAAGCAGTAACTAATTGCGATTTACCCATGCCTCCAGCAGTAACCGTCCCTAAAGGTTCCTCTATCGAATGTCCTATGGATTGTCCAAATTGCCTTGCTATTACAGGTGCTACTATCCCAAATCCGTGCTTAGATGTGATAGTTGATAGCGGCTTATCTAATGGCCGGCAATAATGATGTTTAGCCCCGCTATGATTCACCTGCACGATAAAGGGATGGGGATTGTTTATGACAAACTTCTGAATTCCCCGGGCAATACGCCGCATCGTGTTTTCAGCTAGTGGCTTTTTGCGTTCAAAAATGCTCGGGCAGGGTAACGACCAATCAATGATTTCAGCTGCCATTCTCCATGGTTTCAACCTGCCGCTTTTGACATCCAAACTCTCAGGGTTACCGTGAGTTGGCACTGGCCACACTATCGGCCTACCGTCGCACCTAGCTATCAAGAAAAACCTTTTCCGTATTGTTGGCGCCCCATAGTCACACGCCCTAAGCTCTTTATACTCAACTTGATAACCTTGCCGCCTAAGAGCGTTTATGAATACATTGAACGTCCGTCCCTTTTGCTTGGGGTCAGGTTTTCCATCCATCAGCGGGCCCCAGGTTTTGAATTCTTCAACGTTTTCAAGGATGATCACCCGTGGTCTAACTGTTGCCGCCCACCTGACTGCCACCCAGGCAAGCCCACGGATATGTTTTTCTACAGGTTTTCCGCCTTTGGCTTTGGAAAAGTGCTTACAGTCAGGACTCAGCCAGCACAGCGCAACAGGTCTACCTTTTACCGCTTGTCGCGGATCCACGTCCCAAACAGATTCACAAAAGTGTTCTGTACCGGGATGATTTACTTTGTGCATAGCGATTGCTACCGGATCATGATTTATGGCTATGTCTACACTCCGACCAATGACCAGTTCAATGCCGGTCGATGCCCCGCCACCACCGGCAAAGTTGTCAACAATGATTTCTCTAATAACCTCACCCCCTTTTTCTGCGTATTCATGAGGTTATTTTGCTTTATTCAACCTCATCTGTACCCGAATATCAGTATCTGCTTCAAGCTTGTACGGCTGACAAAGCTGAATAATCCTACTTGCAGCACGATCCCCAATTACCTCACCAACATCTTCCACGCTAAGGTTTGTAGTGATAACGGTTGGCAGGTTATGGTTAATTCTGTAGTTAAGGATTGTAAATAACTTACTTCTCGCCCACTCGGTATACTGGTGCGCTCCAAGGTCATCCAGGATTAACACCGCTACTTCCTTGGCCGTGTCGATAATATCAAGCTCGCTGTATTCGCTGTCTTTGTTATAGGTGTCTTTGATTTGGTCAAGCAAGTCCGGCACCACACAAAACAGAGTAGCGACGTTTTTTCTAAGCAACTCGTTAGCTATGCAGCAGGCAAGATAGGTCTTTCCCCGGCCAGTTTTTCCGGTCAAAATAAGGCCATCGGCCTGGCCTTCAATAACGCTTTTAACAAAGGCTTTAGCTGCTTCAAGTGTCTTTTTAGCCGCAAATACCTTGTCGCCGTAGTAGATAAAATTAAAATTTTCAAAGGTCATTTGGAGCATTGATTTACTTAGCTTGGAATTCTTAAATCGGTTAATAATCTGCCGCTTAATCATGCAGTTACAGCGTTTTGCTGTGTTTCCATCAACCAAAACAATTCCACGGCCTTGGCATATATCACACATAGAATCACCTAATTTTTATAAAGTTGTCTCAGTATTTCTTTTTCCTTTTCCTTGTTTTTGGGATTTCCCCAGGTGTCTGTTTGGGGGCTCGAGCTTGATTTACTGGCTTTCTTTTTCTTAAATTCTGCATCTACCCTTGCTACCCCGTCCATTGTGATTACTTGGTTATCTACCCAGTCGTTTAGTATGGTCACGGTATAGCTTAATCTTGTCTTGCCATGTAATCTTGTTCTCCGAATTGCCTCACAAATAACTGATTGATCCATGCCGCCATCGACATAGCTTTGCAGATTCCCCATTTCGTTAGGACTAATAAGCCTACCAAATTCCTGTTCGTAAACTTTAACGAAACTTTCCTCTTCGTGATCATGATCATTATGATCTTTTAGTTTAGTTTCGTTTAGTTTATTTAATGTGGCATGGTTGTCGGCATGGTTGTCGGCATGGTTGTCGGCATGGTTGTCGGCATGGTTGTCGGCATCTAATGCCGACAAATTATCTACTGTCTTTTTGTCGGCACATTTGTAGGCATTAGATGCCTGCTTTTGTGCCGACTTTTCTTCTATATAAAACGGTATTATTGAATATAAAGCAGCTTGGCTTCCTTTGCGCTGTCGCCACTTAATTCTGCCCTTCTGCGCTAGTTCGTTCCTGGCAGATGATACAGTCCTGGGTGCAAGTCCAGACTTAACGCATAGCACCGATACGGCCACAGCAAACTCATCCATCCATGCTGTTTTATTGTTTATGTGCATCAATGCGTGCCATAAAGCAATGCCAGATAGTGATAGTACGTTTGTTTCGAGCCAATCATAGAATGCGTTAAGTTCTTTGATATAGTTCATATTTGCACCCCTAAGCATCATTTGAAATCGGTATTAAATGGCCTCAATCTATACAATCTACTAATTACTGCAAATAACCCACCGACACTTTTAATATTTTCCTCTGTTACGTCTTTGGCCGCATATTCTGCGCCATAAGCAACGTGTTCGCGCTTGTCCTTTAGGTTGTTATAGTGTGCGGTATCCTTGTGCCCCGCCTTCTCCATTCTCAGCAAGGCAACATCTATACGCCTAAGAATATCCATACTTCTGATACTCAACAATCAGCTTATCCAGCTTCTGGGAAGTCTTCAAAAGCTCCTCCGGTGGACAAATGTAAAGCTTTTTCCGCAGTCGCTCAATCCTCAGCCTCAACTTCGCTAAATCCCGGTCCGTCATTACCCTAGCCTCCATAGACCTTTTTACATTCCTTCAAGGCAGTATCAACCAACTCGGAACACCTTTCGCAGTGGCTCATTAGTTCCGTTAGTGTTTCAACCGTCTCCCGCAACTGCTTATTTTTCTTCCGCAATGACCTGACTTTAGTTTTAGCCGTGCTCAACTCGGCCTTTAATTTGTTTACAGTTAAGTTATGATCTGCTATAGTAACCACCTCACGATCTGCCCCACCATATATACCCCCGCCAGTATCACAACCCCATACCCCACGGCCTTGGATACCAGTTTGTCCTCACCCTCAAACCACTCCTGTATTGCCGTAAAGGCCATGTCAACCCGCCTGGCTAACTGTCTGATTAGGCAGGGACGGCGAACTATGCGCCGTGTGCCTTGTAGTTTAGCTGTTTGCATCGTTGAGTGCCTCCCTAGCAAAACGCTCTAAGTTATCCCATTCCTCAACGTCGCTAAAAGTCATATATCCTGCGCCCAAACTATCAGCTTCTTTTCCGCATTCTTCCCGCCAGTTGCTAATTTCAGTTAGTGCTTTCTGTAACCGCTCAACCTCTGCCTGCAATTTATATTCATCATAGTCTACCTTTAATTTCCGTAGCTTTCTAAGTCTATCTAATTTTAACTTAAAGCTACTCATAGTATTTTTTAGTCTCTCAACCTCTGCCTCTGCCGCAATTGCCCGGCTGATAGCTTCCGGCCAACCTTCGCGGGCAGCAATAATAAAGTTAGCATCCGCACCGTGTAGTATCATATCAGCGACAATCTTATCCTTATTGCAGGCGTGTTCGCTCTTAATGATGTAGAAAATTTCTGACTTACCACTACCATTAAAGGAATCAATTTTATCTATCTCCCATGGCCCCGGCGTTACTTTCCCGTAAATCCCTAAATCAGCCTGCAAATCACGCTTTCCCCCTGTCATCCACCTTCACCCTTTCGTTGTATTTCTTAATATTCCGATATGCGGTGTTCGCCGACACGCCGTAATATTTGCCAAGTGCCTCGTAAGACATGCTTTTCTTGAGCCGAACCATTTCCCTGATAACGTCCTCAGTTAGACGGATATTCTTTCCCCCGGTCATACCTACTGGCGCTATGCGCTGAAATGATTCCTCGGGAGTTATCTCGGTCAAAATACACACAGCCAAGGCCAGCCAACATACTTCCTCTCTGATTATTAACCCTGTCATTCATCATCCTCATCAAGTTCTGTCGGTAAAAGAGAGTCTATAAACTTCTTGACAGCCTGCACTAACTGCTCCCGGTCCATCTTTGTGTATCCTTTAATTTTGTTTTTCTTGCAGCACTTCCGAAGGTGCGTTATGGGCCATGTATCAACTGCAGGTATATTTAAAGCTACTTCCTTCGTTGTAATTTCTGTCATAAATATTTCCACCCCGCATATTCATATATAAGAGGAATATTGTTCCAGTTCAAGAGATTAAAAAAATTTAGCTTATTTCATTAACCTGCCGTTTCCGCTGTCCTGACCAAAGATTTGCTCTGGCTCTCCTGATATGAGACTTAGCGTAAACTTGTCCAGCAGGCAAAGCTTTCTTGGAAAATACCGACACGTTTAATTTATGAACCATTTCCCGGCTAAGCAGTTTTAACCTTACCTTTTCCACTACTTTATAAGGGATGCTATAAGTAACCTCGCAAGAATTACAGCTATAGCCACCATACCACGGCATCATGTAGCTATTCACAAAACCACTCTCCCCCTCGCCGCACTAAATACCCAACGGGCAACCACGGCATTTTTTCTTGCCGATCTACGCCCATCACGGTACCCAGTGAGGTAAATTTCCTTTTCATGCTTTCCGGCGGGAGGCAGCTTGGGCCTACCCAAAAATCCAGCATTAAAGCCGCTCTGATATGGACTTTCCAATGTTCTGCCTCCCTTGTGTGTTAGATTAACTTACTTTTATTCCTCTACGCTTTAACTCATTAAGCAATTCCTTACTACTGGATTGCTGTAATTTTTCCTTTTTGTCTAAATACTCTTTTGGTTTCTTGTCCTGTTTTAGTCTCTTGAGTCCGAAAAAATTATGAACATCGAATAGCTCAAAATCGGCAATGTTCCTGTAGTTGTACTTGTTAACTATTACCCACCACATATTATTAATATTGTGATACACCTTGCCGCGCATAAGTCTACCGCTTATAGAGCATCTGAAATACTTTACTTCTCCGTTGTGAATAATATTTTTGTCCCTGTCGGTATGATTATAGTCACCCTCGCAAGTTGTACCATCCAAATCCGATAACTTAAAGTCCATAGATTTTTGAGGATGGTGCCAGCTCTCTACGAGGTTCCGTTTAATTTTATCTTCAGCCAGTTTATAAGATGGCTTAGTATTATCTATGCAGCCTAAACCTTCTAAAAAGGCCTTCATGTACCTGGTTTCATTTAGAAAAACTAGCTTAACAAGATAAGGCATCTTATTAAATCTATCGAAGTCGTATCGACCACCATGTATATTTTCAAAAACTATATTCTGATAAAATTCAAAACTAAATCCTACTGGATACCTGTGTAGTTCGAATTCTAAATCACCCTTCTTGCCATAAAAGTAATCATTTCTGATAATCTTGCCTACGCTATCGTCATTCTGAATGCACCAACCACGCGACCTCATAAAGTTTAAAAGTCTGTGCAGTGTTCCGTAATGCGACCAGTACCTGTCGAGGATATCTCTTTTCTCTTCGGTATCGTTTATGAAAGAGAAACTGGCCGAATCCTTGCCTATGTTAAATGTGTAACCTTTCATGCCTTTCACGTCCTTGTCAATAAGTATAAAAACGTGTATAATTATTCAGTATGTTTATTTAAGCGGCGGGAGTTGTAGCTCCCGTCTTTATTTTTTGCACTCCTTAATCTGCTCTCTGCCCTGCTTTTTCAGTTCCTTGTTGGCACAATCAGTGCAAAGTGCATAGCTCTGTGTACCACGATCAATCGAAAACTTAGCATCTGCGGTCTTGCAATCAAAACATTTAGCCATATCCTCACAACCTCCCTAAAATATTTATATTTCACTTAAGTACTGACTTGGTATGCCTGACACTTGCTTACCCTGCCAGTCCGAATACGTCAGCGACCGGCACAGTACCAAGCGGTTTTTAGCCCTCGTCAGCGCCACATAGCAGAGCCGTCTTTCCTCTTCCTCGTCCTTGTTGCTCTTGCTAGGGAAAACCCCTTGATTAAGCCCCAGAACAAATACTGTATCAAATTCAAGCCCCTTTGATGCGTGAACGGTCATCAGCTTCACGGCAGGCTTTTCTTCGATTAACTTCTCCTGAATATCGCGGTATTTCAAAAACTTTAGGAAGCTCTGTACGCTGTCGCTTTCCCAAAGGCTCCGCTTGCCCTGCTCCCAGTTCTCCATGGTGACTATGGCCTTCTTAATATCATCTACCCTGTTTTGCTGGCCATATTGGTTGTATTTTTCTGTTATCCCAAGTACAAGGTCAATGCTCTTAAGATACTGACTTGCTTTTGTATATTGTCCTTGCTCAACTACCATTTCTATCTCTTCTACCATTTTCCTAAAAGGATAGATCGAACTATTTTCGCCACACATACAAGTAGCTTCATAGAGACTGCAACCGTTTTCATAAACTAATAATTCAATTTCCTGCAGTTCTATTTCGCTATATTTCCTTAACGAGAAATCCAAGCACTTCTTATAGGTATGGTTATCTTTTTTGTTATTGAGGAATTCCATAAACTCCAGCATCCCGCGAACACCATTTTTCTTAAATGGATCATCGCTGCCAGAAACTATTTGAGTAGGTATTTTTATACCGTCAAGATAAAATACAGCGTTTTTAATCTGCCGATTAGTCCTGGCTAGTATGGCTATGTCCTGCGGCTTGATTCCTTTACAAATGAGTTCCTCAATGTTCCTAGCGGCAACCAATGCTTCTTGTGCACTAGATTGAGTTACTGCAGTATAAATTTCCACCCCGTCTTTATGAGCTATCAATTTCTTTTCTGTCTGGTTGGTATTGAATGATATAAGTCTATTAGCTGCTGCTACTATCGCCCTGGTTGACCGGTAGTTGTCCTCCAGCTTAATAACCTCACAACCCGGATATTCCTCCGGGAATCGAAGTATATAGTCAACTCTGGCTCCGCGCCATCCATAAATTGCCTGAAAATCATCTCCTACCACAAACAGGTTTTTCGGTGCTATGAAATTAATCATTCGTTTCTGATCGTCACTGGTATCCTGAAACTCGTCTATAAAAACATAGGTGTAGTTGTTTTGGTATTCCAAAAGAGATTCGGGAAATCTTTCCCATAAACGGTTAACTAAATCGATAAGCCTGTCCAAGTCAACGGCGTTGTTTTGCCGCAATCTATAGCCGTATTCAACCAATATCCTGAACTCTTCGGGAAACATTATTTTTTCCCCGATCATATCTTCACAGTTCTCATATCTCTGCATGACCTTTTTAAGCGTTACCTTACCACCGAACTCCTCAATAATGGTTTTTAAAATACTCTCGCGGTCTTCCTGGTCATAGATGGTAAAGTTAGGTTCTAAGCCTACCTTATGGCCCCATCTGCGAAGCACCAATACCGCAAAGGCATGAAAAGTATTACAGAATAGCTTCTTGCCTTGCTCTTCGCCAATCAGCGAGATAACCCGTTCTTTCATCTCCTTGCCCGCTAATCTCGTGAAGGTTAAAGCCAGCATTTGTCCGGTTCCTACCCTACATTCCTGGTTTAAATAAGCTACCCTATGTGTCAGTGTTCTTGTTTTTCCGGTACCGGCCCCGGCCAGTGTCAATATAACCGGGGCATTTGAAATAACTGCAGTTCTTTGGGCATCGTTTAAGCCGTTAAGAAGTTTCATTTTGGTTATCCTCCGGCTTAGCTTGCTCTTTCGGTGACTCTACTTCGATCAGGATCCGCACCGTCGAACCTAAAGGCATACTATTAAACATAACTTTGATTAGTCCAGAAATATCCGCAGTTCTTAGCGGCCTTGTCGTTTTTCTTGATGCTCCTGAAATTACTCCAACTACATAGTCATTTGGATTTGCATCAGTTACCATAGCTGTCTTGCCTTCAATAATTATCTCACGCACTCTGTTCCACCTCGCTTGCTGGCGAGCTCAGGTCCCAAACCTGCCACCCATCGGCCTCGAAAGTAAACTCTATGGCACCGGCAAGGATAATATTGTCCAGTTTCCCGGCCAGTTTACTAAGTCCGCTAATTAGCATCTGGAAATTATGCCTGTCCAAGTGGTTTAAATCGTCCATGACCAGTATTTTGAGTTTCGGATTTGCCCTATCCAGGATAGTGACCATCATGGCGGCCAGAAACACCGTCTGTTGTCCTGTACTAAGAGCATCAAAGTTAACCCTGTACCCCTTTTCGTTTGTCCATCCAAATTGGAATATTTCCTTACCGGTATCTGATTCAGTTTGAAAAAACGGGGTTTGGTTAAATCCCATCAGCTGCAAATTGCCGCCAATGTCTGACCGTATCGGTTCTAAAATTTCCTTGACCAGTTCACCCTGTATGCCTTTAGGACCCAGCGCCTGACTCAGAGATTTTAGGCCAAGGCTCATATATTCAGCCTTTGTATTTTCAATCATTGACTGCTGCAGGAGAAGGATTGTCTGTTTAGCCTTTTCCTTCTCGGAAACTGACTGCTTCAGTTCAGCAATCCTGGACCGTATCCCCTCAGCTTGCTTCTCCTGAATGTCCACCGGCGCAAATGCGTCTGCCGGTTCGTTCATCAGATTAATAAGTTCCGTTTTGTGCATGTTAAGCTGATTTGTGTATTTCTCTGCATCAGCTAGAACCTTATTTTTTTCACGCTCCAGTGTATTTATATTGCTCTGCTTAACCGCGTTTAGGTTATTGGCCTTCTGTGCCTGTAGCACAGCCTCTTCGCGCTTGTCTTCCAGGGTTTCCGATTCAGTTTCCAAGGCTTTTATTTGGACGTTCAGTTCCTCAATTTTGACTGTTAGATCTGAAACTTTAGCTTCACCCTCGGACTTCTTTCTGTTAACAAAAGCATCAAGTCCATCCCAACTTTTCGGACATGCAATTTGTTGATGGATAGTGCATTTTCCGGCAAGCTCACCTGTTTTGGAAATTGCCTGCACAAGGGTGTTAATCTGAGTTTTAATAATCGTTATCTGACTATTAAAACCTGTTCGCTTATCGGTCTTTTCTTTAAGCTGTTTCTTTATTTGAGACAGCCTTTTCTTTATTTCTGCTGTCTCAGCTTCGTTATCCACCGGAGGCGTAATCTGCCCTTGTAGTTCTTTGATTTGCGCATCCAAGACTGCGGTATCAGAGCTAACAGGTATTTCTTCTAACCCTTTGATAGTAGACTGCAGTTCGGTTATCTTGACAGTTCTCCGGTCGGAGCTTTTCTTTTTCTCAACCCCGGTGGAAATCTGCTTTTCCACCGTAATAAGCTGTTGCTGCAGTTGCTCAAGTTCAGCTTTGGCCTGAACAATATTCCGGTCCGTTTCCTCAAGTTCGTTTTTCTTTTCAGCTATCTGTCTGACAGCGCCTTGGGCATCCTTCTGTTTGCTGTTCCAGTAGGAAGATTGAGCAGAAGTCCAGTCCAACATGCTCTGTAGCCCTGCGTGAATGTCTGCTTCTTGCGGGTACTCTGCCATAGCCATGCTGATAATTTCTTTGTTTGCGTTATATCTATCAGGGTTATTGGCCCCTATTTCAGTGGTTAAAAGTTGATCTGCGATATACTTCTCAACGTCTTCCCTGGTCCACGTACTCGAGGTAATCGGACTAAGCGAATAAACAAAATCCCTGCGCTTAGCGTCCGACAACCCAAGAAATTCACTGAAATCAAGCATCACCGGGAAACTGCCTATCTCATCCAAGATTCTGGCTTTCTTTGCAGTGTCGTTTTTCTCGCCCTTGCCCGGAGATACTAAAATAGATTCAGCAACAGTAACCTTTTTTGCACCTGTTTTGCTGTCCTCAGATTCCTTCTTAGTAAAGGTCCTGCTAAACTTGAAATGGTCCGTCTGCAGACCAACTGTCATAACTCCGTTGGTCGAAAGTTTGAATGTATCCTCCGCCCTTTTTCCGGCTCCCGGCACGTAGCCCATTATTGCAGTGCCTAAAGACTGTACCCTGGTAGTTTTTCCGACACCATTTCTACCTACAAAAATGTCCATGCCAGTAAGTGGCTGATTGCAGGTCTGACCTTTAACGTTCTTCATTTCGATGGAGTTTATCAAAACATATCACCACCCAGGCCATTCAGGTCAGCTTGTCCGAATCCATTATCTCTGTTTATTTCAGCAGCTTCCGGTTCTTCTGATGCGGCTTTATTTAAACGCTCTTCCTCATCCATTTCAGCGCCAATTTCCTCAGCAGAAACTTCGGCTTTTACGTCTATGACCTCAGCCTTTTGGCCGCCGACTACTATCTCTTTGCCATCCTCAGCCTGACCAGCCATATCCATAAGCTGATCCTGAGTGAAGTCGTGCACAAAACCAACCAGAGTAACTTTAGCTGTCCGGCGCTTCTCCTGTCCCTCAGCGTTTACATATGCTATATGCGACAGTGCTGGGTGCTGGCTCATTGCTAACCTTGTGGCAATTGTTTGGGCGTTACGCTCTGCAAACTGCTTTTTATTTACAAATGTGTCGATGGCCTTAAGTATTTCCTTGTGTCCAACGTCGGCCCA